>ERZ1740070.434-NODE-434-length-29280-cov-7.804209_pt1 | contig 29280 bp, 27 predicted proteins | sample MGYA00581734_ERZ1740070 | MGnify/ENA primary metagenome ERZ1740070 (study PRJEB43018, sample SAMN04849744) | marine metagenome | isolation source: floating plastic debris | place: Pacific Ocean | collected 2008-09-01 | study: EMG produced TPA metagenomics assembly...
GTGTTCTTGCGGACCCAGGCGGTGATTTCGCGGAACTCTTTATCGGTCAGGCCTGAATAAGCTTTGGTGAACGGCACTAACTCGTTGCCATTCCAGACCGCGAAGGTGAAATCGGTAAACAGGTTGGCCCGCCGCCCATGGCCTTGCTGTGCATAGATCATCACGGCATCCACGGTCAGAGGGTCGAGTTTCCATTTCCACCAGTCGCCTTTCTTGCGGCCCGAAAGGTAGGGGCTGTCCAACCGCTTGAGCATCAGCCCTTCGGCGCGGGCGTCTCGGGCGGTGGCGCGGATCTCGGCAAGGGCACCCCATGTGTCAAACGCCAGTGGCGGCGCTGGGCGGACCGGGGCGTCGTCGGGCAGGTCTAGCAGCAGCGCATCCATCCGCGCGCGGCGGTCGTGTAGCGGCAGATCGCGCAGGTCTTTGCCGTTTTCCTCAAGCAGGTCATAGGCGAGCAGAATGACCGGGGCCTCTTTCAGTAGCTTTTTCGGCACCGTCTTTCTGCCGATGCGCGCCTGAAGCGTGTTGAAGGGAAAGGGCTGGGTGCCGTCCCACGCAACAATCTCTCCATCAAGAACTATACCATCTGGTAAAAAATCGGGCAGGCGGGCGAACTCGGGGAAACGGTCGGTCATCAACTCTTCGCCGCGCGACCAGACATGATGCGTGCCGCCGCGCAGGATGACCTGACCGCGGATGCCGTCCCATTTCCATTCGGCTTGCCAGTCATCGGGCGACCCAAGCGCCTCGGGGCCGTCTTCGAGCTGGTAGGCGAGGTAGAACGGGTAGGGGCGGCTGTCGTCGGCCTCGGCGTCTTCGGCTTCGATCAGGGTGTGATAGTCGGTGGTCTCGGGTGTCCAACCACCCATCAGCCGGTGTGCAAGGCTGGCTTCTTCCTGACCAGTGGCCTGCGCCAAAGCGCGGGTCATGAGTTTCTGGCTGACACCAATGCGGAAGCCGCCGGTGATGAGCTTGTTGAACAGAAATCGCTCGGTCGGGTCGAGGTGATCCCACGCCTCAAGGATTCTGGTCTTGCGATCATCGATGTCGAGCGTTGCCAGTGACTTCAACTCCGTAATCCAGTGGGTCAAAGGCAGGTCGCTCTGCTGCGATGGCGGAGGCAAGGTCAACGCAATTGTCTCGGCCAGATCGCCGACGATGGGATAGCTTTCTTCGAGCAGCCAAAGCGGGATGCCCCCGACCTCTGCCGCCCATTCCCGAAGCTGGGTGGTCGTGACCGCACGTTTAGGGCGACGGCCCGAGAACAGCGCAATGGTCCAGAGTTTGTCCTCGTCACTGGCGGTTTGAAAGAACGCTGCCAGCGCCTTGGTCTTTAAGCTGGTCTTTGTGGTCTGGTCGACGGTAGTGAAAAGGGCGGCAAAATCCTTCATGCGGCTTCTTCCGCCTCATCATCTTCGCCGCCGAATTCCGTTGGAACAACCTGCGCGTTGTAGCCGACCTCATTCAACCATCGCGCAAAGATGTCCGTGTAACCATGAGTTGCATATATGTTTTCAGCGCATGTTGCTTCGATAGCGTGCATCAAGCCAGACCAATCAGCGTGGTCCGAGATGACAAAGCCCCGATCAGCCGCGCGCCTGCGGCGCACGCCGCGCAAGCGCATCCAGCCGGAAGCAAACGCCGTCGATTGCGTGCCAAACCGGCGTGACCATTGCGACCCAAGCGCGGATGGCGGCGCAATGACCAGCGCACCGGGGTGATCCTTTGGGTTCAAATCCGGCGTGACGTGGATCGTGTCCGGAAGCGCATACCCCTGAGCGCGGAGCACCGCGTTCGTGTTCTCAACGGCGCCATGGGTCAGGATTGGGCCAATAGCTGAGTCGACCATGGCCAAAAGCCGTTGCGCTTTGCCGAGCGAGTACGCCCCCAGAACTGACGCCTTTCCATCAGCCGCGTTCCCCGCCCACCATGCGTTCAACTCTGTCGCGACGTCTTTCTGATTGTCCCATTTGAACACGGGCAAGCCAAAGGTGCATTCGGTGATGAAGCTGTGGCATTTGACCGGCTCGAACGGTTCCGACACGCCGTCCGGCACCACCTTGTAGTCACACGAGGCCACCCAGACTTCACCCTTCACCTCGACCCGGATCTGGGCTGAACCGGGCAGGTGGCCTGCCGGATGGAAAGACACCAACGCATCGCCAATTTTCCGTTGCTCTCTAAAGCGAACTGTCTCGAAGTTGATGTCGCCCAACCGATGCCGCATGACCGGTGCGCAGGCGTCGGTGCAGAGATACCGGCGGTGGCCTGGGCGGGCGTGGTCGGCATGGCCATGGGTGATCAACGCTCGATCCACTGGACGCCACGGGTCGATATAGAAATCCCCGGCGGCGCAATAGATGCCGCGATCTGTGAAACTGAGCACTTGGTTGGTCATGTCCCTGATCATAGGGCCTCCGCGTGCGATGCACAGAGGGTTGCCATCACCTGCGCGGCGCGTAGGGTGGCGCGGTTGGACGAAATGGACTGGAGGGCCCCATGCAAATCGATGGATTCCGCAAACGCTTGTTGTCACGGATGCCGCTTGCCGGGACGTTTCTGAAGACACCTGCCTTTCAGATCATCGAAGTTCTCGCGCAGTCAGAGCTGGATTTTGTGTGCCTTGACGCCGAGCATGCGCCTTTTGACCGTAGCGCGATTGATGCATGTTGTGCTGTGGGTCGGGCTTTGGATTTCCCGGTGCTGGTTCGGGTCGGAGACAGCTCCCCGCGCGAAATACTGCAAGCGCTGGACTGTGGCGCGGTTGGCGTAGTGGTGCCACATGTGGATTCGGCTGAGAAGGCTGCTGATGTGGCGCGCGCGGCGCGGTTTGGTCGGGGCGGGCGGGGTTATGCGGGATCAACCCGCTGGGCCGGATATGCCACGCAATCGATGCCCGACTTGCTGAAGAAATCGTCTGAAGAAACAGTTGTTATGGCGCAGATCGAAGAGCCTGAGGGTGTCGAGGCCTGCGAGGCGATTGCTGGCACTGACGGGATCGACGCTTTGTTTCTTGGCCCCGCCGACCTGTCCGTGGGGTACGGGCATGACAACCAGACGTCTGATGACCTGTTTGCTGCAATGGACCGCGTTGGCAAAGCCGCCGAGGCCGCAGGGAAAGCCTATGTGTCATGGGTTGCAAACGCGCAGAAGGCGCAAGACTGGTCGAAATACGGGATGAGCTGTTTCTTCATCTCGTCCGAACATTCGTGGATGCGGGCAGGGGCCACAGCGGAGGCGCGTGGCGTGCACGAAATCGGGAAGGTAAACAGCACAAACTAGGCGCAGCACCCCCTGGGTACGGCGGTTACTGACCTTTGCGACCGAGGGCGTCCATCTGTTTCAGAAGCTTATCCACACTGCCAGGTTTCGGGTCTGAAGCTGAGGAAAACCACGTAATGCGTACGGGTTTGAAACCAACAAAGCCGAGAATTTGCCGTTTGATCTGGTTCTGGATCGCATCCCGGTAGGCGAACCACATAAAAGCCCGTGGTGTATCCGAGGTGATCAGAACACGCGCCGTGCGGCCAGGTAGCATAGGTTTTGGAAGGCCAATGGGCGTGGTTTCTTCGGTTGTGAAGGTGCGTCCGATGACGAAAACCCGATCAATCCAACCTTTGAGCTTGGCCGGGAACCCGCCCCACCACAGCGGAGAGGCCAGCACAAAATGCGAGCACCATTCGAGGTTTGCGAGAGCGTCTTCCAGCACCGGTTCCAACGGCTTGGCGTTTGCATAGCCTGCTTTGCCGCGGTCCGGGTCAAACGTCAGGTCGTTGAGATGCACCAGCCGCACCTCATGCCCGGCTGCTTGCGCCGCCGCTGCGTAACGCTCCATCGCCTGTCGCGTAAGAGATGTCGGGCCGGGGTGCCCGTTCAACACAAAGATCCGTTCTGCCATGACGCTTCCCTTTGCTCGTCTGTCTTTGAGGTGGTGCCTCTCGGGCCGCGCTTTTTAAGTAAGGCTTGAAAACAAAGATATCGCTGATCCGGTGATCTGGCGGCGTATCTTGGCGCCTTCCATCAGCACCTCATGCTCCATCCCGTCCACCATCAGAAGCTTGCCGCCCGGCCACCCTTTCATCCGTTCACGTATGCGGGACACATCGACGATGCGTTCATTTGAACCAACAAAGCTGAGCGCTGGAATGGCGGGTGCAGGTTTTGCGGCAAGCACGTCGCATTCGGCAAGGGCGGTTTTCAGCCAGGTTAGGGACGGGCCGCCAAGACCAAATAGCGGCTCGGCCTCCACATGGCGGCGCATATAGGCCCACATGTCCGGGTCGGTTGTCAGCATGTTATCTTCGAACGGCGACGCGATCATGTAGCTGTTGATCGAGGTGCCGGGTGACAGCCGGTGGCCCTGCCCAAGCAGTTCTGCAAGGCGTGGGATCGCCCAGGCCACAGGGCGCAGGTAAGAGGCCATGGTGATACCCCACATCGCGCCGGTGAACACAACCGCTTTCATGTCAGCGCCCTGGACCAGCGCACGAAGACCAATCGCACCCCCCATGGAATGCGCCACCATATACCAGGGCTTTGGCGCCCTTTGCGCGGTCGCAAAGCTGCGCATGGCGGACCAGTCTTTCTGGAAATCGAGAAACTGACCCACATGGCCGACCATCGGGTTCTCACTCAGCCGGTCCGCCAAGCCCTGACCCCGCCAGTCGATGGTTAGGACGTCAAATCCTGCATCCACAAAATCCTGTGCCGTATGCCCGTATTTTTCGATGTATTCGGTGCGCCCGGGCAGGATGAACACCGTCCCCTTGGCTTGCGTGCCTTTGGCATGCCCGACGCGAATGCGCACCCCATCAGAGGCGCGCAGCCAAAAGGCGTCGGTCTCTGGCCCCTCGGCCAGGTCCGCGCGATAGGGCGCGGGGTCGGCCATCAGGCTAGGGTTGAGGCCAGTTTCATCGCCATACCCATGTCGCCGTCGATGCTCAGACGGCCTGACATGAAGGCAGTTGTCGGGTCCAGCTCGCCTTCGAAAATCTCTTTCAGCGTGTCGGCATCTGCGTTGAAGGTCACATCTGCGTCGTCATCGCCAGCCCGTGCACCGTCGTCGTCGAGCATGATGGTGCCTTCGCCTTCGATGTTAAACTTTGCGGTGCCGCCAATATCCGCGCCGCCCAGCTTTTCATTCAAGGCGGTGACCGCCTGTGCCACAACATCGCTCATACGCCTGTCTCCTTCGTGATCGCGCAATGATCGTCAAGGCTGGTATTCGTCCAACCTCACGCTAAACTTGGTGTGAGTTATGAGGTGCACCATGCACAATTACAAATTTGCCGTTGCGGCATTTCTCTTTGCCTTTTCCCTGGGCTTTCATCCGGCTGCCGCCCAAGATGACGCTTTGCCCGATCTGCTGCGCGATTTGGCCGAAGCCGAAACCGAACAAGCGGCAGACCGTCTGGAACGTCAGGTCAGGCAGGAATGGGCCAAGTCCGGGTCGGCCAGCATGGATTTGCTGCTCAAGCGTGGGCAGGACGCCATGGATGTCGACAACATCGAGGCCGCGATGGAGCATTTAACGGCGTTGACCGATCACGCGCCTGACTTTGCCGAAGGATGGCATGCGCTTGCGCTGGCCTATTACCGGGCTGACATGTTCGGACCGGCGGCTGATGCGCTTGAACGTACATTGGCGCTGAACCCCGATCATTTTGGCGCGCTGCGGGGCCTTGGCGCGATCTTTGAACAGGTGAACAAGCCTGATCTTGCGTATGACGCCTATTCGCGGGTACTCACCCTCCGACCGCATGATTCCGACGTGATTGAGGCGTTGGAGCGGCTGGAACGTCGGGTGACAGGCACAGACATCTAACCAATAGACGCTGAGGCCCATCGGCGAGAGGCAAACGGCATGGCCGGACAAACACGGGTTGCGGCCATTCTTGGCCCGACCAACACAGGCAAAACCCATTACGCGATTGAACGGATGCTGGGCTATCGCACTGGCATGATCGGCTTGCCGTTGCGGCTCTTGGCGCGTGAGGTGTTCGACAAGATCGTCGCGGTTCGAGGCCCGTCCGTGGTGGCTTTGGTCACCGGGGAAGAACGGATTGTGCCGCCGCGTGCGCAGTACTGGGTGTGTACCGTTGAGGCGATGCCCGAGGGTATGGGCTGCGATTTTGTCGGGATTGACGAGATTCAGCTCTGTGCCGATCCGGAACGCGGACACGTGTTTACGGACCGCTTGCTGCGGATGCGGGGGTTGCATGAGACGCTGTTCATGGGGTCCGACACCATGCGCGGGCCAATTTCAGAACTGGTGGACGGGGTTGAGTTTGTTCGTCGCGAACGGATGAGCCAGCTCACTTATACTGGTTCCAAAAAGATCAGCCGTTTGCAGCCGCGTACAGCCATCGTTGGGTTTTCGGTTGAAAACGTCTACGCGATTGCAGAGCTGTTGCGTCGTCAAAAGGGTGGGGCGGCTGTGGTGATGGGGGCTCTGTCGCCCCGCACCCGGAACGCGCAGGTCGATCTCTACCAAAACGGTGAGGTGGATTACCTTGTGGCCACGGACGCCATCGGCATGGGGCTGAACCTCGATATTAACCATGTTGCGTTCTCGTCTCTGACCAAATTCGACGGGCGGCGTATGCGGCCGCTCATGCCCAATGAGCTTGCGCAAATCGCGGGCCGGGCCGGGCGCGGTATGGCAAACGGGACTTTTGGTGTGACGGGCGAGGCCGGAACGCTGCACGAAGATGTGGCAGACGCGATCACCAATCACCGGTTTACCCCCCTCAAAAAGCTCAACTGGCGCAGCGCGGACCTGCGCTTTGGCAGCATCGACACCCTCATCGCATCTCTGGAAGCCGCACCAAAGGATGACCGTCTGGTGAAGGCGCGCGAAGCGGATGATCTGCAAGCGCTCAAGGCACTCAGCGCTGAGGCCGCGGTTGTGGCGCGCGCCTCTGATCCGAAATCTGTACAGCTTTTGTGGGATGTCTGCCGTATTCCGGACTTTCGCGGGATCAGCCATGCCGAACATGCCGGGCTCTTGGAGGTGATCTACGGGCATCTGCATGAACGGGGTGGTATCCCGGATGATTTCCTGGCCCGGCAGGTCAATCGCATCGATAGGACAGATGGCGACATTGACACATTGTCGAAACGCTTGGCGTATATCCGCACATGGACCTATGTCGCCCAGCGCAAAGGCTGGGTTCGTGACGAAAGCCATTGGCGCGACCAGACGCGCGCTGTAGAAGACCGGCTATCAGACGCCTTGCACGACCGTCTGACGCAAAGATTTGTCGATCGCCGCACATCAGTGCTTTTGCGGCGGTTGAAACAGAAGGAGGCCCTCTTGGCCGAAGTAAACGATCAGGGTGAAGTCACCGTCGAAGGCGAATTCGTCGGGCGGCTTGAAGGGTTTCGGTTCCGTCAGGACAAGGACGCAACTGGGCAGGAAGCCAAGACGCTCAAGACCGCGTCGCTTCAGGCGTTGGCGCCGCATTTCCATTTGCGCGCTGACCGCTTTTACAATGCGCCCGATACCGAGATGGATTTCACCGAACAGGGTGGTCTCATGTGGGGTGACCAGGCGGTTGGCAAGCTGACCGCTGGCGATGACCCGCTCAAGCCCCGTATCGTGGCCTTTGTCGATGACGAAGCTGGCGCTGACGTGGCCCAAAAGGTCGAACGGCGCTTGCAGCACTTTATCGACCGCAAGATCGCGGCCTTGTTCGAGCCACTGATTGGGTTGCAGAAAGACGATACGCTCACCGGGTTGGCGCGTGGCTTTGCGTTCCGCATGGTCGAAGCGATGGGTGTTCTCACCCGCGCGGATGTTGCGGATGACGTCAAAGCTCTGGATCAGGACGCGCGCGGGCTGTTGCGCAAACACGGCATTCGGTTTGGCCAGTTCACGATCTTTATGCCGCTTTTGCTGAAACCCGCTCCGACGCGGTTGCGTCTGGTTTTGTGGAGCCTCGCGAAGAATTTCGACGTGTTCCCTGAATCGCCGCCGCCGGGTCTGGTCACGGTGCCCAACGTTCCAGGTACGCCAGCCGAGCATCATACCGTATCCGGTTACAGGGCTGCGGGAGACCGGGCGATCCGGATCGACATGCTGGAACGTCTTGCGGACCTCTTGCGTGCGCAAGACAGCCGGGGTGGGTTTGAAGCCAACCCCGACATGTTATCGATCACGGGCCTCACACTGGAACAGTTTGCCGATCTCATGGGCGGTCTGGGCTATAAGGCTGAAAAAGGCGAGCGTGAAAAGGTGCGCGCGGTGGATGCCGTTGTGCCTGAGGCTGATGCAGCTGTTGCGAAAGAGCAGGATGCGGCCACCGACGGTGCGGTCCCGGTTGAAGACACGCCTGTCATGGATGCCGCACAAGAGGGCGCGCCGGGAACAGCGGCAGAACCTGTTGCTGAAACTGCTGCCGAGGTGCCGGATCAAGGCGTGGCCCCGGTTGCAGAAACACCTGTTGAGGTTCCAGCCGAAGACGCCGTAGCGCAGAACTCTGAGACCGAGATCGATCCCGGCACAGCTCCAGACGCTGAAGTGGCAGGGCCCGAGACCGAAGTGTTCTACACCTTCACATGGCGCGGCAACCGACCCAACCGGCAGGGCCATCGCGACGGTGGCAAGCAGCGCCGCGACGGCGGGAAACCCCAGGGTGAGCGTCCGCGCGGCAAGGGCAAACCAAAAGGCAAAGGCAAGCCGCGTGATGCGGGGCCAAAGACCTTTGCAGCCAAACCGCCCAGCAAGGAAAAGCAGATCGACCCGGATAACCCATTTGCAGCGGCTCTGATGGGGCTGAAAGGCAAAGACTGATTTGACCGAACCGAGCCTGAAACTGCGTGTGGATAAATGGCTGTGGCACGCTCGGTTCTTCAAGACGCGCAGCCTTGCTGCCAAAGTTGTTTCAGAGGGTAAGCTGCGGGTGAACGGTCAGCCGATTTCCAAACCAGCTTATGCTGTGACCCCGGAGGACGTGCTGACTTTTCCGCAGGCCAAAGAGGTGCGCATCATAAAAATTGTCGCTTTAGGCGAACGGCGAGGACCGGCGCCCGAAGCACAAGCCCTCTACACGGATCTCGACCCGCCCAAACCTCGGGAACGCCAGCCGCAAGTGCCTCGTTTTGAAGGGAAAGGCCGTCCGACCAAGAAAGATCGTCGCGCTTTGCAACAAACCCGAACTGATCTGCTTGAATGATACTGTCGAGTGTCTTAGCTACCAGCTAACATCAAATTTGGAACCATTCTATGACTTACGTCGTCACCGACAATTGCATCGGATGCAAGTACACTGACTGCGTCGAAGTGTGCCCGGTGGATTGTTTCTACGAAGGTGAAAACACGTTGGTCATCCATCCGGACGAATGCATTGACTGTGGCGTCTGCGAACCGGAATGCCCTGCTGATGCGATCCGCCCGGATACTGAGCCTGACATGGAGAAGTGGGTCGAGTTCAATCGCAAATACTCGGAAATGTGGCCGGTGATCATCACTAAGAAAGACCCGCTGCCGGAGGCGGAAGAACGCGATGGCGAAAGCGGGAAGCTTGAAAAGTACTTTTCTGAAGCACCTGGCGAGGGCGGTTAGCGAATCGCTTTAACGCGCTGCTTGCGCTCTGACTACGCGCGTAATGCGCTGTAAAATATACATAAATCAGTGCTCTGTGCCGGGCTACCGCGATACCTGTTTTTGTGCTATACTTTCCCGGTAATGATACCAAAGGGACACACGCCTGGCTGCGCCGGGCGGAAAGCTGACCTCGAGCTTGTTCTGCTATTCGACATGGAAACGACCGGACGCTTTTGCATCCGTGCGTTCTTTTTGTCGGTTGTTTCTTGGGTACACGCAAGAAAGGTTCTGAATGACCAAGTCTAAAAAATCCGAGTTCCGCCCGAATGACTTTGTTGTCTATCCCGCGCACGGTGTTGGCCAGATTGTCTCGATCGAAGAGCAAGAGATCGCTGGCATCACGCTAGAGCTGTTTGTCATCTCGTTTGAGAAAGACAAAATGACACTGCGCGTCCCGACACATAAGGCGACGGAAATCGGTATGCGTTCGCTCAGCTCGCCCGATGTGGTCAGCCAAGCGATGAGAACTCTGAAGGGTAAAGCCAAAGTAAAGCGCGCGATGTGGTCGCGTCGGGCACAGGAATACGAGCAAAAGATCAACTCTGGGGATCTGATTGCCATCGCCGAAGTGGTGCGTGACCTGCACCGCGCGGATGACCAGCGCGAACAAAGCTATTCCGAGCGTCAGCTATATGAAGCTGCGCTTGAGCGTCTGATCCGCGAAATCGCAGCAACCTCCGGCGGCGATGAATTGGCGGCGGCCAAAGAAATCAACGACGTACTGATGTCGCGAGCACCCGCAGCGGCCTGAGCTGTACGAATTGCCAGCCATGGGCGGTTCCCAAATGGGAGCCGCCTTTTCTTATGCCGCGTCGTTGTTGTTGCTTTCGAGGGCTGCCAGTAGCGACGCTTCCAGTTCTTTTTCCAGCTCTTTTGCCCGCGCGATGTAATCCGCGTTTTCCGAAGAGGCCACGTTCGGATCCCAAAGCTGGGCCAACTCGCTGACGGAATACCGGTCGTGGTGGTAAAACAACTTTTCGGCTTCGGACGCTTCGAATTCGGTTAGTCCGACATTCTCAAGCACGTAGCGACCCGCCCGCAGGGAGCTGTCAAACAGTTCGCGCACGATGTCGTTCGCCCCGGCTTGATACAGGCGGTACGTGTGTGTGCGGTCACGTGCCCGGGCGACGATGTGAATGTCGGGCCGGATGCGACGCGCGTAGGTCACAAGACGCTCAGCCGCCTCTGGATCGTCGAGCGCCACCATCAGGACGCGAGCCTTTTCGATGCCGGCGGCATGCAGCAGGTCGGGGCGCAAAGGATCTCCGAAAAAGCCCTTATACCCAAAGCGGCGCATCAACTGGATGGTTTGCAGATTGTTGTCGATGACAACGGTCTTGGCGCCCACAGACTGCACCAACCGATTGACGATCTGACCAAAACGTCCGATCCCCGCAATGATCACCGTGCCTTGGTCGTCAATTTCGTCATGTTCCTGATCATCTCCGCCGTCGGCGATCCGTTTGGACAGCATTTCGTACAGGATGAACGCAAGCGGTGTGATGAGCATCGTCAGCGCCACGATCAAGAGCAACCGGTCGGCCAGGAAGTCGGGCAAGATGGATTGCTGCAGTGAGAATGAAATCAGGACGAATCCGAACTCTCCGGCCTGTGCAAGGCCAAGCGTGAACAGCCATTGGTCACGCCCGCGCAGCTTGAATGCGCGTCCGAGAATGTAAAGGATGACGCCTTTTAGCAGCATCACACCGAGTGCGAGGCCAAGAATACTGACTGGTTCCGAAAAGAGCAGGCCAAAGTCAATCCCGGCCCCGACGGTTATAAAGAACAGCCCCAGCAGCAGGCCCTTGAACGGCTCGATGTCCGATTCAAGCTCGTGTCGAAACTCACTGTTGGCCAGCACGACCCCCGCGAGGAAGGTTCCAAGCGCAGGCGACAGGCCAACTGCGGTCATCAGAAACGCAATGCCGATCACGATGAGTAGCGCCAACGCTGTATACATTTCCCTCAGACGCGCGGCGTGGATGTAGCGAAAGATCGGGCGTGCGCCATAGATGCCGCCCAGAATGATCAACGCGACGGCGCCCAATGTCACCAGGGTGACGCCCCATCCGGGCAGACCTTCGACCAGCGACAAGGTGTGCCCGTGGTCGTCATGCCCATGCTCGGACACGTTGCGCGAGATTGACCCGTCCTCGTTAAGGGTCGGTCCCAGTGGGACGGCCAGCAGCGGCAGAAAGACCAGCATCGGGATCACAGCAATGTCTTGTGTCAGCAGCACCGAAAAGGCGGATCTGCCGCCACCGGTTTGCATCAGACCTTTCTCGCTCAGCGTTTGCAGCACAATCGCGGTGGAGGACAGCGCAAAGATCATGCCAATCGCCAAGGCTGTCTGCCAGACTTGGCCCATAAACATCGCAGCCACCATGACGGCCAAAACCGTGATGCCAACCTGCAAGCCGCCCAGTCCAATCAGCCGGTGTCGCATGTCCCACAACGCGCGCGGTTCAAGCTCGAGCCCGATCAGAAACAGCATCATGACGACGCCAAATTCGGCAAAGTGCTGAAGGTCAGTTGTGTCTGCGACAAGGCCAAGCCCGGGGCCTATCGCCACCCCAGCAAGCAAGTATCCAAGCACAGAGCCAAGCCCGAGGCGCGATGCAATCGGAACCGCGATGACCGCAGCGAGCAAGAACACCGATGCAAGGAAAAGAAATTCGCCCATGACGCTTATGCCTTTTTGCTATGCGGTCACGATGACGGCAGTTAGCGGCCTTTGGCAACACAGCGTTGAACACAACACGGAAATATATGGGAAATGTCGGTTTTGTGGCGCGTGCAGCGGCGGCTGCAAGCTTGGATCAGCCGTCTGGCATATCCAGAACGTGGTTGCGGCCGTTTTTGGTGTAGCGCAGTTCGCCTGTGCCAATGGCTGCAACGCGGCCGCCATCCAACCGGTCACCGACTTCAACCTTCTGGTACCGACCGTTCGACAAACGCACGAGTGCGCGTCGGTTAGACGGCTTGCCATACACCCCGATCAGATTGATCCGCCGCAGATTGATCGCATTGGTGACAGTGGCTTGTCTGGCCACACTGGCACTGGACGGGATGCGAGGCTGCACCGTGCGCGGGGCGACAGCGGCCACTTGTGTGACCTGTTGGGTTGTCTGTTGTTCACGCAACGTGCGCGCGCGTTCGACGATTCCGGCAAAGTTGCGGGGGCGCGTGACCGGTTCAACCGATTGCGCCACGGCAAATTCCGTCGCCTCTGGCTGAGCCTCTTCCTCGACCGCCTTTAGCGTTTCCGGGCGTGGATTTGGGCGGAAAGCGGCGAGCTCTGCGCGTGTCCATCCGCTGAGCTGTGCGCGTTCATTGCCTTCGATCAGGTCACTGGGACGCGGTCGTGGGCGAAAGGCTAGCAAGGCGGCTGTTGCGACTTCGGTTGTCTCAACCTCTTCGGTTGTAGGCGGAACCGATGCACCCAACGGGCGGGCAGGTGGCACCACGGGCGGTGGGCCGACAAACACGCGTACACCTTCGGGAGTGACAGCGCCTTCAGGAGTGGCGATCACCAATCCGCGGTCGTTCAGGTTGTAACGCGATCCAGGTGCAGGCGGATTTGGCTGTGACAGGTAGGTCTCATCCTTGCGCAGAAGGTCCGCACTCGGCAGGGCCACCGCATCGAATTGCTCCACGCTCGCATCGATCGACGCGATATAAAGGTCATCCAGGCTGGACATCTCGGGTGCACGCGGCGCGTCAGGTGACCTGAGCCAAATGCCCGTAGCCGCGTACCGCGCCTCTGCTTCTTCGGGTGTCATTGCGGCAGGGGGCGGCAGAGCAATCGAAAGTCCGCCATCCGGCGATACGGCTGCCGTGTCAGGCTCAAGAGAAGCAACTTCGACGCCCGGATCCGCAGGCGGGGGTGATGTGATGGACCCGTCGAGCGGCTGCAGATCGATATCCGGTAAAGCCAAAGACGGCGCTTCATCGTCGGGGTCGAAAAACCGTGACAGCCCTTCGTCCAAAAACACACTGGCCCAGGCCGCAACAGCGAGCAGAACAAGCAGAAGTGCGCTGGTCAGCATGAGGCCAAGGAAGCGTGGTTTCCCACCGATCTGTGGCGCGGTTCGCGCGCCAAATATGGTCATTCGCTGGCGTTCATCGGGGGCTGTCGTTGCGCCACCAGCGGGAACGGCATCTGGGTCACGCCCCGCGCGCATGGCTGCTATCCGCGCAACAGCTGCGCGTGCAGGTTCCGGATCGTGTTTTGGCGGTGCCGGTGGCACAATGGGTGCAGCGGCAACAGGCGGCGCAACCTCTTCGACAGGCTCCGGTTTGGGCGTTTTGGCTTTGCGCCGACTAAAGAACCCAAACGCGGATTTTTCTGCGGCGTCGTCCGCGGTATCCACAGGTAGGCTGGAAGCAGTTACGTCAGTGTCTTTGGTCGATTTCCGCGCACCACCCAGTTTGAGCCTTGGTTTCGGCGCAGTCGCCGCCGACGGCTCAACAGGTTTAACTTCGGGAGCGGAAGGCGGGTTCGCCGGTGCCTCTCTTGAGGCGCGGATCGAGGCGAAAGACGGTGCAGGTGGTGCTGGCGGCGGCGGGACAGCAAGCGTCGGACGGTCGGGTGCGGGCGTATCCTGCACATCAGCCGCAGCGCCCGGCGACAGCGCGTCTGTTTCGTCCTTGTTTGCATCCAGGGTTTGCGGCGTTTCGTCCACGTCGACTTTCGCGTCAAAGGTCACGCTTGTGTCTTCGACGAGGTCTGCCATGGACGGGTCGATGTCTGCCACATCCACGTCTATGTCGCCACCCGGTGCCGCCACAATTGTGAGCGGCGCATCATCTCTGGTTGGGTCCTCCCCGGACCAGCTCGTGGCAGCGCCAAAAAAGACCTCGCCTTCGAACTGTCCATCCGGAGCGTTGGCCACAAAGGACACCGGATCAAAATGATGGCTTTTGGCGAACGCTTCAGCTTCATCCAGCGTTTCATGCGCCACCGCAGCAATAAAAACCTGGCCGTCTTTCTGTGACCAATCAAGTCGAAGGTCGTCGACAGCATAAGGCGTGGCACCGTCTAGTGCTGCTTTGATTTCTTCTTCAAGGGCGTCGCCCTCGTGCCCTGCATCAGGAATGCTCAGATATTTGATCTGCTCATTTGGCAGCACCAGTTTAACCCGTCCACCGTCCGATGACAGCGAATCTGCTTCCATACGCAAGTCAGCCAAAGCGCCGCGCAGATCGGCAGCATCCAGAGCGACATCGCCAAGGGAAGCCCACCCGCCTGGCACGCGGCGCAATAGCGATATTCCGTCGAATGAAAGAGTCAGTGCGAATGCTGGCGTCATGGCGCGTTTTTAACAGCCCTTTGTCCCGGATGGGAGTCACTTACGCATGTCATTTGTCCCTCAAAGCAAGCTTTTGCGCAGTTGCGTTTTCTGACCTTGCCTCGGACCAAACGGCTTGGGACACTGTGGGTCCACAGAATTATAAATCGAGGTTACAATGTCGGGTGTAAAAGGTCTGTTAACGTTAATCGCCTTTCTGGCGACGGCCACTCTTGCATGGGCACAAACGGAAGGTCGCATCACCGTTTCAGGCGAGGGCAGCGTATTTGCTGTGCCTGACATGGCTGTGATCACCATGGGTGCAACTGCCGAGGCAAAAACGGCAAAAGACGCGATGGACGAGGTGTCAGAGATCACCGCTGCCATTCTTGAGCAACTATCGGGTTTTGAAATCGCACCGCGCGATATTCAGACATCAGACCTGTCATTGAACCCGATCTGGGCGAACCGAAACGACAATGTTCAGCGCCCTCGCATCGATGGATATCAAGCGTCAAACCGGGTGACGGTGCGCATCCGCAATCTCGATGATTTGGGCACCGTCCTGGACGCAGTTTTGAGCGATGGTGCAAATAGGCTGGGTGGTTTGCAGTTCACGTTGTCCGATCCGAAACCTGCAATGAACGACGCAAGGCGCCTTGCTGTGGCGGATGCAACGGCCAAAGCCACCCTGTTTGCCGAAGCTGCCGGGGTGAAGCTTGGTGCTTTGATCAGCCTCAGTGAAAGCGGGACCCGCATGCCACGCCCGGAAATGCTGAGCATGGCGCGTTCAGCGGATGCCGGGGTTCCGATGGCGGAGGGTGAAACCGAAGTGCGCGCTGGCGTCACACTCGTTTACGAGATTTCGGGTCAGTAGCGGCATTTGATTGATTGCGTTTCTTTGGCACCTATAGTGGTCAAAAAATAACAATGAGCAGCGTGACCAAAGGAACATCATGAAACGCCAACCGGCTAAACCGGACCGCGTGAACGTGTTGATTGTCGGACAGATGGGGCGGCTCAGCTATGAGGCGCTGTTGTTTGCCCTGTCGATGAAGGCCAACACAACAGACACGCGCTTCAAGCTCTGGGTCGCTGAACCGCAACCCGGCGCGTTGTGGTCAAACGATCCGACGATCAAACCCGAACCACTACGCGATATGATCGAACAACACGGCGCTACAATCGTGCCGTTCGAGTGTCAGCACTTCGGTGGGGATTATCCGTTTGGAAACAAGATTGAAGCGCTCTTTGCTCTTCCAAAAGATGAGCCTTTTGTGTTCTTCGATACCGATACGCTGATCATTGGCGACTTGGGCGAAGTACCCTTCAATTTTGCAAAACCGTCAGCCTCGCTTCGGGTCGAAGGAACCTGGCCTCAGATTGAGCTTTACGGACCAGGTTATGCCGAAACGTGGAAAGCGCTTTACGACCGGTTTGATCTAGATTTCGAAAGCTCGCTTGACCCTGAACAGCCGGACGAGCATTGGCGGCGCTACCTCTACTTTAATGCAGGCTATTTCTATTATCAGTGCCCGCATGTGTTCGGTCAGACGTTCCTCGACATGGCGGTGTTAATCCGGGATGACCCGCCAGAGGCATTGATCTGTCAGCAACTCTTTCCGTGGCTCGACCAGATTGCTCTGCCGCTCGTGATCCATAAGCTTGGCGGCGGGCGGAACGCGTTGCCTGTCGGATATCTGGACGGCCAAACAAGCGTGCATTATCGCAACATGCCGCTGCTTTATGCCCGAGAACGGGATGCCGTTGTCGATCTTTTGGAAGAGATCAGCGCGCCCAACCCTGTCAAAAAACTGCTCAAAGTGTATGAGCCGTTCAAGCGCATGATCTACCAAAACCGTGGTCACAAAGTGCGGGCGCTGTTTGATCGGGACCATTTGCCAAGTCGCGAACAACCCATTCGCCAGAAGATCAAGAAGAACGGTTTCTGGATGGTGTGACAGCTTGTCCGGGCTCGGCGATGCTTTGCCCACGGCAGTTTACATGTTTGCAGGGTTCTCTAGGGTCGCCGCCGTGACGGTCTTTCAACGCTCGCCACAGATGCGGGTCGTCCAACCTAAAAATGCGATTTGACACGACGATTTGGAAACACTAATGGCCTTTTTGACAGCGTCTGTTTTCAACGCCACCAATGACGAATTGATCGATGTGATGACCTCGGGCATCGCGTGGAGTGTTCCTGAAAGCCGGGTCATCTCTTGGGCCGTCGCGGATGGATTTGACGACACTTGGGTCAACCGGCCTGCGGCGGTTGCTGATTTTCAGCGCGCCATCGACAGCTTTGAGATGTTTGTCGATCTTGACTTTGACTACGTCGGGCAGTTTAGCAGCCCGGTCATAGCCGGGGAAGCGGGGGCTGATATTGTCCTGACTTTGGACCGGGATGATTTGGATCCGGGCCTCTTTGCCTATGCCTATTACCCGGGGCCCGGCGTGTTTGAAGAAATCAACGATTACGCCACCGAAGACGGCGACATCTTTCTGAATTACGCCAACACCATCATCGCAACATCCAGCTATGATGATGGATCCGACGGATTTTACACGCTGATCCATGAACTGGGGCATGCCATGGGCATGAAACACCCGTTCGAAGAGGATTTAGGGCGTCCTGGCCTCGATCAGGTCAGCCGGACGGATATTCTGGATGTCGAATGGTTCTCGATCATGTCCTACACGGATCCGTTTGAGCCAGAAGTGGAGCGGTGGGACCCGGCAACGCCGATGCTGCTTGACGTGCTTGCGCTGCAATTCATGTATGGCGCTAACACGGAGACGAACGCCGACAATACCACGCATGTGTTGGAAGACGTAGACTACCAGTATTCGCTTTGGGACCCGTCCGGAATTGACGTCGTTGACGGATCACGCCTGTCCGAAGGGTGGCACATCGAATTGCCTGACACGCAATACACGCCGCTGGTGGACACAGTCGCCGGGTTTGCGATGCCAACCCGCGAGTTTGATGAGACCTTGTTGCAGTCAGAGCCGCGCGAAATGGCGTGGCTGATTGGTGAGATCGAGGATGTGCTTGGGACCGCGCATGATGATGTCATCATTGGATCGCGTGTGGCAAACGACCTATCCGGCGGGGCGGGCAATGATGCGCTCGAAGGGTTTGATGGCGACGACACGCTGACCGGTGGCGAAGGTGACGACACGGCTTATTACAATGTCGCACAGAACAGCGTCACAATCACGTTTAGCACCACCGAAACAACTGTGGCGTCACGCACGTCTGAACGGCTTGGCGTGGACACAGTTTCGTCCGTTGAAACACTGTCCTTCTATGATGTCGACAGCACCAGCGAATTTGAGCTCGATCGCTTTTCCGGACCGACCGGTTTGTCAGCCGACACGCTCGAGTCGGTCATTGAGCTTTACATCGCCTATTTCAACCGCGCCCCGGATGCGACCGGTCTTTGGTTCTGGGGAAATGCGTTTCAAAATGGGGATGTCACGCTTGAACAGGCCGCGTCGTTCTTCGTCGCGCAAGATGAGACTGCCGCGCTTTATCCTGCGGACCTGAGCAATAATGAATTTGCCGTTGCGGTTTACAACAACGTTCTCGGGCGGACGCCGGACAACGCCGGTCTGAATTTCTGGATCGACGCACTGGACAGTGGCGGGGTGTCCGCTGATCAATTCATTCTCGAAGTGCTCAACGGCGCGAAAGCTGATCCTGATCTGTCACTTGGCCAAGAGTTTATCGATCAGCAATTGGCGGATCGGGAGTATCTGGCGACCAAGACAGACATCGGTGCGCTCTATGCGGTGCACTACGGCATGTCGAATGTCGACAACGCCAACGCCGCCATGGCGCTTTACACCGGAAGCGAAAGCAGCGTGACGGCGGCTGTGGCTGAGATTGACGCGTTCCACGAAGCTGCGCTTGACCCAGTTACCGGAGAGCTGTTGTTGCCCTTGGTTGGCGTGTTGGATAACCCGTTTGCGCTGGTTGCTTAAGTAAGTCCAGTTCGTTTTACGGCGTCATAAACCATGAGACTGTTCGCGCTACAGCTCACCTTACCGTGCCAAAGTCACGTCAAACTCAACGTGAAGAAAAGGCTCGGTTACCTGTCCCGACAAGGCCATCCCGTCAGGAAACTCTGACGCCGGCCGCTCGACGTAGTGCATGACTAGGTCACTGCGCACGCCGAACACCGTGTCCTGATCCAGATAGGGGTCATCGTCAGGGAAGATCTCGGTCACAAGGGGGCGAAAGCCCTCTGCCTTCACGATGTAATGCAGGTGCGATGGCCGCCACGGATGCCGCCCACAAGCGCGCAGGATATCCCCAACCGGCCCATCCGACGGCACGGTGTATTCAACGGGTTTCACCGTCGTAAACGCATAGCGCCCATCGTCACCGACATGCATCAAGCCGTGAAACGAGAACGTGTCCTGTTCGTCATCCTGGCTGGCATAAAGCCCGTTTGGGGCGGTTTGCCAGATGTCGATTTCTGCGCCGGGGATCGGCAGGCCGTCTGTGTCCTTGATCACACCTTCTGCCAACAGGATCGGTCCACCGTAGTGACGTTTCATATCGCCGCCGTAGGGCAGGGGCGGGGCACCCGACACGTGAAACGGGCCAAGCACGGACGAGCTTGTCGCGTCATCGCGCGAATGCAGCATGTCGACCAAAGACGATAGGCCCAGCACGTCAGAGGCCAGAACAAACTCATGTCGGTCCTCAGTTTCAACCGCAGCGCAGCCTTCAAGAAATGCAATGCCGGTGCGCCATTCCTCATGGGTCAGATTGGTTTCGCGGGCAAAGTCATGCAGGTGCTTAACCAGTGATCCCATCACCTCGCGCATGCGGGGGTCCGTGTCTGCGGACAGATACCCCATGAAAACGTCGGTGATATTGTCTTTGGTCACACTGCGCATGTGATCGCTCCTTACACGAGGGCCAGGCTGAGGATCGGGAATTCAATGAGGATGAAAAGGACGATCAGCATTACAAAGGCAAAGGGCAATGCGCCCATGAAGACGTCCTTGAGTGAGATGCGGTCATCGTCGATGGTTGACTTGATGACGAAACACGAGATGCCCAAGGGCGGTGTCAGCAGACCAATTTCCGCACCAACAACGGTGATGATGCCAAACCAGATCAGGGACATATCCAGCGCCTCGGCCAAAGGCAGAAACAGCGGGACGACAATCAGGATAATCGATGCCGTATCGAGCAAGGTGCCAAGAAACAGCATCAGCAGCACATACAGCAGCATGATGGTCCAGAAATTGGCCTGATTGCCGACCAGCATATCTTCAAGCTGGTTTGGCAGACCCGCAAGGCCCAGCATCCGGCTGTAGATCGACGCGGCGGTGATAAGAAACAGGATCGCTGCGGTGATGTGACCGGTTTCAAGCAGGGCGTCCCAGAACGCTTTTGGAGTCATAGATTTGCGTACCACGGCAATGATCAGGGCCAGCAAAGCGCCAGCGGCGCCCGCCTCGACCGCTGTCATCCAGCCGGTGTAAATGCCGCCCAGGACAAGCGTGATCAAAAGCAAGGTGGGCAGCGTTTTGGAGGCGACCTCGCGTTTGCTCATCCATTCGCTGTCATCGACGACACGCCCGCCCACAAAGCCGGGTGTAAAGCGACCCATGAACCAGATCGCAATGACATAGGCAAAGGCGAGCATGACGCCCGGAATCACGCCTGCAAGGAACATGTCACCAACCGATTGTTCAGCCACGAAAGAATAGATGATCAGCATCGCTGACGGTGGGATGATCATGCCAAGCACCGAGCTGCCAGCCACCACGCCAACTGCAAAGCGCGGGTTGTATTTCTGCGCGAGCATTTGCGGTACGGACACTTTGGTGAAAACAGAAGCCGATGCGATGGACGATCCCGTTACGGCGGCGAACACGGCGTTTGCGCCCACGGTGCCCATCCCGATGCCGCCTTTGACCTTGCGAAACCGCATGGTCATGACCTCATAGATGTCGCGGCCCAAACCGGCCTTTGACACGATGAGCCCCATAAAGGTGAAAAGCGGAATCGTCGCAAAGGTGTATTCCATCGCGCTGTCGCCCACAGCGACCTTGAGAAGGTTCAGCGCGAGTGTGAAGTTGTCGCGCATCAACCAGATCGAGATGAACGACACGACGCCCAGTGCGACGGGGATGTAGACGCCCGAATAGATCAAAAACACAATCGCAATGACCGAGATGAGGCCAATCTCAATCGGGGTCATGTGGACGTCTCATCATGTTCGGGGGTGCGCACCAGTTCTGGCCGGTCTTGGGCCGTGATGACTTTGATGGCGAAGATCAGGCAGGCCAGAGACGTTCCCAAAGTGATGACCAGTTTCACGGGCCACCAAGGCAGGGTGAAGAGCCCCGGCACGCCAAAGTAATCCTGCGTGTTCCACATATGCAGCACTTCGGGGAATGTGATGTAGGCGATCAGCCCCATGAAAATGCAGGACACCGCGTTGATGATCCGACGCATGTTCGCGGCAAGGCCGGGCTTTCGATTGTGGATCACGTTTAGAAACCCGTCAGACCGGGTCAGACGGTCGACACGGACCACATCTGCCAATTGCAGGAAGACGATCAAAACGACCGAAAACTGCACCATTTCATAGGTGCCTTTGATCGGGGCGGAAAACGCCCCACGGGCAATCACGTCGACATTCAGAATGACGACCAAGCCCAGCACCACAAGGGTGCCAAGGGCGTTCATCGCAATCGCAAGGGTGTTGGCGATCCGGGACAGGCCAGATACGGCGGACTTCAACATGGCTCTAGCCTTTTCCGGATCGCCAGGGTCTTAGTCTTCGTTCCAGTCGCGCACACCCACATATCCGGCGTCTTCGAGTTTGCCCAAGTATGCGGCCAGCATTTCAGTGCCCGCTTCGCCATTGGCGTTCAGCGTGGCAGCCCATTCCTGTGCCACATTCGGCATGGCGTTTGCCCACGCAGCGCGATCTTCTGCCGAAACTTCGACGATGGTTCCACCGGACGCCACATACGCTTCACGAGACGCTTCTGCGCGGTCCATTGCGATGCCTGCCACGTGGTCACGGTAGGCGATGGATACGTCGCGCAACACGTCTTTGACCTCATCTGGCAGGCCATTCCAATAGTCAGCATTTGCGGTGATGGTCTTGGAGTTTACTGCGCCCAGGTCAACGCGCAGCATGTAAGGGGCGACTTCGGCGATCTTGAACGTGGCGGCAGATTCAGGCCACAGCATCGCGCAGTCCACCAGACCCGTTTGGACCATGTTGTAGAAGTCCGTCAGACCACCGCGCACACCAGCCGCTTCGTTGATCCCTTCAAGGTAGCGCAGATTAAGGCCTGCACCTGCGATCTTCTTGCCTTCAAGGTCAGACACGGAAGACACCTCTTCGCTGCAGAACACCTGATATGTGTCCAGAACAACGCCGGTTGCCAGATAGACTTGGTTCTGTGCCGCGAATTCGTTGTTCATTGCCGGAAACTCGCGGGCGATCTCGTCTACCGCCTTGGCGACAGCACGGGCGTCCGAGGCGACAAACGGCGTGGAGCCGGAAATACCCTGGCTTGGCAATTTGGACGAATGGAAGATGGTTGTGACGATACCGATGTCACCCAAGCCCAGCTGAACACCTTCCAGCACGCCTTTGGGTTTCACGATGGACCCACCATAATTTTCCTGCCACTGCATCTCGTAATTGCCGGTTTCCGCCAGTCGCTTGTCGACTTCCGGGATAAAGAAGTTGGTGAATTCCTTGACCCAGAGCGCGCGCGCCGGATAGCCGTCGATCACCACGGCTGACACTTTTTCTTGCGCCACGGCGGGCAGGGCCATGACGGTCGCCAAAGCCGCGCCAAGCAGGCTGCGTTTTGTAAGATGTTTCATGTGTTTCCTCCCAGAAAGTGGGCCTTTGCGGCCCGAATGTTGTCGTTCAGGTGGCCTTGACCCAGTTCACTGTCAGGTCCGTGCCCGCCGCTTCAAAAAGCTTGGCAATCGCGCAGTATCTGGCCGTTTCAACGCCAACGCGGGACAGATCGTCCTGGCTGGCGGTGGTCTTGCAATGCACCGTGAGTGTGATTTCGGGGAACGGCAGGTCGATCTCTTCCTCCATGAGAACGCCGCGCCGGTCGAATTTGCAGTCTGCATCGATGGTGACGGTGCCCAGATCCACCCCAAGCCGGTGCGCATTCTTGTGACCGATCACATTGGTGCAGGCGATGAGGGCAGTCATGGCCGCCTCGGTCGGGGCAGGGCCCATATTGGTACCGCCCCGTTCAATCGGTTCGTCAATCACCACGTTCAGATCGCGTACCGGAATGTCGGTGCGGGAATGACTGGGGCACGTCGCCGTCGTGCGATAGGTCACCACCGATTTCATTTTGATCGCCATAGACCTGCCCCCTCAGACCGTGCTGCACACTTGGTCAAACGCGAAACGCGGCAGCTTTTGGAACAGCGCCGTTTCATCCGCGTAGCCGATGTTGCATAGGAAATTTGATTTTAGGCTGGTGCCCGCAAAGAACTCTTCATCCACCACAGCGTTCGAAAAGCCCGACATCGCGCCGACATCCAGACCCACCGCGCGCGCGGCAATCATGAAATACGCGCCTTGCAGCGTGCCGTTGCGGAACGCGGTGTCGGCGATCATCTTGTCGTTGCCTTCGAACAGATGCCGCCGATCTTCGTGCGGGAAGAGGAAAGGAAGCTCTTTCCAGAACTCCATGTCTGTGGCGATGATCGCGGTCACAGGCGCGCCCATCATCTTGGGCACATTTGCAGGCTTCAAAGACTTGGCGAGGCGTTCCTTACCCTCGGCGCTTTTCACGAACACAAACCGCGCGGGTAGGGTGTTCATGCTGGTCGCCCCGTTGATTGTGATCTCGTAGATCTCTTCGAGCAGCGCATCTGGCACCGGCTTGTCTGTCCAGGCGTAGTGGGATCGTGCGCCGCGCAGGATCAGGTCAATCGCGTCATCGGACAGCCGTCCAATCCGGTCGCGCAGAGCGCGATGATCCTGTTGGGCCTGTGCGCGCAAGGCATCAAGGCCGTCTTTCGTGGGCGCGTTCATTCCGCGGCGACCTTTGCGGTTGCGTCTTTTTCGTCAATCACCGGACTAGAGCAAACGCCGATGCCTTCGATTTCGATCTCAACTGTTTCGCCAGGCTTGAGCCATCTGGGGTTCGGCTTTTTGGCATGTCCCACACCTGGTGGTGTGCCCATGGCGATCATGTCACCTTGCTCAAGCGTGGTGTATTCCGAGATTGTCGCAATCACCGTTGCCACGTCCCAGATCATGTTCGCCGTGTTTGAGCTTTGCAGGATCTCATCCCCAACCCGGCTCTCGATCTTCAACCCGGATGCGCCCGCAGGCAGGTCGTCAGGTGTCACCACGAACGGCCCAATTGCGCCGGTGTCGTCAAAGTTCTTGCCCGGCGTCCATTGATGCGTCTTGCGCTGGTATTCGCGGATCGACCCGTCGTTGAACACGGTGTAGCCAAACACGTGGTCCAGCGCCGCCTCTTTCGAGATGTGCCGCCCGCCTTTGCCGATGATGAACATCAGCTCGGCTTCATAATCCAGCGTTTCTGAACAGCTTGGCCGCACCATCGGCTGGCCCGCGGCCATGACCGAATTCCTTCCGCGCATAAAAAGCGCGGGATACTCGGGGATGTCATAGCCGCCTTCCTTAATGTGGTCGGTGTAGTTCAGTCCCATGCAGATAATCGTCGGCGGGGCGGCGACGGGCAGGGCAGGCGTGATGGATGACACCGAAACACTCGGTGCACCAGCGATCGCATCGGCCAGAGAATCAATCAGGTCCGGCGCGGTGATCACCCCCATCAGGTCAGCACCAACCGCTGGGTTCAAAGCCGTCAGATTAACGGCATTTTCGCCGTTTACAGCAAAAACGGCAGTCCCGTGTGACGTCTCACCCACCAAATATTTCATGATCGCTGTCCTTGTCAGTTTGGTTGATTTCTGACTACTATTCCGTCATATGTCAATAAATATCGATATTTTTGGAGATCAGCATGGTGGCATGGGCAGATTACAAAGCGCAGGCAAAGGCGCGCGGTGCTTTGGCGCTAGAGCTCTACGTGGCGCACAGTACGCCCGCCCAAGGCCCGGAGGCTGTAAAAGCCGCGCTGCCAGATCACCTTGCCTACCAAGCAGAGCTTGAACGGGCAGGGCAGCTTGCCTTTGCGGGCCCCATGTCGGACGAAACAGGGGACCACATGCAAGGCGTTGGTTTGATCATCTACCGCGCCGACAGCCTTGCGGCGGCCCGCGCGTTGGCAGAGGGCGATCCGATGCACAAATCAGGCGCACGCAGCTTTGTCTTGCGCCGCTGGATGATCAACGAAGGGTCGCTGACGCTGCACGTCGGCCTATCTACGGGTGGATTGGCGTTAAGCTGATTTGGAAGATGCGCGAGGCGGACCGCCTCTGATGTCTCAAGGAGGCGCGATCATGAACGTGATGCAGACGACCGACGGCAAGGAAACCTCCGCCACGCGGGATTGCTACCTGCGGCTCCGCGACCTGATCCTGACCGGTGCCATGCCGCCGGGGCAAAAGCTCAAGATTGAAGAACTGCGCACCCTCTTGAACACCGGGGCCAGCCCGGTGCGCGAGGCGCTCAGCCTGCTGACCTCTGACAAGCTGGTCGAACGTATCGACCAGCGCGGGTTTCGCGCGGCCCCGGTGAGCAAGGCCAACTTCGAAGAGATCCTGATGCTGCGCTGCACGCTGGAAGACATGGCACTCCGCGCGTCTATCAAACAGGCCGACACCGGATGGGAAGAGCAGGGCGTTTTGTGGCACCACCATATGAAACAAGCCAGCAAACGCAGCACCTCTGACTTTGAAGTAGCACATAAGGCGTTTCACATGGCGCTTTTGGCGAATGCGGGCCTGCCGATGCTTGAGGGCTATTGCGCGCAGCTTTATGATCTGAACATCCGCTATCGGTACCTAGCCGCCGGTGTGCCCAGTTATGGCGAACGCAGCATCGAAGCTGAACATCAAGCTATCTTCGATGCAGCCCTGGATCGTGACGCGGATGCGGCCAGCACGGCTTTGATTGAGCACTACCGCCGGACCGGCCAATACCTGAGCAGCCAAATGGAGAGCTGACGTGAGACGCAATTGGGTCTTCGGTGATTTGCTGTCACAACTGTTCGAAAGGACAGGGCAGGTCTGGGGCAACGACGATACACGCTCTTTGATCGAACTGTGTGAAGCGCTTTTGTCGGCCGAAGGCGAAGTGTCGGGCTATAAACTCGCCGCCACCTTGCTGGATCGGTACCGGATGTCGGATGACATCGAAAAACTGGACTTCTTTCATCATTTGAACGACGCGCTTGATCTGGATGCACGGCAGATTGAAGCACTGGCCCAAGACTACGCCGAAACACCCAGCCTCGCATCGTTTCAAGCCCTGAGCGAAGCGTCAGAACCGCGCCGACAGGAACTGTTGCGCCGTCTGAACCAGCCCGTTGGTGCCACCGACGCGCTGGTTGCGATGCGCGTTGATCTTTTGCGGTTTGTCAAAACCCATCCGAATCTGATGCGCACGGATGTTGATTTCAAACATCTCCTGCGCAGCTGGTTCAACCGCGGGTTTCTGGTGCTCAAACAGATCAGTTGGGACACGCCCGCGCGCATCCTCGACAAGATCGTCGCCTACGAAGCGGTGCACCGGATCAATGATTTCGACGATTTGCGCCGCCGGTTGAGCCCGCCGGATCGCCGCTGTTTTGCGTTCTTTCATCCATCCATGCCGGATGAGCCGCTGATCTTTGTCGAGGTTGCACTGACGGCTGGCGTGCCCAACTCCATCGCGGCTTTGCTCGAAGAAGACCGTGAACCGATGAACCCCGCGCAGGCGAAGGCGGCCGTGTTCTACTCGATCTCAAACTGCCAAAAAGGTCTGGCCGGGATCAGCTTTGGCAATCTCTTGATCAAACAGGTGGTCGCGGAACTGTCGTTGGAATTGCCGCGCCTTGAGACCTTTGTGACCTTGTCACCCATCCCGCGCCTGATGCAATGGCTCGACACACAGAGTTTGGACAGCAGCGCGCCAAAACGCGGCGCGTCCGATGGCGACGACAGCGATCTCAAAAACCTTGCCGCCCATTACTTGCTCTGCGCCAAACGCGCTGACGGCATGCCGTTTGATCCAGTTGCACGCTTTCATCTGGGCAACGGGGCCGAGATTTATGACATACACGCCGGTGCCGATCTGTCGGAGAATGGCTTGACCCAGTCGGGCGGCGCGATGGTGAATTACCTCTACGATCTGCGCCGGACAGAGCGGAACCACGAAAACTTCGCCACCACCGGCGCGATACAGGCAACACGTGCGGTTCAGGCGATGGCCTCTGCTGTGCTCGACAATAAGACCAAGGAAAACGTTGCGTGACCAACACTCTCTACGATGCGCTGATTGCGCCTCACGCGAATAATAATGCCCCCTTTTTGATTGCAGATGACGCGTCGGTCCTGACCTATGCGGGTTTCGTCGCGCGCGCCGCGCAAATCGCGCATGTCCTGGCAGAGGCAGGGGTGACGCCCGGTGACCGCGTTGTGGTGCAAGCCCCCAAGCTGACGGACACCATCGCACTTTATGCCGCATCGCTTCAGGTAGGTGCGGTTTATCTGCCGCTGAACACCGCCTACACCGACGCCGAGCTTCAGTATTTCATCGAAGACGCCGAACCCAAATTGGTCGTCTGCGACAGCAAAGATGAGGCCAATATCACCGCCATTGCGCAAAGCGTGAAAGCGAATGTGCTCACCCTGTCAGGCAATGCCGGAAGCCTTAGCTTGGCCGCAAATGACAAACCCAAAACGTTTGAGACAGTCGACCGCGGCGCAGAGGACTTGGCGGCATTGCTTTACACCTCTGGCACAACAGGGCGATCCAAAGGCGCAATGATGTCACACAAGAACCTGTTGTCCAACGCGACAGTGCTGACCGACCTCTGGCGCATCACGCGAGAGGATCGTCTGTTGCATGCACTGCCCATCTTTCACACCCACGGGCTGTTTGTGGCTTTGAACACAGCACTTCTGGCCGGGGCAGACGTGCGTCTGATGGCGGCGTTTGATATCGACACGGTGATTGATGAGCTGCCGCAATCGACTCTCATGATGGGCGTGCCAACTTTCTACACACGGCTCCTCGACGACGATCGTTTCACTCCAGAGCTAACGCAAAACATGCGGCTTTTCATTTCGGGCTCAGCCCCGCTTTTGGCCGAAACCCATCAGGCGTTTGAGGCGCGCACAGGCCACCGCATCCTTGAACGCTACGGCATGACTGAAACGAACATGATCACGTCAAACCCCTATGCCGGTGACCGGGTTGCCGGGACGGTGGGTTATGCGCTGCCGGGCACTGAGGTTAAAGTGACCAACCCCGAAACAGGTGAGGCGCTGCCAATGGGAGAGATTGGCATGATCGAAGTACGCGGCGACAACGTGTTCCAGGGCTATTGGAACATGCCCGAGAAAACCGCGGAAGAGCTGCGGGATAACGGATTCTTCCTCACCGGCGATCTGGCCATCGAAGCAGAGGATGGACGCATTTCCATCGTCGGGCGCGCCAAAGATCTGATCATCTCGGGCGGCTACAACATCTATCCAAAGGAAATCGAGGACGTCATTAACGACGCACACGGGGTGGAGGAAAGCGCAGTCTTTGGCGTGCCACATGCGGATTTTGGCGAAAGTGTCATCGCTGCCATTGTGGCACAACCCGGAGCTGACCTGAATGTCGAGGCCCTGAAGTCCAAGGTCGATGCCAGCCTGGCCCGTTTCAAACACCCCCGCGAATACGTGGTCATGGACGCCCTGCCGCGCAACACGATGGGGAAGGTGCAAAAGAACGTGCTGCGTCAATCGCACGGCGCTTAACGACCTGACGCAGGGCCGTCACCCAACATACCGACCAAATCTGACCGTCTTGACGTGACGGCGTTTCACTAAAACCGCTGCTACAGCGCAGATTTACGTTGACTCCTCTTGCGTCAATTCCGTTCCTGTCATGCAAATAACAAAACGGTCGCAACAGACCGAGGGAGGGACTAGGGATGACTTTCAAAAAACTCGCTGTGGCGAGCGCGCTGCTGAGCAGTGTCGCAACGCTGTCTTATGCAGAGGAATTGCGCTTTGACGATGTGTTCATCATCGGCGACTCGCTGAGCGACGCGGGTGCGTATTCGCAATCGGTGCAAGCTGCCGGGATGGGGGCCTTGCCTGCGATCAACTACAAGTTTCTGACCAATGCCCCTGACGGCTCTGCGCTGACCTTTGGTGAAGTGTTGGGGGGGGGGAGGGTGGTGTAAAAAAATAAAGCAAAATAAAAAAAAAAAAAAAAAAAA
>ERZ1740070.435-NODE-435-length-29277-cov-5.591233_pt1 | contig 29277 bp, 24 predicted proteins | sample MGYA00581734_ERZ1740070 | MGnify/ENA primary metagenome ERZ1740070 (study PRJEB43018, sample SAMN04849744) | marine metagenome | isolation source: floating plastic debris | place: Pacific Ocean | collected 2008-09-01 | study: EMG produced TPA metagenomics assembly...
GATCGAGGTAATCCCAATGCTCTTCCAGCGTTTGGCCTTTGATCGCAAAGACCGGCGTGCCACCTTCGGCAATCGCGGCGGCCGCGTGATCCTGGGTGGAAAAGATATTGCAGGACGCCCAGCGCACATCGGCGCCCAGAGCCGTCAGCGTTTCGATCAAAACAGCCGTTTGGATGGTCATGTGAAGGCTGCCCACGATGCGCGCGCCCTCAAGCGGCTTTTGGCCGGCGTATTCTTCGCGCAGGGACATCAGGCCCGGCATTTCGGTTTCGGCGATATCAAGCTCTTTGCGGCCAAATGCGGCAAGGCTGATATCTTTGACAACGTAGTCTTTGGCCATGGAGCGGCTCCTCAGGAAAAAGGGATTTGCAGGGCAGATAGCACCGAGACCCCGCGCGGGCAACATAGGAGTGTTTTGCATTGTCTTGGTGATGGTGTTTCGCGCGAATCCGCGCCAAAGATGGCGGCATGGATGAACGGATAATCAGATTTGAAGGGCGCGGCGCGCAGGTGCAGTATCGTGTGCTGATGACGCTTTACCGATTTGTCTTTAACCGGTGGCTCTATGGGATATTCTGCCGCGCCTTGGCCCGGCTGTTTGACGCGGGCAACAAGGTGGTTCTGGATCTGGGCGAAGGCAAGGCGTTTCGCGTTTATCTCAACGATGGCTATTGGACGCGGTTTTTCCTGTATCATCGGGATTATGAGCCAGAGGTGCGGCGCGTCTTGGACGCCGCACATGGGCACGCGCTGGTGTTTTGCGATCTCGGGGCAAATTCGGGGCTTTGGTCTGTCTACGGGTCGACGCGTTTTGATCGGGTGATCGCGGTAGAGGCCTCAGGCGCTACATTCGCGCGTCTTGCTGAAAACACGGCGTCTTTGGGCAATGTAGAGACGCATCGCGCGGCGATCTATGCACGCTCCGGCGAGGTTTTGCAGTTTGTAAATGTACATAACAGCCATGCCTCCGCGCATCTGGATTTGGACAGTGCAGTTGGCGCGCAAGACAGTTTGGAGACGGTAGAGACCCTAAGTGTGGACGACGCTGTTCCAGAGGCATCGACGGCATTGATCAAGCTGGATGTCGAAGGGGCCGAAATCGCCGCGATCGACGGCGCACAACGGGCCATCCAAGACGGAAGCGTGTTTATCTACGAGGATCACGGCTCTGATCAAACATCTGACGTGAGCCGGTTCTTTCTGGAGTTGGGCAATATCAGTGTCTATTCAATAGAAAAACGGCCTGAATTGGTCACAGATATCGATCATATGAGACGGATCAAAACCGATCGGTTCAAAGGATACAATTTTCTGGCGGGTCGGACTGATGCCCGCTTGCTGAGCGCGATCATCGAAGGTTTTGCAAAAACCGGGCCGGAGGGATAACTCAGACGAGGATCGGAGAATGACCATGCCCACGCCCCGCGCCTGGCAAAAGATGTTATCTGGCCGCAGGCTCGACCTGTTGGATCCAACGCCCGTGGATATCGAAGTTGAAGATATCGCGCGGGGTTTAAGTTTCGTGGCGCGGTGGAATGGGCAGACCTTGGGGGATTATCCGTACTCGGTCGCCGAACATTCTCTCCTCGTGGAGCAGATTTTTGGCAGATTAGACTCTAAATCCCCCGCAAAATGGCGCATGGCCGCGCTTTTGCATGACGCGCCGGAATACGTGATAGGGGATATGATTTCCCCGGTGAAGGCCGCTGTTGGGCCGGGATATGAAGAGTTAGACAAACGGCTGACGGCGGCCATTCATATTCGCTACGGCCTGCCAGCGGCGATCCCGATGACGATCAAGAAGCAGATCAAGAAAGCCGACAGGATCAGCGCCTGGATGGAGGCCACGCAGATTGCCGGGTTCTCAGAGGCGGAAGCCAACAAATTCTTTGGCAAACCCGGAGACGCGATGATCGAAGGGTTGAGCCTTGTTTTGCGTTCTCCCATGGAAACCCGCGCGGCGTTTTTGGCGCGTCACGCCGCATTGTTGGACGAGATGGGATGATGCATGTGCGGGCCGCCGGGCCGATGGATGCACGGGCCATGGCGGAGCTGTTGGGCGAAATCATTGAGAAAGGCGGAACCACCGCAATGACGGAGCCTGTGTCGCGGGATGATCTCGTCGGGTGGATGCGTCACTATTCTGGCCAAAATGCCTGGTTTTTGGCTGAAGATAACGAGGGCGGGCTGCTTGGGTTTCAATGGATTGAACCCAAAGACAGCCTCCCGCGCGGCGCATGTGACATTGCGACCTTTACCCGGGTGGGCCGGATCCGACTAGGCACGGGATCTGCACTTTTTGAAGCGACACGAAGGGCGGCCATGGATCTTGGATATGAATGGATCAACGCGACGATCCGGGCCGATAACAGTGGCGGGTTGGCCTATTACCAAAGCCGTGGGTTTGAAACCTATCAGACCCAGCGCGATGTTCCTTTGGCCAACGGAGACAGAGTAGACCGGGTCAAGAAGCGGTTCAATTTGCGCTAAATGTCCATTCGAGAACCACCCACCCCGGACTTGATCCGGGGTCTCAGCCTCAAAATCACGGGGCCCCGGATCAAGTCCGGGGCGGGTTTTGTTTGGTGGCTACCGAGGGGACCGTTTTGCCAGAATGCGCTGCAACGTGCGGCGGTGCATGTTCAAACGGCGCGCCGTCTCAGACACATTGCGATCGCAAAGCTCGTACACGCGTTGAATATGCTCCCAGCGGACGCGATCCGCGCTCATTGGATTTTCCGGCGGCGGGGGCAGTTCATCCTCAGACGCCAGAAGCGCGTTGGTGATGTCTGTGGCATCAGCAGGTTTTGACAGGTAATCGGTCGCCCCAATTTTCACCGCCGCCACCGCTGTGGCAATGGCACCGTACCCTGTCAGAACCACGACCTTACTGTCAGGGCGCTTGTCCCGAATGGTTTCGACCACATCGAGGCCATTGCCATCCTCCAACCGCAAGTCGCAGACCGCATAGGCAGGCGGCCGCGCGGTTGCAATCGCACGACCCGCCGCCACGGACCCGGCTGTTTCCACCGCAAACCCACGTTTTTCCATTGCTTTGGCAAGACGACGCAGAAACGGCTCGTCATCATCGACGAGCAGAAGCGATTTGTCTTCACCAATATCTCTTAGTGCTAGAGCCATGTGTCCTTCCCGATTTAGACGATAGGCATATTACAACTGTTCTAGTTTTACTCGGGTTAACGTCAAATTGCCTGTTTAAACGGCATCCACAAAACACTGGATACGCTCTGCCATCTCTTCGGGCGTTGCATCACGGCGGAAAAACTCGGCGAACCCTTTTTCGGGAAAGACCAGATAGGACAGGGTGGAGTGATCGACGAGGTAAAACTCATCATCCACCTGATCATGAGCTTTGTAGAACGTACGATAGGCTTGGCTCGCCGCTTTGATCTGTTCGTCGCTGCCGGTCAGGCCTAGCATTCTGGGGTGCATGATCTCAGTATAGTCGGCGACAACCTCGGGCGTGTCTCGTTTGGGATCAATTGTGATGAAAATCGGTTTCACGATCGTGCCGTGATCTTCCTCAAGGATATCGACGGCCACCGCGTTGCGTGACACATCGATCGAACAGACATCCGGACAGAACGTATAGCCGAAATAAATCAGCGTGGGTTGATCGATCACCTGCTCATGGGTCACCGTTTCCCCCGTTTCACTGATCAGTTCAAACGGCCCGCCAATGGCAGCAGACCCACCGGCGATCTGTCCGGCGCGGCATTGGGCGAACTGTTCGTCCGGGTCAGCGGTAGAGGTGATCAGGTAAATCCCGCCGAGCAAGATGGCGAGGGCGACACTGCCTGCAATCGCGATTGTCTTGACCATGGTCACACCTCATGTCGATCTGTCATCTTGCGCTGGGATACATCTATCAATGATACTCACAGTTGCAACGCCATTAGGATCACAAATGCGCAAACTGGCCACCGACACCAACAGCTTGCACAAACGCGAGAATTGGGTGCGTCTTCGGACGATCATCCTTTTGCGCTGGTGGGCGATCATCGGACAGGTGACCGCGCTGATCGTGGCGCAACGGCTTTATGATCTCGATCTGCAAATGGGGCTTTGCTACCTCGCCGTGGGTGCCGCCGTGGTGTCGAACCTGATCGCATCTTTCGTGTTCCCCGAAAGCAAACGCCTGAGAGAGCCTGAGACCTTTATGGTCGTTCTGTTCGATTTGCTGCAATTGGGTCTGTTGCTGTACCTGACCGGGGGCCTCAACAACCCATTCACCATTCTGATTGTCGGCCCGGTGATCGTGTCGGCATCGGCTTTGTCGGTACGCTCCACCTCCGCCTTGGGGCTGATTGCCATCCTGCTGGTGAGCGCGTTGATCGAATTCCATCTGCCGCTGACAACGCAAAGCGGGTTCATCCTGCGCATGCCGGACGTGTTTTTGTTTGGCACTTGGGTGGCCATTGTCATCGCCGTTGTGTTTCTCGGCGTCTATTCCCGCTGGATCATTGCAGAGATGCGGGCGATGTCAGAGGCGCTGCAGGCCACGCAAATGGCCCTCGCGCGGGAACAGAAACTGACCGATCTGGGCGGCGTGGTGGCCGCCGCGGCGCATGAGCTGGGAACGCCATTGGCAACGATCAAACTGACCAGTGCAGAATTGGCAGAAGAGCTTTCTGATGATCCCGAACTGTTGGCGGATGCCATGCTGATCCGGGAACAGGCGGATCGGTGTCGTGACATTCTCAAATCCATGGGCCGTGCGGGCAAAGAGGATTTGCATCTCAAACAAGCACCGCTCAGCGCCGTGATCGAAGAGGCCGCAGCCCCCCATGCCGCCCGCGGCAAAACACTGTGGTTTGAGCATTCCGCGATGACCGGATCCGAGGCGTCACAGCCGGAGATCCTGCGCAAACCCGAGGTCGTGCACGGGTTGCGAAATCTGGTGCAAAACGGTGTGGATTTTGCCCGCTCACAGGTCTGGATCGAAAGCCGGTGGGATGACAAGCTGATCTCTGTGCGCATTATGGATGATGGTCGTGGTTATCCTCAGCACCTTCTCGGAAAGATTGGCGATCCTCTGATGCGGCGGCGTGGGTCAGGCACAGATCCGAGGCGGCCGGAGCATGATGGCATGGGCCTTGGCCTGTTCATTGCCAAAACCCTTTTGGAACGCTCTGGCGCCGATCTTAGTTTCGCGAATGGGGCCGAAACCTTTGATGGTGACGCGGAGCTGGCGTCACGGTCTGGCGCCTTTGTTGAGGTCACCTGGCCACGGTCCCTGCTTGAAGCTGGCGATGGTCGGAGATGGCCAGTTCTCGGGAAAAATCAACCGCTTCAGGTGTGATACGGTCCAATCAAGGCCGCGACGGCATGTCTCGTTAACATAGAATTAACCAAACCTGCGCAAGTTGAGGTTGCATGACGAGTTTGGACACCATATTGGCATGGCTGCCTGTTGCGGTCTTGTTTTCTGCGGCTATTTCTGTCGCGGTGCTTTGGTCAATTACACGACTTGGTCGGAACGGCGCGGCTCGTCGCCCCGCTGAGGCCGGCAACCGCAGTACGTTTTTGCTCAGGGACGGACAAATCATCGATCAAAGTGATGGGGCCAAGGATCTGTCGAGCTGGCATGATTTGCGGACGTGGCTTGGTGATCGCTTCAACACCCTGCCGGACGACCTAAAGGATACGCAAGGCGAAGCCGCGCAAGTCTTTCATGCCGCAACGGCCGGGGATTGCGCGACCGTTACGATACAATGTTCCGCGCACGGACAATCCGTCACGTTGGAAGACGACACCGTCGGCTCAGCAACAGACCGGCACAGGCTTTTGGTCGAGAACAGACACTTTAAAACCCACCAACATGCGTTGGAGCGTGCCCCTGCTATTGTCTTTGCCGTTGATGCGTCGGGGGTTTTCCAATGGGGCAATGCCAAATTTGACGGTCTCGCGATCGAAGATCGAAAAGTTTTTCTCAAGGTTGTGCGGGAACGAAGTGAAGACATTGGCTTACGCGCCATCCTTGATGATCCTATGTCGAAACGACAGCACCATTTCGAACTTTTCGTGCTGCCCGGGGAAAACCACACAGTGGTTTACGCCACCGACATCACGCGGGTGGTTGAGGCCGACAGCGTCCGCAATGATTTTGTGCAGACCCTGACCAAGACCTTCGCGGATCTCTCCACTGGGTTGGCTGTGTTTGATCGCTATCATCGTTTGGTTCTGTTCAATCCGGCGATTCTGGATCTTACCGATCTTTCGCCAGAGTTTCTCACGGCGCGGCCCCATATGATGGAGTTTTTTGACCGGCTTCGGGATAATCATATGCTGCCGGAGCCCAAGAACTATTCGACTTGGCGCCGCCAAATCACGGACATGATCAATTCGGCCGCGAATGGGCACTATTCCGAAAGCTGGTCCTTGCCAGGCGGGCTGACGTACAAGTTGACGGGTCGACCGCACCCCAATGGGGCGATCGCGTTTCTCATTGAGGACATCACCGATGAAATGGCGCTGACGCGGCAATCACGCAGTCAGTTGGAAACCCATCAAGCCATTCTGGACGCCATCCAAGAGGCGATTGCCGTGGTCGGCCCGGATGGCGGCCTGGTGGTGTGCAATGCGGCCTTCGTGGAGATTTTCGGCTTTGACCCGGATGCCAGTTTTGCACGCACATCGCTCAAGGATGTGATGCAAGCCTGTCGCGATCGTTTTCCCGGTGCTCCGGTGTGGGATGATCTGGTCAATGGCGAAACGATCACGCCCGTTGATACCCTGCTTCGGGACGGATCAGGTGCGACAACAAACTTTCGAATTGAGCCGCTGCCCGAAGGTCTCTTCATGTTGAATTTGTCGCGCCCCATGCCCGCGGTCCCTCTCTCCGCTTAAAGCGTGTTGCGGGCAGGCATAGGGGGTGTAGTGTCGTTGGGAAGACGACCCAGCACCTCAAGGTTCACAGCACTTCGCCCGAGCACACGCGCAAGATCGCCACCAGTTTGGCGCCTTGCTGGGGGCCCGGTGATACACTTCTACTGGAAGGGCCCATCGGCGCGGGAAAATCGCATTTTGCACGGGCGACCATCTTATCTTTGCTCGCAGAGCCCGAGGAAATCCCCTCTCCCACCTATACGCTGGTGCAGACCTATCACACAGCCCAGGCCGAAATTTGGCACGCAGATCTCTATCGCTTGGCCAACCCACAAGACTGTGAGGAGCTTGGGCTTTGGGCGGCGTTTGATGACGCAATTTGCCTCGTGGAATGGCCGGACAGACTTGGCATTGATTTGCCAATCGCGGCGTTGACGATTTCATTCACACCACAGTCCAACCCAGAGATGCGCGACCTCCGGTTTTCATGGTCGGATACGCGCTGGACCACGCGCTTAAGGGGTGTTTTCGGTGACCGATCGGCCCTCGCTTAGATCCGCATTTCTCACCGCATCGGGCTGGGGCGCGGCGCGCATGACCGATCTGGCGGGTGATGCATCAAACCGAAAGTATTTTCGCCTGACCCATGAAGGACGGCGCGCTGTCCTAATGGATGCGCCACCAGACAAAGGTGAGGATATAGGCCCGTTTATGGCCGTAACAGATGTCCTACGCGCTCAGTCGCTCAGCGCGCCAGAGGTTTTGGCCGCAGATCAGAATGCCGGCTTTCTCCTGTTGGAGGACCTTGGCGATGATCTTTTCGCTCGCGTGCTTGCCGCCGAGCCGCACAAAGAACGCGACCTTTACGAAGCCGCGACCGATGTTTTGATCCATCTGCATCAAGCCGAGTGTCCAACGGATCTCGCAGAATACGATGCCCCGCTGATGGCCGATCTCGCGGCCTTGGCCTTCGATTGGTATGCGCAGGGTGCAACAGGGCAGGATTTCACGGATCAACGAACAGCTTTCGCGCGCGCCTTTGAGGATCGTCTGGCGGAGTTGGACGATTTGACGGACGTCTTGGTCCAGCGCGATTACCATGCCGAAAATCTTTTGTGGCTGCCCGCGCGCACAGGTGTGGCCCGCGTCGGTCTCTTGGATTTCCAGGATGCCATGAAAGGGCACCGAGCTTATGATCTGGTGTCCTTGTTGCAGGACGCGCGGCGCGACGTGTCTTTGGATGTCGAAAAGGCGATGATCGATCACTACGTATCCGTGACGGGGCTTGGGCGCATCGCCTTTGAACGGGCCTATGCGTTGCTTGGTCTTCAACGCAATTTGCGCATCATTGGTGTGTTCGCCCGACTGTGCCTGCGCGATCGCAAACCGCATTACATCGATATGATCCCACGGGTCTGGGCGCATATGGTGCGGGACCGAAACATGGCCAATTTACCTGAGTTAGAGACTGGTATTCTCAATACATTGCCGCACCCTAGTGCGGACACACTCAACATTCTGAGGCAAAAATGCGGAACTCTCCCAGATCAGTGATGGTCTTTGCGGCCGGGTTTGGCACGCGCATGGGCGCGATGACCAAGGACCGCCCTAAGCCGCTGATCGAAGTGGCGGGCCGCGCCCTGATTGATCACACTTTGGACCTGATTTCAGAGACCGACGCGGAGACCGTCGTGGTCAATCTGCACTACAAATCTGACATGCTCCGGACACACTTGGCCGGGCGGGACGTGGTTTTTGCCGATGAACAGCCTGATATCCTCGAAACCGGCGGCGGGTTGAAAGCCGCATTGCCGCTTTTGGGGGAGGCGCCGGTCTATTCAACGAACTCGGACGCCGTTTGGCGGGGGCCCAACCCATTGCTGCACCTTGCGCAGTTTTGGGATCCAGACAGGATGGATGCGTTGCTTTTATGCGTGCCCTTGCCCCATGCCGTGGGCCATCTGGGCGATGGCGATTTTCTGAGTGACAGCGAAGGCCGTCTGTCGCGCGGCCCGGGCGAGGTGTTTTCCGGCCTACAAATCGTGAAGCCCGCCTGCGTACGCGCCGTGGACAAACGCGTGTTCTCTCTCAATGAAGTTTGGACAGAAGCAGAGGCGCGCGGACGTCTATTTGGCGCATCATATCCCGGTCGATGGGCCGATGTGGGCCACCCGGACGGGATCGCACTGGCCGAAGCCATGCTGGGTGCCGGCCATGTTTGATCCTGTCCCCGGCCCGCGTATTTTTACTGTACCGTTGGGCGTGGATTTTCCCAAAGCCTTGGTCGACGGCCTGCGGAAACGCACGAAAGATCACCCGCCCGAAGCGCTGGGCAGGGTGCAGTTAATCGTCAATACACGACGTATGGCGCGCCGGATACGGGGGCTGTTTGATGACGGCCCGCCGTGTTTGCTGCCTGATATCACGTTGATCACGCAACCAGGTGAAACCTGGCATCTGGGCGACATCCCAGAGGCGGTATCGCCTTTGCGCCGACGTTTGGAACTCGTTCAGCTGGTGACGGCACTTTTGGACAAACAACCAGACCTTGCGCCGCGCAGTGCGATCTACGACCTGTCCGACAGCCTCGTGAAGCTTATGGATGAAATGCATGGCGAAGGCGTGTCGCCGCATAGGATCGACACGCTCGACATTTCCGATCAGTCTGGTCATTGGGCACGGATAAGGTCCTTTTTGAGCATAATTAGACACTATTTCGAAGCCGACGCCGCCCCTGATCCAGAGGATCGACAACGCCGGGTGATAGAGGCCTTGATCGCGTCCTGGAAGACGGAGCCACCTCAGCACCCCGTGATCATTGCTGGCTCGACCGGCTCTCGCGGCACGACCCAGGCCTTGATGCAGGCGGTGGCGCAGCTGCCGCAAGGGGCAGTCGTTCTGCCTGGTTTTGACGATCAGATGCCCGATAGCGTGTGGCATGCAATGGCCGGCGCGACACCCCATGAGGACCACCCGCAATACCGCTTTGCCGCACTGTTTGACGCTTCGAACATGTCGCACAGGGATGTGTTGCGGTGGGTGGACACGCCGCCTGCGGTCCCTGCGCGCAACGCCGTCTTGTCTTTGGCTTTGCGCCCGGCGCCTGTGACGGACCAGTGGCTGACGGATGGCCCCAAGCTCCGACAGCTGACAGACGCTTTTGCGGATGTCACGCTGATCGAGGCCCCGTCGCAGCGGCTTGAGGCGCTCACAATCGCGATGCGGCTTCGGGAAGCAGCGCAGAGAGGTGAAAAAGCAGCTCTGATTACGCCTGATCGCGGTTTGACCCGACAAGTCAGCGCGGCTTTGGACCGTTGGGATCTGCTGCCTGACGACAGTGCGGGCATTCCACTGCATCTCTCCGCGCCCGGGCGGTTTTTGCGTCACGTATCAGAGCTTTTGCATCGGCCGCTTTCCGCGGAACTGTTGCTGACGATCTTGAAACACCCATTGACCCACAGCGCCTCTGATCGGGGGCCCCATTTGCGGTTGAGCCGGGAATTGGAATTGCATCTGAGGCGCTACGGGCCGCCCTATCCAACGGCAGACACGTTGCGCAATTGGGCCGCAACCATCAAAGACCCGTTTGCGGAGACATGGGGCGCTTGGGTCGTGGACGCGATCTGCGCGGTGCCACAGACGGATGTCTCAGATCTGGCGGACCTGACGGAGCGGCATATCGCATTTGCAGAGCGGATTGCCGCGGGAACAGAGGGCGGCGGATCCGGCAAACTTTGGGATGGAGAGGCCGGACGCGAAGCACGCAAAATAGTCTCTGATCTGGCGGAAAATGCGCATTGTGGCGGTGATTTACGATCATCGGATTATGCGTCACTGTTTCATTCCATCTTGTCATCCGGGCAAGTACGCAGCGCACGCGAGCCGCATCCAAACATCATGATATGGGGCACGCTCGAAGCAAGGGTCCAGGGTGCGGACCTGATCATTCTTGCCGGGCTCAACGAAGGCAGCTGGCCCGAAGCACCGGCACCTGATCCTTGGCTGAACCGCGACATGCGTCGACAATTGGGTTTGCTTTTGCCAGACCGTCGGATTGGGTTGTCCGCCCATGACTTTCAACAGGCCGCGTTGTGCAAAGACGTTTTCCTCACACGCTCTTTGCGGTCAGATGATGCCGAAACCGTACCGTCCAGATGGCTCAACCGGTTACAAAATTTGCTTTCCGGTCTGCCGGAGCAAGAGGGTGAGGCTACCCTCAAAGATATGCGCGCGCGCGGTGAGTGTTGGATGCAGCTTGCCACGCAGCTAGAGCAACCCATTCAGACAGATCCCACCAAAAGACCCGCACCTTGCCCGCCAACAACCGCCCGGCCCAAACAGCTATCTGTGACGCAAATTAAGACGTTAATCCGGGATCCCTATGCGATTTATGCGCGTCATGTGTTGGGTCTGCGCCCTTTGGATGCCCTGATGCGCGTGCCCGACGCGCTGTTGCGCGGCACGGTGATTCACAAAGCGCTTGAAGACTTCATCAAGGACACGATGGACGACCCCGACACAGTGTCAGAAGAAGCTTTTCTCAGCAGAGTATCAGAGCGGCTTGACGCCGATGTGCCGTGGGCGGAGGCGCGGCTGATGTGGCATGCGCGGGTGTCACGTTCCGCATCGCGCTTTGTCGAGGGGGAGCTCGCGCGAAGGGTTTCTGCAAAGCCCATGCTTTTGGAAGCAAAGGGAAAGTCGCGCTTTTCGGATTTGGATTTCACACTTACTGCGGAGGCGGACAGGATTGATGTCGACGGCCAAGGGCGGCTGTTGATCTATGATTACAAAACGGGTGAGCCACCGAACCGCAAGGTGCAGACCCATTTCGACAAGCAGTTGCTGTTGGAGGCCGCGATTGCGGAGCGGGACGGCTTTGGTGATCGAGGCCCAGCGCCCGTTGCCGGCGCGATTTTCATCGGCCTGGGCAGCAAGAAATCAGAAGAACATGCCCCCATAGACACCGAAACGCCCGAGGTTGTCTGGCAGGAGTTTCACGAACTAATCAGTGTCTATTTCAGCCAAAAACAAGGATATGCCGCACGTCGCGCGCCCCAGGAAACCAAGCATGAGGGCGATTACGACCACCTCGCGCGGTTTGGGGAATGGAACATGACGGATGACCCCGATCCAGAGGTTGTCGGATGACGGAACGCAATGAAGCCACCATGAAGCAGATCCATGCGTCTCGGTCTGACCGATCAACATGGCTGTCGGCGAATGCGGGGTCCGGCAAGACCAAGGTTCTGACAGACAGGGTCGCCCGGCTTTTGCTGGATGGTGTGGACCCACAGAACGTGCTGTGTCTGACATATACGAAAGCTGCAGCGTCGGAGATGCAAAACAGGCTGTTCAAGCGCTTGGGGGAATGGGCGATGCTGCCCGATGATACCCTGAGCATCGCCCTCAGCGATTTGGGCCACAGTGATGTGATCACAAAGGATATGCTGCCGAAGGCAAGGCGCCTCTTTGCAGGGGCAATTGAGGCGCCAGGCGGGTTAAAAATCCAGACAATTCACTCATTTTGCAGTGCTTTGCTGCGCAAGTTTCCATTTGAGGCTGGCGTGACGCCGAACTTCTCGGAGATGGAAGATCGTGCCGCGATTTTGTTGCGGGCCGAGATCGTTGAAGCCATGGCGGCCGGGCCTGAGCGTCATCTGGTCGAAGGTGTCGCCGCGTTCGCGTCCGGTATGACGTTGGAAGGCTTGACCGCCAATGTCGCAGCGCACCGCGTGGAGTTTCGTCGCGGATTTGACGGCGCCCGATTGCGGCAAGCACTGGGTTTGCCCGGCGGATTTGAGGATAAGGACCTTTTGGCGCAAGTGTTCCTGGGCTCTGAGATGTCTCTTTTGGCCCGGCTCGTGGAGGCGTTGAACCGGAGCGGTCCGAATGACCAGAAAGCAGCGGCGAAACTCAGCCAGATTTCCGATCTGAACGACGCCGCTCTGACCATCATGGAAGATGTCTTTTTGTTCGGTGAGGGCGCAAAAACACCATTTGAGGCCAAGTTAGAGTCTTTTCCGACGAAGACCTGTCAGAAAGAGATCCCGGATCTTCTTGCAGATCTTCATGCGCTGATGTTGCGGGTCAAAGAGGCACGACAGCTGCGTTTGGGGCTTTTGTCGTTCAAACGATCGGCGGCATTGCACCACTTTGCGACGGCGTTTCTGGACGCCTATGAGCGCGCAAAGATGATGCGCGGCTGGCTTGATTTTGACGACCTGATTTTGCGCGCTCAAGACCTGCTTCAGAATAAGGACGTGGCGGATTGGGTGCTTTACCGGCTGGATGGGCGGATCGACCATATCCTGGTGGACGAAGCCCAAGACACCAGCCCGGCACAATGGCAGGTGATCGAGGCATTGGCCCGCGATTTTACCAGCGGACAAGGCACGAAAGAGGATGCGCCGCGGACGCTCTTTGTCGTCGGGGACAAAAAACAATCAATCTATTCCTTCCAAGGGGCCGACCCGCGGGAGTTCGACCGGATGAAGGCAGAATTCAAGGCCCGGTTGGAAAACACTCAGACACCCCTACAAGACCTTCAGATGGGGTTCTCCTTTCGGTCAGCGCGCGCCATCCTCAACCTTGTTGACGCCGTGTTCAATGACCGACCTCAAAGCGGTTTTGAGCCGGATCAGAGCCACATTGCATTCAAATCCGACCTGCCCGGTCGCGTGGATCTGTGGGATGTGATCGAAAAGCCCGACAAGGTTGAGGATCCGGCCTGGTACGATCCCGTTGATATCAAATCGCCGGATAACCCGCATACCGTTTTGGCCCGCAAGGTGGCGGATTTTATTCAAGACACGATCGGCACGGCCTTGCCGGGGCAAAACGGCACAGTGCGAGAAATCTCAGCAGGTGACTTTCTGATCCTGGTGCGCCGGCGCTCAGATATCTTTCACGACATTATTCGGGAATGTAAGTCGCGCGGCCTGCCCGTTGCGGGTGCGGATCGCCTAAAAGTCGGGGCAGAATTGGCGGTGAGGGATATCAAGGCGCTTTTGTCCGTGCTGGCCACGCCGGAGGATGATCTGTCGCTCGCCGCGGTGTTACGGTCCCCTCTTTTTGGCTGGAGTGAGGGCGATTTGTTCGAATTGGCGCAAGGTCGGGCGCAAAAATACCTGTACGCCGAGCTAAGAGATCGGGCGGAGGCGTTCCCCAAGACCTGGGCGGTGCTGCGGGATCTGCTGGATCAGGTGGACTATCTGCGCCCCTACGACCTGATTGACCGGATTTTGACCCGCCATGAGGGGCGGCGGAAGTTGATTGGACGATTGGGGCACGAGGCCTCAGATGGCATTGATGCGATGCTCAGCCAGGCCTTGGCTTATGAGCGCAACGCGGTGGACAGCCTGACCGGGTTTCTGGTTTGGATGGAAACCGACGACCTGGAGATCAAGCGACAACTTGAAACGGCCGGGGATCGCATCAGGGTGATGACCGTGCACGGGGCCAAGGGCCTTGAAGCGCCTATTGTGATCCTTCCCGACACCGCGCAATGGGTCATGCGCAATCGCGATGACTTGGCAGAAACGGACGCCGGTGTGTTTTGGCGCGCCTCTAGGGAAGAGGCAACAGCGCTGCAGAAATCGCTGGACGATGCGGCCCGGGAGGCAGCAGAGGCAGAGCGCGATCGCCTGCTATATGTCGGCATGACCCGCGCGGAGCAGTGGCTAATCGTGGCGGCCGCAGGTGATTTGGGGAAGGACGGACGCAGCTGGCATGCCCAAGTGCGCGGCGGGATGGACGCCCTGGAGGCGCTGCCGTTTGAGGGTGGAGTACGCTTGGAGCACGGGGATTGGTCACCAAAGGTGCCTGAACCAGAGGAAGGCCAAACCGCCGCCACGCCGCAATTGCCAGAGTTTATAAGATTTGCGGCTCCGCGTTGGGACGGGGGGCCGACAACGCTTAGCCCCTCAGACCTGGGCGGCGCAAAGGCACTTGCGGATGAGCGCGGTCTTGATGAAGACGCGGCCAAACGGCGGGGCCGACAGGTGCATCGTTTGCTTGAGGTCCTGCCGGATGTCGCGCGCCCCGCATGGCCAGACGTCACCAAACGGCTTTTGTCCCAAGGGCCGGATGGCGCAGGAGACGAGGAATGCGCGCTGCTATTGGCGGAGGCAGAAAAGATCTTTGATCGCCCCGGCCTTGCCCATCTGTTTGAAGTCAATACGCTGAGCGAAGTTCCTATCACCGCCGATCTGGCGCAGCTGGGTGGCCGGCGTATCCACGGGGTGATTGATCGGCTGATTCTGACGGACACAAAGGTATTGGCCGTAGATTTCAAAACCAATGCCTTGGCACCACAGCTGCCGCGCGACGTTCCGGATGGGCTTTTGCGGCAGATGGGGGCCTATGCCCATGCCCTGGGCCAAATCTATCCAAGCCATGAAATTGAAACAGCTATTTTGTGGACGCGGACGGCGACGCTTATGCATTTGCCACACGATCTTGTGACGCAGGCCTTGGTCGACACCCATATAGCTTGACGTTCTCTAGTTCGGTTCTTACGTTCCGAGCCTCAAACGCAGCTCTTTTGGAGACATATACATGGGCACCGTGGCCGTTACCGACGACACTTTCGACGCAGAAGTGAAGAACTCTGACATCCCCGTTGTGGTGGATTTCTGGGCCGAATGGTGTGGCCCATGCAAGCAGATTGGCCCAGCGCTCGAAGAGCTGTCTGCCGAGATGGACGGCAAGGTGAAGATTGCCAAGGTGGATGTGGACAGCAACCCCAACACGGCGACGCAGCTGGGCATTCGCGGGATTCCGGCGCTGTTTATTTTCAAAGATGGCGAAATCATTTCGAACCGTGCCGGCGCGGCCCCCAAGGCGGCGCTACAAAGCTGGATCGAAGAGAGCATCTGAGCCTGTTTCCAACGTGAATTGGGAGGGCCGCCGATGGAGCGGCCCTTTTCTTTTGGTTTTGTGCCTGTGGCGCGGGCGGGATATGAGTATTTTGAGAAAGATGAAGCCGGGGGTTCTCGCGGCTTGGGAGAGGTGAAGCGACATGAGTGAGGAATTTCCAGGCTGGCATGGGACAACGATCATCGGCGTGAAGAAAGGCGGCGAGGTTGTGATTGCGGGCGACGGGCAGGTGAGCCTTGGGCAAACCGTGATCAAAGGCACGGCGCGGAAGGTGCGGCGGATTTCCCCCGGTGGGTATGATGTCGTGGCCGGTTTTGCAGGATCCACGGCGGATGCGTTCACGCTCTTGGAGCGGCTGGAGGCGAAACTGGAGGCCTCACCGGGTCAGTTGCAGCGGGCGAGTGTGGACTTGGCGAAGGATTGGCGGACCGACAAGTACCTGCAAAAGCTGGAGGCGATGTTGATCGTCTCAGACGGGGCCGAGCTTTACGTGATCACCGGCGCGGGCGATGTGTTGGAGCCCGAGCATGACGTGACGGCGATTGGATCTGGCGGGAACTATGCGTTGGCGGCTGCGCGCGGGATGATGGACAGCGATATGAACGCCGAGGAAATTGCGCGCAAAGCGATGGGCATTGCCGCGGACATCTGTGTGTACACGAACGGCAATCTAACGGTTGAGACGATCAAGAAAACTTGAGTGCAAGAGTACGTTTCTCATCACACGTCCCGGACTTGATCCGGGACCTCGCGTTTTGGAACATGAGGCCCCGGATCAAGTCCGGGGCGGGTTTTATCTATCAATATCCGCGCCGCCCTCGGCGATCCGCCGGTCAATGAAGGCGTTCATTTCGTCCAAGCGCCCCGCATCGATGGGCGGCGGTTCATGGGCCTCGACCGTGTCGTAGAAAATCTTGTGCGCGCGCTGCGCGGTGTCGATGGAGCCGCGTTCCGAGTAGTTCTCATAGTTTGACCAATCCGACAGAAGCGGGGAGTAGAATGCCGTCTCGAACCGGTCCAGCGTGTGTTGGGTGCCGAAGAAATGCCCTCCATGGCCCACATCGGCAATGGCATCGACGCCCAAGGTGGCATCGCTCACCTCCACCGGTTTGAAAAGCTCGGCAAACATTTGCAGCATCTCGACATCGATGATGAACTTCTCCGCCGACGCGGTGAGACCGCCTTCAAGCCAGCCAGCCCCGTGCAAAAGCAAGTTCGTGCCGCCCATCAGCGCGCCCCAAAGGGACATTTGCGTTTCATAAGCGGCTTGCGCATCGGGGGCGTTGGCTGCGGTTACGCCGGAGGAGCGCAAAGGCAGGTTGTAACGGCGGGCAAGCTGACCGGAGGCGAAGGCGGCTTTGACATATTCGGGCGTGCCAAAGGCGGGCGCGCCCGATTTCATATCCACATTGGAGGTAAAGCTGCCGTAGCAAACCGGCGCACCGGGGCGGGCGATCTGGGCCAAGCAAATCCCGGCGAGGGCTTCGGCGTTTTGTTGGGCAAGCGCGCCCGCCAGGGTCACAGGGGCCATCGCGCCAGAGAGGGTGAAGGGCGTCAGCACCATCAACTGGCCGGCACGCGCGGCGTCAATGATGCCGCGGCACATCAGCAGGTCCAACATCAGCGGAGAGTTCGAATTGGCCACGGAATAGCTCACAGGTGTGTTGGTGAACTGCTCTGGCGTCAACCCGTGGGCGATGCGGAGCATCTCATAGGCGTCGGCCACGGCCTCGGTCCCGCGAAAGAAGACGAACGGCACCTTTTCCGTCATGGTCAGGACCGATTTGGTCATGGCGAAATGGCGGATATTGGGCGGGATGTCTTGCGCCTCAACAAAGGGGCCGATCATGTGAATGACGTCAAAGGCCTGCGAGACGCGGCAAAAATTGTCGAGCGCCTCAAGCGTGCCCGGGTTCCGGCCCTGTTTGAGATCAGAAAAGTTGGGCGTGCCGCCGGTCGTGCAGATGCCGATATTGTAGCCACCGATGACAACTTCGCGGCCTTCGCCACGCCCATAAAGCGTCACTTTCGGCGGGGACTTGGCGATGAGCGCCATAAGCGCGTCAGGATCGAAACGGATGATTTCCCCGTCCTCGCGCATCCCAGCGGAAACATAGAGCGCGCGCGCCTCGTCATTGAGCACCTTAATACCAATATCGCGCAAAACAGTGAGAGAGGCCTCATGGATCGCTTCAATCTCATCGGCGCTGAATTGTTCGATCGGCGGGTAGGGGCGCACCCATTGGCGCCAGGCCTGATCGAACTGTTTCACGGCAGCATTGGCCCGTTTGGCGGTGCGGCCGCGACGCTGTGGTCTGTTCATGATCTATCCTCTCCAAGGACGCGGGCGCGGTAGGTCGCGCAGATGTCTGGATCAATGTCGCGGCCCGTGAAACTTTGGAAATATGCCTCAAGATAGCTCAGGCGAGTTTCCACGCTTTCCCCGGCATCAATCCCCAGCGCGTAAAAACTGGTCTGTGTGAGGTAGATGACCCGGGCGCGGATGAAGGCCTCTTTGCGGGCGTAGTCAAACCGCTCAAAAAAGGCGGCGATGGCGCTGATGCGGGCATCATCCTCAGCTGTCATGATCTGAGACAGCGCCTGGTCATGCTTGGCCCAGGCGCGAATGGCACTGTCGAGATCGGGATCAAAGCGGGTGTGATCGACCCAAACGGCAAACAGCTCAAGAATGCCGTCATCCAGGGTAGGCACATCAGCGATGGCATCGACGATCACGCCGGTGTTGCGGGCGCGCCATTCATTGATGAGCGCCGACAAAAGATCATCACGGCTGTCGAAATGCCAATAGAAGCTGCCGCGCGTGACGTTCAATGTGCGGGCAAGAACGGTGATCTGCACCGCGTCAATCCCACGCGCCACGAGGGTGCGCAGCGCCGCTTCGATCCAATGGGCGGCGGTCAGGCGGGGCTGACGGTCAGGTTTCGGTGGGGGGGCGAGCAAGATCACAGGCGATTCCATACAGACATGCATGTTTCAATACAGGCTTGTATGGACTGCGTCAAAGTGTTGAAACCCGACCTCATAGACTGCTAGTCGGTCAAAACGCGCGAAAGACTGGACGTATCATGGCCAAGACAATCATTCCTGTTCTCCTGTGTGGCGGCTCTGGGACGCGCCTTTGGCCGCTGTCGCGCAAGAGCTATCCCAAGCAATTCGTGCATATGATTGGTGAAGGATCCTTGTTTCAGCAGGCGGCCTTGCGGCTGTCCGGCCAAGGGTTTGCGCCGCCCATGATCGTGACCAATGCCGATTTTCGGTTCATCGCGACGCAGCAACTGGCAGAGATCGAAGTGGATCCTGGCGCGGTTTTGATTGAACCAGAGGCGCGCAATACGGCCCCTGCTTTGTTGGCAGCCGCCCTTGTGGCGTCAGAACAGGATCCCGACGCATTGCTCCTGGCGGCAGCGTCAGATCATTTCATCGAACAAGCAGATGTGTTTCGCGACACGGTCACGCGCGGGGCAGAGGCGGCAGCCCGTGGGGATATCGTGACCTTTGGCATCACGCCAGATCGGCCGGAAACAGGCTATGGCTATCTTGAGCTGGATGGCACGGACGACGCGTCTGGCACGGTGCCGCTCAAGCGGTTTGTTGAAAAACCTGAAGCGGCGCGGGCGGAGGAGATGCTGAAAGCCGGTCATTTCATGTGGAACTCCGGCATCTTTCTTTACTCCGCCAAGACGCTGATTGATGCCTTTGCCGCCCACGCGCCTGAGATGATGAAACATGTGCAATCATCAGTGACGGACGCCGAAAGCGATCTGGGTTTCCTCCGGCTGGCGCAAGGACCGTGGAGCCGGTGTGACGATATCTCAATCGACTATGCGATTATGGAGAAGGTCAGCAACCTGTCCGTGGTCGTGCACAAAGGGGATTGGTCTGACCTCGGCGGATGGGAGGCGCTGCGCGAACAAGGTGAAGCGGATGCAAGAGGTGTTGTTACCTCGGGCCAGGTCACAGCGCAGGATTGTTCTAACAGCCTGTTGCGATCTGAAAGTGAACATATGCGCCTTGTCGCGCTGGGGCTTGAAGATATCGTAGCCGTGGCGATGCCGGATGCCGTCCTGGTGGCCAGCCGGGATCGGGCGCAGGATATCGGCAAACTCGTCAAAGAGATGCGCGCAGAGGATGTGCGGCAGGCCGATACCTTCCCTGTCGATCACAGGCCTTGGGGGTTTTTTGAGACCCTGACACTGGGCGGGCGGTTTCAGGTGAAACGCATTGTCGTGAATGCGGGCGCGGCGCTGAGCTTGCAAAGCCATATGCATCGCTCGGAGCATTGGATCGTGGTTGCGGGCACCGCGCGGGTGACCGTGGATGATGATGTGATCCTGCTGGCCGAGAACCAATCGGTCTATATTCCATTGGGCGCAAAGCACCGGCTGGAGAACCCGGGCAAAGTGCCAATGGAGCTGATCGAGGTTCAGACAGGTGTGTATCTTGGGGAAGATGACATCGTGCGCTATGAGGATATTTATGCGCGCAAGGACGGGCCAAAGGGCTAGGTGTTGCGCGGGCCATCGCGCTTAGCGCTTAATCCTCGTCAATAAACCAAACCTAGACATCCCAGCGAATTCACAAGCTGGAGCTATGGGATGTCCGATGTCACTGCGCGGCTTGATCTGCCGCTGATCAAGCCGTCTCAGGCCCAAAAGCACGTGACCCACAATGAGGCACTTCAAGTGCTCGATGGGTTGGTGCAGGCCGCACTCGAAGAAGTTGGGGCCGAGACACCCCCGTTTGAGCCCACGCCGTGCACCTTGTTCGCTTTGGGCGCTGCGCCCACGGGGGATTGGGTGGATCAGGGCGGGAAACTTGCCTACCGTTCAGGGGAGGGATGGATTTTTATCAACCCTGAACAGGGCTGGCACGCGTTCGACAAGGCCGCCGGTGATTTCAAGATCTATGACACCGGCATCTGGCGTGGTCTGACCACCAGTTTTGAAAACCTGAGCGGTCTGGGCGTCGGCACGACCTCGGATGCGACAAACCGGCTGGCTGTGGCCTCAGACGCGGCCCTGTTCAATCACGCGGGCGCCGGACATCAGATCAAAGTCAACAAGGCGGGTGCGGGCGAAACGGCGGCTCTCCTCTTTCAATCGGGCTTTACCGGTCATGCGGAAATGGGTCTGGCCGGGGACACCGCGTTTTCGATCAAGGTCACCGATGACGGGGTCACCTGGTTTGACGCGATGCGCGCCTCGGCGGCGACAGGGACAATGGAAATCGGTTTTCCTGTGACCGGCGACGCGGTGCAGCAATCCGCGATTGACGACACGGCTGGCCGGTTGCTGACCACAGGAAGCGCGGCGACCGTGTTGAACGGCGGGCTTGAAAGCCGCGCAAGTGTGGGCGGGACCGCCGATGCGCTGACATTGACGACAGGGGCGAATTTTGCCGCCTTGCCTGTGGGCTACATGGCACGTTTTCGCGCCATCGCGACCAACACTGGCGCCGCGACGATCGACACAGACGGGCTTGGCACCGTGCCCTGCACGACCGTGACAGGTGTGGCCCTGCCCGCCGGGTATATCCGCACAGATGTGGACACGACGGCGATCTTTGATGGCACCTCTTGGGTGCTGGATCGCATCGCGGAACATGGCAGCAACGCAAATGGCAATTACAGCCGGCTTGCGGACGGCACCCTGCTTTTCCAAGACACGGTGACTTTGGATCGGGGCAGCACGACGCGCCTCACGGCGACGGTCACGTTCCCGGCTGCGTTCTCAAGTTCTCAAACCGCGACGGTCAGCCCACAGGTTGGTGCGCTCAGCAGTGCAGGCGCAAACTCACAGCAGCTCTGCCAGATCCGGGTGGTCAGCTTCACCACAACGTCCTGCTTGCTCGATCTGCGTTTGATTGACGGGTTCACCGGTCTGCAGTCTGGCGATTCATGCACAAGCCGCTTGCTCGGTCTTGGCTTTTGGTACTGAAGGGAATGACGATGAAGATTTCTTTTTCACCGGTCCGGTCTGACATGCGGGTGCGCGTGTCGGTGTTGGGTGACACGATCATCGTGAACGATGAACCCTTTGACTTTGCCCGATTGCCAGAGGGGGCAACCCTGCCGCCAGAAGCGATCAATAGCGATTGGTTCACAGGGCCGGTCACACGGAAAAATGGCACGGTAGAGGTGATGCTGGTGCTGCCACACGGCAGTGTTGCACCCAAAGAGACGCGGTTCCCAAATCCGGTGATCACGCAAATTGATGGCCCGGTTTCCCTTCCCCCTTACGAGGTTTGACATGAACATTGATTTTACTCAGGCACGCTCCGTTCAAGCGATGGAAGAGGACGCGCGCAACGATCTCAAGGATGCAGCCAAACACGCATGCGCGCACCGGATCTCAACGGTTCTCAGCACGGCCGCTCAACTCAACCTGGCGGCGGATGCGGCCGCAGGGGCCTTGGGCGCGGCAGACATGGCAGCCTACGCAGCCTGGCGTGCCTGGGTCAAAGAAATGCGCGCAACCTGGCCCCGCCTTGCCACCACGCAAACGGATCTAGCGACAGACGGGTTCTGGCCAGTGCTGCCGCATGCCGTCGCCGAATTGGCGCGCAAGTACTAGGCCATCCTTAGTCCCTTCTTTACCAGTTAACCCCCAGTTTAGACGCAAAAATCCAATTAAAACTGTTCCGTCTGGTCACAGTTTTGTCCCGGTCCGCGCCACCGGCTAATCCCAAACGAAACGCAGTTTGCCCCGGTCGGTGGATTCGGGGGATCAGATGGCGTTATTTGTTATCGGGCAGGCCAGAGCCAACAATGAGGCTCTGGATACATCTATTTCAGATCTGGAAGTGGTGAACACCAGCGGCGGGCGTAAGCTTGTCGCGGTGTCCGGCCCCGATGGGGGGGTTACAGCCTATAATCTGCGCGACGGATTGGTGCCCAATAAGCAAGGCCATGTCTTCCTGAGTTCCAACCAGGTCACAGGCGGTGGCTATGACCTTGAGGTCATCGAAAGCGGTGGGACATCCTTTGTTCAAGTCAGCGGGTTCACCAGCAATTCGGTCCGCTCTTACACGATCAATGGGTCGGGGCAATTTTCCAACAGCACCAATTTGAGCGGGTCAACCATTGGTGGCCCGGCGCCCGTTTTCGAACGCACAGATGGCGGGTCTGTTTTGTTGGCCGATCCGGGGCGGCCCGGCTTTTTCGTCTACACCGGGCAGAACAACCAGCAGCTCAGCAATGAACGGTTCATCAATGACACCAGCGGCACGCACGCGCGCACCATCACGGATATTGAAACCGCGCGCGTGGGGTCCAACGACATCGCCATCGTGGCGAGCGGTTCGGAATACGGGGTCACCTCCTATGTGGTGAGTGGCAACAACGCCACCTTCGCCGACAAGGAAGGGCCGAGTGAAGGTCTGGGGATCATGATCCCGACGGATGTTGAGATGGTTCAGACCGGCGGCAAGACCTATGCCATTGTCGCATCAGAGCCTAACTCAGGGCAAAGCGGTGCCTTGAGTGTCCTTGAGGTCAGCTCAAACGGCGATCTGCAACCGGTCGATCACATCACGGATACGGGCTATTCCCGCTTTGGCAACGCGCAAGAGATTGCGACCATCACCCATAACGGACATGTCTACGTTGCGGCGGGCGGTGGCGATTTCGGTGTCACGCTTTTTAAGCTTTTGCCAAACGGACAGCTCGTGCATCTCGACAGTTTCGATGGCACCGCCGCTTACCCGCTGGATGACATCACTGCGCTGGAACTCGCTGTTGTAGGTGACGAATTGCAACTTTTCGTCGCCACCGAAGGGGCCGCCGGCGTCACCGTGTTGGGCTATGATATCGGGTCCATGGGCGTTGACCGTGTCGGCACCAGTGGCAACAACGCCCTGACCGGGGCCAATGGCGATGACGTCATCTATGACGGGGATGGCACGGATACCCTGACCGGGCAGGCCGGTGCGGACCGCTTCGTGTTTTCCCATGACGGCAAGACCGATCGTGTGAACGGGTTCAATCCAAATGAAGATACGCTTGATCTGTCCTCAATCCTGTTCCTGTTCGATGTGAAGGATCTTCAGATCACCAGCACGTCGAACGGGGCCACCCTGACCTTCCGGGATGAAACCATCATCCTGACCAGCCACAATGGTCAGCCTCTGACACCCGCGCAGGTGCGCAATGCCGTGGATATCAGCGTCAACCGCAGTTTCTTTATCCCGGCCCCGACGGAGGCCATCAACGGGACCAACGGAAATGACAGCCTTGTCGGGGACTTCTTCAATGAAACGATCAACGGGCTCGATGGAAACGACACATTGCATGGCGAGGCAGGCGATGACGTTCTGAACGGCAATGATGACAATGACCTGATCAACGGCGGAACCGGGTCTGATACCCTGAACGGGGGCAATGGCAATGATACGCTGAATGCCAGCACCGAAGATGATCGCCTGACCGGAGGCAACGGCAACGACAGTCTTCATGGCGGGGCCGGCAATGATACACATCTGGGCGGGTCAGGTGTTGATACGATCTTTGGTGCGGTGGGCAATGACTGGGGCAATGGCGAAAGCGGCGATGACCGGTTGGAGGGGGGCGACGGAAACGACACGCTCCTTGGCGACAGTGGCGATGATGACCTGTTCGGAGATGCGGGCAACGATAGCCTCGTGGGCGATTCTGGTCGCGACCGTCTGTTCGGCGGCTTGGGCAGTGACACCCTGGAAGGCGGATCAAGCGGGGACACGCTTTTTGGCGAAGACGGCAATGATTTTCTCAACGCGCAATCCGGCAACGATAGCCTTGTTGGCCAAGCGGGCGATGACACGCTTTTGGCCGGGTCCGGGCGGGACACGCTGGAAGGTCGTGAAGGCAACGATTCTTTGGTTGGCGGCGATGGCCGCGATGAATTGTTCGGCGACGATGGCAATGACACGCTCGATGGTGGGCAAGGCACGGATGCGCTGCGCGGTGGAAACGGCAATGATCGTCTTTCTGGCAGCACGGATCAGGATTTTCTCAGCGGCGGTGCAGGGTCGGACACGCTTGATGGTGGCGACGATCCCGACCGGCTTTTTGGCGATGCGGGCAATGACAGTCTCAGCGCGGGCAACGGGCCGGACAACCTCAATGGGGGGTCTGGAAATGACACGCTGAACGGTGGGAAAGGAAATGACTTTTTTGCAGGCGGCGCAGACAATGACCTCCTGAACGCGGGTGACGGGTCCGACACAGTGTTTGGCGGTTCAGGCAATGACAATCTCAGCGGCAATGCCGGGCAGGACACTCTGAACGGTGGTCCCGGCCACGACATTCAGCGTGGCGGCGACGGCAATGATTTTGTTCGCGGCTGGACAGGCAACGACACCCTGATCGGAAACGGCGGCAATGACCGGCTTGTGGGCGAAGAGGGCAACGATTCCCTACGTGCCGGGGGCGGCAACGATTTCGCCCGGGGTGGTAAGGCCAATGACACCGTCGAAGGCGACGATGGCAATGACACGCTGTGGGGCGAAGAGGGCCGGGATATCCTGAGCGGGGGTGGCAATAATGACAGTCTCGATGGCGGGTCTGGCAATGACACCCTGTCCGGGGACCAAGGCAATGACACCCTGTTGGGCAACACCGGCAACGATAGCCTTTTGGGCAATGAGGGCCGCGATACCCTTCTTGGCGGGACCGGGGATGACACCCTGCGCGGCGGCGTCAGCGATGACCGGTTGGTCGGCAATGACGGCAATGATCAGCTTTATGGTGAGGCGGGAAATGACACTCTAATCGGCAGCAATGGTGGGGATCGATTGTTCGGCGGCGACGGCGGTGACCGCCTTGAGGGTGGCTATGGCAATGCCCGGCTTGAGGGTGGCAACGGCAATGATCGGCTTGAGCCGGGTGCCGGGAATGACAACCTGACCGGCGGCGGCGGCAGCGACAATTTTGTCTTCCGCAAGGGCGATGACAGCGATCTGATCCGTGATTTCAACCCAAGTCAGGACCGGCTGTTGATTGACAAGAACCTGCGCGACCCCGGCATGTCCAAACAACAGTTCGTTGATGAATATGCCTCGGTTTCCAGCGGCAATATCGTGCTGCGTTTTGATGACGGGGACAAGCTGACGCTGCAGGGTTACACAAACCTCAATCAGCTCGACAACGCGATCGACTTCATCTGAGATCAGCTGGCTTTCTTGACGGCATCCACAACCGAACTCAGCACATCCTCAAGCAGGACCACATCGGTGCTTTCGCCCATGACGCGGATCAAAGGCTCCGTGCCAGATTTGCGGATAAGCAAGCGCCCGTCGCGACCTAAACGGGTTTCAGCCGCGGCAATCGCGTCTTGCACCGTGTCCTCGGTCAGTGGCTTTTTCGACTTGTCATAGCGCACGTTGATCAGGCGCTGGGGCACCGGCTCAAAGACTTGCGCCAGTTCGCTCGCCCGGCGGCCGGTTTCCACCATGGAGGCCAGGAATTGCAGCGCACCGATCAAGCCGTCGCCCGTGGTCGCGTAATCCGTCATCACAATATGACCTGATTGTTCCCCGCCCAGCGTGAACCCACCCGCGCGCATCTCTTCCACCACGTAACGATCCCCGACCGACGTGCGTTTCAAAGCGATCCCCTTTGTGTTGAGGTACTGCTCCATCCCAAGGTTCGACATCACCGTGGCGACCAGCGTGTTGTGGGTCAGGCGCCCGCTATCGGCCCAGCGCGTGGCAATCAGCGCCATGATTTGATCCCCATCGGCAACCTGGCCTGTCTCATCAATGAGGACCACGCGATCGGCATCTCCATCCAGACAAATCCCTAGATCCGCGCCGGTTTCCAAAACCTTGGCAACAGCCACTTCGGGATGCGTGGATCCGCAGTTTTCGTTGATATTGTGCCCGTTGGGATCCACGCCGATCGGGATCACCTCTGCGCCCAGTTCCCACAACACGGCAGGCGCGGTCTTGTACGCAGCGCCATTGGCGCAATCGACAACGATCTTCAGCCCGTCAAGCCGTTGTCCCCGGGGCAGGGTGGTTTTCACATATTCGGTATAGCGTCCTCGCGCGTCCTCAAACCGTTTTGCCCGCCCGATATTTGAAGGCGCCGCCGCCTCAACACCGCTTTCCAACAGTGCCTCAATCCCAGCCTCAGCCTCATCCGACAGTTTGAACCCATCGGGACCAAAGAGCTTGATCCCATTGTCCTCAGCCGGATTGTGACTGGCAGAAATCATCACGCCCACATCCGCCCGCAATGAGTTGGTCAGATATCCCACCGCCGGTGTCGGCACCGGACCCAAAAGGAAAACATTCATCCCCGTTGAGGCAAACCCAGCCGTCAGTGCATATTCAATCATATAGCCCGACAGGCGTGTGTCCTTGCCGATGACCACGCGGTGTTCTTGTTTGTCACGGCGAAAATACCGCCCCGCCGCCGCGCCCAAGCGCAACGCAAGATCTGCCGTGATCGGCCAGGTGTTGGCCGTCCCTCGCACCCCGTCGGTGCCAAACAGTTTGTCTGACATGTCCTGTCCTTTCGCTCCGCCCGTGCCCGGTCTTATGTGCCGGCTGCCTACCTTTTAACCCGCAGGCGTGAATCTGTCCAACAAACGACGGTCAAAACCCGCCAATTTCAGTCACGGAATGTGTCAGATTGACTTATGTGCGCGACCCCGGCCATAAGATCGGCAACCTCGCAATGTGAAGGACAGGCGCTCATGAAAATCGCGATGATCGGCACGGGCTATGTGGGCCTGGTCTCAGGCGTGTGTTTCTCGGATTTTGGTCACGATGTGGTCTGCGTCGACAAGGATCCGGGCAAGATTGAGACCCTGAACCAAGGCGATATCCCAATCTATGAGCCGGGTTTGCAGGATCTCGTCACTAAGAATGTGGGCGCAGGCCGGCTGTCCTTTACCACCGATTTGGCCGACGCGATTGACGGTGCAGCGGCGGTGTTCATCGCTGTGGGCACGCCGTCCCGTCGGGGCGATGGGCATGCCAATCTCGAATACGTTAAAGCCGCCGCAGAAGAGGTCGCCGCCCGTGCCAAGGACTACGTCGTCGTTGTCACCAAATCGACCGTCCCGGTGGGCACCAACCGCATGGTGGAAGAGACGATACGCCAGACCAATCCCGATCTCGATTTTGACGTCGCCTCCAACCCCGAATTCCTGCGCGAAGGTGCGGCGATTGATGATTTCATGAAGCCCGATCGCGTCGTCGTCGGCGTGCAGTCCGATCGCGCGGCACAGGTCATGGCCGAGATCTATCGCCCGCTTTACCTGCGCGATTTCCCGATCATCACCACCGATCTCGAAAGTGCTGAAGTCATCAAATACGCCGCCAACGCGTTTCTGGCCACCAAGATCACCTTCATCAATGAAATCGCCACGCTCTGCGAAACCACCGGTGCAGATGTCAAAGAGGTGGCGCATGGCATCGGGCTGGATGGCCGCATCGGGAACAAGTTCCTTCATGCCGGTCCGGGCTATGGCGGAAGCTGTTTTCCCAAAGACACCTTGGCGCTGGCCCGCATGGGTCAGGAACACGGCGCCCCGATGCAGATCACTGAGGCGGTAATCAACGTCAACGATCAGGTGAAAGCCCGCATGGTGAACAAGCTCCTGACCTTGGTGGGCGGGGATTTCAGCGGCAAGACCATCGCCGTTCTGGGGGTAACCTTCAAACCCAATACCGACGACATGCGTGATGCGCCGTCCTTGACCATCGTGCCCGCGATGGTGGCCGCGGGCGCCGAGGTGCGCGTTTGCGATCCGCAAGGCCGGCATGAAGGGGAGGCGCTGCTTGAGGGCGTGACCTGGAATGATGACCCTTATGACTGTGTCGATGGGGCCGACCTGATGGTCATCCTGACCGAATGGAATGAATTCCGCGCCCTCGATCTGGAACGGATCGCGGACAAGATGACGGCGGCAAAACTGGCCGATCTGCGCAACATCTATTCGGTGCAGGACGCGCGCAAGGCAGGCTTTGACGCGTATGAAAGCATCGGTCGCGCCGGCTATAACGAGGGCTGAGTTTACCGCGTGGCAAAGCCCAGCGCCTGATACTTCTCCGTCAGTTTTTCAAACGCCGCCGCGCCACCGGGGCCCTTTTCAATGAGGGCCCATGCCCCATCTGCTCGCCGCCCCAAAACAGAACATCCCCAATCACGGCACCGAATGGTCAGTTGAGACCCATCCGCACGCACGAGTTGGGCCACCTGCGCGTTGGCCGGGGTCGCATGAAACAACATCACACTCAAAGCGGCGAAAGCTGCGGCGCGGATCATGACGGCAAGATAGCCCATCACCCCAGATTGAAAACACACCCCAAGCGTTCATGACGAACTGCTTCCCAAACGGCCGAAACTCCTGTAGAGGGCGCGATATCTGAGACGTGACGCCTTTTGACCCCGGGCGCATGGGAATGATTGGGGTCGGCGGCAATGGGGCCGCCATTGAAACGGAGGACTTGGGATACGCCCAAGAGCGCCTCCAACTAGGAAACGATATATGTTCAACGAAGTGAAAAAATCGATGCAGTGGGGCGAGGAAACGCTCACACTGG
>ERZ1740070.436-NODE-436-length-29252-cov-7.330274_pt1 | contig 29252 bp, 26 predicted proteins | sample MGYA00581734_ERZ1740070 | MGnify/ENA primary metagenome ERZ1740070 (study PRJEB43018, sample SAMN04849744) | marine metagenome | isolation source: floating plastic debris | place: Pacific Ocean | collected 2008-09-01 | study: EMG produced TPA metagenomics assembly...
GGGTTTTTCTTTGTGGGTTACGTGTTTTGGGGGGCTCTGCCCCCGGCCTGCGGCCGCCCCCGAGGTATTTGTGGCCCAAAGAAACCTGAGGCTGGAATGGACCTGACCGCGCGCGTCAAGGCTCAGGCTTTGGCTGAAGGGCTTTCGGCCTGCCAGGTGTGCCGCCCCTGGAATGTGCCGGATGTGCCGTCCCGCCTGCGCGAATTTCTGGATGCTGGGTATCACGGGCAAATGGGATGGTTGGCCGAACGGGCGCACTGGCGTGGCGCGCCGCAAGTGCTTTGGCCGGAGGCGCGGTCGGTGATTGTGCTGGCGGAGAACTATGGGCCAGAGCACGATCCGATGGACGTTTTAGAGCAATCCGAGCAAGCCGCAATTTCTGTCTATGCACAGAACCGCGATTATCATGACGTGGTGAAAAAACGACTGAAGCGGTTGGCGCGGTGGCTGATTTCTGAGGCTGGCGGCGACGTGAAGGTGTTTGTCGACACAGCCCCCGTGCCGGAGAAGGCGTTGGGGCAGGCCTCTGGTCTTGGATGGCAAGGCAAGCACACAAACCTTGTGTCGCGCGAGCTTGGGTCTTGGTTCTTTATCGGGTCGGTTTTTACCACGTTGGATTTGGTGTGCGACGCTGCCGAGGTGGATCACTGTGGGTCTTGCCGCGCCTGTCTGGAGGTGTGTCCAACAGACGCTTTTCCCGCCCCTTACCAGTTGGACGCCCGGCGGTGCAGTTCGTACCTGACGATTGAGCAGCACGGACCGGTTGAGGAAGAGTTGCGCCCGCTTTTGGGCAACCGCATTTATGGATGTGACGACTGTTTGGCGGTGTGCCCGTGGAACAAATTTGCAAGCCGCGCTGCGGAGGTAAAGTACCATGCGCGGGGCGATCTGATGGCGCCAGACTTGGAGGTTCTGGCGCAGTTGGATGACGCGGAGTTTCGCGCCCTGTTTTCAGGGTCTCCGATTAAGCGGATCGGGCGAAACCGCTTTGTTCGCAATGTGCTATATGCCATTGGCAATTCTGGGTCTGCACGATTGCGACCCGTTGCCCAGAGTTTGGTTGAGGATCAGGATGCGACAGTCGCCGATGCTGCGCGATGGGCCGTGATGCGACTGGCGGATGTCGCAATTGTGCGGGCCGGACCTGACGGCTGAGATAGGTCAGGACAAGGAGGCACGCGTATGGCGATCTTGTTGGGTGTGGACACGGGCGGGACCTATACCGATGCCGTTCTGATGCGCGACGAAGATGTCGTTCTGGCCAGTGCGAAGTCGCTCACCACCCGTCATGATCTTGCAGAAGGGGTTGGCTCGGCAGTGGCTGCGGTACTGGCGTCGTCTTGCATCGAGCCACAGGACATTTCACTTGCGTCACTTTCGACGACCTTGGCGACGAACGCTTTGGTAGAGGGACAGGGCGCGCGGGTGGCTTTGGTTTACATCGGGTTTGCTGAACGCGATCTGACCGCCCAAGGGTTGCAGGATGCGCTGGGCGATGATCCGGTCTTGCTGACGCAAGGCGGGCATACCCATGACGGGTCCGAGGCGGCAACTTTGAATACCACCGGCATCGTAGACTGGGCAAAGGCGCAGGATGTGTCGGCTTTTGCCATTGCGGCGCAGTTCGGTACACGCAACCCCGCGCATGAAGTGGCTGCTCGCGATGCGGTGCGTGCGGCGACTGGTAAGCCGGTGACATGTTCGCACGAATTGTCCGCCAAGCTCGGTGGGCCGAAGCGGGCACTGACCGCTGTGCTGAACGCGCGGCTGATCGGGTTGACGCATCGGTTGATTGGCAGGGCAGAACGTGCTTTGCGAGACCTTGGAATTGGCGCACCTCTCATGGTGGTGCGTGGTGATGGGGCACTCATGTCAGCAGACCAAGCGCAAGAGCGGCCTATTGAGACGATCCTGAGCGGACCGGCGGCATCTATTGTGGGGGCGCGGTGGCTGACCTCGGCAAAGCATGCGCTGGTGTCTGACATTGGCGGGACAACCACCGATATCGCTTTGTTGGAGAAAGGGCGACCTGTGATCGACCCAGACGGCGCGCGTGTCGGTCCGCATCGCACAATGGTCGAGGCTGTCGCGATGCGCACCTATGGGTTGGGTGGAGATAGTGAAGTCCATATCTCGGATGAGGGTTTGGAGGCGCAGGTCACATTGGGGCCAAAGCGGGTTTTGCCGATTGCTCTGGCGGCGCTGGACGCACCAGACATTGTGCACACGACACTTGATGCACAGCTCAACCGCGCGGTTCCCGGTGAGCATGATGCACGGTTCGTTAGGCGGGTAGCGGGCCAAGATGATATCGGTTTGACAGATCGCGCGCTGTCAGTGCTGGTACGTATCACCGAGACGCCGCAGCCGCTTGGGGATGTGCTGAAAACCCGGCTTGATGGACAGGCTTTGCGACAGCTTGTGTCGCGGGGGTTGGTGCAGGTCGCTGGACCGACGCCAACAGATGCGCTGCATGTTTTGGGGCGAGCTGCGCATTGGGATACGGAGGCGTCGGAGAAGGCGCTCATGCTTTTGGCGCGCAAGCGGGGTGGGTCTGGGGATCGCCATGCCGCAGACGCCGTTGGAATGGCGCGACGGATTGTGGATGCGTTGACTGCGGCCACAGGCACTGCGCTTTTGGAAGCGGCATTTGCAAACGACGGTATGGATGCACCGTCGACTTTGGCACGGCATGATTTGTTGCATCGTGGATTGCAGCGAACGCCCGGTTTGGTTCAGATCCAAGCTGGTCTTTCCGTGCCCGTTGTCGGTTTGGGTGCTTCTGCGCAGATGACGTATCCTGCCGTAGGTAGCTGGTTGAATGCCGAAACGCTGTTGCCGGACCATGGGGATGTCGCCAACGCGATTGGGGCAGTAACGGGACGCATTCGTATGACCCAGGAAGGGATGGTCACTTCGCCCGGCGAGGGGCTGTACCGGGCGCATTTGGCAGAGGCACCAAAGGACTTTGCCGATGCTGAAAGCGCGCTGACCGCTATGGAAGATGCGTTGCGGGCATTAGCACGGGCAGACGCCGAAAATGCAGGTGCGGCGTCTGTCCATCTGCATGTCACGCGGGACATCAAACGCGTTACAATCGAAGCGCGTGAGATGTTTGTAGAGGCACGGATCACTGTAGAGGCAACGGGACGGCCCCGCATTGCGTCTCACGAGGTAGAGACAGCATTGTAACAGGTCTTGGAGTCTGGCGCGTCAGGCCCATTTACTGAGTTAAGAGACGAAATGGAGGCGCCTCATGGCCAAGTATGAAAAGAACCCGGATGTCATTGCGACCCTCTCTCCTGAAGAGTTTTACGTAACGCAGGAAAGCGGGACGGAACGGCCCGGCACTGGCAAGTATCTCGATAACAAAGAGCCCGGTATCTATGTAGACATCGTCAGCGGTGAGCCGCTGTTTGCGTCAGCTGACAAATACGAGTCTGGCTGTGGCTGGCCAAGCTTCACCAAGCCGATTGAGCCCGCCCATGTGAATGAATTGCGCGACCTGAGCCATGGCATGATCCGTACCGAAGTGCGGTCTACTCATGGTGATAGCCATCTTGGGCACGTGTTCCCGGACGGCCCGCAAGATCGGGGTGGTTTGCGCTATTGCATCAACTCTGCCAGCCTGCGGTTTATCCATCGCGATGAGATGGAGGATGAAGGCTATGGCGCTTATCTGGATCAAGTGGAGGACGTGGCATGACTGAACGCGCGGTTTTGGCTGGTGGATGTTTCTGGGGCATGCAGGATCTGATCCGCAAACTTCCAGGAGTGTCTGGGACGCGAGTAGGTTACACGGGTGGTGATGTGCCGAACGCCACCTATCGCAATCATGGGACACATGCGGAAGGGATCGAGATTATCTTTGATCCTACTGTGATTTCGTACCGGGAATTGCTGGAGTTTTTCTTCCAAATCCACGACCCGACCACACTGAACCGGCAGGGAAATGACCGGGGCATGAGTTATCGATCTGCGATTTACTACGTCGATGATGCTCAAAAAGACTGTGCATTGGACACGATTGCAGATGTGAATGCGTCTGGTATCTGGCCAGGTCGCGTCGTGACCGAAGTGGAGCCGGTTGGTGATTTTTGGGAGGCCGAGCCTGAACATCAGGATTACCTTGAGCGGTTCCCAAACGGTTATACCTGTCACTTCCCGCGGCCTGACTGGGTTTTGCCCAAGCGGGATGCGGCTGAGTAAGGCTTTTGATCGGCTGCGCTACGGAGTGAGACATTGATCTCATAAATCGCACCCTGTGGCGCAGCATCTTTCAAAGCGCTGGACGCAAGACTAGCCCGACACCAACATCACCGTGCCGGCAACTATAACGCTTGCCCAAATGAGACGGTGTTTGAGATGGCCCTCGCCGAGTAAAATGCTTCCTGCAAGAACGGTGAGAACGACGCTGATTTCACGTGTTGGCGCGACATAGGTTACTGGTGTGAAGGTCAGTGCGTAAAGCACCAGGATGTATGCCAGCGGGTTGAAAACGGACACAAGCAAGACGCCTGCTTTGTGATTGGCCCAGTGGCTTGCTATGAGCCGTTTGTTCCGCCTTGCATAGGGTGTCAGGACAACAGCGCGTCCCACGCTTGATGCATAGTCGAGCAGTACTGGAGGGACGAGAAGCGTTGCGACCGTGAACGCGTCCCATGCTGTGTAGCTGCCGATTAGCAGACCCGCCGCCGTACCAAAAGCAAGGGATTGGGGCGCTTTGGTGCCGCGAGAGCTTAAGCCTCCGGACAGCATAAGAACGCCGCAGACGACGATGACCGCGCCAGCTGTCATTTGGACAGTGATCAACTCACCGAGAAACAAAACGGCAAATGCACCCGACAGCAGTGGCCCGGTGGCTCGGGCAATGGGGTAGACCAGCGACAGATCGCCTTTGCGATAGCCGGTTTGCAATAGAAGAAAATACCCAAGGTGCAACGCCACGCTGCCGACAACGAAGAAGACCTCGATAAGCCCAAAGACGGGTTGCTGAGTAACGATGATCCAGATCGCCAACGGAAGGTATAAGATCACGGAAATCGTCGAGAAGAGCCAGATGAGCTCTGGTCCCCCGTTTATGCGTTTGATGCAGACGTTCCAGGTTGCGTGGCAAACAGCAGCGGTGAGGACAATTAAAAAGCCAGATAGGGGCATGTTGGGACCTTTGGTATAGACGAGCGTATTTACGCCCTGTCCATCCCCTCTGGTCTTTTGTACCTCGGGTGTCTGCCTGAAGCTGGCTCATAACGGCGCTCGGACCAGCTTGCGCGTGCGCAACGGAACCCTAGCCGCACATGGATAGGCAACGATAGGCTAGCGCGTCGCCGTTGAAGGCACAAGCCGCGGTCCGTTATCCGGTTTTTGATCCACCGATGCGGGGTTCTGTGCCGGACTTTAATCGTGAGATGTTGTCTTTGTGACGCCAGAGGATCAGCGCGACGAGAATAGCTGTGAGCAGAAAGATCTGCCCTTGGCCCAGCAATATACACCACAAGAGAGACCAGGAGGCTGCAACGATGGCGGACAAGCTTGAGATGCGGCTGATTGCTGCTGCGGCCAGCCATGTGGCGCATGTCAGAACTCCAACTGGCCAAGCGAGGGCGAGCAGCAAGCCAAGGAATGTTGCAACACCTTTGCCGCCCTTGAAGCCAATCCAGACAGGGAAACAATGGCCGATGAAAGCCATCAGTGCAGCGATTTGGGCAGCGTCTTCCCCGGCAACAAAACGCGCCGCAAGGACAGCAAAAGCCCCTTTTGCCCCATCCAGGATTAGGGTCATCGCCGCGGTGGATTTGCTACCGGTGCGCAGAACGTTGGTGGCACCGATATTGCCTGACCCGATCTCTCTCAGGTTTCCAAGACCAAACGCTTTGGTCAGAACAAGGCCAAATGGGATTGAGCCAAGCAGGTATCCGATGACAACCCATATAGCCAAAGTGGCGAGGCTCGAGTCAAGAAACGGCATCAGGTGCTCCGGTGGACCGAGGTTCCGCTGACGAAAGTTTCGATGACCTTACCCTGCAAGCGTGCGCCGTCAAAGGGTGTGTTCTTTGACTTTGAGAGCAGTTTGAAACGGTCAAGGACAATGGGTTTGTCGGGGTCAAACAGGACCAGATCCGCAGGTGCGCCTTTGGCGAGGCGTCCGCAGTCGAGGCCAAGTCGCTTGGCCGGGTTCAACGAAAGCGCGCGGAACAAGGTTGGCAAGTTAAGATCGCCGGAATGGTAGAGGCGCATGAGCACGGGCAACATCGTCTCAAGACCAACGGCACCGCTTGCGGCCTCCTCAAAGGGCAGACGTTTGCTTTCTTCATCCTGCGGTGTGTGAAACGAGCCAATCACGTCGATCAATCCCGATTTGACGGCCTCGACAACGGTGTGTCGGTCGTCTTCGGACCGTAGAGGGGGCTTAATCTTGAAGAAGGTGCGGTAGTCGGCAACGTCGAATTCATTCAATGTCAGGTGGTGCATTGAAATGCCCGCGGTCACGTCAAACCCGTTGCGCTTTGCGCGCTCCAAGGCCGGCAGAGCGCGGGATGTGGTGATCTGGTCAGCGTGGTAGCGCACGCCTGTCATCTCGATCAGAGCAATGTCGCGATCGAGACCCATGCGTTCGGCCATTGGTGACACCGCAGGCAGGCCGCGCAATGATGCAAACTTGCCGGATGTAGTTGCAGCGCCAGCGGACAAGATGGGTTCTTGCGGGTGGCCCACAACCAAAGCCCCCGAGGCGCGGGCGTAGGTCATTGCACGGCTCAACACTTTGGTGTCGCGCACCACACTGTCGCAATCGGTAAATGCCACAGCGCCCGCATCCATAAGAAAACCGATCTCGGTCATCTCGCGGCCTTCACGGCCTTTGGTCATGGCAGCCATGGGCAAAACATGCACCGGAGCGGCCTCGTTGGCGCGGCGGCGCACGAATTCGAGCGTTTCGGGCGTGTCGATTGCCGGTGTGGTGTCGGGGCGTGTCACAATCGTTGTCACGCCGCCTGCTGCTGCTGCCTGACCGGCAGAGCCATAGCTTTCCTTGTGGCGTTCGCCCGGTTCGCAGATCTTCACCCCGATATCGACAATGCCTGGGGCAAGGTATTTGCCTTTGCCATCGCGACGGGCGTCCTCTGGCACTGTATCGTGGCTGAGTTCCGGGTTCGGCGTGTTGAACACTTCTACAATGACGCCATTGCGCATCAAAAGCGCACCTGCTGTCACCTTGGCAGCATCCGGGTCAACCAGTTTCACATTGCTGATGAGCAGCGTCATGCGCCAATAGCCTTTGCGCGGGCGTCGTTGATTGTTTGGATCACGGACTGTGGGTCTTCCTGATACTTGATGAGGTGTTTGTCGCCAGTCTTGGTGACGATCTGGACTGCCCCAGCAAGCGTGCGCAGCTTTGTGATGTCGGATAGCTGCGCTTGGCGCTGATACGGGCCTTTCAAGGCGCGGGTGTCGAGCGTCCAAACCTCTTCCAGTAGCTCTGACGCCATATACCATCCGCGCATCACCACTGCAGCAAGGCCGCCAATCGCGCCGGTCCAGATATGCGGATTGTCTATCGCCCAGAGCACGATCATACCTGCAGCCATTGCCAGTGCCGCCATCGTCGCGTGCGATCTGATGTAGGTTTGTTTGTCCGGGCGGAATTCGGTCATGCGACAGTCCTTAGCCTAAAAGACCGCGAATTTGGTGAAGATGATCGCAATGGCAAAAATCAGGAGCGCACCGATGATGACAGCAAGCTGATTGGTCCCGTCTTTCCGTTTCGGGCGCGGCGGTTCGGCTGATGTGTCTAAACGGCCTTTGGCAGCGTCAGATTGAAGAGCCGTGCCTGCGTGAGTTGGCTTGGGCTCATTAAACGTGCCGACCCAACGCAGTGGCGTCGCGATGGCAAGGTCTTGAGCGGTCTGATTAAACGCCTGCGATGGCAGGATCAGAACATGGCCTGTCATGCTGTCGAGGCGTTGGCGCACATCTTTGAGTTCCGTTTCGCTGACATCGTGTGCACTGCGCAGGTATTCCGACAGTGGCATGTCACCAAGGTCGCGCAGGTTGACAACTTCGACAAATGTATTGCGCAGGGATTTCGCGCCAAGCGCATATTGCAAGGGCCATTCGCCTGTTCCAGCTTGCGTGGTGAACCGTTCAACTGCCTCGCGCGGCAGGTCGATGTGGAACACGCGAACGATGCCGCTTTCGCTGCTTTTGATCTGCATTTGGGTGCTCATACCATCACGCCTTCGTGCTGTGCGGCGCGACGGGCGCGCAGGTTTTGCGCCAGCAGGTCCATTGCCGCCATTCGTACCGCGACACCCATTTCAACCTGTTCCTGAATGACCGACCGGTTGATGTCGTCAGCCAGTGTTCCGTCGATCTCGACCCCTCGGTTCATTGGTCCAGGGTGCATGACGATGGCGTCATCTTTGGCAAATGTCAGTTTCTCCTGGTCCAGCCCGTAGCGGTGGTAATACTCACGCTCCGACGGGATAAATCCACCATCCATGCGTTCCTTCTGCAAGCGCAGCATCATCACGACGTCCACGTCTTTTAGCCCTTCGCGCATATCCTCGAACACCTCGACGCCAAACTCACCGATGCCGGATGGCATGAGCGTTGGTGGTCCGACGAGCCGCACGCGATTTTCCATTTTACCGAGCAGCATGATGTTGGATCGGGCGACACGGCTATGGGCAATATCGCCACAGATTGCGATGGACAGACGGTGCAGACGGCCCTTTTCACGGCGGATTGTGAGCGCATCCAAAAGCGCCTGCGTGGGGTGTTCGTGCTTGCCGTCGCCAGCATTGAGGACAGCGCAGTTCACCTTTTGCGACAGCAGATCGACGGCCCCGGCATGCGGGTGGCGCACAACAAGCAGATCGGGATGCATCGCGTTCAGGGTCAAAGCGGTGTCGATCAGAGTTTCGCCCTTTTTCACCGAAGACGCCTGCATCGCCATGTTCATTACATCCGCACCAAGCCGCTTGCCTGCCAATTCAAAGCTGGCTTGCGTACGCGTGGAGTTCTCAAAGAACATGTTGATCTGAGTGGCACCGGCCAACACGTCTGTGCAGGGTGTGCGTGTGCGGGTGCGGTCGGCATATTGGTCCGACAGATCGAGAAGCGTGGTGATTTCGTCTTGTCGGAGGGGCTCGATCCCAAGAAGGTGTCGTTGATCGAAACGCATCGTAGGCCTTTTCGGAATGTTCGGATGCTTATAGAAACTGCGTTCCGGCGCGGCAAGCCACGATCCCTTTTGCGCGGTGGACTGCCGCGATACAGTCGCCACATGGATTCGCAAATGGACTGGCACGCCGCGCGCGCTGCACTTGAATGGCAGGTTGAGCTGGGCGTGACCGAGGTCATCTCGGAAACTCCGATCAATCGCTTTGAACAAGTTGCGCCGCCGCCGAAAGCAGGTGTCGCCCCGCAAGTGTCAGCGCCAGTTGCCCCAGTCGAGGCGGCTCCAGCCTTGGACCCTGTTGTGGAGGCCGAAACAGCTGCGGGCGGTGTAACGGACCTTGCTGCGCTGCAAGCTGCGATGGCGGCATTTCCACATTGCGAGCTGCGCAAAGGCGCGCGTAATCTGGTCTTCAGCGACGGCGTGTCGGGTTCCAGTGTGATGATTATTGGAGAAGCGCCGGGGCGTGACGAAGACCGGATCGGCAAGCCGTTTGTGGGGCGCGCTGGTCAATTGCTGGATCGCATGTTGGCTGCGATTGATATGGGGCGCGACAAAGATGGCGCGCACTCCGTCTATATCACCAATGTTCTGCCATACCGCCCACCCCAGAACCGTGATCCGAAACCTGACGAAATGGCGATGATGTTGCCGTTTTTGAAACGGCACATTGAACTGGCCAAGCCGCAAGTTCTTGTTGTGATGGGCAACATCTCATGTCAGGCGTTGCTTGGAAAACGTGGGATCACGCGGTTGCGTGGGCAGTGGACAGAAGCAGAGGGAAAGCCCGTTTTGCCCATGTTTCATCCAGCCTATCTGTTGCGCAATCCGGCGGCGAAACGAGAAGCCTGGGCTGATCTGCTGGACTTGCAAGCAAGAGTTAAGAAAGTGACCGCATCGGAATGAGCCGCATCGACCAAAACAAAGATTTCATGCCCATCCGCATCGCGGTTTTAACCGTCAGCGATACTCGTTCGATTGATGAGGACCGATCAGGTGACACGCTGGTGGGACGGATCGAAAGCGCTGGGCATTTGGTTGCGGACCGCATGATCTTGCAAGATGAACGCACATTGATTGCCGATCAGTTGCGCACTTGGTGTGACAATCCCGAAATTGACGTTGTGATCTCAACTGGCGGGACCGGTCTGACAGGTCGGGATGTCACAGTCGAAGCGCACCGCGATGTCTATGAAAAGGAAATTGACGCGTTCGGCACAGTGTTCACGATGGTGTCTTTCCAAAAGATCGGTACCAGCGCCATTCAAAGCCGGGCAACCGGTGGTGTGCGCAACGGAACGTACCTGTTTGCCCTGCCGGGAAGCCCTGGCGCGTGTAAGGATGCGTGGGATGAAATTTTAAGCCTACAGCTCGATTACCGGCATAGACCTTGTAACTTTGTCGAGATTCTTCCGCGATTAGACGAACATTTGCGACGGAAATAACGCCCTGCTGCGTGAAACAGTCAGACGTGTTATTGGAAAACATACGGTTCTGTCTACTTTTCTAAGCAGAACTGATACTAAGGACTGTCGCCAATGCGCTTTCTGCGCCGTAGCCTAACTGGCCTTTTTCTCTTGTCGCTTACGATAGGCTTGCTGGCCTATGCCGGAGTTGAAGTACGCAATGCTGTTCAGGATCGTCTGGCGGCGGAGCCTCGATCCTTCCCGCAACGCGAACGCGTTTTCGCAGTCAATGTTGTTCCCGGGACGTTTGAAACCATTACGCCGGAGCTGACGGCGTTTGGGGAAATCCAAAGCCGCCGCACGCTGGAAATACGCGCAGCCGTTGGCGGGCGCGTTGTTGAGATTGCGCCAGAGTTTATCGAAGGCGGCGCAGTTAGAGAGGGTCAACAGCTTCTGCGCATTGACCCTACAGATGCTGAATCCGCATTGTTGCGCATTCAAAGCGATATTGTGGACGCCGAAGCCGAGGCCCGAGAGGCTGAACGCGCTTTGGTGTTGGCGCAGGACGAGTTGATCGCAGCGGAAGAGCAAGCCGCTTTGCAGGATCGCGCGTTCCAACGACAGAAGGATTTGCAGGAACGGGGTGTTGGCACAGCAGCCGCGGTCGAAATAGCAGAGCTTGCTGCGGCGCAGGCTCGTCAGTCTATGTTGTCCCGGCGGCAGGCAGTGGCGCAAGCGGAAGCCCGGATCAATCAGTCAACGACCCGATTGTCGCGTTCATTGATTGACGAAGCTGAAGCACGTCGTCGACTGGAAGACACGCAAATCACTGCTGATTTCACTGGCACCCTGTCGGACGTATCGGTTGTGCAAGGACGGCTTGTGTCATCGAACGAACAACTCGCCAGTCTGATTGACGCAGACGCGCTGGAGGTTGCATTTCGGGTGTCGACGCAGCAATTTGCACGGCTTTTGGATGATGATGGCCGCCTTCAGAACGCCGATGTGTCCGTTGTACTTGATGTGTTCGGAGCCAATCTGACAGCGCACGGACGACTAAGCCGCGCTGGTGCTGCGGTTGGGGATGGCCAGACCGGGCGGTTGCTGTTTGCCACGCTTGGCACTGCGCCAGGTTTCAGACCTGGTGATTTCGTAACTGTCAAAATTGCCGAACCGCCGCTTGATAGAGTTGTGCGTCTTCCCGCGAGTGCATTGAATGCCGCAAACGAAGTGCTCGTCCTCGCAGAAGACGAACGTCTCGAAGTGATCCAGGTGAACCTCGTCCGGCGTCAGGGCGACGATGTTCTGGTACGGTCGCGTGACTTGGAAGGTCGTGAGATCGTCGCAGAACGGACGCCCTTGCTTGGCGCCGGGATCAAGGTGCGGCCTTTGCGCGACGACGCGGTGAGTTCAGCGCCAGAAACACCGGAGCTGATGGAGCTTTCAGATGAACGCAGGGCCAGACTAACGGCGTTTGTCGAGGCGAATTCCCGCATGCCAGACGAAGCGCGACAGCGGGTTTTGAACCAATTGTCACAACCGCAGGTTCCGGCCCGCGTTGTCGAGCGGTTGGAAAGCCGGATCGGAGGCTAACCCATGGCACGGTCCCTGCCCAACAGTGCAAGCGGAATTCTTGGCTACTTTGTGCGCCACAACACTGTGGCCAACCTTCTTCTGATCGTCCTGATCGCTGCGGGTGCCTTTGCCATTCCGAACATGCGGGCGCAGTTCTTTCCCGATGTCGTCGTTGATGACGTAGATGTCACGGTCACATGGGATGGCGCCGGTGCTGAGGATGTGGACCGCGGCATTGTGCAAGTGCTCGAACCTGCCGTTTTGGCTGTTGAAGGTGTCGAAAGCTCTGAAGCGTCATCTCGCGAAGGTCGCGCCAGCATCCGGTTAGAGTTTGAGCCGGGCTGGGACATGTCGCGTGCGGCGGACGATGTTGAAACAGCGGTAAGTGCGGTATCCACACTTCCCGCTGACGCCGAAGATCCCGTTGTGCGGCGCGGCACATGGCGGGACCGTGTGACTGATCTTGTCATCACAGGGCCCGTCGGCGTGGATCAGCTTGCACGCTTTGCTGACGAGATGACGGTGCGGCTTTTCAACGAGGGCGTCACACGCACGACAATACGTGGCTTGGCTGCGCCGCGGACTGTGATTGAGGTGCCGTCAGCCAATTTGATCGCATTCGATGTCTCCATGCAGGAGATTGCCGACGCAATCGCGCAAGAGGTTGATACTGATCCAGCGGGTGACGTTGGCACAGCCAACACGCGTGTACGGACCGGTGTTGAGAAACGCTCCGCTGATCAGATCGCGGATATTGTGCTTCGCTCGAACGATGACGGGTCTAACCTCACGGTCGGCGATGTCGGGAGGGTCATCGTTGAAGGCATCGATCGCTCGCGCACCTATTTTGTTGGGGACAATCCTGCGATTTCGATCCGCGTTGACCGTAGCCCCCAAGGCGATGCCATTTCGATCCAGCACACGGTTGAGGACGTCGCTGCAGAATTCGAGGCGTCTCTGCCCGAAGGTGTCACGATTGACCTAATTCGCACGCGAGCGGAGGCCATTTCGGGGCGTCTCAACATCTTGTTGGACAACGGTCTGACCGGCCTCGCGATGGTTCTGGCGCTGTTGTTCCTGTTCCTGAATGTGCGCACTGCGTTCTGGGTCGCTGCTGGTATTCCGGCGGCGATGCTGGCCGCGATTGCCTTGATGTATGCGGCTGGGATCACGATCAACATGATCTCACTGTTTGCGTTGATCATTACGCTTGGGATCGTTGTCGATGACGCCATCGTTGTCGGCGAACATGCAGATCACCTGGCACGCAACGGTGTGCCTCCGGTTGAGGCGGCAGAGCGCGCGGCGCAACGCATGGCAATGCCTGTATTTTCGGCGACGCTGACAACGATCATCGCCTTTTTCGGACTGGTCGCCATCGGCGGTCGGTTTGGCGATCTGATCACGGACATTCCGTTCACGGTGATTGTGGTCCTAGCGGCGTCATTGATCGAATGCTTTCTAATCTTGCCCAACCACATGGCGCATGCGCTTGTGCACAGCGCCAAAGAGCATTGGTACGATGTTCCATCGCGCGTCGTGAATCGCGGGTTCCGCTGGGTGCGTGAGACCCTGTTTCGCCCGCTGATGGGGCTGGTCATTCAGGCACGGTACGTGGTTCTGGCGGGTGCGGTTGTCTTGTTATCGGTACAAGCTGCAAGCTTTATCCGCGGCGACGTGCAATGGCGCTTTTTCAATGCGCCGGAACGGAACTCTGTCACGGGCAACTTTGCCATGGCCCCCGGAGCGACGCGCGAAGACACGTTCGAGATGATGCGCATCTTCCAACAATCGGTTGAAGACTACGCCCGCGAACTTGAAGACCGGCATGGAGTGTATCCGCTGGATTACGTAATTGCAGAGGTTGGCGGCAATGCAGGCCGTGGTATTGCGGGGAGTGACACAAAAGATGCCGATCAGCTTGGCGGCATTTCTATCGAATTGATCGAAGCTGATTTCCGACCTTTTTCAAGCCGGGCGTTTGTGAGCGAACTGCAGGATCGTGTTCCGCGCCATCCCATGGTCGAGACGATCAGTTTTCGCAGCTGGGGCTCTGGCCCCGGCGACGATTCTTTGTCGGTGCAGTTTTTTGGGGCCACTGCGGATACGCTCAAAGGCGCTTCAGAAGACTTGAAGACTGCGCTTGCACAGTATCCCGAAGTGTCGGCTGTTGAAGACAATCTGGCATACGACAAAGAAGAATTGATCCTGGAGCTTACCCCGCAGGGTCAGGCGTTGGGCTTTACCATTGACGGACTCGGACGTGTCCTGAGATCGCGTTTGGGCGGGATCGAAGCAGCGACTTTTCCGGATGGCCCACGCAGCGCAGAGATACGTGTCGAGCTTCCAGCGGGAGAACTAACAGCAGATTTTCTTGAGCGTACGCAAATGCGGACGCCCGAGGGGGCTTATGTGCAACTGGCTGACATTGTCAGTGTTGATCGACGCACCGGGTTCTCAACGGTCCGTCGCGAAAACGGTATCCGTCTGATTTCGGTGACCGGTGACATATCCGAAGATGACCCGGCACGTGCGAATGAGATTATGCTGGCGCTTGAGGCCGAGATTTTGCCGAAAATCTCTAGCGAACGACAGGTCGAGTACCAGCTTTCAGGTCTCAGCGAGCAGGAAGGTGAATTCCTGAACGATGCCCGCACAGGTCTCGTTTTGTCACTTCTGGGTATCTACCTTGTCTTGTCTTGGGTTTTCGCCAGTTGGACACGCCCCATTGTGGTGATGTCCGTCATCCCATTTGGGCTTGTAGGTACCATCTACGGGCATGCCCAATGGGACGTGCCGCTGAGCATGTTCACGGTTGTCGGTCTGCTGGGAATGACCGGGATCATCATCAACGATTCAATCGTGTTGGTAACGACGATTGACGAAAAGGCCAAAGATCGCGGGTTGGTGCCATCGATCATTGATGGCGCAGCGGATCGTTTGCGCCCTGTATTTTTAACCACGGCAACCACCGTGCTTGGTTTGATTCCGCTGCTTTACGAACAGTCCAGTCAGGCACAGTTCCTGAAACCAACAGTCATCACTCTGGTGTATGGGCTTGGCTTTGGGATGTTCCTGGTGCTTCTTCTGGTGCCATCGATGATTGCCATACAAAACGACATCGGTCGACTGACACAGACGGCGCGTCGTGGTTTGCGCTTCCGCGAGGCGGGATTGCGCGCCACGCTTTTGGTGACTTCTGCTCTCATTGCTGGCTGGTTGGCCGCTACAATGGGTACATTTGCGGTAAGTGGTCAGTTACCACTTGTACTGCAGGGTCTTGCGTCTGGTGCATTGGCGATTGAAGACATCACGCTTTTGACCAGCCTGCTGCTGTTCCTTTTCGGTGCGGCGGTCATTTGTTTTGCCGTTTATCTGCTGTCGATGATTGCGCTTGGCGTATCGCGTGTCAGGCTCGCGGTCTAAGGCTAGTTCGCGCAACCACGGATATCGACGGCATGTGACGCGCCAATTACGGTAAAACGCAAGTTAGACCGATCCAGCGCAAAGCTGTTGCCGTCCACATGCATGAGCCGCGTAGTAGCATGAAGGGTGTTGCCATCACGGTGGCTATCTGGCTCTGCAACCCACACCAATGGGTTGCCTGCTTCCACCACCAGATATTCAGTGCCGCCCGCATCGGGCAATGTGATCTCTGTGTGCAGAATGAGTTCGCCGTCTACACCCGCGTCGATGCGGCACGTTACATTTTGCACGCCCGCCTCTTGCGCACTGTAAGGGCGATCCGCCAGTGCTGCTGCGATGGTCGGATCTGGTCGTTTTGAAGACGGCGGCAAAACAGCGTCAAAAGACAGATGTGCAGGAATGCATATGTCTTTACAAATCCCAATCAGCATTTGACCCGACAGGTGCATTTCTGCGCTTTCGTCTGTGGATGTCATGTGCAGCGGGATCACAACATCTTGCATGTAACCAACGGACCGCATGCCTTGTTCAAAAAACACCTCGGGTGTAGGCCAACTGGTCGAGATGGACGTGATATTTGTCGACTCTTCCCAGTCAAATTGCGGTGGAATGCCAACGTCGCCCGGAGCACGCCAGTAGGTTTTCCACCCTGGTTCCAGAACAAGGTGTAATGCTGCCATGTGACTGCCGTCAGACATGCGCCAACCGGGGCGCAGTTCGGCGCTCGACAAACCAGTGAGATCACTGGCAGGCGCAAGGCTTGGCGCTGCAAGTGCTAGGGCAGCAGCGACGGCAGAACGGAGGGCGTGTATCAGCTTCATCCCAAATCAGATGGCGACTTTCGGTCCGGATGAAAAGTCACAAACCAGCGATGTCTCGCGAGGAACCTCGCATTGTGCCCTTGCAACGCCACCAAGGCGCGGCCATCTTCGTTTTGTGGCAGAGACACAAACAATGAACGACCTGACAGGGCAATTGCTGATCGCAATGCCCGGCATGCCCGACCCAAGGTTTGAGCATAGCCTCGTGTACCTCTGCGCGCATTCCGCAGAAGGTGCGATGGGCCTTATCGTCAATAAGCCATCCGCTGACGTGACGTTTGGCAACCTGATTGAACAGCTTTCTATCGAAGGCCCGGACGACCTGCGCGACACGCGGGTCCACTTTGGTGGCCCGGTCGAACTTGGGCGCGGGTTTGTTTTGCATTCCCCCGATTTTCGGTCCGAAATGACAACGCTTAACGTAGATGACAGTTTTGCGATGACCGGGACTTTGGATGTGCTTGAGAACATCGCGCAGGGCAAAGGCCCTGTGAAACGTTTGATCGTGTTAGGCTATGCAGGTTGGGGGCCCGGTCAGCTAGAGGACGAGATTGCCGGTAATGGATGGCTGACTTGTGATGCCAATACCGACCTCGTTTTCGATACCGAAGACAGCCAGAAATGGGAAGCGGCGTTGGGTACGCTCGGTGTGTCGCCATTGGCCTTATCGGCTGAGGGTGGGCGCGCCTGACAGACTTGCGAATGCCGGTCGTCTTACGCCGAAACTGGTTCTGACGACGTATTAGTTTGTGGACTGAAACATCCACGCACCGTCGTCTGAAAGTGTACGTGTTGCTCGCTTTTCATGCCAAAGATGTAGGCAATGCGCCATGGCTTCGACTAGCGCTAGGCCATATTCCCCGTCTCCGATGGAGCGTTTGAAGAGCGGTGCAAAGCAGTCGCCAGCAGATTTCGGAGTGTTGATATGTTCTTCCAGCCGCCGCAAGGCGCCATGATGGTTTTCGATCAATTGGTGCAATCGCAGCGGCAATCCCGTGAACGGCAGTTTGTGACCACCCAAGACCAAATGGTCTTCGCGGGCGTAGGTGGACAGACGCTCACACGCCTCTAGCCAGTCGGCAACCGGGTCGGCCTCTGGCTCGGTTGCGTACACCCCGATATTTGAGCTGATCGACGGCAGAATCTGATCACCTGCGAGAACGAGGTTGTCATCCCGCGACCACAGCGTGGCGTGTTCGGGCGCATGGCCATTGCCGATATGAACATCCCAAGTTCGACCGCCTGCGGTAAAAATGTCGCCCTGCTTGATCCGAGTGTAGCCAAGCGGAAGTGGCGCTACGCAATCGGCAAAGTTGAACGGCCGGTCCGATTTGCGTTTTTCCAGTACCTCCGGCGTCATACCGCAGCGTCGCCAGAACGTAACGGTTTCGGGGCTTGGTTTTGCTTGTTCATCCAATTGCAGCATGCGGCCCATGAGCCAGGCTGTCCGCGTAGTGATCACTTCGGCTTCGAGCTCGGATTTGAACCAGCCGGCCATACCGATGTGATCCGGATGGTGATGGGTCACCAAGACGCGCCGCACGGGTTTGCCCGCGAGTGCTCCTTGCATCAAACGCGACCACAGGGCTTTTCCACGCTTGGACGCAAACCCGGTATCAATCAACGTCCAGCTGTCCCCATCATCCAGAGCATAGACGTTCACGTGATCCAGCTTCATGGGAAGCGGCAGGCGCATCCAAAGGACACCTTCGGCCACTTCGATGGCTTCTCCTTCGTCGGGTGGTAGGTCCCAGGGGTTTCGTATGCAGCCGTGGTTCCGATCCTTCATGCGGCAAGATCATCGATGCTGAGTGCGAAAAGGTCAGTCGCCCCTTGGCGTGCATGGGCAAGCAGGCCGACATGTTCGGGCAACAATCGGTGAATGTAGAATGCGGCGAGCCGAGCGTGAGAGCCTTCGGGATCAGCCAATGCAGCTTTCAGGTGGAAATGCGCCCCAAGCACGCGTGCGAACCCCTTCAGGTATGGGACGGACCCGGCAAAGCGATCTTGTGCGCCGTGCTCCACCATCCATTCAGTGGTTTCGCGCAGCGTTTCACAGGCTTGCCAGACAGGTTCCGCCAGGTCTGGCCGAGCGGCACGCGCTGCTTCGGCTTCGGCTTCCATTTCGTCCAGAAGTTTGTACGCCGCCTCACCGCCATCCATGAGCTTTCTGCCCACAAGGTCCATCGACTGTATGCCGTTGGTTCCTTCGTAGATCGCGGTGACACGCACATCGCGCGAATACTGCGCTGCACCGGTTTCTTCGACAAAGCCCATACCGCCGTGCACTTGCACACCAAGGTTTGCGACATCGATGCCTGTATCGGTTCCAAATGCTTTTGTGATGGGCGTCAGCAAGGCCGCTCTGGACGCCCAATCGGCGTGACCTGTTGCTGTCTCCATGTCGATGGCGACAGCATTGGATAAGGCAATGGCGCGCGCGGCAAAGGTATTGGCTTTCATGGTGGCCAGCATACGCCGCACATCGGCATGATCTGCGATTGAGTTGTTTTGGGTTTCGCCCTGCTTGCGGGATTCGGCATACGCAAGCGCGTGCTGATAGGCACCGTCCGCCACGCCAATGCCCTGCACGCCAACACCCAAACGGGCGTTGTTCATCATGGTGAACATGGCACGCATTCCGTCGTTTTCTTCGCCCACCAGCCAGCCGGTTGCCCCGTCATATTGCATGACGGCAGTCGGGCTGCCGTGCAGGCCCATTTTGTGTTCGAGGCTGACCACCTTAAGGTCATTGGCGACGCCAGCGCCGCCATCCTCGTTGGGCAAATACTTCGGCACAAGAAACAGGCTGATGCCTTTGGTTCCTGGCACTGATCCCGGAAGGCGGGCCAGCACAAGGTGGCAGGTGTTTTCGCTGAAGTCATTGTCGCCCCAAGAAATGTAGATCTTCTGACCCGTGATCGCATATGTGCCGTCGCCATTGGGTTCGGCTTTGGTGCTCAGCGCGCCAACATCACTGCCCGCATGTGGTTCGGTCAGGTTCATCGTGCCGATCCACTCGCCGGCAATCAGCTTGGGCAGATACAGGTCTTTCAAGGCGTCACTTGCGTGATGTTCCAGTGCTTCGATCTGGCCTTGTGTCATCAAGGGCGCAAGCTGAATTGACAGGCAAGACGCGCTCATCATTTCGTTCACCGCGGTCGTTACGGTCATCGGCAAGCCCATGCCGCCATAGGCTGGGTCGGCTGCAATCGCGATCCAGCCCCCATCAGCAATCGCGCGAAAGCCGTCAGCAAACCCGGGTGACGTCCGCACAACACCGTTTTCTAGCCGGGCTGGAGTGATGTCACCTGCGCGCTGCAACGGTGAAAGGATGTCTTCGCAGAGTTTACCGGCTTCTGTCAGGACGGCATCGACCGTTTCTGGCGTTGCCTCTGAAAATCTGTCTGTCGCGGCGACCTGATTGAATCCAACGATATGGTCGAATAGAAATCGAAATTCTGAAATTGGGGCGCGATACGGCATTGCGGCTCTCCCGGGGTCTTTTGCAAGTATGCTGCGGCTTGGCAAGCTGAGGCCGGGGCAGTAAGCAGCGGCCTCATGCTATGTGACCTTGGCGAAAGCGGTCATTGCCATCAACCAAAACGCGGCGTCACGACAGATGACCTTTGATCCCTCGCAAACTCTGCCCGACACTCCAGCGGGATACGCCAGTGCAGCAAAACTATTGCAGGCGGGCAAGCTCGTCGCCTTCCCAACCGAGACGGTCTACGGTTTGGGCGCAGATGCGCGCAATGAGACGGCCGTGGCGCGTATCTTTGAGGCCAAAGGGCGGCCAAGCTTTAATCCGCTGATCGTGCATTTCGTCGACGCCGATGCTGTGAAGCAGCATGTGCTTTGGTCTGAGCAGGCAGAGCGACTTGCAAACGCGTTTTGGCCTGGCCCCCTGACACTCGTTTTGCCAAAGTGCGGTGGCAGTAACATATCTCGTTTGGTGACCGCTGGGTTGGACAGTCTGGCTGTGCGCATGCCTGCACATCCCACAGCCCGTGCGCTTTTAAGCGTTTTTGATGGACCGGTCGCAGCACCTTCGGCGAATAGGTCGGGCCAGATCAGCCCAACGCAAGCGGGTCATGTCGTGAACAGTTTGGAGTCACGAGTGGATGCCGTTCTGGATGGCGGTGCTTGTGAGGTGGGCGTCGAATCCACGATTATTGGTTTGGTCGACAAACCGGTTCTTTTGCGCCCCGGCGGTGTAACGGCAGAGGCAATAAGTGAGGTGCTTGGCCGCCTAATTACTGAACGCAAGAACGCCGACGTTATCTCTGCGCCGGGGCAGCTTAGTTCGCATTATGCTCCTACCGCGGGGGTTCGTCTGAACGCAACCGAGTGGCGCGAGGGTGAAGCGCGTTTAGGTTTCGGCGATGTGGAGTGCGATCTGAACCTGTCACCGCATGAAGACCTTGTTGAAGCTGCGGCACGCCTGTTTGACTACTTGCACCAGTTGGATGCGGGTGACGCAAAGACTATCGCTGTTTCGCCAATTCCGCATCACGGGCTAGGTGTTGCCATCAACGACCGATTAAGTCGTGCTGCCGCACCGCGCCAAGGATAAAGCTGTGCCCACCACTCAAGACCACACCGAACTGCCCATTGGGCTGCTCGCCCTTTTGTCAGCGTGCAACTTTGTTGTCGGCATGGGTGCGTTTGTCGTGATCGGAATGGTGCCTTTGTTGGCAGAGGATCTTGGTGTGTCGACCGCTGCCGCTGGCAATACGATGACGGCGTATGCAATCGCATATGCCATCATGTCCCCGTTGATGGTGTCTTTGACCGGACGCATCGGTCGCCGCCGGGTCTTGGCAGCTGGGCTAGCAGTCTTTGCGCTTGCAACACTGATGTCCGCGCTCGCGACGAACATCACGACACTTTACATGGCGCGCGCTTTAGCGGCTGCCGGTGCGGGCGTCGTGACCCCAGTAGGTGCAGCCGTCGTGGCCGCCTTGGCACCGAAAACCGCGCAGGGAAAATCTATTGCGGCGTTCTACTTTGGACTGACGCTGTCACAGGTGTTGGGTGTGCCTGCCGGTGGATGGGTTGCTTTCACATATGGCTGGCGTACCGCTTTTTGGATTGTCTTGGTGCTGGCTATCGTTGCCGCAAGCCTCGTGTGGTTGCGCGTTCCTGCTGGGCTGCGCTTTACACCGGTGTCTTTGCGCGATCTGGGCAGTGCATTGAAGGACAGCGTCGTCATGGGCGCAGTGCTGTTCACGGCCAGCTTTCTTGGTGCGGTCTATGTGCTGTTCACTTTCCTTGCGCCACTTTTGACCCAAACCATGGGATTTGGCCGTGAGGGGATTACCCTTGTATTGCTGGCATTTGGTCTGGGCGCCGTGGTTGGCAATTTGATGGGCGGTTGGCTGACGGACAAGCTTGGCCCGGTCAAGTCATTGGTCATTCTGTGCTTTGGTCAGATTGTACTGATGCCGATGTTTTCTGGGCTGCCATTTGCCACTTGGATGGTGTTCACGCTTGTCTTCCTTTGGTCTGTGTCGGGCTGGTCTTTCATGGCGCCGCAGCAGGTGCGATTGCTTGAACTTGCGCCGCAGATCGCAGGTGTTGTGCTCGCTTTGAACGCGGCGGCGATCTATGTCGGCACGGCGGTTGGGTCTGCTGTCGGCGGTATGGTGCAAAGCATCGGGGACGTCACGTGGTTGGGCGCCGCCGCGGGAGTTGCCGCATTCGGAGCCCTGGCACATTTGATGGCGTCGCATCGCGCTGTGAACAAGCGGATCAATGCTTAAGTTCAGTGGGAAAACGCCTGTCGAATTCCCAACGGTTCCAGAAATCCCAAACAGAACAATAGGTAAGTTTCACTCGTGCCTAGGTATAACTTGAGAATGATTTGCAACTAGTGCGACAGGCGCATACATAAGCCTCACGCTGCACTGCAGCAGCAAAGACTGATCTTGATATAGGAGGCGTGGAAACATGACGTTTCTCAAAACCGCCGCACTCGCAGCCGCACTTGGCCTGACCGCAACATCCGGCATCGCGCAGGAATTTACACTGCGCTTTCAGCACTTCGTGTCGCCAAATTCGGCCAATCCGAAATACTTCCTCGATCCCTGGGTTGAGAAGGTCGAGGCGGAGTCAGACGGCCGGATCAAGATCGAGATCTACCCGTTCATGCAACTCGGCGGCAAAGCCACGGCGCAATACGACCTGATCAAAGATGGCGTGATTGACGGTGGCTGGGTGATCCCTGGCTATACGCCGGGTCGCTTTCCCGAGGCAGAGGCGTTGGAGCTTCCTTTTATGGTTACCAAAAGCGCCGAAGATGCATCTCGTGCAGCTTGGGAGTTCACTCAAAAACATCTGATGGATGATTTCGCTGACGTTCACTTGATTGCGGCGCACATGCACGGCCCCGGTATTGTGCATAAGAAGGGTGATGCGATTGCCGACCTCTCTGATTTTGCAGGCTTAAAGCTGCGCGGCCCGTCGCGCCCAGCAACGCTCTTGTTGGACAAACTTGGGGCAGAACCCATTGGTCTGCCTGTCCCACAATTCCCCGAAGCGCTGAGCAAAGGGGTGGTCGACGGTGGCGTGATCACATGGGAGATGTCGCCGTCTCTGAAGCTTGATGAACTCACCGACAGTCATACTGACGTGGCTGGAGACAAGTCGCTCTACAATCTGTACTTCATCTGGGCGATGAACAAGGACAGCTACAATGCGCTGCCTGATGACTTGAAAGCTGTGATTGATGCGAATTCCGGTTTGGAAACGTCTGCCATGGCTGGCCGGGCGCATGACACGGGCGATAGGGATGGTTACGCGTTGATGGAGGATGCAGGCAACGATATTGCGACGCTCAGCGACGCGGAAACAAGCCGCATTGTTGCTTTGGGCGAAGCGGTGACGGCCGACTGGATCGTCGAAATGAATGCCAAAGGGTTGGATGCCGCACAGTTGGTCGAAGATGCGAGAGCTGCCGTGGCTGAGACCCGACGCGATAACTAATGAAGTTCAGCTGCTGGTTTGAAGCTAAGGTGTTCTGTCGTTGTCCCATCGCTTCCATAGGAGCGATAGCAACGTTTCGCCCGCCACTGGCGTAACGCAATCTGCCATCAAAACAGGGCCGCCTTTCACGGGCGGTCGCGTTGTGACTTTTGTTTCGTCCTCATAGTCGCGGAACGTATCTGCTGTGGGCGTGAACACTGCCATTCGTCAACGCTATCACGACCCAGTTGAGTCGTCATAGCGCAAGAGCGTCACGTGCGTGTCGCCATAGCGACGCGTATCCAGTTTGGTAAATCCGTCAGGCGCGATCTGTGGGCTGTTTTCTTCCCAAACGATCAGTGCGCCATCGCTGATCCATTTACCTGCTACGGCGGATGCCAACGCTTTGTTACCCAGAGATTTCCCATAAGGTGGATCGAGGAAAACAAGCGTTGCAGGCGTTTCGTCACACAAGGAAAGTCGTGTAGCGTCACGGCTCAAGACTCGTGTGTTCGCACATCCGAGCGTTTTGATGTTGGCCTTAATCAGCGACAGAGCTTTGCGCCCATCGTCGACAAACACCGCACTTGTGGCACCGCGCGACATCGCCTCAAGGCCCAACGCACCGGTGCCCGCGAATAGGTCTAGGACGCGCGCTTGGTCAAATGGATTGCCAAAACGCCCACCGCCGAGCATGTTGAAAAGGCTTTCGCGTACGCGGTCGGTTGTGGGTCGAAGATGCGCGGCTGCATCGCCTTTGCCAACGCTGGCAAGCTGTCGCCCCCGAAACTCACCCGCAATGATCCTCACGCCTTTAGCAAAGCCTTGAGGTCTGTGTCAGGGTTGCCAACTGCGGTCGGAGCCGGTGACTTGCCACTTTCTATCAAACGCTTACCGACCATATAGGCGCGGGGGTCATTCATTGCGTCAATCGCCAACAAGGTATCACCTGCATAATACCAATTCGATTGTGCGCCCTCTCCGCTTTCGCGCGTAATGACGTTGTCGTAACCGGTATTCAGACCTGCAATTTGTAGTTTGACGTCAAACTGATCAGACCAAAACCAGGGCTTCGCAGCATAGGCTGTGTCTGCTCCAAGGATGTTGTCAGCAACACATTCAGCCTGATCAATTGCGTTCCCTACGCTTTCAAGGCGCAGCTGTTGACCTTTCCAAGGGAACGATGCGCAATCCCCTGCGGCCCACACGTGCGGGTCAGATGTGCGGCCGAACGCATCTGTTTTGATCCCGTTCTCCAGCCCAATGCCCGCCTTTTCGGCCAGCTCCGTGTTTGGGACAATACCAACACCGACAAGCACGAAATCAACGTCAAGATGACTGCCATCGCTCAGAACGGCGCTGGTCACAGTACCGTCTGTACCAGTCAGATGGTCGAGGCCCACACCTTCGCGGATGTCCACACCCTTTGATCGATGTAGCACGCGAAAATAGTCGGATGTGGCAGGTGCAGCGACGCGCTGCAAAATGCGATCCGCCATTTCGACGAGTGTTACGTTCAACCCGAGTTTTGACGCAACAGCAGCAGCCTCAAGCCCAATGTACCCGCCACCAACAATCAATACTTTCGCGCCTTCGGCAAAGTAAGGTGCCATGGCATCGACATCAGCAAGACCGCGCACCACCATGACACCGCTCAGATCCCCTCCGATTGATGTGGGCAGGTGGCGCGGTGTTGATCCTGTTGTGAGCACAAGATCATCGTAATTCAGGATGTCCGAACCAACACTTACGGTCTGCGCATCTGTATCGATGCCTTTGACCGGCCTGCCCAACTGCAATGTGATGTTTTGATCGTCGTAGAATTCCGGGGGGCGGAGATAGAGGCGTTCGCGCTCCATCTCGCCAAGCAGATAGGCCTTGGACAAAGGCGGGCGTTGGTAGGGTGGGACTGGCTCTTCTCCAATCAGAGTGATCTTGCCATCAAATCCCTTGGCACGCAGGCGGGCGACACAAGAGGCACCGGCCTGCCCGGCTCCGATGACGATGATATGTTTCACTGCCTGCCCCTTTTTACCCACGGCCATTGGTCTCTTTCTGCGCGACCCTATATGCCAGTCAAACGGAAATGCAATTCTTGAGCGAGGGAAGACTATGACGATTGCAACGGGCGACACGCTACCAGCGGCAGACTTGGTAAAGATGGGTGCCGACGGCCCCGAAGCGGTGTCCTTGGCGGATCATGCCAAAGGCAAGAAGCTGGTCGTGTTCGCAGTGCCGGGCGCGTATACGCCAACATGTCATTCAGCTCATGTACCAAGCTTTATCCGCACCAAGGATCAGTTCGATGCCAAAGGCGTCGACGAGATCATTTGCGTGTCCGTCAACGACCCGTTTGTGATGCAAGCGTGGGGCGAAGCAACAGGGGCGACAGCGGCTGGGATCACCATGTTGGGGGACGCTGAAAGCGCTTTCACCAAGGCCATCGGCATGGATTTCGATGCACCGCCAGCAGGTTTGATCGCACGGTCAAAGCGGTATGCGATGGTTGTCGAGGATGGAACGGTCACCAAGCTTCACGTCGAAGAAAGCCCAGGCGTGTGCGAGGTTTCGGGGGGAGAGGCTTTGCTCGCTGAACTCTAGGTGCTGTGAAACGCTTCTAGGGATTTTTGAAAACGCATCACCGCGTTTTGGCCCGGTGCCGGATTACAGTCCGTGCCGGGCCTTGTTGTATGCGGACCAATCCTCAATCTCTGGGTAGTACTTATCTCGCCAAGCCTGAACCCGGGGATTCATCATTGCGCGCCATTTGCGAGGGAAGAGGGCGTAGAACGTCATTACTGGATACCCAAACGGAAGTTGCGGCGCTTCTTCTTCGCCATAGGTTTGCAGCAGCGGAAACCGACGGTCTGGTTTGTAATGATGGTCTGAATGGCGCTGAAGGTTGATCAGAAACCAGTTCGATGCCGTGTGTGACGCGTTCCAGCTGTGGCGTGGTTTGACATGTTCATACTTACCGTCGCCTAAGTGCTTTCGCGTCAAACCGTAGTGTTCCACGTAGTTGACGAGTTCGAGTTGGAAAATCGCTGCCAGCGCTTGCGACACAAACACCAGAAAACCGACCCAACCGCCAAGCACAAATGCCAAGATCAAAAACGCAACTTGCAATGCGCCATAGCGCCAGAAGGGATTGGTGTTATGCCACCATGGTAACTTTTTTCGTGCGAGCATATCGCGTTCTGCACGAAACGCGGACACCAAACACTGCTTCACAACTCGTGGATAAAACCGCCAGAAGCTTTCATTGTACCGCGCCGTCACCGGATCACGCGGTGTTCCGATGTAGCGGTGATGCACCAGCAAGTGCTCTGACCGGAAATGCCCGTAGAGCGTCATCGTCATCAACAGATCACCCAGCCAGCGTTCGGTCTTGTTTTTCTGATGCATAAGCTCATGCGCGTAGACGATGCCGACGCTTCCCGACAAAACGCCCATGCCAACACTGATCATGTAGATTTCAAAAGCACCCAAGTGTTCTGCACGCGGTAGATACCAAACCAGCCCAAAGATCATTGCAAATTGCAGCGGTGCCCAAATCAGCGTGATCAAGCGATGCCAATGCAAGGCGGCGTCCTTGGTTTGCGGATCAAGGCTGTCCGTGCTGAGCCCAAGTGCTGCATCCAATGTCGCGAACACGCCCCAGGTTGCAAGGATCGGAACGGCAACCCACACCCCACCAAAGTAAGCGGCGGACAGAACCAGAGGGATCATCAGAAGCGACAACCAAAAGGGCAGCGCCGCTCTGAATGGAAGGCGCGTCGAACTCTGGGTTACGGTGCTGTCTGTCATGCTGTGTGCTCGCCTGCTTGATTGTGCGCAAGCTTAACAAGGACCCTTTGGCTTCACCAAGGATGACGTTACGGTCTGTCGATGCTGTGCCTGGTTGATGAAGCAGATCTCAGTTTTTGATTAACGCAAATGCCTTGCGCATGACTGTCGGCAGATCGCTTGGATTGAACTTGTCCGGATCGATAAACTCCCCACGCGTTGGCGTTCGGTCCATCGGAACCAGCGCGGTTTTGACGGTCAGCCGCAAATGAAAATGGGTGAACGTGTGCCGCGCTTCGGCAGGCACGTCCTGCCATTCCGCCGCGATGGGAGGATCGTCTTGCGGAGCATCACCCCAATCACTACCGGGCCAGCCGAGCATGCCGCCAAGAAGCCCAGTATCTGGCCGACGTTCTAACAACCACGCTCCGTCAACACGCTGCGCGATATAGGCGATCCCCAGCCTTGTGGGTTTTCGTTTTTTGGGCGTTTTTTTCGGCAAGTCTTTTGCGGTTCCTGCTGCCCATGCGACGCAACTCTGCCGCCATGGGCACAACCCACAAGCCGGGTTGCGCGGTGTGCAGATCGTTGCACCCAGGTCCATGACCGCTTGTGCATAACATCCGGGCCGTTGTTGCGGGGTCAGACCCGACGCGAGCTTCATCAGGATGGGTTTTGCTGCAGGCAAGGGCGTGTGTTCGTCATAAAGCCGCGCCATCACGCGTTCGACATTGCCATCGAGAACGGTTTCTGGGCGATCAAACGCAATTGAGGCAATAGCGGCTGCCGTATAAGGCCCAATGCCTGGCAATTCAATCAGTGCATCATAAGTGTCTGGAAACACACCATCATGTTCATGGTGCACCACACGGGCGCATTTCAGCAAATTGCGGGCGCGTGCGTAGTATCCTAGCCCAGCCCATGCAGCCATGACATCGTCGTCCGGCGCCATAGCAAGATCGTTGACCGTGGGCCAACGTGCTGTGAACGCTTCGAAATAGCTTTTAACAGCTGCGACAGTCGTTTGTTGCAGCATGATTTCGGACATCCACACCCGGTAGGCGTCGGGCTTTTCGCCGCGCATCTTATCGATTGGTCCGACACGCCATGGCATTCGGCGCGCATGACGGTCGTACCAGTCAAGCAACACCTGCGGGTCAGGATCTTCACGCTGGTCTAACATTCCTTTGATCCCGAGGGTCATTTGTGGGCTGGTTGCATGTCTAATGCGCCATTACGGTAGTGCGCAGCAATGGGAGTCAAACATGCCGCCGCGGACGACGGGCCAGACGAAAGGGTTCAAACGCACCTCAAGCCTTTTGCAGACACAGATCCGCAAAACGTCTGAGACCCGTGGATTTGCGCAGTCGCGTCTTCTTACACATTGGGCCGAGATTGCAGGCGACAGTATCGCTGCTATCAGCCGTCCGGTGGACATTCGGTATGGGCGCGGTGGACTGGGCGCGACGTTGACGTTGCTCACGACCGGAGCCAATGCGCCGATCCTTGAAATGCAGAAAGAAGCGCTGCGCGCAAAGGTCAACGCCGTCTACGGATACAATGCAATTGCCAAACTGCGGATCACGCAGACTGCCAGTACCGGGTTTTCCGAAGGCCAAGTCAGTTTTGAACATCGACCAAAAGACAAGAAGGTTCCGGCCCAAGCGCCGGTGTCCTTGCAGGCCAAGCAGGTCGCCAGTGACGTAGAGAACGAAGCTCTACGTACAGCGCTGGAGCAATTGGCCAGTAACGTTTATTCCAAAACTCAACATAGGACCTAGGTCCTTAGGCAATGAATTGAGGGTTTCAGAATGCAACAACGCTTGATGATGGTTTCTCTGGCCGTGGCTTTGGCTGGCGGGGCCGGATGGTGGTTCACTCAGCCGACCAACACTACACCAACTGTGGCTGGTCAAGAGATCGTGCTGCCCGGGGCTGCCAATGCGCAAGAAAGCACCGGCGCAGACGTTGTCGTTCAGGAAATGGTGTTGGGGGAAGCTGACGCACCGGGCGAAGTGATCGAATACGCCTCATACACTTGCCCGCATTGTGCAACATTTCACTCCGGCGTCTTCAAGGACCTCAAAACAGACT
>ERZ1740070.437-NODE-437-length-29181-cov-6.148355_pt1 | contig 29181 bp, 28 predicted proteins | sample MGYA00581734_ERZ1740070 | MGnify/ENA primary metagenome ERZ1740070 (study PRJEB43018, sample SAMN04849744) | marine metagenome | isolation source: floating plastic debris | place: Pacific Ocean | collected 2008-09-01 | study: EMG produced TPA metagenomics assembly...
GCACCGCCACTGCCGTTTGACGCTGACCGATTATCTCTAAACTCGCTGTTGAAGACAGCTAGGGAGCCACCATAGAAGCTATCGATCGCGCCGCCGTTTTGAAAAGCTCTGTTGTCAACAAAGTGGCTGGACTCTACTGTAAGGTTGCCATTGTTGCGAATGCCGCCACCGATATCATTCACGCCTAGGCCAGAAGTGGTGAGCGTAACATCCCGAAGCGTCGCAGTCACACCGGACTCTACCCGGAGCACTTGATTACTGGTTATCGCCCGTAGCGATGTGTTGCTTGCGCCCGCCCCCGCGATCTCAACGTCTGTCGTCAGCGAAACCGGCCCAGAAAAATCATAGTTGCCCGCCCCTAAATTAATGACACGACGACCGCCAACGTTACCAATCGCAGCGATCGCACTTTCAATCGAGCTCGCATCCAGCGTCGATTCTGAATTGACTACGTTCAAATCAAACGTGAGCGACCCCGTGCTCGTCAAATTAATGTCATGACCATTATCTTCAAATCGCCGCCCAGCAAACGTTAAGCTCGCATCACCGCCGCCCGTCTGATCAATCGAAGTCAGGAGCGCAATGTCACCGCTGCCACCAGAACCTGTGGTAACTGCCACATCCGTCCCCGCATCCAGCACACCCTCAATCAAACCAGGATCAATCTGATTGAAACTCGAATTGCCATCTTCAATATCAATGTGGGATTGCTCAATCAGCCACTGCCCACCATCGTCAACACCGGCCACCGCCAAGGTCAGATCAAAAAAGTCAATGCTATTCGCATCGGTCGTTACTGTCCCGCCTGTGGTGGTCCCCTCAGCCAAGATCGTGCCTTGAACACGGGCGCGAGCATCAGCCACAATCGAGACATCCCCACCAGCACCATTTACCCCTTCTGCACGGATTTCCGATTGGCGAGTCAGCCAGGCAGCTTTCGTCTCCTGAAGCAAGGTTGGCGCATCTGAAGCATGACCTACTTTCACCGTTCCGCCATTTTCGCCAGAGACATCAACGACCGCGTTGACGATATCTACCGTACTACCAATAAGCGCGATCGCTCCACCATCCGCAAACGCCGAACCAGAAACCCCATCTCCCACACTCGACACACTGCCCGTAATAGCAACTTCTTCAGGCTCAACTTCAATAGCACCCAGCTTCACCGTGCCATCAGCTTGCACCGTAAGACTGCTCGGCAACGCAATAGAGCCACCTGTCAGCAGCGTTGGAAGATCTGTCGGTGAAAACGCACTCCCTGTAGGCAAGGCCTCTTCCGCCACTTCCAAACTTAACAAACTACCCGGCACCGCCAAGCGAACCGTACTCTCGCCACCCACCGCCACTAGCCCAATCTCACCACCCGGCGCTTCCAGGCTGCCTGTATTAACAACATTGCCCCCCACCAGTGCGATGGACTCACCAGCAGCAACCGCCAAATCCCCATGATTAACGACCCCGCTCGCCTCATCGTCTGTAAACCGATAGGCCGAGAGGTCTGCCGTCAAAGCGGTATAGTCCGAATCGCTATCGCTAACATCCAACCATTCCTCGCCAAAGCCCACCTGATCTGCTGTGGTTGCGGTAAACGACCCTTGCAAAGACAGCTGCGCATTGGGACCAAACAACACACCAGAGGGATTCACCAAATAGAGATTGGCATCACTGCCAGTCACCTGAACAGTGCCATCAATATAGGAAGGATTCGCTTCAGAAACCTGACCAACAATATTAAAAACGCCCGAGTCGCTCATGAAGTTGGCGGTCTGCGTTTGCTCCAGACTGAACTCGTCGAACTCATGAAACAGATTGCCACCTGCCTGCGTGCCACCGGCAATATCGTACTGGTCACCAGCAGTCGTTACGGTGGTTCCAGCACCATCAGCGGTGGAAACAACTTGCGCCTGCACAGGTTTCTGTGAGGTGGGAAAGAGCGCTGCCACAAAACCAACAATCCAGGTCACTGGAAACCAAAGAGGCTTAGCTACGAGAACAATAGACTGCTGGAGACGCTTTTCCATACCGACATTCCTACCAAGAGAAATAAAACAGAAGTCTTTAGGCGAAAATACTTCTGTCCCATACAACGAACATACCCAAGCAAAAAAAGTAAGCTAAACAGTTTTAGTGACTTTGTTGCTTGTAAGATTCGTACTCCTTTCTTCTGGAAATAAGTAAGGCATCGGCATGAAATATGCTGGGTGAATCTACCGGAATTTAAGCAGATGTAGTCATTCTCTTAGCAGCGCTACGTGTCTTTTCGGAGACAGGAATATGCTGAGTCGCAGCAGCTAGGCCATAGACGGGCATGTTGCCATAAATGCATTCGCACTGCGTCGGCTCTACTTGGTAAGTCTCATGCCAAATGCCAACGCTATCGTCATCGACCATCTCTCGCATAAACCGCTGCCAGGAGGCCCAGTGTGGATCATCTTCGCTGCGCGCAAAGCGGGTCAAATCTTCAAAAGAACGCCAGTAAGACACCAGACAAGTCTCTAACGGCCAAAGCCGAAAAAACATACGAGAGCTAAGCAGCCCTTTTTCAGGATGCTGAGACAACGTCGCCATCATTGGCCCCATGGCACTCGCTGTAGAAAACCATTTTTTGATAGCCCAAAAGCGATTGACGCGCATCCCAATCAGAAAAACCACACAGGGCTCTGTAACCTCAGCCGTGTAGCGACCTGGAAAAATATTGTTCATTTCTTCCACCGTACCATTCCTAATTTTTGTTTATTCAGCCTAAATCTTTCGCAAACAGCCAATATGACAAACCACTCTCGGGGACCGTCCCAGCATGTACCTGGTCAAAACCTAGATTTTGGTAGAACAACAGATTTTGCGGGTTGTCTGTTCTCAGCCAACAGGACGAATGGCCATCGCGTTTCATCTGGCTTAGTGCCGAGAGAACCATCTGTTTGGCTAGGCCCTTCCCTCTAGCCATTGGGTGAACGCCTAGAACCCACAAGTAAGCAAATCCGCTAGGTGCTCTAGTTGCAATCTCGTGCTCACAATACGAGTCGTGCCCCATCAAACGGGAGAAAGCAGGAAATCCCATACTCAGCGGCGTCCAACATATAGTCTCTGGCGCAGCAGAGGTTTCAAGCGCATGAGAAAACGTCATGCCAATTCCTCGTCACCTCGCAGTTGCTTATACGATTGCTTACGGCTTAGGCAGTAGCTAGGAGCCCATCCCGTCACCTGCTCTAGCAGCAGGCTTGCACCCCAGCACAACACCGGATAAATAGACCATGTGATGCTGCCCGCGATCGCAATATTCAACCCCACCAAAAACGCATTGACCACCAGATAAGGAAACAGCTCATACCGATAGAACGCTTGACGCTGCCGCTGCTTTTTCTGCGCATTTAGCTTCTGCACTTGCCAGGCCTCTACCGCATAGCGAAGCGTCGCATCGTCAACAGCTAGCTCCTCTGCCATCTCTTTTAGCTGCGCCGGGGAAGAAGACTCCCTGCCCAGCGCAATCGTCAAAATTTGCTGCACATCTGCTGAAGAATAGGCTTGCTCATCGATCATGATTGCCTCCAATGTTTACACCGTAAACTTACAGGCAGATACTAACGCAGCTATGTTTACACTGTCAACAAGTTGCCGGGTAAATAAGCAGCCAGGTGGGGTAGGATGATTCGCACCCAATAATCTTGCAGCGCAACGATCAAGAAGCATGGCCAAGAAGCAAACCTACCACCACGGCGATCTGCGACAGGCCTTGGTAAACGCGGCACTGGAGGTACTAGAAACTAAAGATGCCAAAAGCATTTCGCTGCGAGAAGTTGCGCGCCAAGCAGGGGTCTCGCATACCGCGCCCTATCGTCACTTTGAAGATAAAGCAGCTTTACTCGCTGCCGTTGCTGAAGAAGGCTTTATAGAATTTGGCACCTATCTACAGGCCGCAGTAGACCAAGCCCAGGCAGCCCCCATCGAAAGCCTGCAAGCAACCGGCGAAGCCTACGTTCGCTATGCACTCGACCACCCCACGCACTTCCGGGTTATGTTCGGCAGTTTTCCAGCCGATGAACCCGCAGACAGCACACTTAGCCAGGTATCCAATGGAACATTTCAAATTTTGGTAGAGGTCATCACGGCTGGGCAAGCCGCCGGACTGCTAAAAGCAGGCGACCCCAACCTACTCGCCTTAGGCAGATGGTCTATGGTGCATGGCTTAGCTATGCTGCTACTCGATGGCATGCTAGGCAAAACCGAAAACACCACCGCTGACCTGGTGAAAACCTTACTTAAAGGCAGCCTCACCAGTATCGTTATCTCGAACAACCCCCAATAAGGCTGCATCCACACTTAATAAGGCTGTGTCCACACTTTGCCAAAAAGCACACTGGTCACGTCAGGGAATCCGCCGTTAGTCCACGACTTGAGCAGCGTCAGCGACTGGGGAGCCTCTAAGCGAGGCAGCGCGTACAGAGAAGTGCGAGAAAGCATGGGCGCGGCTTTTCTTGTAGTCATAGACAATCTGGAAGTAGAGCGCACTACTGGGTCGTCTGCGATCGCCACAGCAGAACGTAGATGATCAGCAGCCCCGGCTATGGCTTCATCGTTGTAACGGTTGTAAGGGAAAGCCAAATGCTGAGGTCGCTCACCCGTCTCGCTCAGAACACGTGAGATAGACAGCTGCATCTCCTCATCGGTTTTATGGCTGTGGGTTCGCAGGTCTATATGGTTGGCGGTGTGTACGCCCAGCGTTACGTTCGGATAGTGCGATCGCAGCTCACGCACATCATCCCAGGTCATGGTCAGCCGGGGCGGGTAGGCAGTCGGGGCTAGCTGCTGATCGATGAGGCGCAGAAGAGCCTGTCGCTCAGCGGGCAAGCACTCAATCAGATGCTGTGCGATCGCTCTATAGGCCGCTTCACACTCAGCCGCTCCCGTCAGCTGCCACACCATTGGTTCCGAGGCCAAATTCAGCAGCAGCGTATGGCGCGACCGCGCGCGAAAGGCTGAATACAGCGTATCAATCCACTGATTCTCACCTGCACTAATGTAAGCCGTCGCCAGGTAAAGCGTTGCTGGCAATCCGTACTTTGCCAAAATCGGGGCCGCCACCCGCAAATTGTTCAAATAGCCGTCATCAAACGTAATCGCCACCGTCCCTCGCCGAATCGGCTCTCCCGCCGCCAGCTGCTTCGTCAGCGCATCCACACTCACCACATGGCGACGATTCGCCAAAAACCGCATCTGCCCCTCAAACTGCTCAGCCGACAGGCAGTTACGCGGATCCATCCACGGCTGCTCAGCTGGACTCGGCACACTGTGATACATCAAAATACTCGCCACCGAGCTACCCCTCAGGCTCTCACACAGCCAGCCATAGGCCGACGACAGCCCGCTCTGGTAGGAAAGCTCATGCATCAGCCGCACAGCTCGCTTCTTGAGCTTGGGTGCTGGGCGTTCTGTATTTAGCGGCAAAAGCGTAGGAGTGAGCCGAGTTGTTGTAGATGCAGGAGACATGAAGATGGGGAGCGGAGGGAGAGAGGAATGTAAACGCCTCCATAGTTAAAGAATCCATTTTCAATTCATATGTTCCAGCACGTCGTCCTCATCTCTTTCACCCCCGATCGCCCTGTTTTCCTATCCCCAATCACCCTATTTTCCTGCCCTCTATCGCCCTAATCTCATGGCTTCCGTTCCTGATAAACTTCAACCTAAAAATCACCACTATGAACCCCAAGCACACTACTCACTTTGTCAGCAAATGTTGAATATAAAATTAAACATTTTTTAATATTGAGATACTATATATCTATTAATAAAAGAAATTTACTAGAAAGTAGTAGCTACGACTATGCGCTTTTCCTCTCAGCAAATCTCTCCCGAGAAATGGGGTATCTACGGTGAAGCTGGTCTACTGGCAACCGTTTCGTGCCAGGCAGCCTGCGATACGATTATTGCCAATTTGAAAAACGGTAGACGAGACGTGCCTACTGGCGAAATTAACTCGCTCTATCAGGTGCCTAAGCTACAGAAGAAGGCGAACCCCAGCACCGCACCTTCCACTGGGCGTCGTAGCAATAGACCGCCCATCTCTACTCGCAAAACTCGCAGGCTAAAAGTGAGCCCCGCGACACCTCAAGTAAGCGTATCCAAGGCGGCAGAGCAGCTGTCAGAACTGCAAAAGCAAAGAATCAAAATGACGCAGGCGACGCAGGCCACCAGAGCCGCTAGTCAAGCACCCCAGGCTGATAAGGCTGAGCGTGCTTAATCCACTATTATTTGTTGTCTATTTATCGTCACTATGCTGCCCCGCCCTCGTGTCTCAGTTCGTTTGCCTCATTGGTCTAAAGCTCTAAGCTTGGCTTTGATGGTATTACCGGTAGGCTGTAGCAGCAGTCCGCTAGCGACAGTACAGCCGAACACATCCGCAGCAGAGACAAAGGAACAGGCTGTAATTTCACAGCAGCCTGCTGTTGACTCTGCTATTGATAGTGCAGCTGACAGTGCAGCAAATAATAGTGAGGTGTTGAGTGCGATCGCCTCCACCCAAGTCGTCTACCTCGGCGAAACTCACAACAGCGAAGGCGACCACGCCGCTCAGCTATCCATCATAGAAACGCTATCAGCCCAAAACGAAATCGCCATCGGCCTAGAAATGTTTCAAAGGCCGTTTCAACCAGCCCTTGATAGCTATCTGGCTGGAGACATCACCGAAGCCGAGCTAATTGAGCAAAGCGAATACGAAACCCGCTGGGGCTACGACTGGGAATTTTACGCACCGATTGTCCGCTACGCCAAAGAGAACCAAATTCCACTCCTTGCACTCAACACACCCGCTGAAGTCACGCGGCAGGTTGCCATTGAGGGCCTCAAAAGCTTATCGGGAGACGCGCTGAGCTACATTCCGCCCGTCGAAGAAGTCGACACTACAGACGAAGCCTACAGAGAGTCTGTCTCAGAAGTTTTTAGCGCGCACGGTGGCGCAGGGCACAGCCTGAGCTTCGAGAACTTCTTTGCAGCACAGGTGCTGTGGGACGAAACAATGGCAGAGCGCGTGGTTATGCAGCTAGAAGCTGAACCCGAGCGGCAAGTAATTGTGCTAGCAGGCGAAGGCCACATCGCCTACGACTACGGTATTCCCAATCGAGTAGAGCGTCGCATTCCAGACATTGAACAGGCTAGCGTACGGCTGACACCCGCAGAGCAGCCCACAGAAGCCGACTTTTCTGACTATGTTTGGATAACGCCATAAGTAGTACCTGTCACTTCACTTTATGCCATCCACAAGCCGTTATACCTGTGCCGGTTTCAGCTCAACTACAGCCTTAGAAGCCCGCAGCTGACCACAGGCCGCGTCTTTTTCCAGCCCACGCGAATAACGCACGCTCACCGCAATACCTTTATCTTTCAACTGCTGGGTGAAGCCCTCAACTCGCTGCCGACTCGGACGCTGATAGTCGACTTCGCTAATGGGATTGTAAGGAATCAGGTTCACATGGGTTTGAAAGCCGCGTAGCGCGCTCGCTAGCTCCACTGCATGCTCTGGCCGGTCATTTACGTCTGCGAGCAGCACATACTCAAAGGTCACCCGGCGGCCTGTGATGTTCACATAGTCGCGGCACTCATCTAGCAAGTCGGCCATGGGATACTTTTCAGCACTCGGAATCAGCTGATGGCGAAGGGTTTGATTGCTCGCATGCAGGCTTACCGCTAGCGTAATTTGCATCCGCTCTTCGGCTAGGCGACGAATACGGCCAGGGATGCCGACAGTGGAGACGGTGATCATGCGCTGACCGATACCGACATCTTGATTGAGCGATCGCACCGCCGCTATCACATTCTCAGTATTCAGCAGGGGCTCACCCATCCCCATAAACACAATATTGCTCACTCGTCGCTGAAAGTCTTCCTGCACCGTCAGCACTTGGTCCACAATCTCGTAAGTTTCCAGATTGCGAGTAAAGCCACCTTTGCCGGTAGCGCAAAAGTCGCAGGCCATCGGACAGCCGATTTGTGATGACACACATACGGTCAGTCGCTTATCAGACGGGATGCCGACCGCTTCAATAATCAAGCCGTCTTTGAGGCGTAGAAGATATTTAATCGTGCCGTCGGGGGATTCGGAGCGGTGGTGAATGTGCGATCGCCCCACCGGGAAATCAGCCACCTCAGCCCGCCACTTCTTCGAGAACACCGTCACCTCATCGAGGGAGCGAATTCCCTTTTGATAAATCCACTGATGCAGCTGCTTACCTCTGTAGGCAGGCTGTCCCTTAGCTACGACCCAGTCTGCAAGAGACTCTACAGAACGACCTAATAAAGGCGCTTCTTCAGTCTGTTTAGGGATTGCAGTCTCTACTGTCGTCGCAAGCATAGGAGTCGAGGTTCTGGGAAAGGTCTCAGCTAAAAAGTTTTAGTCCGATATCTATAGTAGGACGCTTTCAGAAAGACAATTCGGTTCTGTACTAATTGTTAGCCCCGTTAGAAGCATCCCCTTCATTGATCAAGTCCACCAAACCTTCTGTCAGCGCCTTCGGATCCATAAACAGCACCTTGGAATTGTCACTCTCACCAATCTTCTGATTCGCCGCTACATAGCGCTGCGCCAGCAAATAGTGCAGCACCTCTTTACCATTGCCCGTCGCCTCTAGCGCCTGGGAAAGCAACCGCATCGACTCCACATCGGCCTGCGCCTCAGAGATCTTGGCATTCTTCTCATAGGTCGCGGCCCTTTCCTTCTGCATCGCATCGAGCACATTCTGCGGCGGATCCAGCTTTTGAATCTCTACCCGGTTAACCTTCAGTCCCCAAGGAGCCGTCGCCTCATCCAGCACATCTAGCAGGGCTCGGTTAATCGACTCACGCGAAGAAAACAAACTTTGAAAATCCATCTTACCGACTTCAGAACGCAGGGTCGTGATTACCAGCTCCTGGATAGCGGTATCCACATCCTCAATCGCGTAAAACGTTTTCTCCAGATCGTAAATACGCCAGTAAATAATCGCATCCACTTCCAGGTTCACATTGTCTTTAGTGATCGCTCGCTGCGGCGGAATATCCAGTATTTGTTCACGCAGCGAATCTTGCAGCACCACAATTTCGAGCAAAGGCACAATCATTCTCAGCCCCGGCCTCAGCGTTCGATTAAACTGACCCAGTCGCTCCACCAAAGCAGCATTGCCTTCTTTGATAATGCGTACTGAACCAGCGGTGTATCCAACTATCAAAAAAGTGAGAACGGCTACGATCGACGAAAGCATGAGCGATGACTCTAAAGATGTGCTCTCTAATTAGCACGTTTGCCTGAAAAAGTATAGCGATTCTTCTGTGTGTTTCACTAGAAGCCCACAAATGTACATCCAGAACCGCAGCGGGAACAGTAAGTAAGGTTATTCGATATTACCCATTTTATTTGATACGACCCACGATAATTCTGTTCATTCGCGCGCCCTGGCCTAACGACTTACGCCTAATCGCTCACGACACACATCCACTACTCAGAGGGCATCTCAAGGAATCATGGCTAAAAAAACATTTGCCTGCCGACTCACTGGTCGATTAACGGGTCGATTAACGCACCGACTGCCTTACCAGCTGCCTCATCGACTAAGACTTGTCAGCAGCCTAATTGGGGGCGGCTTACTGTGGGGCGCTACACTCAGCCAAACGCCTACGGCCATCGCCCAGGTCAACAACGCCGACCTCGCCTGCTACCTCAACGGCACCGACGGCAGACAGTACGATCTCAGTGAACTCTGTGGCGGCTTTAGCGCCACGCCTGCCGACACCAGAAGTCAAGATGTTACGCTACAAACTGGCTATGTGCAGGTGACGCTCCGCTGGGAGGGAGACGCCGATCTAGACCTATCGGTAGAAGACCCCGACGGTAGCCAAGTCTCTTTTAGCAATCCAGCCGTGCCCTCGGGCGGCCAGCTAGATGTAGATGCTAATGCCGGGTGCTTTGAACGCATGGCCGCACCGGTTGAGAACATTTTTTGGCCTACCGGCGGCGGCGCAACAGGCGACTACATGGCTATTATTAGTCTCTTCAGTGGCTGCACCACCACGGGCTCTATCGACTATAGCCTCGACATTTTGACCCACGGACAGGTACAAAACCATACGGGAACAGTCTCTACAGACCAGCCCTCGGCACGCGTTCCCTTTTCACTGAGAGAAGTCGGAGCCGCGCCCATCATTGAAGAGGCCACGGGAGGAAGCCTGCCGCCGGTACCTGGACAGTAAGCCCAGGCTTAGGGACGCGCCGCAGAATGGGTCAGCGGCAGCTCCACCGTGAAGCTAGTTTGGCCAGGTTCGCTCGCAACAGAGATATCGCCTTCTAGGTGATCTACTAACTTTTGCGCAAGCGCCAAACCCAGGCCGGTACCGCCTTGCTTCCAAGGATCCGCGCTAGGGACTCGGTAAAACTTATCAAAAATACGCTGTCGCTCTTTCTCATCGATTTCGACGCCGGTATTCACCACGCGTAGCTTGACGCTATGAGGCCCCCCAATCACGAAGACATTAATACTGTGCTGCGGCGGCGTGTATTTGCAGGCGTTGTTGATCAGCTCGGCCAAGATACGGTCGATACTGGCTAAGTCGGAAAGTAGCTCGGGTAGGTCATCGGAAATAGAGAGGGTGAGGTCTTGCTCGCGGCTAGTGGCTCTGGGACGAAAGCCATTCACTAGGTTTGGCAGCCATTTCGGCAAATCAATGGGCTGAATCATCATCGGATGGTTGCCCACGTCTAATCGCTGAAGGTCGAGCAGATCGTTGATCAGGCTAATTTCTCGCTCGCATTCTTCTTGCAGAATACAAAAGTAGCGGGCCAGTCTGCTTTTCTCTATTTGCGGCTTTTGTAGCTCTGCTTCGTCTAGGCCATGCTCTTTTTTCAGGGTGACTTCTAGCAGCTGCAAGGCTACTCGCATGCTGGTCACTGGGGTGCGCAGCTCGTGAGACACCGTACTCAAGAAGTCGTCTTTGAGCGTGTTTACGTGCTCTAGCTCGCGCACCTGAGACTGAGACTCTTGGTAAAGGCGGGCTTGGCGAATGGCGATCGCACACTGATTGGTCACCTGCTGCACGAGGCGAATATCCAACTCACTCAGGCAGCTATCGACGTCATTAATTAGCCATAGATCACCGAGCACATCACGATCGTCCAAGATCGGCGCGGCAAACATCGAACCCCGCCCTCGCTGCGGATTCGGCGAGATAGAACAAAACTGAAGATACTGACCATCCAACAGCGTTTGGTAAACCTCAGAGTAAGCTTCCATTTGTGACACTCGGCCACGCATGGTGTTGGTACCCGGTGCGCATTCGTAATACACCGTAGACGTCCCTTGCTCTAGGTCGTAGAGAGCGGTGTTGGCTTCTTTTGCATTGAGCGCTTCCACCAGTTCTTCTACCGCAGCCTGCAAAATCTGCTGTTCGTCCAGGCTATCGCGGACCCGGTCGGTAATACGCTTGAGCGTTTCTTCTAGCAGCAAGGCCGTCTTGAGTTCAGCCTGATTGCTCTTTAGGGCTTGGGCTAGCGAGGCATTTTCCTGCTGAGCTTGAACCACAGCCGTGACATCTTCCAAGCTATTGAGCAGCGCTGGCTTACCTTCTACAGATATCAGCCGACGATGCCCCATCATCTGATAGCCGTTGATAGTCAGCGGATGGTTAGCGCTTTCGTCTTTTTCTGCAAAAAAAGCCTCATCCTGCCCTCGCAGCTGGCGGGCAACTTGCGAAGGCAAAAAGTCGGCCTCGCACCGACCGACAATCGCCTCAGGCGATAGGCTCAGTAGCTCTGCGCCTGCCGCGTTGATGTAGATCCACTGATGTTCGGCGTTTTTAACATAAACCGGCTGCGTAATCGCGCCCAGCAAGTCAGACATAACTGTTGATTCAGACAGATTAGTGGATAGACTCATTACGCAATTCAACGGATATCAGGTACCGGTAGGGTGCCCTTTTGAATCATAAAAATATAAGCCATTGCTGATGTATCGGGGAAGCAATTGGCTATTTTTCTGGCTTCGTACACAACTATTCACGTTTGCGTGCCACAAAAGAGCGACAAGCCCCCAAAAGCGCGTATATTCACACAGAAACCCTTGCTACAATTCACACCCTTGCGATGAACATCGAAACTGCCGCGCTAATTTCACCCCCGCTGGCAATCCTTTCTACCGATTCTGCCCATGCCTCTCAGGCTTCTGTAGATACAGCAGATGAAGCAGATGAAGCCAAAAGTGGTTCAAACGAATCAGAACCCAAATCAGAAGCCGAAAGTGAACCGCTGCGACTGGGCGTTATGGCATCGGGTAGTGGCAGCAATTTTGAAGCGATCGCAGCTGCCATCGAAGCAGGCAGGCTCAACGCCACCATCGAGCTGGTCATTTACAACAATCCCCAGGCAAGAGTCGCAGAGCGGGCTGCCAAGCGACAGATTCCAGCTGAGCTAATAGACCATCGCACCTTTACCAGCAGAGAAGCGCTAGACGATGAGATCGCCCGCCGATTCAAAGGCTGCAATGTGGAATGGGTGATCATGGCAGGCTGGATGCGCCGCGTCACTGAACGGCTGCTGTCCGCCTTTCCATCGCGCATTCTCAACATTCATCCCAGCTTACTGCCCAGCTTTCCAGGCATTCGCTCGGTAGAGCAAGCGCTCAACGCCGGGGTCAAAATCACCGGCTGTAGCGTTCATTTTGTAGAGCTCATTGTCGATAGTGGCCCCATCGTGATGCAGGCGGCTGTGCCTATCCTGCCAGGCGACAGCGTAGAAAGCTTGCAGGCTCGCATTCAGCAGCAAGAGCATGTTATTTTCCCGCAGGCGATCGCATTAGCCGCACAGAAAGTCTCAGCAACAATCCCTGCTACTTCATAAAACTCTACTATCTTCAACCAATCAAAACAATAGAAACCCAGCGAAACCACGTAAGTAATACTGACAGTAAAACCACAGGAAAAACGAAATTATTTAAAACTAAATTTCATAGAGAAGACACGAATAAATTCACCTAATATTCACGCTTAAATAATTAGTTACTGCCACCCAAAAAGCAAAACAAAAGAGTGTTTTAGGCAATAAAAACACATTAGTAGATACACAGAAATGTCATATTAAAACCCTTTACGTGCAGGCTTTCACCTAATTAACTCAAGTTTCTAACGAAAAAAGCATTAACTAAAATAGTTCTTTTAACGGATTGAGTTATCAAAGCAAGTTGCTACATTTTAATTGTCTGGGTGAGTGTCAACTCCCTAATGATTAATCCCACGATTAAATCTATTTTCTAGTCTTTTTGTCCGGAGCATTATGCCGAACCAAAGAAGACTGGAATGTGAGTCATTAGGGTTCAAAAATATGTTTGTAATGTCAAATTTTAAGTCTCGATCAAAAGGTCTTGAGTCGTTAGTTCGGACCGCAATGACCCACGGAGAATTGGCTCCTGGTGTCGCGGCTCAAGTCAATCGCTACCGCAGAGGCAAGCTCTCCTGCGAGGAGCAAAGGCTCTTAGCTATTTTGGACGATGCTATTTCGGATGGCTGCATCGTACCCATAGACGTTCCTGCACTTGCCGTGCCGACACGTCAAGTCGCCTACAGCGTGCGCTAGTACAGGAGCGCCCATTAAAACACCGCTTAAAAAATAACAACCACGTCTTATTTCCTGCGAATTTCAGCCTTTTAATAGGTACTAGAGGCTACAGCAATAAGGTTATATATAGATATGAGGCAAGCAAGGGGATTTTCGCCACTGCTTGCCTTACTATCTTTTAGGGCTACTTCTATAGCCGCGCTCCAGAAATAGTTTGGGGCAATTTCAGCAAAATATGGCGTTGATGAGTCCTCTCGAATTTTCTCGATGGATGCTTTTTTCTATGGGCATTCGCATTCAAGTGCATCATGCCGAAAGGCTCCCGCGATCGCCCTTCCTGATGATTTCCAATCACCGCAGCTTTCTAGATGCACCGCTGCTAGTAGCCGCTGCTGCCCAGCCTGTGCACTTTGCCTGCCATCACTACATGTCGCAGGTACCTGTGATGAACAACGTTGTAGAAGCCCTCGGCTGCTTCCCGCTTGACGGGCCCAAAGAGCGCGGTCGCACTTTTTTCAAGCAGGCCAGTCACTTCCTCAAGTCGCAGCATTCTATTGGCGTCTTCCCAGAAGGCACCAACCCGATGGTGAAGCTAACGGCTCCCGACCAAGTCAGTGATTTCCATCGCGGCTTTGCCCATCTCGCACTGCGGGCCCCGGTCGAAAATCTGCAAATCGTGCCGACGGCCATTGTGGCGATTGAGGAAAAGCAGCAGGACACGGTACCGTTCAAAATTTTGGGCTGGTTCGACCCGAGCGAGCCCTTATTTCAGCAGTCTGGGCTCCACCCAGCCGTTATTTATCGCAAGGTTGCCGTCGTTGTCGGTAACCCTATCGCCATCAGCGACCTACAGCAGCAGTACCACGGCAAACAAGCCGGCAAAACAGCCATTGCCCTAACTGACACGTGTCATAGCGCTGTAGCGTCGCTGTTGCAGGTAGGCTGCTACTAGCCCCGTGTCCGTGGAATCGTGCCAGAGAAATTCTGCCTGTGAGTCCTCTTAAGTTTCTATCGCCAAATCCAGCCGACCCCAGCAAACCGCTGTTTATTTTTTTGCCGGGGATGGATGGCAATGGCAGGTTATTGCGCCCACAAATAGAAGGACTCACGCCCTGGTTTGATATTCGCTGCCTGGCGCTAGGCCCACAAGATGCTAACGAGTGGAAACCGCTAGCTCGCCAGGTGAGCCAGCTGATCGCCCAAGAGCTGCTGGTATCACCGACCGACCGTAAGCGTGCTGTCTACCTCTGTGGTGAATCTTTCGGTGGCTGCTTGGCCATGCAGCTCCTGGTGCTCTCACCTCACCTGTTTGACCGCGTTATCCTAGTCAATCCAGCGTCTTCGTTTCGTCGGCTGCCCTGGATGCAGCTCGGCCCGCTGATTACGCGTCAGCTGCCAAATTTGGCCTATCGCTACAGCGCCAAAGGCATTATTCCTTTTTTGATTGAGCCTTCTAGAGTGAGTCGGCGCGATCGCGTTGCCCTAGAAAGCGCCATGGAATCCGTCCCGGCCAAAACCGCTGCCTGGCGAATGTCGCTCCTCAGCCAATTTGAGGTAGAGCGTCTCCCCCTAGAGCGCATGACCCACCCGGTACTGCTCATTGCCGGTGGGAACGATCGCCTACTTCCCTCCCAGCGAGAAACCAAAAGCTTACTGGCCCGCTTTCCCAATGCTCAGCTCGTGCTGCTTCCGCGTAGCGGCCATGCCTGCCTGCTAGAAACAGAAACAAACCTGAAAAAAATATTGACTCAAGAAGGCTTTCTGCCAGCGTAGGAAGTTGAGTGAAGAGACCTCCCGTATAGCCTTTTAGCCTTGACTCAAAAGATTGAAATGCAGGCCTACTTTTTTGTAGGCCCAAATAGTATTGACGACACCAGAGGCCATAAGGCCGCAGGTCGTAGCGATCGCAGCGCCAGTTACGCCATAGCGAGGAATCAGCACCAAATTCAGCGCAATATTAATCAGGACGCTGACTAACCCAGTGATTGCCGTGAGTCTGGCATGGCCAGTCATACTCAGCACCATAGGTGCTAGACCCACAAATACATACAGAACTTTCCCTATACAAAGCACCCTCAAAGCCTCTAGACCTGTATCAAAACCGGGGCCAAAGACCAGCAGATACTGCCTGCCAAAAATCAATAATGCGGTGGTTGCGATCGCAGAAACCAGCAAGCACACGCGAGCCGCTTTGAGCAAAAGCTGTTGCAACTCCTGCTGTTTCCCTGTGGCATACAGGCTCGCAATCGTCGGCGACAGCGGCCCACTAAACGCCATCAAAACAAACACAATTAGCTGTGCCCCCCGATTCACAGGCACATATATGCCCGTAGCCTCAACCCCGTTGAGTTGACCTAGCATCAACAAATCAGCGCGGGCGTTGATTACGTTGACACTTTCTAAAAACATAAAGGGCAGCGCCCGCGTCAGCCAATCAATTCGGGCATAGCGTGGGAGCGCAGTTTGCACATTGAAAGGCAGTATCCGCTCGAGCTGCGTCATGCTCAGCGCCAGCGTCACCCCCGTTGCCAGGACATAGATGCCGACGGCCCAAGATGCCGTGAAGTCATCTTGTAACCACACAGCACTCAACGCGACGAGTACCAGAATTAGCGCGGGTGCCACCAGCATTTCTGGGAAAAGACCCAGAACAATTCTGTCGAGTCCCCTCATAGAGCCCCTGCGAATGTTGCGCAATGCCATCATCGGCAGCGCCAACATCACCAGCAAAAAGCACAGCAGCAGATGAGGATCACCGCCATCGGCCGACGAAAATGCGATCGCTGCGGCAGTCGTCGCGATCGCCAAAGAAGAAAAAATAGTCAGAATGTTTGCCCACCGGAGCAAGCCGCTAATGTGGCTCCAAGAAAGCTTCGCCTGATAAATAGAAATTTCTCGCCCAACCAGGCCTTCAAACCCTAGCGTTGCCGGAATCGCCAGCAAATAAGCCCAGCTCACCACATAGGTATAAGTACCAAATCCAGCCTTTCCCAACAAACGTGCCAGCACAACGCTCGTGACAAAGGTCAAGAATGTGTAGGAAATCCTGAGGCCAAAAGTCCCAGCAGCACGCTTAAGCAAACGCTTCATAAGATGTCAGCTCTAACGGAATCAGGACATAAGTCAACAGAACAGCAGAACGGTTGCCAGTGCGATTAGCACTTAATCTTATACAAGCAATTCAGACCCAAACCGTAGAATATCATCTCACCCTTTATCTACATGTCAGCGATACAAAGCTGGAAACTACATAAAGCGGCGCAACATTAAATGCCGCAACATTAAATGCCGCAATATTAGAGTCAAGAAAATGGACAAAAGGATATTGCCGGAGAAGGGCTTTCCTCATGCACAATTCCCTTATTATTTAAACCACACCCTTACACCACAAAGGCCCATGTCAAAACCTTTTGGCTGGCTCCGTCAGCTAGTTTGCTTCGCCGCCATCCTCCTCTTCACCCTTCCACTCTTCAGCGCACCAGCCCTGGCCACTAGCCTGTACAGCATGCCGCAGACGGTGAAGAGCGATACCTGGATAATCGACGAGGCATCACAAATCTCTCGCATCAACGAAGGCAAAATCTCCAACGCGCTAAAACAGCTCGCCCAAGACACCGGCAATGAAGTCCGCTTTGTGACCATTCACCGGCTAGACTACGGCGAAACCGCCCAGTCCTTCGCAGATAAGCTTGCAGAGCAGTGGTTTCCATCACCAGAAGCTCGCAATAACCAAACCGTCATCGTGTTAGACGATGTCACCAACAACATCGGTATTAGCGTTGGCGAGAATGCTACTGACACGCTCACACCAGAACTCACACAGAGTATTATCGGCGAAACCATGAAGGTACCCTTGCTCAAAGGAAACCAGTACAACCTATCGTTCAACGATGCCACCGAACGCTTGGTCGCGGTGCTCTCTGGTGAGCCCGACCCAGGCCCGCCAGAAGCCTACGACGACACCGTAGACACCGAAAGAACCTTTGCAACTGCAGAAGAAACCGAAGCCACACGCGGCTCTTCAACCGTGGTCGTCGTCGTATTGCTAATTGCAGCAACCGTGATTCCAATGGCGACCTACTACTGGTACATCTCCGCCGGTGGCTAAGCGAGTCACAGCAGCAAAATGCCGAAGATAACGGCAATGACCGCAAATATCCATGGCTGAGACTTGTCAGCCTCGGCCATCTCTTCACCCATATCTAGCGCAAAGCGATCTAGAGAAGCGTGTTGAACATCAGAAGAGAGCAGCGAATTGAAGCGGCTATGCTGGGCTACCCTCATGTCCCTAGGAGAAGCGTGCCGAGAAGACAACGGTACGCCCTTCTGCGGGTGACGCCTCGCGGTCATCGTATGATCTTGTTCAAGAGACAGTAGCGTCTGCGGAGAGAAGTCGTCGCGCTGGCCATCTGTTGAAGCATTCGGTCGAGGTGAGCCCAGTCGAGGTGACCGAGTGGAGCGAGTCAATCCAGACTGGCGGGCTATTGGGGGTAGCTCACGATGGAAGCCACAGTTCAGACAGTCAAAAATATTGCTAGAACGCTCCACAATAGAGCGCTTGCCACACTGAGGGCACTCTACCGCATCCACCGAAGCGCTCTGGGCAAAAGACATACCAGATATTGGCAGCAGCGAAGCCGACCGATGAGGATCCGCAGAACTACCCGACGTAGCGGCAGTGAGTGATGTTTTCATGGGAAGTTGCACCTAAAAAAATGAAAGATAAAAGCTCAGCTCAGTAGGCCTACGAGGATACAAGTAAGCTTACTTATGCGTACTATCACCCCCCACTACTCTCATACCCATTCAAAATTGCCACCGGTAGAACTACGGAAGCCTCTCTAGGCATATCTACAGAAGCGGCAAAAAGCCGTAGATATACTCAGTAACGACCGCTAAACAGATAAAAAAGCGATAAAGCTGATTTGAAGCGTAGGAAACAATATCTTCAAATTATCCGTTAGGCTTATAGCACTTGTGATCGATTTCAAAACGTTGTCTATGGATTGGCTCAATCGACTGCCGCGCTGGATGGTGTGGGGAGTAGCATTACCGCTACTGGCGCTCAACGGTTGGGTGGCGCTGCTCATTTTTGACTTTTTTCGCTCCCAGTTCACCATCTTTCTCACAGCAACGCTGCTTTCATTTGTACTGAACTATCCTGTGCAGCTGTTCTCTAGGTTTCGACTGCCGCGATCGCTCTCTATTCTCCTGGTTCTCCTCTGCACCTTTTCCCTACTCGGTGTATTGGGCGTCATCCTCGTTCCACCGCTGGTAGAGCAGCTCAACGAACTTTCCGGTCGTTTGCCTTCATGGATAGATTCTGGCTCATCACAGTTTGTTGCTTTTCAAAACTGGGCGATTAACCTCAATTTACCGATCGATCTCTCCAGCCTGGCCGTTCAGCTCCAGGCCAAAATCACCACTCAGCTCCAGAGCATCAGCGCCAGCGTCCTTGGGCTTCTCCCCGACGCTATCAGCGGAGTTGTTGATTTAGGGCTTACGGTAGTGCTTACCTTTTATTTACTACTTCATGGCGAGCGCCTGTGGGACGGCATCTTTCAATGGTTGCCCGATGAGTGGAACACCCACGCTCGGCCGCTGATCAAGCAGAACTTTCAAAATTATTTCCTGGGCCAGGCCACGGTTGCCCTCATGATGGGCACTGCGATGACTATCGCCTTTGTAGCGATTCGCGTGCCTTTCGGTCTGCTGTTTGGCATTGCCGTTGGTGTCATGGCGCTCTTTCCCTTTGGCCCGGCGCTTAGCATTACTATCATCAGCTTTCTGACCGCGCTCAAGAGCATTTGGCTGGGGGTGCGGGTGGTCACAGTGGCAGCGGTGATCGATCAGGTGGTGGAAAATGCGATCGCCCCTCAGCTTATCGGCGGCTTCGTGGGTCTCAACCCCGTATGGATTTTGGTATCGCTGCTCATGGGCACCAAAATTGCAGGATTCCTCGGCCTTATTGTTGCTGTGCCTGTTGCCAGCTCTATTAAAAGTATTTTTGGCGATCAGAACAATCCACCCTCTGCACCGTCTGCCATCGGAGAACCCGCCGAAAGCGCAAGTGGTTCAACCAGTTCCGCAGTTGCTGCGCTGTAGCAGCATAAAGCTTATGGTTTTCACAAGCGCTCCGCAACTTGCTTCAGCCGCTGTAATTGAGCCTCCATATCTTTCTTTGTAAAGCTGGCAGCAAACTGCCTGAACCCGAAGCTGACCAGCGGGTTAGGAATGGTGAATTCAAAACGATTGAGCAACGTTGTGCTGGGTTGAGGGCCACCGACTTCTGGCTGCGCTTCCCAGCGATCGCGCCCTCGAAAAAAGCCATCAAAGCCCCATACCACTAGCCCTGGAGCCCGTTCTACCACGACAGAATGAAGCGTCGGCGCCAGCAGTGGGATCTTCAACCTGAAGTCAAACTCACTGCCCACGCTGGTTCGCCAATCGCCCACCGGCTCACAAATCAAGGCAGGGTTGAGCCACTGATGCATGAGCTTTTGTTCTGTAAAGCAGCGCTCTACCGTCGTGGCATTCGCCTGAATTAGTACAGACTGTTCGTACACTAGCGAGTGCGATGTTGACTGTGACATTGGCAGCTGTGTTGGCGTTGGCGATGCAATGTTAGCCGCTCAAAGTCGACAGTTCAAAACTGGCAACTCAAAGCTGGCAACTCAAGGCTAGCAGCTCAACGCCTTATTCAAGAACTCTCAATCGGTAGCTTAATGGTGAACTCGGAGCCTTCACCTACTTCAGAGCGAAAGGTCAGCTGTCCGCTGTGGTCTTCGCTCACCACCGCTAGTGCGATCGCCAGTCCCAATCCCATGCCTTTACCAACGGGTTTAGTCGTAAAGAACTGATCGAAAATCTGATGATGAATTTCCTTAGGAATGCCCACACCACTATCGGCAATCTTAATCACAATCTGACCATCACAAACGGAGGTTTCAATCGTCAACACCAGTGGCATACTCAACCGCTGTGCCGGTAGCAAGTGCCGACACTTTTCATCCATCGCGTCAATCGCATTTGTGATCAAATTCAAAAATACATCGTTGAGCTTACTGGCGTAGCATTGCAATGGAGGCAAACTGTCGTAGGACTTCAGAAGCTGGATTTCAGGCCGTTCTGGCTGCGCCCGCAAACGATGCTGTAGGAGTGCCAACGCGCTGTTTAGGCCCACATGAAGATCTGCCTCTTTATAGTCAGACTCATCTAAGCAAGAAAACGTCTTCAACGCCTCAACGATATCGCTGATGCGCTCAGTCCCCGACGCCATAGAGCCGAATAGCTCAACCAAATCTTTCTGAATGAATGGAAGCTCGATATCTGTGGCATAGTCACTCACTACGGAAGGCGGATTGGTATGCTGTTGATAGAGCGAAATCAGCGACAGCAAGGACTCTGAATAGTCTTGGGCCGGGCGTAAATTGCCATGAATAAAGTTAACTGGATTGTTAATTTCATGAGCAATTCCGGCTGCCAGCTGACCCAAAGCAGCCATCTTTTCTTTTTGAATCAAGCTAGTTTGAGCCTTACGCAATGACAGGTGCACATTGATTCTGGCGAGCGTTTCAGCATGGTCAAACGGCTTCGTGATGTAGTCAACCGCGCCCAAATCGAGCCCGTGAACTTTGTTCACCGAGTCAGACAAAGCCGTCATAAACAGAACTGGAATATGTTTGGTTTTAGGGCTAGCTTTCAACCGCTTGCAGGTTTCAAATCCGTCGATGCCCGGCATCATGACATCCAAAAGAATCAGCGAAGGCAGTATCTCCTCGGCTTGTTCTATGGCCGTCTTACCATCTTGAGCAACCGCAACCTGATAGTTGTGGCTATCGAGTAGATCACACAGAAGAACCAAGTTAGTCGAGCTATCATCCACGACCAAGACTGTGTCTTGATACAAGATTGAAGAAAGTTCAGATTGAACAGTACGCTGATACGAAGCAGATGGCATGCCGAGGAAGGGAATAAATGGCTGTTGCGAATATCAGGTGTTTTATTAGGTATTAGCTTTCCCAACTGTTAATACAAACTTTACCTGATACAAACGCGGCCCATTATTCGGCGTGGCTACTGACAGCTTGCTCAAAGGCATCAGTGGCGGCAATCGTCGCTGGCACATCGAAGAAAGACTCAGCGATCGCACTCGAAAACGTAAAGGTATCGACGCCTTGGGCCGCTAACGTTGGAATATCCTCAATATTGCGAATACTTGCCGTCAAAATCCTTGTTTGAGAGCGCACGCTATTCAAAATCTGCTGCATTTTCGCGACATTGGCCAAGCCATCTTGCCCAGCATCGTTCATCCGTCCTAGATAAGGCGCTACATAGCTCGCACCCAGCGCCGCCGCAATCAAAACCTGATGCACCGAATACACCGCCGTCAGCGTCACCGGAATGCCGTCTTTCACTAGCCATTTCGCTGCCGTCGTTCCTGCCTTTGTCGCAGGCAGCTTCACCAGCACGCGTCGGTCGATTCGGCCCAGCGCCCGCCCATTCTCAAAGAGTGACTCGACCTCACTCCCCCACGACTGCAAATGCACCTCCTGCATCCCATAGTCAAAAGCATGACGAGCCAGTGGCTTTAATGAGGCGTAGTCACAGGGAACGCCCGCTTTTGCTAGCAGCGTAGGATTGCAGGTCACGCCGTAAAACAGCCCTGTCGGCAGCCAAGTTTCCCACGCCGCTACGTCAGCCGTATCCAAATAAAACCGCACGTGCGGAATATGAGGCCGCGTTGAATCACTCATTTAATTCTCCTGGCTTTCTCCGCCAACCACAACGTCTTTGATTCGCAAGCTCGGTCCACCGCAGCCTACCGCCAAGCCACTCTGCCCCCCTTTGCCACAGCCGCCAGACTCATCCCAATAAAAGTCGTCACCAATCGCTTCTATATTAGCCAGCGTGCTAAACACATTGCCGGAGAGAGTCACATCCTGCACGGGTTCAGCGACGGTACCGTTACGAATCATCCAGGCCTCACCGGCTGTAAAGGTAAACAGCTCACCGTTTGTTTCCCCGCCAATCCAGTTGCGAGCATACAACCCTTCTTCAATGCCTGAGAACAAATCGTCTACAGGCGTATCGCCTCGCTCAATCCAGGTATTGGTCATTCTCACTAGCGGCGAGTAGTGATAGTTCAGACAGCGTGCATTGCCCGTTGGCACTTCGCATAGGGCACCTGCAGTTTCGCGTGAGTGCAGTCGTCCGGTTAGCACGCCGTCTTTGATGAGCTGAGTCGTGGTCGCGGGTGTACCTTCGTCGTCATAGAGGTAGCTCCCTCTGTGCCCGGTTGGTGCGGCCCCGTCAAAAATTTGCAGCCCCTCAGGGCCAAATCGCCGCCCTAGGCTCATGGTTTCACGTAGGTCAGGATTTTCGTAAATCATGTCTGCCTCAGACAGATGGCCAAAGGCTTCGTGAACGAATAAACCACTGAGGATTGGGTCGATTACGACGGTGTAGGTGCCGCCTTTTGCTGGGGGTAATGTGAGGGAAGTTACCGCGCGATCGCCCGCCGCTTTCACTTTTTCGTCTAGACCCAACACGTCTTCGTAGGCCCGGCGAGATCCCACCGTTTCTCGCCCTGTCTGCACCGCAGCGCCATCGCGAGCCGTGGCGGTAAAGCGCATTTCCATATCCATCCACCCCTGCTCAATCAGCGTCCCCTCGGAAGTAGCCAGCAGTATTCGCTGATGGCTATCGCCGTAGCGAACAGAAGTAGAGGCAATAGCGTCGCCCGAACTTCGCAAAATATCGGTGTAGTGATGACAAAGGGCTTTTTTATCAGCGAGGGAAACTTGCCGAGGGTCCGTTCCGGTCAGCGGTAGATTGCAGGTCGTATGCACAATATCGATAGGCGCTAGCTGGGTCACGTCATCACCGATTAAGCGAGCAGCCGCGATCGCATCTTCCAGCCGCTCCGGCAAATCACGCAATCGGTTAAAGCTGGCAAATCCCCAGCCGCCTTTGTGACAAGCGCGCACCTGCCCACCGATGGACACCCCTTCACTCAGCGCTTCTGGCACATCGCCCCGCAGCCGCACCTGGCATCCTTCAGATTGCTCTAAGCGAATCGCGAGATAATCAACTCGGTGCTTATGTCTGGCTATCAGATCGCTAACTTGATTTTTGGCCTGATCTTTGAAAGGGTCCATCACTCAACCTATAGCTTGGTGTAAGTTTCTATCGACAGCGAACGACTCGTATTAACATAAGGCTTATTCATCCTTTATTTTAGGGCTCAAAAGAGAAACGCATTTCATGACTGGTGAACTATGACTGGTGAACTCGGCTACTCCTTACCGCCGGCCATCCGCCGCATCGCAAAAAACTTTCGCCTGACTGGCTGGGGTAGCTTCTGGACCCAAATCGTCATCGGGGTGATTTCAACCCTGCTGTTTTTAATCAATGCGCTCGCCCAAGAAAATAACCTCTCCAATCCAGGGTCCAACCTGTTTCAAACAATAGGAATATTGTTTGTATTTCTCGGAGCCTTCTGGGGATTTCGCTACGTACGGCTAGGCCGCAAGCTTAGCTCTAGCAACCCTGACCTACGCCCAAAGCCCAAAGACGCGGCTCGCGCTGTCCGCATTGGCACCCTCATCAGCATGGTTGGCATGCTGCTCACTATTTTTTCCGCGCAGTCAGTCGTCGCTTTGGTTTGGCTGCAAGCGCTCTCACAGGTAAATAACAACAACATCAACTTCAAACCAATTAACGCGGTCGAAATCGCGGTGATCTTTTCGGCGGTAAATACGATGTTTGCGCACTTTTTGGGTCTGTGCGCTTCGCTGTGGCTTCAGTACGTCGTTGATCGTTCATAAGCAAAGTCGCCCGTCACCACGTCCCAATCGTCATATCAAAAACGAGCGCCGGGCTGCTTTAGGAACGCTATTTCTTCAGGCGTGCTCACTCGGCCTAGCACCTCATTACGATGCGGAAACCGACCAAAACGTTCGATCACCTCTCGATGACGCAGCGCATAGCCCAAACCGCCAGCCAGCCCTTTCTCCAGGTTAGGAAATTCCTGGTTCAGCGACGCCATCAACGCCACACAGCGATCTTGATTCACCATTTCCTCACTGTGCTCGAACGGCACATACACAAAGAATCGGTGTGCTGGCATCAGCGTCTTGTGTGCACCAGAATCCACCAGCTCTTTAGCCACACTCAGCGCCTTGGCATCCGTCGCAAAGCTTTGCGGGTCACCTCTGTACAAATTTCGGGGAAACTGATCGAGCAGCAGCAGCAGCGCAACAGATGAGACCGCAGAAGATTGCCACTCATCGTAATCGCCCGCAGCAGCTTTCTCTACGTCCAGAAGAAAGCGCTGACGAATTTTAGCGTCAAAATCAGCATCTTTGATAAACCAGGCTTTACGATACTGGCCGTAGTCTGGATCGGTCGGTTGGCCAAACCAAAAGGCAAGGATAGCGTCAGCTGAGTCCTGAATTTTCATACTCTGAGACTGCGTAGGTGGTTAAAAGGGAGGCGTGGAAGACAACACGGAGATTAAGACCCAGCATTCCGTATAAAATCGGGAGGGCGTCTGCTATTTTTTGACTTACTCTAGCGAAGGGCACCGGTTAAGAAAGGTTAACCATTTCGACAGGTGTTGATTTGCTCTCTAGATAGGGCAGTGTGGAAAAAACTGTCTGCCGTGATTAGCGCAAATTGTTTCTATGTCTTTTCTTCCTATTTTGCTGGCGATCGCACTTATCTTAGCGGTTGTTAGCTGGCTTACAGGCTATCGATTACCAATTTACCGCCCGGTAAAAGGCAGCAATCACACCAGCATTCAGCGCAGTCGAGGCGTGTCTAGAGCGACTCGCAAGCAGCTGCTGGGGCTTGTCGGTGGGAATGCAGCCGTCGCTCAGAGACTGGTGAGCGATGTGAGCGATCGCAATCCTGGGCGCACTGAGCAGTGGTGTTGGGAAAAGGCAATTTATGATATTGAACGCGATCGCCGGGCGTGAGCGATAGCTCAATCGCAGAGCGTAGGCGCAGCCTAATCGCCGGGCGTGAGCGATAGCTCAATCGCAGAGCGTAGGCGCAGATCTAATCGCCGGGCGTAGATGCAAAGTCTAGGGCGCATATTGTTCGATCAAAAAAGTGCAGAGAACAGCAAGCTTTTTCCAACTACATTAGCTACGCTTGAGCAGACCAACCGGGCTTCCAAACCTTCGAGCCGCCACTGTCAAGGCAGAGAGAGAATTATAAGTAGCGTTTTATACAAAGATAGTGAGTACTTTCACACATTGTTAATAACTGTATCTACTGTTCTCTGTATTGGCTCACTGTCAGCAGTTTTCTGAAGCATTTATTACCAAGAGACCCTCTAGAGCAGATAAAGGACAAAGTTACTATCAAGTGTCCTTGATTTGTTAAAACTTTTAGGGAATCCTGTGCTAAATAGCTGTGAAGTACTCAGCACTGCTTACCTAATTTTTCTATTACTAATCATCAAGGATTCTCCATACAATGACGCAATTGAAACGGGCACTTATCACCGGCATCACGGGCCAAGATGGTTCATACCTGGCTGAGCTGCTGCTAGAAAAAGGCTACGAGGTGCACGGTATCATTCGCCGAACCTCTACGTTCAATACCGATCGTCTCGACCACATTTATGTAGATCCTCACAAGGAGGACGCTCGCCTCTTTTTGCACTACGGCGACCTCAACGACGGCACTATGCTGCGTCGCATCCTGGAACAGGTAAAACCTGCGGAAGTGTACAACCTTGGAGCTCAGTCCCACGTACGCGTGAGCTTTGATTCGCCAGAATATACCGTCGACACCGTAGCGATGGGCGCGCTGCGCTTGCTAGAAGCTATCCGCGACTATCAGCAGCGCACGGGCGAAGAAGTTCGCTTTTACCAGGCGGGTTCATCAGAAATGTTTGGCAAGGTACAGCACGTCCCTCAATCCGAAGAAACGCCCTTTTACCCTCGTAGCCCCTATTCCTGCGCCAAGGTATACGCCCACTGGCAAACCATCAACTACCGTGAGTCTTACGACATGTTTGCCACCAACGGCATCTTGTTCAACCATGAGTCACCGCGCCGAGGCGAGACCTTTGTCACGCGCAAAATCACCCGTGCGGTTGCCCGCATCGTCGCTGGCAAGCAAGACAAGCTCTATCTTGGCAACCTCGATGCCAAGCGCGACTGGGGCTACGCCAAAGACTATGTCAAAGCAATGTGGCTCATGCTTCAGCAAGAGAAGCCCGATGATTTTGTCATCGCAACTGGGGAGACTCACTCCATCCACGAGTTCCTAGATATCGCCTTCAAGTATGTCAACCTCAACTGGAAAGACTACGTAGCCTTCGACGAGCGCTACCTCAGACCAGCAGAAGTTGATTTGCTCATTGGCGACCCGACTAAGGCCAAGAAGGCACTGGGCTGGGAGCCCGAGCTAGATTTTGAAGGGCTTGTTAATCTGATGGTCGACGCGGACCTTGAGGCGATTGGCGAGAAGCCTATGAACAACAGAGAGGCTGGCGAGGGTCCTGATATTGCCACTGTTCGTCGTCAAATGATTGGATCGATGATGTAAGTATCGATAATTTCTGAATTGGGGCTTAGCGGTGCTTTAGCATTTGCCTCACCACAGGTGATAGCCCCTACATGCCCTGATTTCTCATCGAATCTAAGGGATCTTTATCAAATTTGATTTATGTGGGTGCCCATTTACGGGTATTCATAATGTAGACAAACAGCTGTTATCAGGAGGGCGCGATGGTAAGGCCTCTCCAAAGGAGAATCGCTCATGGACCTCGCAAATAAGAAAATATTAGTCACAGGCGGTGCCGGGTTCTTAGGCAAACAGGTCGTGCAGCAGCTCGTAGCAGCCGGTGCTACCGCCGACAATATCCTGATACCCAGATCACGTGACTATGACCTCACCCAAATGGAAGCCTGCCAAAGGGCTGTCGCTGGACAGGACGTGATCGTACATCTAGCGGCCCATGTCGGCGGCATCGGGCTAAACCGAGAAAAACCAGCCGAGCTGTTTTACGACAATCTCATGATGGGCACTCAGCTCATTCACGCAGCATACGAGGCCGGTGCAGAAAAATTTGTCTGCGTCGGCACCATCTGCGCTTACCCCAAGTTCACCCCCGTCCCCTTCAAGGAAGACGACCTGTGGTCTGGCTACCCCGAAGAAACCAATGCCCCCTACGGCATCGCCAAAAAAGCCCTCCTCGTACAGCTTGAAGCCTATCGGGCGCAGTACGGCTTCGACGGCATTTATCTGCTCCCAGTCAATCTTTACGGCCCCGAAGACAACTTCGATCCACGCAGCTCCCACGTCATTCCCGCCCTGATTCACAAAGTGCACGAGGCCCAAATGCGAGGAGACAAGACCCTGCCCGTATGGGGTGATGGCAGCCCAACTCGCGAATTTTTGTACTCTACCGATGCCGCGCGGGGCATCGTCATGGCGACTCAAAAGTATTCTGACGCCGCGCCCGTCAACCTCGGCACCAACTCAGAAATTTCGATCCGCGACCTGGCCGAACTTATTTGCGATGTCATGGAGTTTGAAGGTGAGCTCGTATGGCAAACCGACCAGCCAAACGGCCAACCACGCCGATGCCTCGACACCGAACGAGCCAAGAAAGCGTTTGGATTTGAAGCTGAGGTTGATTTTCGCACTGGGTTGAAAAATACGGTTAATTGGTACCGCGAGAACGCTGTTTTGCAGCCAGCTTAAGCATGTAAACCTCGGGCAACTATCAAGACCCCGGAGATAACCCAGAGATAATCGCTTAGGAGCAAGGATTTTTTCCGCAAAGCTTCTATAATTAGTTCGCAATAGCATTGTGGAAACCGTGTAGGCGAATGGCAGAGGAAAACAAGTCAGAACAAACCACTGAAAATAACGTGGTTGAAGGCGCTAACCCTGACGACACTAAGGCAGCAACCAAAAAGCCAGACGCAGATGCAACAAGCGTTGAAGCTGCCGACGACAAAAAAGCAAACGAACCAGTTGCCAAGGGCAAAAAAGACGCCGATAAACCTGCCGCTAAAAAACCTGCCGCTGACAAAAAGCCCGCTGCCAAGAAGAAAGCAAAGCCACCCAAACTTGAAGATAAGCCCTTCAACGAGTTTATGGAGCAGCACTATCTACCCAGCCTCAAAGAAGCGATGGCAAAAGAAGGCATCGATGAACTGAGCCTAGAATTTGCCAAGCGCAAAATTGAGGTGATGGGTCAGAGTGATAATGACGACTACTGGCAAGTGCAAGGCGAATGGGAAGAAGCAGGCGAAGGCCAGCGACAGTTCAATATCGCTTTTCTCGATGAGGACATCAAAGGGCAGAAGGTCTTTACGCTGACAGCCAACGGCGCAAAACCCAGCACGATTGAGCAATTTATGGGTGACGAGCGCCGCATTACGCTGGGCCTAATGGTGCTGTACACAATTCAGCGGCTAAATGGCCAGAAATGGTTGACGCGTAACTAGAGATTAAGTCCGATAGGAAGCTAACGATATGTTTGGCAAGGTTTATTGCAGCTTTAGAGGATTCTTATTCAAAGTCCATGCTGGATAGCCTAGCCAGATAATTACTTGCTCACCTCTTTTATTCGTCTCGAAATCGAC
>ERZ1740070.438-NODE-438-length-29112-cov-5.354579_pt1 | contig 29112 bp, 23 predicted proteins | sample MGYA00581734_ERZ1740070 | MGnify/ENA primary metagenome ERZ1740070 (study PRJEB43018, sample SAMN04849744) | marine metagenome | isolation source: floating plastic debris | place: Pacific Ocean | collected 2008-09-01 | study: EMG produced TPA metagenomics assembly...
TAATTAGAGATATTTAAACCTTCTTCCCCAAAAATCCCTAAATTTGGCTTAGAAATCCTAAAGATTCCCGGATAATACCGGGTTCCATCAAACATGCCTGTGTCTCTCGCGCTGATTATTCGATTGGCGCGCCGCCCGCGTTTGCCCGTGGGTTGGTGACGGGGAGGCTTTGTCAGAGCGCGGGTCTTGTTTGAGCTGGACCGATCAATGGGGACGGTCCGGACTGGGATAAGGGGATGCGCCGGCGTGTCGGCTTTTGGAGGATACAGTGGACAGGCCTATTCGCCCGCGGGCGATAAGGGTCGCTTTGTTCTGCCTCCTGACTTTCGCAACGGCATCAAGCTCGCCAGCGGCAACGTCAAAACGCTGTGCATCGCGCGCCACCACAAGTGGAAAGACGGCTGGGAATGCCTCGTTGGGTTTGGCGTCAACTACGAAGCTGAGCTTGAGAACGAGCTTGCCCGCGAACAGGAACTGGCCGCCAAAATCGGCAAGGAAATCGATGTTGAGCGGCGCCGGATGAGCCTGTTCAGCTTTCGCAAAGTACCCTTTGACGACAGCGGTCGCTTTGTCATGCCTGAGGCCCTGCGCAAGCGCGCAGGCATCGAAGAGGGCATCTATCTCAACGGGATGGGCACTTACTTCACGATCTGGGCACCCGAAACGCTGCAAAAGCTAGGCGACGATTTCGACGATATCTGGATGGATTGCGAAGACGCCATGGCCGAGGCGCAAGCCAAATCGCGCAAGCGGGGTGGATGATGGCGGGCGTGGCTCCTCATATTCCGGTCCTTCTCGACGAAGTGGTCGCTGCGGTTCAGCCCGAAGCGGGCAAGCGCATGGCGGACGGTACATTTGGCGCGGGCGGCTATACGATAGCGCTGCTGTCGGGTGGCGCGCGCGTCTACGCTTTTGACCGCGATCCGACCGCAATCGCCGCCGGGGCCAAGATGGTTGCTGAGCATGACGGCCAATTGTCGCTGCATCAGCGTCGCTTTTCGGAGATGGCCGACGAACTCACCGCGCTGGGCGTCGACGCCCTCGACGCGGTTGTGCTCGATATCGGCGTCTCTTCGATGCAGCTGGATCAGGGAGAGCGCGGCTTTTCGTTCCAGCAGGACGGCCCCCTCGACATGCGCATGTCGAAAGAGGGCGAAAGCGCGGCTGAATTTCTGAACATGGCAGATGAAGCCGCCATTGCCGATGTGCTGTATCATTATGGCGAAGAGCGCCAGTCGCGCCGTGTTGCTCGCGCGATTGTCGCTGCCCGCCCGTTGGAGACCACCGGCGATCTGGCGCGCGTGGTGCGCAAAGCCCTGGGCCATCGACCCCACGACAAGAAGGACCCGGCGACCCGCAGCTTTCAGGCGGTTCGCATCCATGTGAACGACGAGCTGGGAGAGCTTCGCGCCGGGCTAGCTGCCGCCGAAGCGCTGTTGCGCGAAGGCGGCGTTCTGGCGGTTGTGTCGTTCCACAGTCTTGAAGACCGCATTGTGAAGCGTTTCCTGCGCGAGGCATCGGGCGCTGGCCGCGCGGTCTCGCGCCATTTGCCTGGCGAAATCCCCGGCCCTGCGCCCACCTTCGCCAGGGTCTCGAAAGCCATCCGCCCCGGCGCCGCCGAAATCGAGCGCAATCCCCGCTCGCGTTCCTCGGTCCTGCGCCATGCGGTTCGCACCGCCGCGCCCGCTCGCCCCTTTGAGGAAAGGTTGATGCCATGATGATGACCACTGCCCGTTTGCGTCAGATCGGTTGGGGCGCGCTGCTGACGCTGTGCTTTGCAGCTTTTGCCGTGCTCAGCCTGTCTGTGCACGCCGTGCGCAACGAAGCGGTCTTGGCGGAGAAACAGATCGTGGCGCTGAAGAAGAAACGCCAGCTCTTGGAAACCGAATTCCAGGCGCGAGCGAGCCAGCACCAACTGGCCCGCTGGAACCGCGTTGATCTTGGTTTTGTGGCGCCGCGTGCAGATCAGTACCTTGAAGGGCGCAATGAGCTCATTGCCCTAGGGGTTCCGCTTGGGCCCGACGCGCCTGCGCCTGTCAGGTTCGCGCGCGCCGACGCAAACGAGACGGCTGAGTTTGCCCGCCGTAAAATGGTCTCGCCCGTCTCTGGTAGGCCGATCGCGCTGGCCTCGCTCAACGCGAATGAGGATGGCGCTGGCACGCTGTTGGTCGAAGCGTTTGGCGATTACCTGATCAAGGCCTCTCCCATCCGCCCCGCCAAAGCGCAAACCGCTTCGGCGTTGTCGACGGATGGCACTGAATGAACTCAGGCGCGCGCGCCTTTGGCAGCCAGCAGGCCAACCTGTTTGACGCGGTGCCTGAGCTTCTTGGCGCGGCTTCGCGCGCAGATCGCACCAGCGCGCGCCCTTCCTTTCCGTTCCTTCGCCAGGCAGGCAAGGCCTCTGGCGCATTCTCGCGGCCGGTTCCGGTTCCGGAATCCTTGCCCGCGATGCGCGCCAGGTTGCTTAACACTGCGCGCCAACGCGTCCTGTTCCTCGCGCTTGTCTTCGCAGCGCTTGCACTGGTCGCGATGGTCCAGATCTTCTGGCTTGGCGCGGATGGTGCGGGCTCTTCCAATCGCTCATCTATCAACCCGCTGATCCCGCCTCGCGGTGAGATCACCGATCGCAACGGTATTCCGTTGGCGGTCACCTATCCCGCCTATTCGCTGTATTTCTACCCCCAGGCGATGGACGGCACTGGCGAAAACCCGCTGGTTCGCCAGCCTGCGGACTTGGTGCGCGAACTGAAGGCGATCTTCCCGGACATGGATGAAGCGTCCATCGCTGCAAAACTGGCGTCCGGGAAAGGCGGATATCTTCGCAAACGGATATTGCCGGAAGAGGCCAACGCGGTCTGGGCGCTTGGCGAAGTGGCGCTGCAATCCCCGCAAGTGCTGGATCGCCACTATCCGCAAGGCCGTCTGGCCGCGCACGTGGTTGGCGGCGTGGCTGATGATGGCGAAACCCAGACGGGCACCTTCGGAATGGAGGCGGCGCTCGACCAATGGCTTTCCGATCCCGACACGCGCGGGACTCCCGCGGCGCTTTCGATCGATGCACGGGTGCAAGGCGCGCTGGAAGACGAAATGAACCGAGGAATGAAGCTTGCCAAGGCGGACGGCGCGGCGGGTGTCGTTCTGGACGTCGATACAGGCGAGGTGATCGCCATGGCTTCGTTTCCCGACTTTAACCCCAACCGCGTGTCGCAAGACGATGCGAAGAACACCGGCAACCGCGTAACCTATCTGCGCGGCGAGCTGGGTTCGGTGTTCAAGCCGCTGACGGTGGCCGCTGGGCTTGACGCTGGCGTTATCACCAATCTCACTCGCCAATGGGATGCAAGCCCGGTCGAAGTCGGGGGTAAATCCTTCGAGGATTTCGAAGACAAGGGTGATGCGCTGACTATTCCAGAGGCGCTGGCTTATTCCTCGAACACCGTAACCATGCGCGTGGGGGCGAAGTTGGGCGCAGAGCGCTTGCACCGCTTGTGGCTGGATCTTGGGATGGACCGCCCGGTCGATATCGAGATCAAGGGCACCAGCACGCCGCTTTTCCCGAAGGCCCCGTGGTCGCCGATGACCACGCAGGTCGCCGCCTTTGGCCACGGTTTCAACGTCACACCGCTGCATTTGGCCAACGCTTACGCCGCGATGGTAAATGGCGGGATTTTTCGCCCCGCGACGCTGCACAAGGTTGAACCGGGCGCGTCGGTTCCTGGCACGCGCGTGTTCAAGCCGTCCACATCGCAAAAGATGCGCCAGCTGCTGCGCCTTGTGGTGAAACATGGCACAGGACGCAACGCCAACGCGGCGGCGACGGGCTTTCGGGTCGGCGGCAAAACAGGGTCAGCGGAAAAGCTGATCAACGGCCGCTATTCGACGACGCGCATCATCGCCACGTTTGCCGCGGCTTTTCCGATGGATCGGCCACGTTATGTCGTCGTTGTCGCCCTTGACGAACCCAAACGCACCCACGCGATGGCTGGGCGCACCGCTTATTTCAACGCGGCCCCTATCGTTGGCAACCTGATCCGGCGAGCAGGGCCCATGCTGGGCGTGCGCCCGGACAATGTCCGCGACGTTGATGTGAGCGAGTTTGAATACCTGCTCAAGGACAAGTCATGAAGCTGGCGGCGCTTGCACAGCGCATCGGGCTTGGAGTTGACGCCGGCGATACGGGTGTCACCGGCTTTGCTATTGACCATCGCAAGATCGCTCCAGGCACGGTTTTCGGAGCTTTTCGCGGTGAACGGTTCAACGCGGAGGATTTTATTCCCGCCGCCGTCGAAGCGGGCGCGGTGGCCGTCGTCGCGCGGCCGCAGGCCAGCGTTGAGGGCGCGGTGCATATCGCCAGCGATGAGCCGCGTCGCACCTTTGCCCATCTGGCCGCCGGGTTCTTCGCGCCGGTGCCACAGACCCTTGTGGCGATTACCGGGACCAACGGCAAAACCTCGTGCGCCGAAATGACCCGGCAGATCTGGCGTATGGGCGGTGAGCGCGCGGCCAGCATCGGGACGCTTGGGGTCACTACGCCCGATGGCAGCGTTTCAACCGGGCTTACCACGCCCGACATCGTCACTTTTCTGAGCAATATGAGCGGTCTGGCGCGCGAAGGTGTCACCCACGTCGCTTACGAAGCGTCGAGCCACGGTCTCTCACAGTTCCGCAACGAAGGGCTGCGCGTCGTTGCAGGAGCTTTCACCAATTTCAGCCGCGACCATCTGGATTACCATGGCACGATGGAGGCCTATCACGAGGCCAAGATGCGACTGTTTGATGAAGTCGTCGAAGACCGCGGTATGGCGATCATCCATTTGGGCGCTGAACCCAGTGATTGGACCAACAAGGCAATCGATCACGCGGCGCGGCGCGGGCTGGACGTCCGCACTGTCGGAGAAGGCGGAGGCTTCATTCGCCTTATCAAGCGTGAGGCGAGCCAGCTTGGCCAGACGCTGACCATCGAGCACGCGGGCGAGACCTACAACTTCAAACTGCCCCTTATCGGATCGTATCAAGTCGCCAACGCGCTGGTTTCAGCGGGCCTCGCGCTTTCAACCGGGATGTCGGCTGATCAAGTGTTCGATGCGCTGGCGCGGCTTCAGCCTGTGCGCGGGCGATTGGAGCGCGCGTGTCTGACGCCTCTAGGTGCTCCGGTCTATGTCGACTACGCGCACACGCCCGCCGCGCTGGAAGCGGCAATCGACGCGCTTCGTCCGCATCTTGGCTCGGGCTCGGCTGGGCGCTTGATTGTGGTGTTTGGCGCTGGGGGTGACCGCGATAAAGGCAAGCGTGCGCCGATGGGATTAGCAGCGGCAAAAGGCGCGGAAGTGGTCATCGTGACCGACGACAATCCGCGCGGAGAAGCCCCCGCGCCGATCCGCGAGGCGATCTTGGAAGGCGTCTCGCAGGCCAAAGGCGAGAGCCGTCTTCAAGACGTCCTTGAAGTGGCCGAGAGGCGAGACGCCATCGCTGCGGCTATCTCTTTGGCGGGCGCCCAAGACATCATCCTCATCGCTGGCAAGGGCCATGAGCAAGGACAGATCATCGGATCAGGAGACACAATGCAGGTTCTGCCGTTTGACGATGTAGAGGTGGCGCGCGAAAGCGCGGCGAGTTTGGCCAAAGGACACCATTCATGAGCGCGGCTCTTGCCAAAATTCATCCGCTGCTGCGCGCTTGGCCCAAGGCACCGCGCGACACATTGCCACTGGCTTTGTGGGACGCGCAGGCGATTGCGGCGGCGACGGACGGTGCCGCAAGCGGGGATTTTCAAGCCTCTGGCGTCGAAATGGACAGCCGCGACGTTCGACCCGGCGACCTTTTCATCGCGCTGAAAGGCGAGGCGATGGACGGCCATCGCTTTCTGGATATGGCTTTCGCAAAAGGCGCTGTCGCTGCGATCACAGACCGGGTGGTGGACTATCCGCATGTGCTGGTCAGCGACACGACCCAGGCCCTGCACGACCTTGCCCACGCCGCGCGCGAGCGCAGCGAGGCGGTGCGCATCGGCGTTACCGGTTCGGTCGGCAAAACGGGCGTCAAGGAAGCAATCTTCAACGCGCTGGACCGCGCCAGTCGCGGTGGAGCGCACCGTTCGGTGCGTTCGTACAATAACCATGTTGGCGTGCCGCTTAGCCTTGCACGCTTGCCCGCGAGAGCGCGTTTTGGCGTGTTCGAGATGGGGATGAACCATGAGGGCGAGATCGCGCCGCTGGCTGATCACGTGTGCCCAAACGTGGCGCTGATCACCACGATTGCGCCCGCGCATATCGAAAACTTGGGCTCGATTGAGGCCATTGCGGACGAAAAGGCGCAGATATTCACCGGCATTGCCGAAGGCGGCACCGCAATCATCCCGGCGGACTTGCCGGAAACGGAGCGTTTGATTGGTCACGCGGAAAGGCTGGGCGTTACCATCGTTACCTTCGGTCGCAGCGAGCGGGCTGATGTGCGGCTGCTCGACGCTATTCCCAACGAGCACGGAGGCTCGCTGATCACCGCGGATATGGGCGATCAGCGCGTGTGCTTCACCATTGCCGAGCCCGGCGATCACTGGGTTACCAACGCTTTGGCTGTCATGGCGGGGGTGCGCGCGGCGGGCGGCGATCTGGCGAGCGCCGGGCTGGCTCTGGCGGAAATGGGCGGCCTTAAAGGACGCGGTGAGCGTCACCGGGTGGCGGTGCCGGGCGGCAAGGCGCTGTTCATCGATGAAAGCTACAACGCGAACCCAGCCTCCATGCGCGCGACCTTGCGTTTGTTGGGGCAGACCCCGGCGCATCGCCGCGTCGCGGTTCTGGGCGCGATGAAGGAGCTGGGCGATTTTTCGCAGCGCTTTCACGCCCAACTCTTAGGCCCCTTGATGGAAGCGCAAATCGACCATGTGATCCTTGTCGGCGACGAAATGAGAGCGCTTGCAGCCCATCTGGGGAAACCGCAGGCGACCTCGCTTGGCAAGCCTCCCACCTTCGCGCATTGCGAAGGGCCTGACGAGGCAATGGCGGCGCTCTCCGATTATTCTCTTACCCACGGCGATGCGGTTCTTGTGAAGGGCTCGAATTCTGTTGGTCTTGGCAAGCTGGTGACACATTTTACATGCGCGCTCGGATAAGCGCGCAAGGGACGCTTAATGCTCTATCTTCTGGCGGAATGGCTGCAATTTGAAGGCATCTTCAACCTGGTGCGTTACCAAACGTTCCGGGCGGGAGCGACGCTGCTGACCGCGCTGTTTATTGGCCTGTTGATCGGCCCGCGTTTCATCAACCTGCTGCGCGTGCGCCAGGGCAAGGGGCAGCCGATCCGCGAAGACGGTCCCCAAAGCCACCTCGCCAAGCGCGGCACACCGACGATGGGCGGGCTGATGATCCTGATCGCGCTGACCAGTTCGCTGGTATTGTGGATGGACCTGCACAACCCGCTGGTCTGGGCGTGCCTCGCCGTTACTATCGGGTTTGGCATTATCGGCTTTCTCGACGATTACGACAAAGTCACCAAGAACTCGCATCGCGGGGTCTCCGGAACGGTGCGTCTGTTGATGGAGTTCGCGGTCGCCGGTGTAGCGAGCTATATTATCGTCAGCCAGATCAACACCAACCTCTACATCCCGTTCTTTTCTGACGTCTCGATCCCGTTGAGCTATGGCTATTACCTGTTCGCCGCCTTTGTGATGGTGGGCGCGGGCAACGCGGTGAACCTGACCGATGGGCTGGATGGCTTGGCCATCATGCCGGTGATCATCGCGGCGGGCACCTTTGCCATCATAGCCTATCTTGTCGGCCGCCCGGATTTCTCTGAATATCTGGGCATTCCGCATGTTCCGGGTGCGGGCGAGCTGGCGATCTATTGCGCCGCGATCATGGGCGGCGGCTTGGCTTTCTTGTGGTTCAACGCGCCACCAGCCGCGGTTTTCATGGGCGACACAGGCAGTCTGGCGCTGGGCGGCGCTTTGGGAGCTATCGCGGTCGCCTCGCATCACGAGGTTGTGCTGGCGATTGTTGGTGGGCTGTTTGTGCTCGAAGCCATGAGCGTCATCATCCAGGTTTTCTGGTTCAAGCGGACCGGCAAACGTGTCTTCCGCATGGCCCCTATACATCACCACTTTGAACAACTGGGCTGGAGCGAGAGCAAGGTTGTGATCCGTTTCTGGATCATCGCCATCGTGCTCGCGCTGGCCGGATTGGCAACGCTCAAACTGCGATGATCACCTCAACCGCCTTTGCTGGAAAACGCTACGCGGTGCTAGGGCTCGCGCGGTCCGGCGCGGCAACGGTTGAGAGCCTGTTGGCTAGCGGGGCTGAAGTGACCGCGTGGGATCGGCAAGACGTGGCGCGCGCCCCGTTTGAGGGACGCTGTGATCTGGCTGATCCTCTGGAAATCGATCTCACTGGATTCGATGGCCTTGTTGTCTCGCCCGGCGTTCCGCTCAACACACATCCCGTCACTTCTCACGCCAAACGTTACGGCGTGCGTATCATCGGCGACATTGAACTGTTTGCGCAGGCCCGCGCCGAGCTGCTGCCGCATAAAGTCGTGGGTGTCACCGGCACCAACGGGAAATCGACAACCGTCGCATTGGTGGATCATATCCTACGCATGGCCGGAATGCCCAGCGTGCTGGGCGGCAACATCGGCGAACCCATCCTGGCGCAGGAACCGCTGGCCCCTAACGAGCGCGGCGTCGGCGTCTATGTGCTGGAGCTGTCCAGCTATCAGATCGATCTCACCCACTCGCTTGATTGCGAGGCGGCGGGCCTGACCAACATCACGCCCGATCACTTGGATCGCTACGAGGGCTTTGACGCGTACGCAGCGTCGAAGGCGCGTTTGTTCGAGATGCAAAGCGCGCGGCATCTGGCGGTGTTCGGAACGGGCGATGAACCGTGCGGAGGCTTTCTTGAGGCTGAGCGCGAGCGGCGTTTCAAAGATCGCGCTGCGCTTGCCGACATGGCGGCTTTGGCCGAACTTCAGCGCGAATGGCCAACACTTCAAGGGCCGCACAACCTGCAAAACGCTGCGGTAGCTATCGCGCTGGTTGAAGAGTTGGGCGTGACGCAAGCGCAATGGCAACACGCCTTGCCGCGTTTCCGCAACTTGCCACACCGCATGGAGTTCGTCGGCGTTGATGATGGCGTGACCTTTATCAACGACAGCAAGGCCACCAACACCGCTTCAAGCGCTCCCGCGTTGGCGGCTTACCCACCCGGCGAAAACGGCCCGCGCATCCATTGGATTGTCGGCGGTCTGGCCAAAGAAGATGGTCTTGGCGAATGCGCCGCCCAGCTTGGTCATGTGGCTGCGGCCTATACGGTCGGGGAAGCGGGCCCTCGCTTTGCCGATCTGATTGAAGAACGCGGCCACCGTGTTGAACGCTGCGAATTGATTTCGGAAGCGGTGCGCCGCGCGCAGGAGGCGGCCCGATCAGGTGATGTGGTCCTCTTCTCACCCGCGTGCGCCAGCTTTGATCAATTTCGCGATTACGAGACACGCGGCGAGCAGTTCCGCCAGCTGGTGGGCGTTATGGCCGATTGCGCGCCCGCGCCGGAAGGACCGGGGCCGGCGAGGGATCAAGCGGCATGAACACCCCATCCTCCGCAACCTTTGGGTCGGCAAAGCCTGTATCCTTCCCACCGCCAGCCACGCGCCGGGGATGGCGCGAGGTGGTGCGCGTGTGGTGGAGCGAGCTTGATCTTACCCTTTTAAGCCTGATCGTTTTGCTGATGGCGATGGGCGTTGTCGGCGTTTTGGCCGCCTCACCGGCCAGCGCGGACCAGCTTTCAACGCGCGAAGTCACACTCGATCCCTTTCGCTTTCTGAAACGCCATTTGGCGTTCTTGTGCCTCGGATTTGGCGGGATGATTGCGGTCTCGTTCCTCAGCCGCGACAACGCGCGGCGCTTGGGGCTTATTGCGGCCTTGGTGATGTTTGCGCTGCTCATGCTGGTGCCGCTGATCGGATTTGAGCGAAAAGGCGCGGTGCGATGGATCAATGTAGGCATGAGCCTGCAACCCAGCGAGTTTCTGAAACCCGGCTTTGCCATCGCGCTGGCCTGGATTTTGAGCTGGCGGATGCGCGATCCCAACTTGCCGGTCTTGTGGCTGGCGACCGGCATCACGCTCGCGTGTGGGTCGCTGTTGATGCTGCAGCCCAATCTTGGCGAGACCTTGCTTTTCGCCGGTACGTGGTTTGTGCTTATCTTCCTTTCCGGCGTCTCGATGTGGCGCATCGGCGGGGTGATCGCGCTGGGGGCTTCACTCCTGACTGTGGTTTATTTCACCTACGAAAACGGTCGCAATCGTATCGACGCGTTTCTGGGGGGTGGGACGGCCTTTGATCAGGTGGACCTCGCAAATCGCACGCTTCTGAACGGCGGGTGGAGCGGCAAAGGCCTTTGGCTGGGCACGCGCAAGTTCAACCTGCCTGAGGCGCACACCGACTATATCTTCTCGGTGATCGGCGAAGAGTTCGGCCTGATCGCGTGCGGGATCGTGATCCTTGTCTATTTGGCGGTGATCACGCGCGCCATTTATCGTCTTGCGGGTGAGGAAGACATGTTCGCTTTATTGGCCGGAACGGGCTTGCTCGCGCAGTTTGGCGGGCAAGCCTTCATTTATATGGCGGTGAACCTGAAATTGGCTCCCGCGACCGGCACGACCTTGCCGCTAATCAGCTATGGCGGATCATCCACGCTGGCGGTGTGCTTTACCCTTGGGCTATTGCTGGCGATCACCCGGCGTAATCCCTACCTTGAACGCGACGTACCGGGTTTGAAAAACCTATTCGAGCGTAAGGAGGCGCGCGCATGAACAGCCCTGAGACGATCAAAGGCGCCGCTCAAAGCGTGCCGTCGGGCGCGAGCCGCCACTTTGTACTGGCCGCAGGGGGCACTGGCGGACACCTGATCCCGGCCTTCGCGCTGGCGAGCGAGCTTGAGGCGCGCGGGCACCATGTGGCGCTGATCACGGATGAGCGCGGGGCGAATATCCCCGGAAAACCCGAAAGCGTCTCAGCGCATGTTTTGCCCGCTGGCCGTTTCGGCAAAAACCCTCTGAAGTGGCCTGCAGGCATCAGCGCGGTGCTTGAAGGACGTCAGATGGCGATCCGTCTGTTCGAAACCTTTGAGCCCAGCGCGGTGATCGGCTTTGGCGGATATCCCGCTTTGCCCGCGCTGCTGGGGGCTCTAGCGGTCAAAATCCCGACCGTGGTACACGAACAGAACGCGGTGCTTGGCCGTGTGAACCGTTTGCTCGCTGGGCGCGTAGACGCAATCGCGACCTCGTATCCCGATGTCGAGCGTTTGAAAGACAAATTCGCGAACAAGACCCATCTCGTGGGCAATCCGGTGCGCGAAGAGGTGCTGGCTCTGCGCGATCAGGATTTCCCTGCGCTGACCGACGAAAGCCTTCTGCGAGTGTTGGTGACCGGCGGTTCGCAAGGCGCGCGCATCTTGTCGGAAGTTATTCCCGATGGCCTCGCCATGCTGCCCCCGCCGCTGCGCAGTCGCCTGCAGATCACCCAGCAGTGTCGCCCGGAGGACCTTGAAGGCGTGCGCGAGCGCTATTCCGAGCATGACATACCCGCTGAACTGGGCACTTATTTTGAAGACATGCACGAGAGGCTGGCTGATACCCATCTGTTTATCGGGCGCGCGGGCGCTTCGACGATTGCCGAGCTGACGGCGGTGGGCCGTCCGGCGATCCTTATCCCGCTGCCTATTGCGACTGACGATCACCAGGCGGCGAACACGCGCGAAATGGTCAAAGCGGGCGGCGCACGCATGATCCGTCAACCTGCCGAAACGGTCAAAGACCCGCGCCCGATGGGCGACAAGGGCAACGAGCTGCGCAAGACGCAGAGCGATATCTTTGGCAAGCTCGCCAAAGACATTTCCAAACAGATCCAGGCGATGGCGCAAAAGCCCGAAACGCTCGCCAACGCCGCGCATGGCGCGTGGAATTGCGGCCGTCCCAACGCGGCCAAGGATCTGGCCGACCTCGTCGAGACGCTCGGCGGGATTGACCTTATGGACGTGATCCGCGTGGGCGAGACTGCTCCGCGTGCGGCGGAAAAAGCAAGTGTGCCCAAGCCCGCGACGCGCGATATTTTCGAGGAGACCGACGCGTCATGAAAGGCGTTGGTACTGATATTGGCACCATCCACTTTGTGGGCATCGGCGGGATCGGTATGTCCGGGATCGCCGAGGTCATGCACAACCTTGGCTACGTCGTCCAAGGTTCCGACATCGCTGATGGCCCAAGTGTCGAACGTTTGCGTTCGCGCGGAATCTCCGTCCATATCGGACACGAACGCGAGAACGTCGAAGGTGTTGCTGTGGTGGTGACTTCGACCGCCGTGCGTCGCACCAACCCCGAAGTCGCCGCCGCGCTGGAAAACCGTATTCCCGTGGTTCGCCGGGCGGAAATGCTAGCCGAGTTGATGCGGCTTAAGTCGACTGTCGCGGTGGCGGGCACGCACGGCAAAACCACCACAACCAGCATGATCGCGAGCCTTCTCGATAAAGGAGACGTCGATCCCACCGTCATCAACGGTGGCATTATCGAGCAGTACGGCTCTAATGCGCGGCTGGGCGACAGCGACTGGATGGTCGTCGAAGCCGATGAGAGCGACGGCAGCTTCCTGCGCCTCGATGGCACCATTGCGGTCGTCACCAATATCGATCCCGAGCACCTCGACCATTACGGCGACTTTGACGGGGTCAAAAAGGCGTTCCTGGAATTCATCCAAAACGTGCCTTTTTACGGTGCGGCGATCCTGTGCGTCGATCACCCCGAAGTCCAAGCGGTCATCGGCGAAGTGCGCGACCGCAAAGTGGTGACCTACGGCTTCTCGCTTCAAGCCGACATTTGCGGCGTCAACATTCGTTCAGCGGATGGCGGCAACACCTTTGACGTGATGGTTCGCCAACGCGGGGAAGAAGATCGCCGGATCGAAGGCGTTCATCTGCCAATGCCGGGACGCCATAATGTCCAAAACGCGCTTGCAGCGATTGCCGTGGCCATAGAAATGGGCTGCACCGACGAGGTTATTCGCGAAGGCTTCGGCGGTTTCGGAGGAGTGCGGCGGCGCTTTAGCAACGTGGGCTCAATTGATCTCGACGGCGGTCAGGTGGCCGTTATTGATGACTACGCGCACCATCCCGTCGAAATTAAGGCCGTCCTCAGCGCCGCGCGCGAGGCCGTGGCTGGCCATGATGGCCGCGTTTTCGCCGTCGCTCAACCGCACCGCTATTCGCGGCTGAGAGATTTGATGGATGATTTTCAGTCCTGCTTTAACGAGGCGGACCATGTTTACGTCACACCGGTTTACGAAGCGGGCGAAGCGCCGCTGCCCGGTGTTGACAGCGCGGCTCTGGTCACGGGAATGAAATCGCGCGGACACCGCTCGGCTCAGACCATCGAAAACGCCGAAGCCCTGGCGAAAGCGTTGGCGGGTGAAATCAGCGCTGGCGATATCGTCGTCTGCCTTGGCGCGGGGGATATCACCCGCTGGGCCGCTGGCCTTGCTAGCGCGATTGATTCAGAGCGCCGCGCATGAGTACATCCGATCAAGCTGGCGATGTCTGGAACTTTGATAGCGGCATGGCGCCCACATGCGAAGTTGACGGAGCGGTGAAGGCGCCTGTGCCGTTGGAAGGCATTCGCGGCGCGATGACCGGCAAAGCGCCGCTTGCCAAGCTTGTCTGGTTCAAGACAGGGGGCGCAGCGGATTGGCTGTTTGAACCCGCTGATCTTGATGACTTGAAGCTCTTTATGGATCGGCTTGATGACAGCTTGCCGGTTATGGCGCTGGGTTTGGGGTCCAACCTGATTATTCGGGACGGCGGCGTACCGGGTGTTGTCGTGAAGCTGGGCAAGCCCTTTTCCAAGGCTGAAATGACGGGCGATTGCGAGCTTACTTGCGGTGCGGGCGCGAGCGGCATTCTGGTCGCCTCGACAGCGCGAGACGCGGGTGTTGCCGGGCTCGAGTTTTTGCGTGGCATCCCCGGGACAGTCGGCGGTTTCGTGCGCATGAACGGTGGAGCGTATGGCCGAGAGGTCTCAGACATTCTGGTCGATTGCCAAGTCATTATGCCCGATGGCGCGTTTGTCACGCTGCCCGCTGCGGACTTGCAATACACCTACCGTCATTCGGCGCTGCCCGAGGGCGCGATCGTGGTCTCGGCCCGTTTCAAAGGAAAGCCCGGCGACCCTGGCGAAATCGGCGCGGAGATGGACCGTATTGCCAAAGCGCGTGAGGAATCGCAGCCGCTGCGCACCAAGACGGGTGGCTCGACTTTCAAGAATCCCGCGGGCACTAGCGCGTGGAAGCTGGTCGATGAGGCGGGCTTTCGTGGCTTCACGCATAAGGGCGCGCAGGTCAGCCAGAAGCACACCAATTTCCTTATCAACACGGGTGAAGCCACCAGTGGCGCGATCGAGGAATTGGGCGAGATGATCCGCGATAAAGTCCACGCCGAAACCGGTGTGTGCCTCGAATGGGAAATCCAGCGGGTGGGTCGGCCATGAGCGCATCCAACGCCATACATGTGGCTGTCCTGATGGGCGGCTGGGCGAACGAGCGTGAAGTCTCGCTGATGTCGGGCAACGGCGTGTGCGACGCGCTAGAGCTGAAAGGCTATCGTGTAACGCCAATCGATATGGGCCGTGATGTTGCGATCAAGCTCGCTGAGGCCAAGCCTGATGTGGTCTTTAACGCGCTCCACGGGGTTCCGGGCGAAGATGGAAGCGTGCAAGGCATGCTCGACCTAATGGGTTTGCCTTACACGCATTCCGGGCTTGCCACTTCGGTCATTGCAATTGACAAACAGCTGACGAAGCAAGCGCTCGCTCCGCACGGAATTCCCATGCCTGGCGGACGCATCGTACCCGTCGAAGAGCTGTTTGAGCGCGATCCGCTGCCGCGCCCCTATGTTCTAAAGCCGGTGAACGAGGGCTCGTCTGTGGGTGTCGCGATCATCACTGAGGATAGCAATGTGGGCAATCCGATTGCGCGCAGCGCCAGCGGGCCCTGGCAGGAGTTCGCCGAGCTTCTGGCCGAACCGTTCATCAAGGGACGAGAACTGACCACCGCTGTCATCGATGGGCCAGATGGACCGCGCGCTCTGGGCGTGACCGAACTGATCATCGAGCACGGCTTTTACGATTACGAGCACAAATACACCGAAGGGCGCACCCAACATGTTTGCCCCGCGAAAATCCAGCCTGAGATCGCTCGGCTGTGTGAGCAATACGCGTTGAAAGCGCATACGGCGCTTGGTTGCCATGGAACGAGCCGGACCGATTATCGCTGGGACGACGAGCAAGGTGAAGCGGGTCTGTTTGTCCTTGAGACCAACACACAGCCCGGCATGACGCCGCTCAGCCTTGTGCCCGAACAGGCGCGGCACGCGGGGATCGATTATGCGGAATTGGTCCACTTGTTGGTGCAAGACGCTCTACGGGTTCATGGCCAAAAGAAGGCGAAGAAGGAGAAAGCCGATGGCTAAACTGGCGCGGTCCCAGTCCAAGGGCGTTCGCCGCGCGGCCAAATCGCAGCGCCGCGCCGCCGGCGCTCGCAAAGCCAAGGCCAAGACCACAGGGGTGCTGGATACCCTCATGGGCGCTTTGCCGTTCACGGAAGAGCAGTGGAGCCGTGTGTTCATGGCGTTGATTATCGGCGCGGCCTTGGTTCTGGTGGGCACGATCGCAAGCCTGAGCGGAGCGACCGCCTTGGTCCGCGTGCAATACGCGCAAGCGGCGGGGGACGCTGGCTTTGCGCTCACCAATGTGCGCGTGACCGGGGTCGAGCGTATGGATGAGGCGCGCGTTTACGCGATTGCGATGCAGCAAAAGAACCGCCCGATGCCGGACGTCGATGTTGTTGGATTGCGCGCGGCGATTAAACGGCTCGACTGGGTACAAGATGCGCGCGTATCCGTTCAATTACCCGACACTGTGGCAATCGATATTGTCGAGCGCGAACCACACGCCCTTCTGGAAAAGGCCGACGGCTTGGTAGTGATCGACAAGACAGGGCACGAACTGCCTACCGCCAAGATCGAGAACGGCTCAGTGATGCTGCGGGTAAGCGGGGCGGGGGTCTCTAATCCCAAGCGTATGGCCGAGCTTGAAGACCTCTTTGCCACAGCGCCCGCGATGGAAGCGCAAATCACCGAAGTCGAGTGGGTGGGAAACCGACGCTGGGACGTGACCTTTGGTAGCGGCCAAACGCTCATGCTGCCTGAGGGAAAGTTACGGTCTGTCGAAGCGCTCAAAAGCTTTGCAGAGCTGGATGGTCAGTACCGCTTGATCGGAGGCAAGGCGGTGCGCTTTGACATGCGCGACGCGCCGCGCGTTTACCTGCGCGAACCTGGACGAGCAGACCGCTATGAATTGGCAGCGGGGCAATTGTAATGGCGCGAGGTAAGGGATCGAACCGGAATGACGGCCAAGGCATGGCCAAAGGCTCGGCGGCGGGCAAAGCGCGCCTGATCCGCACCTTTGGCGCGGTCAATATCGGAAGCTCTCGCATCTCGGCCATGATCATGGGTGAAACCGAAGACGGTGAGTTGATTGTCTTGGGGTCCGGGCACCGGATGAGCGGCGGCGTCAAGCGGGGCTATGTCACCGATCCAAAGGCCGCAACGCACGCGATCCGTGATGCGGTTGAACGCGCTGAACAGAACGCTCAGACCGCAGTCAATTCGGTGTGGGTCGCGTGCTCGGGTGCGGGGCTGGAGTCCTATGTTTATCCGACCGAGATCGAAATCGGCGGTCGCCGGATCGAAGAGGATGACATTGATGGTCTTCTGACGCTTGCGCGCGCTGGCATCCAACCAGACGGGCGCGAAGTGCTTCACGCGCAGCCGGCGCATTTCACGCTTGATGGCGCGCACGGTGTTGTCGATCCAATTGGGCTGCACGCAGAGCGGTTGGGTGTCCATGTCCATGTGACGCTGGCGCAAGGCGCTCCGCTCAGGAACTTGCGAGAAGCGGTCCATAACGCGCATCTTAAGGTCGATCGTGTGGTGGCCGCGCCCTTGGCGTCAGCGCAAGCGTGTTTGACGCAGGAAGAGCGCGACCTTGGCGTGGCGCTGGTTGAGATCGGGGGTGATGTCACCAACGTATCGGTGTTTGCCGCCGGTATGATGCTGGGGCTGCGTTCCATCGATATGGGATCGGGCCATATTACCGACGCCATCGCAAGCCGGCTCGGCATTCGCCGCGGCCAGGCCGAGCGCCTTAAATGCGTCGCAGGGTCGGCGATCGCGACCCCCAGCGACACGCGTGAGATGATCCCGGTGCACGGACCCAATGATGGCTGGGACGAGGGCGCTTCCATCCCGAGGGCGCGCGGCGCCGATGAAAACAACCAGATTGCACGCTCCGACTTGGTTTCGGTGATCACGCAGCGATTAGGCCAGCTTACAAAGGAAGTGGGCAAGGCGCTTAAGGAGCAAGGGTTCAATGGACCAAACGCGGGGCAGGTCGTCTTGACGGGCGGCGGAGCCGAGCTCGCCGGACTGGCTGAGTTCATGCAAGGAGCGCTGGGGGTCCCGGTTCGGCTGGGGCGTACGGCGCCTCTGAAAGGGCTTCCAGAGGCGCATTCGACACCTGGTTTTGCAACCTTGGCGGGCCTGTGCCTTTACGCCGCTGAAGACCCGGCCGATATCAAATCGCACAACACGAGGCGCCAAACCGTGATGAGCCCTGTGCGTACCGGCAACCCCTTCGCATCGTTGTGGCGCCTATTGCGCGCCACGCGTGAGTATTTTTGATGGCAGGATAGCCGCCACTTCCAAGTCTGATTTCAGCGAAGATCTGACCTATTCATGGTATACGAAACGTTAAGGCGCTCTGTGGATAAGGGACTGTGCGGTATAAACGGCGCATGACTAATGTGTCACAGAAGAACAGACGTCTGAACTGCAAGCAAATGAGATGACTGCAGACGTCCGGAGGACAAGCGGATGAGCATCAACATTGGACCGGCCGACAGCGACGACCTGCGCCCGAAAATCACCGTTATTGGTGTTGGCGGAGCGGGGGGCAACGCGATTGCCAACATGATCGCATCGGAAATCGAAGGTGTGGAATTCGTCGTCGCCAACACCGATGCCCAGGCGCTTAGCAGTTCTCCTGCGGAAAGACGTATCCAGCTTGGTACAGAAATCACAAAGGGCCTTGGCGCAGGCGCGAAGCCGGAAGTTGGGCGCGCGGCCGCTGAAGAAACGGTCGAGGACATTGAAGAAGCGCTCACCGGCGTCAACATGGTCTTTATCGCAGCGGGCATGGGTGGCGGAACGGGAACGGGAGCCGCTCCCGTTATCGCCGAAACAGCGCGCAAGATGGGTGTGCTCACCGTTGGCGTTGTGACCAAGCCGTTCCTGTTTGAAGGCACGCGCCGGATGCGCGCGGCGGAAGCGGGCATCGCCGACCTGCAAGAGCACGTTGACACGCTGATCGTTATTCCAAACCAGAACCTTTTCCTGATTGCCAGTCAGGACACGACCTTCAAACAGGCTTTTGAAATGGCTGATGAGGTCCTGCAGCAGGGTGTACGCTCTATCACCGATCTCATGGTGATGCCGGGTCTGATCAACCTGGATTTTGCCGATGTGCGCTCGGTCATGAGCGAGATGGGTAAGGCCATGATGGGCACCGGCGAAGCCGAGGGTGACGACCGGGCGAAAGAGGCCGCCGAACAAGCTATTGCCAATCCGCTTCTTGACGGAGTGTCGATGCAAGGCGCCAGAGGCGTGATTATCTCGATCATCGGCGGCGAAGACATGAAGCTGTTCGAAGTCGATGGCGCGGCAAATCACATTCGTAATCTGGTGGACGAAGACGCCAACATCATCTGGGGCAGCGCGTTCAATCCCGATCTTGATGGCAAGATCAGGGTTTCAGTCGTTGCGACCGGGATCGAGCAAGATGCGCAGTCCACCGTGCCCTCGCCTGCACCCGCAGCGGTTGCGGTGCCGAGCGCGCTTTCGACCAATCGCGCCCCACAACGGCCCGTGCTTGATCTTGGCGGTGAAGTGGAGGTCTCCGAAGAGCCTTCGGTCACCGATGAGGCTCCAGATTCGGTAATTGATCAGACTCCTGAAGCGGCGCCCATTACTCTGACGCCGCCTGAGCCTATGGCTTACGAGCCTGGGCCTGAGCCTGAGCCTGAGGCTGAGCTGGAATCGGATTTGGAATCCGAAGCGGAGATTGACAGCGAGGCTGGAAAAGAGCCGACCGAAACTTCCAGCATGCTTTTGTCCGATCCTGTCTCTGAAGCGCAGGAGGCAGACGAGGAAGACGAAGACGAAGCGTCGGAAGCCAAGCCCTTCGACCTCTCCGGTATGCAAGCTGGCGACGATATGGGCGAGCTGGAAGGCGACGATGTCGACGAGATCGTCGACCCGCTCGCTGGTTTGCGTGGCGCCGATGAAGAACCATTCGATCTTGCTGGCAGCGAAGCCTCTGATGATGATGATGATGATGAGGAGGCAGCTCAAACTGGCTTGGACGATGCGGTGTTCTCTGAGATCGACGTTGCTGAAGAAGCGTCCGGCGACGATGGAGACGGAGATGGATCTGATACCCCGCTTAGCTCTGCGCCAACAACGCCGGCACAACCGGTGGCCCCGACTCCTTCGGAACCCAGCACTCTGTTTGAGCGCATGGCAAATCTCTCGCGCAGTACTGGTGCTGAAGAGGACGAGGACGAGGATGAAGACGACGACGGTTCGCCTGCGCTCAGCATCCCGCGGTTTCTAGGCCGGCAGAATAACCAATAGGCTTGTCGTTTCCTCGGACCGGATGCGGCCCGAATTAAGCATGCGCCCATTGTCAACGGTCCGTTCAGCGCAAATGTAGTGAATTCTGCGCCAGTCGACGGTAGCGTGTGAACGCCATGCGTGTGAGCTGTTTTCCTTCTGTCAGTTCGATTTCGTCTTTCGCGGCGTTTCTCGGCTTGTTTGTAGTTAGTGCGGCCTTCGAAGCCGTAGCCGCGCAAGCGGTGACATCGCGACCCGTCGTCCAACCGCTTCCTTCACAAGATACGCAACGCCTTAATCGCGCGCTAGTTGAGCTGGCCAAATCGCCGCGCAGCGTTCCGGCTCTGACCGAAGCGGGAAACGCGGCTCTTGCTGTTAATGATCTGGAATCGGCGCTTGGTTTCTTCAAGCGCCTAACAGACCTTGAGCCCGAGAACGAAGCGGGCACACTAGGTCTTGCACGCGTGTATCTGCGCTCGGGGCGACCGGTTATGGCGCTGCTCTACTTCGACGCCGCACAATCGCGCGGCGCAGGGCCGCTTGCGGTGGGATCGGATCAAGCGCTGACATACGATCTCTTGGGAGATCAGCCGTCCGCGCAGCAGGCGTATCTTCGCCTGATTGAAGCCAGTCCCAAAGATGAAGAAGCGCGTCGGAGGCTGGCGTTAAGCTATGCGATCAGTGGAGACGAGCCGAAGTTCGAGACGACGTTGCGGCCATTGATTGAACGTCGCGACTTCGCCGCATTTCGCGCGCGCACGTTCGGACTTGCAATCTTAGGTAAGCAAGAGCGCGCCGCTGCGATCGCTGACGCGGTCATGCCAAAAGCGTTGGCGCAGCGCGTTACCCCCTACCTTGAATTCATGCCGCGTCTCACGCCAGCGCAACAGGCTGCGGCCGCGAATCTCGGGGTGTTTCCGCGCGCCGCAGACATTGGTCGCGATGCCCCAAGTGTCTTGGCCTATTTGCGAGATAAGGGCGGTCGATCGCCTTCTTCGGTTGCCAAGCCAAACGCGGAAATCGACGCGAAGCTTGAGCCAGCTGGCGCGCCATTGGGTGGTCCACAAAAGACAGACAAGCAGACACCCGAAACCCTAGCGGCTGTCGACACGACCCCCAGCGCGGCGGCTTCACAGAGCTCTCGAGTCGCAGACGCCGAACCCAGCGCGATGGCTTCGACCGAAATTGCGGCATCTTTGGAGCCAAGACCTGAGCCTATAGAGCCTATGCAACTTGAGCACCCCAGTCGTATCTGGGTTCAGCTTGCCACTGGGCAAGATCTCGAAGCGCTTGGATTTGATTGGCGTCGAATGCGACGAAAGGCGCCGGATTTGCTTGACCAATACACTCCGCACACCGCTCGCTGGGGGCAAGCCAATCGGCTGCTCGCTGGCCCCCTGAACGACCGGCAGGAGGCGCGCGATTTGATCAACGCGCTTAATCGCAAAGGGATGGATAGCTTTAGTTATACCAGCCCAGAAGGTATTGTAATCCAAACACTTACACTTCCCTAATCCAGTTTGATCGGGACTATCCCCGGCTTTCTGTTCACAGGCTTTGAACAAGCCAAATCGCTTATACCCAAGTGGGGTTTCGCACGGCGTTGCAAACGATCGTCAAGCGAGCGCATGGAGGCCGCACATGATCGACCCCTCGACCACGACTGGATCCTCCATATGAGACCGCGCGAGCCTGAATTCCCTCAGGAAAATGACGCCGCCCCGATTGATATGCTGGCCGCGCTTTTCGACGCTCGCGGCTGGGAATGTCTGATCATTTCAGATGACGAGCTGCAAGGTGAGGTGCAGGGCAGCTGGGCAAAGTATCAGTTGCGGGCGATTTGGCGTGCGGCAGACAACGTGCTTCAATTCCTGTGCCTGCCCGACATCCGCGTCGCCAAAGAGAAGCGACAAAGCGCCTACGAGCTTTTGAGCTTGGTGAATGAGCAGATGTGGCTGGGGCATTTCGACATATGGTCGAATGGCGATGTGCTGCTTTACCGCCACGGCGCTCTGCTTGGCGACGATGGTACGCTCAGCCTCGATCAAGCGCAGGCGCTGGTTGAGAACGCGATTGATGAATGCGACCGCTTCTATCCCGCTTTTCAATTCGTCTTGTGGGGCGACAAGACACCGCGCGAGGCGCTCGACGCGGCGATGGTTGATGTTGGGGGCGAAGCGTAAGGCGACAAGGCAAGGGAGGACTGGAGCCTGTGAGTATGAGCCTTCTTATCATCGGCTGCGGCAATATGGGTGGCGCGATGCTGGCCGGTTGGCTGGCGGCTGGTCATGACCCGATGAGCTTTTCGATCCTTGATCCGGGCCTTAATGGCGCGCCTGATGGCGTGGCCCTCTATCGGTCGTCTGATGAAGTCCCGGGCGAGCACAACGCTGTCTTATTAGGGTTTAAGCCCCACCAACTGGGCGATTTGGCACCGAGACTTCAGAGTTTGGTCGCACAGGGCGTTGCGGTCCACTACCTTTTGGCCGGACTGACCCTGTCGCAGTTGAAAGCCGCTTTTCCAGGTGTGAGCGAATTCGTGCGTGTCATGCCGAACTTGGCCGCGCGAGTGAACAAGTCCCCTGTACTGCTGACGCAAAGCGGTCTTGACGAGGCAAAAAGGCGCGAAGTGCACGCGTTCTACAACGCCTTAGGGACAGCCGTTTGGCTCGAGGACGAGGGTGAATTCGATCTTTTGACCGCGCTTACGGGTTCTGGTCCTGGGTTTGTGTATCGGTTTATCGACGCCTTGGCGAAGGCGGCGACGCGTTTGGGTGTGGACGAGGCTGTAGCGATAAGGCTCTCGACAGCAATGGTGGACGGCGCGTCGACGTTGGCCGCGTCGGCCGATATTTCGCCTGGTGACCTAGCGGATCGGGTCGCAAGCCCCGGTGGGATGACGCGTGAAGGGCTCAATGTGCTCGATGAAGGCGAGGTACTGGTCGAACTGTTGACCGAAACTCTCGACCAAACCGCCAAACGCGGCGCGGCTCTAAGCGCGCAGAACGGTTAGCGCGTTCGTGCATTTTGTTCATAATTGAGCAAGCTAGGGTTAATGACTTGCAAGATGTTCGACGAGTTTCGCTTGAAAAGGCGTCTGAAAAGCCCGATATTGTGATGACAATGGACGCAATCGGTGCGTCCTACTCATGGAGACAAGGGATCCATAATGGCTAATTGGAATGAACAAGAGCGGACCCGCCAAAGCTTTGGCTCGGTGCCGCGCGCCGGCGGCGACGTCGCCGGCGTCACTTTTGACGAGGGCCTGCGTTCCTACATGCTCTCGATCTACAACTACATGGGCTCAGCGGTCCTGCTGACCGGTATCGTTGCGATTGTGGCTGCGTTTAGCGGCTTCACTGCTTCGGTTCTGGGTACCCCGCTGCAATGGGTGATCGCGCTGGCACCGCTGGCGTTTATCCTCGCGATCAGCTTTGGCCTCAACAAGATGAGTCTGGGCACGCTGCAAGTCGTGTTCTGGTCCTTCGCTGTCGCTATGGGTCTTTCGGTTTCGTGGATTTTCCTCGTTTACACCGGACCTTCGATCGCGGTTACCTTTTTTGCGACCGCCGCGGCTTTCGCTGGGCTTAGTCTTTTTGGCTACACGACGAAGAAGAACCTGTCGGGCATGGGCTCGTTCCTGATCATGGGCGTGATCGGTCTAATCGTCGCCTCGATCATCAACATCTTCTTGCAGTCTGGACCGCTTGCTTTCGTGATCAGCGGCCTTGGCGTGCTGATCTTCGCTGGTCTGACCGCTTATGACACGCAGCGTTTGAAGAACGACTATCAGTATCTGCGCGGCACCGCGTTTATGGATAAGGCCGTTATTTTGGGCGCGACCAGCCTCTATCTGGACTTCGTGAACATGTTCATGTTCCTGCTCCAGTTCTTGGGCGCTCGCGAAGACTAACGCCTCATCCGATTTTTGGGGCTAAGGCCCTAGAAACTGTGCAATTCTGACGCCCGGTCCCTTTTTTGAAGGGACCGGGCGTTTTCTTTGCGCGCCCGGCGCACTAACCGTTACGCAAAGCCGCTTAATCGCCAGGCAAGGCGGCGCGCCGTAGAAGAATAGCGCAAGCGAGAGAGGCATTCGCTCCTATGGAAGCAAATAAAAGACCTTCATCGACGCCGCAGCGGCACCGTCCGTCGCACACCGGTGTGAAAGCGATGATTGTGAGCGCGGGCCTCGCCGCTTTGGCGGCTTGCGCGACGCCGCCCCCACCGCCTCCACCGCCGCCGCCCCCACCGCCGCCGCCGCCGGCTCCGGTTGAAGCAACACCCTACCGTCCGATCCCGCCCTCAGGCGCGGCTTATGTCATGCAAATCCCGCCGCGTAACAGCGCAGGCCAGCGCATGACCGTAAACCGGAATTTGAGTGAGGATGAGCGCGTGTGGCACTTCCGCTCGGCTTGGAACGTGGCCGCGCTCAATTGTCTTAGCGATCCCTACAGTCCCATCATCGAGGGATACCGAAGCTACATCACCGATAACGAGCGCACGCTAAAGCGGATAAATGATCGCGTGGAGCGGGAATACCTCCGCCGCGAAGGAAGCCAACGCGCGGCCTTATTGGCGCGTGAGGAGCATATGACGCGGGTCTACAACTTCTTCGCACTGCCCTCGGCACGTGGAGATTTCTGCCGCGCGATGCTTGCGGTCGCGCTTGACGCGAGAGCGAACCCGCCTGCGGATCCGAGCGCTTTTGCGCTCGCAAACTTTGGTCGATTGGAAGTGCCGTTTGACCGTTTCTTTGCCGCTTATGAGGGCTATCAACGCGCTTCGGCTGAATGGGACGCACGCTATGGCGCGCTTTATGGTCCCTCGCAGCCCGGCTGGGTAGCGGTTCAGAGGGCAAAAGCGAGCGGGCGGTCTGTTCCATCGGCGGAAGATAGTGATCCGGGCGACACGCTTTCGACACCCACGTCGGTTGCTGGAACGGTGACCGATGCGCAAACGGGCGCGGCCGTTCCGGTCATTCCGGTTGAGGATGGTTTCATTTCGCAGCCTGTGACCGAACCGCTTCCAACCCAAAAGCCCGACGACAGCGATTTACCCGGCAACGGTCCCAACACTTGAACTCCGCATTTGCCCCGCGATGGGCTTTGGTCGCTTGCAAGGCGCCAAGACCCGCGCTAAGGCGCGCGGCCTGATCGAGGCTCGTCTCGCATCAGCCAAGACACTGGAACGGGGCCGTAGCTCAGTTGGGAGAGCGCGTCGTTCGCAATGACGAGGTCAGCGGTTCGATTCCGCTCGGCTCCACCAGTTTTTCTTGCCTCGCCCTAAATCGCTGTCTAACCGATTGGACACGCACCGGTAACGGGAATGCGGTGGGCTCCTTTGTAGGAGCGAATCCGCAGCTGTCCCTGCAACTGTAAGCGGTGAGGATGGGTTATCGTGCGTCTCTTTTGGATGGGAGAGGCGCAGCCACTGGAGCTCTGTTCAGGCGCTCTGGGAAGGTGAGAAACCCCTCCGTTTGACCCGCAAGCCAGGAGACCGACCGGCGCGGGTCGCTTGTTGCCCCTCTCAGGGATTGGAGAGGCGCGAAAAGATTTCGTTTCGAGCGACGACTTGAGTGGGCCTTGCGGGCTTTTCCGCGGGGCCATCGTTGTTGCGTGTTCGAAAGGAAATGAAACGCCATGAATAACAAAAGCAGAGTGAGCGGCGCGGCGCCGTTCGTGATTGCGGTCGCTTTGGGATGGGGCGCGCCCGCGTTGGCTCAAGAATACGAAGACGGTGAGATCGTCGGATCGCAAGGCACCAAGCCTGAGATTATCGTTTCGGCTGATCGCACCAGCGGCGTGGACCTCGACGACTACACTGGTTCGGTCACCGTCATCGGCGCTGAACAGCTTGAAGAGCGTCAGATCCGGAATATCGAAGACGTGCTTCGCGATGTGCCGGGCGTGGCCGTATCGAGCGTTCCAGGTCAGACTCAGATCCGCCTGCGCGGATCTGAGGCCAACCATGTGCTGGTGCTGGTTGATGGGATCGAGGTCTCCGATCCTGGCAGCGGCGAGTACGACATTGGCACCCTTCAAGCCGAGATCGGGAGCCGTCTGGAAGTGCTGCGAGGGCCGCAATCGGCGCTTTACGGCAACGACGCGATTGCAGGCGTGATCGGGTATCAGACCGCCAGTGGGCGCGATCTTGAAGGCTTCTCGACTTTCCTTGAGGGCGGCACCAACAACACGATCAACGGTTCGGCGCGTTACGGGGCCAGCGGCAACTCATGGGACGCGGCGCTGTCGGCTGCGGTCGTTACAACCAACGGAGAACCCAACGCGCGCGGCGGCGTTCGCGATATTGGCCGTGACAGCTACACCCTGTCAGGCAAAGGCTCCGTTGAAGTGGCGCCCGATTTCACGCTTCGCGCGGTGGGCCGCTATGTCTACACCGAAGGGCAGTCTAACGATCAGGATTTTGGCTTTGGCAGCCCCACGGCGGGGTTTGTCGTCGATAGCCCGGGCGTCGGATTTGAGAATGAAGCCGTCTCCGGCCTGCTGGGCGCAAACTTTGTCACTGCGGGTAGCAATTGGGTGCACGATCTTTCGATCCAGTTCACCGACGCCGAGCGCCAGAACTTCAGCGGCGCCGCTGTCACCAGCGACGCGCGCAGCGATCGCTTCAAGGGTTCGTACATCTCATCCTACAACTTTGACGACACCGGCCACAGTTTGACGTTTGCGGCTGACTACGAGTTGGAGGGGTTCAGCAACGCGGCCACCTTCAACTTCCGCAACGAAGCGGAGAATGTCGGCTTCGTCGGTGAATATCGCTACGCGAGTGAGCGGTTCGATTTTTCCGCAGCCCTGCGCCATGATATTAATGACCTGTTTCAGGACGCGACGACGTTCCGTGTTGGCGCTGGCTTTGACGCTACCGATACAACGCGTCTGCGCGCTGCGGTTGGGACCGGCATCAAGAACCCGACACTCAACGAACTCTTTGGCTTTTTCGACGGTGTCTTTATCGGCAACGTCGACTTGCAGCCGGAAGAATCGACCAGCTGGGAAATCGGCGTCGATCAGAGCTTTGCCGATGGCGATGTCACAGTCTCGCTGACCTATTACAACGCCGAGCTCGAGAATGAGATTTTCACGGATTTTGGCGGCCCACCACTCTTCATCGCGACCCCGCTCAACCGGGATACGGAAAGCACGCGCGAGGGCGTTGAAGTCTCGCTGTTTGCAAACTTCGGATCCGGCTTCACATTCAACGGCGCCTACAGCTTTCTCGATTCCGAAGAAAACGGAGCGGAAGAGGTGCGTCGGCCCGAGAGCACTGGCAGCGCGGTGCTCAACTGGAGCGCGCCCGAAGACAAGGCCTCCGTCAATCTCGCCGTGCGCTACAATGGCGAGGCGACCGACACCAATTTTGGCACTTTCATGCCAGTCACTTTGGAGGCCTACACCCTTGTAAACCTAAACGCGCGCGTGAAGCTCTCCAATGGGCTGAACCTGTTCGGACGGATCGAAAACCTGTTCGACGACGACTATGAGCAGGTCTTCAGTTTTGTAGCACCGGGCACCAACGCCGTGTTCGGCTTTGAAGCGCGGTTCTAAGAACACTCGCAATCTGGTGAGGAAATGCATAGGGGAAGCCCATGCATTTCCTCGATCAGGCCAAAATCTATCTCAAATCGGGCGCAGGCGGGCCGGGCGCGGTCTCGTTCCGGCGCGAGAAGTATATTGAGTATGGCGGCCCCGATGGTGGGAATGGCGGCAAAGGCGGCGACATCATTTTCGAAGCCGTCCAAGGCCTCAACACGCTGATCGACTTTCGCTATGCGCAGCACTTCAAGGCCAAGCGCGGCAATCACGGGCAGGGCAAAGACCGCACGGGAGCGGGCGCGGATGACCTTGTGATCGAAGTGCCGGTGGGCACCCAAGTGCTCTCCGAAGACAAGGAAGAGGTTCTAGCCGACTTCACCGAAGTGGGTCAGCGCGTGATCTTCCTTGAAGGCGGCATGGGTGGTCGAGGCAACGCGTCTTACAAGAGCGCAACCAACCGCGCCCCGCGCCAGCATCAACCGGGTGAGCCGGGCGAAGAGATGTGGGTTTGGCTGCGCTTGAAACTGCTGGCTGACGTTGGCCTTGTGGGCCTCCCCAACGCTGGCAAATCGACCTTTATAAACGCCGTCTCGAACGCACAGGCTAAGGTGGGCCACTACGCTTTTACAACGTTGATCCCGAAGCTCGGCGTCGTGCGTCACAAGGGGCGCGAATTCGTGCTCGCCGATATTCCCGGCCTTATCGAAGGAGCGGCCGATGGCGCTGGGATTGGCGACCGGTTTCTGGGCCATATCGAGCGATGCCGCGTGCTTATTCACCTGATCGATATTGCCGGACAGGACCCGTCCCAAGCCATGCGCGTGGTGGAAGAGGAACTCTCAGCTTATGGCGCAGGCCTTGATGACAAACCCCGGCTGGTCGCGCTTAACAAGCTTGATCTGGCAGACGCGGAACTGGGCGCGGCTTTTGCCGATGAATTGGTCGCGGCTGGCGCCGCTCAGGTCTTCAAAGTCTCAGGGGCGACAGGCGAAGGGATCGAGGCGTTGCTCGACGCGGTGCTAAGCTATCTTCCCGATCGCACAGCGACGGAGACCAAGACTGTCGAAGTCGAAGACCTAAGCGAGCTTGGGGGTGAAGAAGGCTCAGGCGAATGGTCACCGATCTAACCGCGCTGCTTGACCCGTCTCACACCGGGCGGCTGGTTACCAAAATCGGTTCAGCGCTTCTGGTGGACAAGGGCGCGCCGCGGGCACATTGGCTCGCCTCTTTTGTCGCTGACGTTGCTGGTTTGCGCGCCAAGGGCCTTGAAATCATCATCGTCAGCTCAGGCGCGATCGCCTTGGGAGCCGCGCGCCTCAGCCTTCCACGCGGGGGACGCGCAAGTTTGGCCGACGCCCAGGCCGCCGCTTCGGTGGGGCAGGTGGCTCTTGCACAGCTTTGGGCTGAAGCGCTTGAGGCCCATGGCCTTACCGCGGCGCAAATGCTGGTGACACTGGGTGATCTTGAAGACCGGCGCCGTTATCTGAACGCAAGCGCAACGCTGGACCGCTTGATAGAGACAGGCGCGGTGCCCGTCGTGAACGAGAATGACAGCGTGGCCACTGAAGAAATCCGCTTTGGTGACAACGACCGGCTGGCCGCCCGCGTGGCGCAGGCGGCGAACGCAAGCGGAGTTCTGTTGTTGTCTGATGTCGCGGGCCTTTATGATCAAGATCCATCGCAGGCCGGAGCTGCGCTGATTGAGCGGGTTGAGGGTGTCACGCCGGACATTCTCGCTATGGCGGGATCAGGTTCTGGTTCTGGACTAGGGTCAGGCGGTATGCTTTCCAAGCTGGAGGC
>ERZ1740070.439-NODE-439-length-29057-cov-5.891490_pt1 | contig 29057 bp, 20 predicted proteins | sample MGYA00581734_ERZ1740070 | MGnify/ENA primary metagenome ERZ1740070 (study PRJEB43018, sample SAMN04849744) | marine metagenome | isolation source: floating plastic debris | place: Pacific Ocean | collected 2008-09-01 | study: EMG produced TPA metagenomics assembly...
GCCGATTAATTTGAGTATTACAGCCAAAGGGAATGCCCACCGCTCGCAGATGCCCCATGGTTTGAAACGCATATTGCCAGGCCCCCACCCGACCCCGCAGACGATCGTGGGTCGCCTCTAACCCATCAACTGAGACAGAAACCGTGGCAATGCCAGCCTGTTTCATCTTTTTGGCCGTACTGAGGGTAATGCCATAGCCACCGGTTGTCATGGTGCAGCGCATACCAGCGTGATTAATCGCCGCTGCAATCTCTAACCAGTCCGGTCGCAAAAACGCTTCTCCACCGATTAGGGTAACCTCTCTAATGCCCACATCGGCCATTTGAGACACCAGGTCGAGCGCCTCGTCTGTTGAGAGTTCTTTGGCTCGGGTCTGCCCTGCTCGTGAGCCACAGTGACTGCAGGCTAAATTACACTTTAAGGTAATTTCCCAGACGGCATAGCTAGTTCGTTGGTAAGCCATGGTCAATGATTAAATGTCTGATGAAATAACAACTCCGTACATCGGCTGTATGATCGAGTCAATCGGCTCAATCACAACCCCATACATCGGCTGAGGGTCCGGAAATGGCAGAGGTTCGGGCTTGGGATGCGCTACGGGTGGTTCAATAATCACACCGTACATGGGTTGCACAATGAGACCAGTCGAGTCAATCGGCGGTCTGCCCGGTCTTCGTCGTCTTGGGTAGCGTCGCATCCATCCGCCAACAGCGGCAACTAATTCAGCCTCGGAGAGTTCATGAAACTGGTTTTGTTCCTTTAGATCCAAAATTTGGAGCGTAGCAGATTCAAAGTCTTCTTGCGAAAAATCGTATCCTGCATCCTGCAGCAGTGATTGAACCTGATCCACTGAACTGGTTTGCAGCTGGGTAATAAAGACAGAATCCTTAACCAATCGGATCAAAAACTCCTTTACCTTTTCCAAGAGATTAGTTGGCAGCATACCCCCATCCTTATTGCTTAACGGCTAACCGCTCGGCTAGTGCCCATCGGCTATTTAAGGTATAGCGATTGGCAATCTGACAAACCTGCCAAAATGGCAGTTCTTTGAGTAGGAAAATGGTGTTACGGGCTGACCGCTTCTATCTGCCAGGTATGGTCCTCTGCCAGACGCAGCATTGACTGATGGTACGCCTCTAACGACTTGCGATGACCAACGCTGAGATACGCCGTATGGGTGGCCGCCAGATGACTATACAGTTGTTTTTCATTCTCACGATCTAGGGCGCTGGTGGCCTCATCTAAAATCGTATACGTTGGCTGATGCAGCAGTACACGGGCAAAACTCAGCCGCTGTTGTTCTCCAAGCGATAGCACATCGCTCCATTCTTCTTCGGCATCAAAGCCACCAAAGCGTTCGGCTAAATCAGGCAGATTTACCTGTTTGAGCGCCTCTTTTAGCTGAGTCTCATCTAGCTCAATATCGGGATATGGATAGAGCAGCTGCTGACGAAGACTGCCCAGAACCATGTAGGGTTTTTGCGGTAAAAATAACAAATCTTCCAATTCAGGACGTTGAATGGTGCCGGTACCAGAGTTCCACAACCCTGCGATCGCACGCATCAGCGAACTTTTACCACAGCCGCTTGGTCCTACCACCAACAAAGAACTTTGAGTATCTAACTGCAGCGATAACTCTTCAATGAGCGTCCGCTGGTAGTTAGGCGTTTGCAGTGTCAAATTCTGTAGGGTTAGCTCCGAACCAGTCTCTTGGCTAATAACAGGCTGGTCAGAGACGTCCTTTTTCTCAGCGCTCTTGTCTGCCTCATCGGGTGCTTCAACATGCCCCAGGGATGCGGCAAAGTCATATAGACGATCAATCCCAGCACCAAAGGCCGTTAACGACTGGAATCGAGCAACAATCAAATTAAGAGAGAAAAATACACGAATAAAGGCCCCCTGAGCCTCGCTGACTTTACCCACTTCAATATCACCGCTAAAAATACCGGGAGCAACAACAAGTGCCGGCAGAACAAACGGAATAAACTCGTAGGCATTGGTCACACCGTTCAGCCCCAGTTCCCAACCCAGCAGCCGTTTATAGTTGTCAAAAGCGGCCATAAATCGGTTGTTAACCTGATCAGCTTCCTGGGTTTCACCCTGATAAAAGGCAATCGCTTCAGCATTCTCACGAACACGCACCAGGCTAAAGCGAAAGTTGGCCTCTCGCTTTAGCTGTTCAAAATTTAACCGCACCAGGGGTCGACCAAACACACCCACAGTGGCCAGGGTACCCACAACCGCATAGCCAATCAAAAACAGTACTAGCTCTTTAGAAATACCCAACAAAACACCGCTAAAGGCAATAATTTCTAGCACTGAGTCGGAGAGAACTAACGCCAGGGTTAAGGATTCTTGGGTAAAGTTTTTAACATCTTCAGCAATCCGCTGGTCGGGGTTATCAATATCTGGATTGAACTGATTGATGCGATAAAACGCCCTATCAGCAAAGTAGCGTTGAACAAAATCTGTGGTTAGCCAGCGTCGCCAGGCTAAACCCAGACGATCACGAAGATAGTTATAGCCCGCCAGCAGGGGTGCATAGACCACTAAAACACCGATAAAAATAACCACGGTCTGCCAGAAGCGAGACTCATTTTTGGCAGACAGAGCAGAGATCAGCTCACCCCGCTGGTTATTGAGAACAACGCTGAGACCGGTATAGGCCAACAGAAGTAGAACAATCAGCAGCAGCAGCCCTCGGGCCTTCCATTTTTCATCGCTGAACCAGTAGGTTTTGGCAATGGTCCAGAAGCGTTGGAAAATTTGAAGGTTAAAGCGTTGCATATAAAGGGGATAATCAGCCTGGCGGTAACTTTGTTAGTGTAAGGGGTTTACGCTAGCTAGGCAGCCCTACTGGGGTTTTTCGTTCCAGATTTGCCGGTCAATTTTCCAGTCACCATCTTCTTTTTTCATTAACCATAGCCCTCGAAATTTAAGCTGTAATGATGGGCTACCGTCGCTGGGGTGAACGGTGACCATGGCAATACCGGTCACGTAGCCATGGTCACCCATCACTTGAATTTCTTCAGCAGTGAGGGTGGGGTCTAGATCTTTGTCAGCCACCTGCTCTGCATACCCGGCGGCGATGTCGGCTCTGCCATAGCGATCAGGCACACCGGGGGGCATCTGCACAGCGGCTTTGGTAAACATGGCAGCATAGCGCTGGGGGTCTTTAGATCGGGCGTTTTTGGGGTAGATTTCCTCAAATATTGTTTGGATCTGGTTGCGATCGCTAACCGACATAATTCACCCTCTAATGATTCTTGCAGGTATCGAGATCTCTTTTGCTGTAGCTTGGCCCATTCGCTGGCCCATTCGCTTAAGTTTTGCACTCTGGTATACATCTCAAGCGTCAGCAGGGTATAGCCTTGAGAACGTGCCCAACATAGAAAGACCTTGACCTCCAGCATGCAACCATTTGATCTTACGTCCTATCCCTACACCTCCGCTCGTCCTGTCATGTTGGGCACGCGGGGCGCGGTGGCAACTTCTCAACCGTTAGCCGCCGCAACGGGGGCAGAAATTTTGCTGGCAGGCGGTAATGCAGTAGACGCTGCGATCGCAATGGCCATCGATCTCACTATCGTTGAGCCTACATCCAACGGTTTGGGCTCGGATGCATTTGCACTGGTGTGGGATGGTAAACTCCATGGTCTAAATGCCTCAGGAAAAAGCCCCCAGGCACTCTCACCAGAGATGTGGTCAGAGATGGAAAATCTACCCTTGCGTGGCTGGTTAGCAACCACCGTGCCAGGGGCTGTCTCAGCCTGGCAAACCCTATGGCGACGCTGGGGTAAACTCCCGTTTGAGCAGTTATTTGAACCGGCGATTCGTCATGCGGAAGATGGGTTTCCTGTATCACCAGTGACGGCCCGTAGCTGGCAGCAGCGGGCAAAGAATTATTTGTCGTTAACGGGTGAGGCGCATCACTATTTTCTAGAGACATTCTTTCCACGTAATCAGGCACCGCGCGCTGGTGAGATCTGGCGTTGCCTGGACCAGGCGGCCACATTACGAGAATTGGCAGCAACAGAAGGAGAGAGTTTTTATCGGGGCAAATTGGCGGAAAAATTTATGGCGTTTTCGGAGACGACGGGAGGTGTGTTCTCGCTCGATGATTTGCAACGTCATCAGGCGGAGTGGGTAACGCCAATTTCGACCACCTATCGAGGGCTGACGGTTTCGGAACTGCCGCCTAATGGTCAGGGGATTGCGGCCTTAATGGCCTTGAATATTGTTGAGGGATTTGACCTGGTAGCTGAGCCAAGGGAATCTGTGGCCAACTATCACCAACAGATTGAGGCAATGAAGCTGGCGTTTGTGGATGCCCATCGGTATGTGGCAGATCCGAACACCATGGATGTGACAACGGCGGAGTTGTTGGATAAAGCCTATGCCACTCAGCGTCGGGGGCTGATTTGCGATCGCGCTATCCCTTTGGCGGAACCGGGTTTACCCAAGGGGGGCACGGTGTATTTGGCAGCAGCAGATGATGAGCTGATGGTGTCGTTTATCCAGTCGAATTTTATGGGGTTTGGCAGTGGGATTGCGATTCCTGGGACGGGGATTGCATTGCAAAACCGGGGTGCTGGATTTGTGTTAGATGCAGGGCATCCGAATGCGATCGCGCCTGGTAAACGCCCATTCCATACGATTATTCCTGGTTTTTTGAGCCATGATGGCCAAGCGTTAGGGCCGTTTGGGGTGATGGGGGCATCAATGCAGCCCCAGGGGCATTTACAGGTGGTTTCAAATTTGGTAGATAGAGGGCTCAATCCACAGGCCGCGTTGGATGCGCCGCGTTGGCGGTTTGATCGGGGTAATCGGGTGTTTTTGGAGCAGACGGTGCCACGACATGTAGCGTTGGGGTTAAGCGATCTTGGCCATGATGTGCAGGTTGTTGCGGAGCCGGGGATGTTTGGTAAAGGGCAAATGATTTTGCGGCTGGAGAATGGGGTGCTGGTGGCGGGGTCGGAGCCTCGGGCGGATGGGATGGCGATTGTGTTGTAATTTTGTAGGGTGGGCACGGCCCACCGTTGTTGTTTTGTGGTGGGTTAGAGGGGGGTGGGAAGGATTGGTCAGGGGTTTTCTGGTGTAGTCGGAGAGGCGTTTAGAGGTGTTGCTCGGGGCTCCTCCGAGTGCCTCGAACCCCAATGGGCAGGGCGGGATGCCGCCCTACAACCCTCATAAGAGTAGTGATGTTGTCTCGAATAGTAGGGAAGGGGGTGGTTGGTGGGGTGAGTTTTAATTTTCTGTGACGCGTCACAGAAAATTAAAAAAGCATGAGTTATCGATTCTGAGTTAGGCAGTTTTTTCTTTAGAGAGATTTGGCAAAGGAAAAATGAGATAACTGCTCTTTTACGGTGTGTGGCGTTAGGGCCAAAGGTGCTCAATCCTCAGGTATTAGCTGGATTGAGTGATGCAGAAAAGAACCGTCAGGAAACGCTTTTCTGGAACGAGGCTATCAAGCTATCTAAATGTAGTGGCACTCCCCACATCACCAAAATCGCGATATTTGCCCAGCAAATATCTACTTAAGGCTGTTGCCGAAAGGTCAAGTGGAAGCAGTATTGACCAACTTTGAGCTGGCGATGAATGTCAATACTGAGTTAAGCCGAACAAGGACTCGTGAATTGAGACATTAAGAACTCAGTAAGCTGCTCTAAAACAAGCTCGGGGGCTTCTAATTGAGGTAAGTGTCCTACACCATTGAGAACTTCAAAAGACGCGTGTGGGATAAGCGCATGCAGTGCCTTACCACGCTCAAGCGGAATCCATGGATCATTCTTACCCCAGAGAATCTTGACTGGACAACGAATATCGCCATATAGGGGTTCTACGTCAGCAGTATATTTCTCGTCAGCCTGCGCAAACTGTCGATAAAAACTAATACGCCCATCTTCTAAAAGCCATGGTCTAACAAGCTGATCAAAATCTTTACGCTCAATATCACCAACAATCGCACCTTTGATATAAGCTTCAACAACCGCCCTATGAATATGGGGGGGTAAACCCAAAAACGCGTCTACATGACGACCGACATGCTCAAAAAACTCTGAGCCCCATGGGCGCATGGCAACAACATTCATTAGGGCGTATCGCTCAAAATCACATTTGTGCAGCAGATGGGCTCGCAGTGTGGTCGCACCACCAAAATCATGGGCAACAACCAGGGGGCGCTCCAGATGCCAATGGTCGAGTATCTCAGCAAATATTTGCCCCTGCACATCGAGAGACGTGCGCTGCTGGTCATTCTTATCAGAACATCCATAGCCCGGCATATCGTACCAATAAACCCGAAAGTGTTCTGCAAGTTTTGGAATAACACGGTGCCATGAAAATGAAGACCACGGCCATCCATGGGCCAAGATCAGATCGGGTCCGTCGCCCGATGTGCCAGCTGCGACAGCTCCCGCACTTGTTTTTATCGTTTGGTCAAGATGCCAATTCATTATCTGTCAGCAACACCGCCTTTTTAGTGTAGTTCTGCCAATGTAAATCGCCTAGCACTTGTTGAAAATTAAGCTCATGGTTTTGACTATGACCATATTTATCCAGCCGGAGATGGGAGAACCTCTACTTTTAAAATTTTGTCGCAGTGCGTAAAATTCTAAATCACCTACCAATCACTCAAATACACTTTTAGGGACACCTCTAACATTTTTCCGAGGGTTCTAGGGCGGCGGTCCGCCCTAGCCAGGGGGATGTGGGGAACTCGGTGGGACCCCACGCAGCTGTTTTTGTTAGTCATCAACCTCTCTAAATACATTTGTTGAGTATAGGTCAATCGCGGTAAAAGTTATTTAGAGCTTTCTTTCTTTTTGGAAGTATTGAAATTCTCTCGGATTAGACATACTGAGATTTCCACTTTTGAGAAAACTATTCATAAAAAAAACCCTGGTAGAACCAGGGCATAGTGGACTTATTGAAGCGCTGAGAGGCAAAGCATTGGCTATGCCAAAACTACTGAAGACAAAACTGTAGCGCCTGCACCACAGGCAACCAGGTCAACATGGCGTAGCCGCTGGGTGAGCTGAATAGGGGTAATGCCCCGCTGAGCAACCCAGATGGATTTCATGACAGTCCACTGGGTTTGCTTAAATTTGTAGTCTCTGTAAGGTCAGAAACTGCTTTGCAGTTCAACAACTGAGCCATTTGCGTTTCTAGCTCCCCTGCTTTAATTACTCCGGAGGCAACAACTAACTTTTCTAGCGTCGTTAGCCAACATTGATAATAGTCCCATTCCGGGTCATCGAGGTCGTGGGTGGCCTCCCATTCACCGATGGTTTCAATTAAGGTTTGGCGAAACTCTTCCCATTCATAATGACCTTGTTTTGAGAGGGCAATGGCGACCCCAAAGGCCATTTTCTCCCAATCTCGATCAAACTGCAGATGCCCATCTTTTCGGGGTGGTGCTTCTTCGGGTGAGCCCATTAAACTTGTGGCGGCAAAATGTTCAAACTTTGTAAACATATTCTAAACCTTTACTTTGGCGACACCCATCATGGCTTCTGGAGTGAGTAACTCAGCCAATTCTGATTCACTCATGTCGTCTGTTCCTGCTGGACGCATAGGCAGTACCCACCAACGGATCTGAGCACTGGTATCCCAAATGCGAATTTCGACCGAATCGTCTAGCGCGACGCCAAATTCAGACAAGACTGTGCGAGGCTCACGGGTAATCCGTGCCCGAAATGTAGGATCTTTGAACCAGTAGGGAGGCAAGCCCAAGGTGGGCCAGGGATAGCATGAACACAGGGTACACACAATGACGTTGTGGACCTCGGGGGTATTCTCGGCAATGCGCATGTGTTCACCTTCTGCCCCAGACATGCCGTCAGGAAAGTCCATCTCTTGACAGGCGGCATTGCAATCGGCCAACAACCGCTCCTTAAAAGCAGGATCAACCCAGGCTCGCGCCACTAGCTTAGCGCCGTTAAAGGGTCCCATTTTGGTTTCAAAGTGACCCAAAATGGTATCAACCGTATTGCTGGTGATAACTCCTTTTTCGATCAGGAGAGATTCTAACGCTTTTACCTTGGCAGCGCTTAGCGCTTCTCGATTGGGTGAGTGCTCAAATCCGGGATAATTACTTGGCATTCGCGACTCCTTTTCTGTTCTCTTGTTAGAGGGCTTACTGTTAGAGAGCCTCTATATACACTTCAAAAATGTCGTTGTAGTAGACTGATTTGGAGTCTATCAGCGACTCTTCCCAAATGTCTTCTGGCTTAAAGGCGAGGCTATAGACAGGCATGGGTGTGCCTAGACCATCTGTCGTGGGAAAGAAATAGGTAAAGGCTCCGTCATATATTTTTACCACTTCAGCCACTCGGCCTCGGATGTGGCCGGGCAAACGGGTGTGCTCTCCGGAGGGGACGTTCTTGACTTTGACGCGATCGCCCACTGAAAATTTAGGGGGTGCCGGTAGTGGCCGAAGGGGAGAGTCTCCTTCTGTTAGATATTTGACTACCTGAGTATCGATAGCGGTCTCTTCAGCATCTACAGAGGGCAGATTTCCTGGCTCGTTTTCTAAAAAGAGAGCCGTACGCTCATCTAACTCTGTTTGGCTAATATAGCCTTCTTCTACAAAGAATCCAGAAATCCCCCCCAGCCATTTTTCATAATAGCGTAATCGGAAGTACTCAAAGGGATGCATGCCCTCAGCACCCATGCGCAAATGTCCCCAGGTCCAAAAACTCTTAAACTCAGTGGGTACCTGGTCAATCTCATAGTCAGGCAGCGATGTGCTGAGATGGTTGCTAAGGGCCATCATGGCCGTGTGAATGCCAAAGATCCGCTGCTCCCAGGGCTCGACAAAAACCTCTGTTTCAAAGTTAATGGGGTCAAGACCTTCTAACCCACCAAGGGTATGCTGTAGTTTCATGGGCGTATTTTGTTGTTCATAATGTGACAATTAGCCATTGAGCCAAAAACCTGGAAGTGGCCATAGTGCAGGATTGATGACAAAGACTGATACCCTATACCCTCTCGGGAAAGGCTCCGGGGTGGGTTAGCCGCTAACGTACGCATAGTCCTTTACCAAACAGTCTCGAAACCCTGCCAGTAGCTCGGCTTCATTTAGATTACGGCCAATAAAGACCAGCTCACTGCGACGTGGCTCACCGATTTGCCATGGTTTACCAGGCCGACCATCAAGGGTCATATGCACCCCTTGAAAGACAAATCGTCGATCGGCATTATCGACATTTATAATGCCTTTCATCCGAAAAATGTCGGTCCCTTTCGCCTGCACTAGCTGATAAAGCCAGCGGTTGAGTCTATCGCTATCGACAGTACCCGATTCTGTAATAGCGATTGAGAACACCGACTCGTCATGCTCATGGGCGGCATCATCCAAAAACTCTGGATCGATAGTCAATGCATTTTTGAGATCAAACGCCTGCACGCCTAGCAGCTGGTCTAAGGCAATCTCACAGTTCTGGGTGGAATGGATTGTTGAGATCGCATTCATACCCCGTACTTTTAGCTCTAGCTCCGTTAGCTGGTCGGATGTTACCAGATCTGTTTTGTTAAGCAAAACAACATCGGCAAAGGCAATCTGTTCTTGGGCTTCATCACTATCCCAGTGCTTCCAAATGTGTTTAGCATCCACAACCGTAATCACGGCATCCAGCTGTGTCTGTCGCACCATCACTTCATCCACAAAAAATGACTGGATTACCGGGGCTGGGTCAGCTAACCCAGTGGTTTCAATCACCAGGTGGTCAAAGCTGTCCTCCCGTGCCATCAAATCGCGAATGATTCGAATTAAATCACCTCTGACGGTACAACAAATACAGCCATTGTTCATTTCAAAAATTTCTTCATCCGCATCAATAATTAGCTGATGGTCAATCCCCACATCACCAAATTCATTGACAATCACAGCAATCCGTCTGCCATGATTTTCAGTCAGGATACGGTTTAAGAGCGTTGTTTTACCGGCTCCTAAATATCCGGTGAGTACGGTGACAGGAATCTTTTGAATTAAGGCCATGGGTTTATTAAACGAGTGATGGATATGTGAGAGATGTTAGGCGGGCGATGTTGTCATTGCCTTACCCCAGGCTTCAGACAGATAGCCAAAAATTGCACCGATAATCATGGCTGCGATCGCAATCAAAACAGGGTTATTGGGCAGAGCGGCTGTCACCGGAAAACCCGTGACAGCAACGGTGCCAACAGTTTGTGAAAAACCCCAGACAATAGCAGGCGTAATACCGTGGGTAAACGGCAGCTTTGATGCCTGCACCATCGCTGCACTGCCAATGCCCACACAGACTGCAGCAACAATGGGGCTACTCCCAATCAAATCAATCGCTAACAGTGACAGAGCTGCAATAATAATGCCCGTAATGTTGCAAGCAACTGACTTAACAAAGCCTCGGGTGCCGCCACCAACGATAAAAAAAGAGGCCCAAGCCGTGAATGTCACCCAAACAGGCACAGGAATAATCGTTGCAGTCAGGAGAACATCAACCCCCCCCAGAACACCAATACTGATCGTTAAGGCTTCAGATTGTTTCATATCAGAATATCTCCTGTAGGGATGTCCCACACTACAGACCTGCAACTGGTGTAAAAACAGTTGAGATCCCCAAGGGCTACTCAATCAATGGCCTACGTTTCTTGTAAAAAAATTTTCTCTTCTAAAACCTATCGTCCCTTTGAGAACCAAAACTGTAAAACACAATACCTTTATTCGATAGATACCCGAAGCGTTCCGTATATTCACGGAAATTCGACGCTGTGTCTACTGGTAACGCTTTATAACTTTTTTCCCTATTCTCTTAAAAATTGAGCAGCGACAATTTTGCTCAGATGGGTATTGCCCCAACTAAACAGGTTTAAGGCAACAGCTCAATTGCTGACCGTATACCCAAGTCTAGCCAGTTGCTCACCTGCAATCTCCTGACACATAGCCAACTCAGCCTCAGACAGTTGTTCTTTCCACTCTCCTACTGACCCAGACCTGACATACTGTCCTTCACCCTTTTCAGCGATGCGGCTAATATCTGCGGCTTTAACAATCTCTTTAATCTGATGGTCTTCCCAAGATAGCTTTGCAAAGCTAAAAATTTGTTGCAAACTCCTCTCTGGATCTGCTTTTAGCGCTTCATAACGGACCGTAAGTATGCGATCTCTTAAACCCGACCGTTCGTGAATCGCCTCACCCCATTCGACGCATTGCTTCCACTGTCGAATGGCCCCCGCTGAGCCTATCTGTGCCCAGCGTTGTTGTTGCCCCAGGGCATTATAGGACACACACACATCACGGCCATCGCGAATCACTTCAACAATTTTAGCCTCTGGAAACCGCCACAAAATTTGTTCAGCATAGCGAATATGCATGGGGGTCTTTTCTAAAATGGTCTGGCCCGGCTGACCATATTGTTCAATAAACCGATCAAACATGGCTGCAATCAGCTCTTCTGCCTGCACCAAACCCCGATCAGTCTCGGGTACCTGGAAGCGGATTGCGTTGATCAGCCGCTTTAGTGCTTCATAGCTGACTAATCCATGGAGACCGTGACTCTCAGGTCGATTTAGAATCTGGTGATCCCGCAAGATGCCTTGCCAAATATCCTTGGGCTCAAAGCCAAACAGTAACGGCTTTAAACCGTAGCGTCGTAAAATTCCTTTCCACGATCGCAACCGTCGCTGCCAACTCCACGTTGGTAAGTCGACAAATGGCTCATACACCAGCCGATACACATGGGTCTCTCTGGGTACAGCCACCACACCTGAGTGGGCGGCAATCAGCGACGTTACCCAAGAGGTACCAGAGCGTGGGCAACCCACGACAAATAACTTAGGGCAGGGTGCTAAGTCCCCCATATCAATACTTTTATCGGCCTCTTGTGTGTGCATCACTCAATAAAATAAGGTTAGCAAACGGCTTACTTAGCGGTACTGCCCCACCCTGCAAACGCTCTTGACGTTTAATCTGATCGGTTCCCCTAAGAAGAAGGCGCTGCAGATTGGGGCAGCCGGTCTGCAGGCTCTGCATTTTGAGCAGAGGTTACGGGCTTAATTAGCTGAGCAAATTTTGCTGCAGACTTGGCTAGGGTGCGGGTCTGATAGTGGCCATAGGCATTATGTGCAATCACCTGGAGCGAAGACGGTTGAGCAAATTCCTCAAGTGATGACGTGACTACATAGTGATGATTTGCCATAATTTTGTCCTGGGATTTTAACCCAGACCCATTACAAATTGGCAAGAGCCCATGGGAGCAATAGGCCGCATATACGGTGGATTTCGCTAGATTTTGAGGAAATCGTCGATAGTCAAAGACCCCTGCTAACGATTCTGCCAACAGTTGGCTCACCTCAGTCGCTGGTAAGAAACCCGTTCTGACTACGTCCACATTTAGTAAGTCATCATCCCACTCTACCGGGCGTCCCACATCGTAGAGAGTATTGATATCTAAAATGTGACAAATACGATTGATTGTCTCTGTGTTATTACGGTAGACGCGGGTGCGATCGCTACTGCCAAACACAATCAACGAACGCTTACGTTCAGACAAGGGCTTTACTTGCTCTAGTGCCCCAATGGTGGAAAAGTTTGGTATGCAATGCACTGGAGAGTTTGTCCACTGCGCCAGCGTCTGCTGAAATGCGATGTTATTTGTTATCACCACATCGGCCACCTGAGCCAACCCACGAGAGACCCGTCGCTGGATCACATTAGGACAGCGAATCTGCCTGTAGCGCAAGGTGGGCAGCTCATGAAACATGACCACAGCTCGCAAGCCCTTACGCTTCAGTATCTTTAGTGCATCCACTAGCCACATCGGCGCATCTAGTTTTCCGTGCAGGTAGGGGTAATTACTGTACTGCAGAAGAACAGTTGATACAGTCTCTGGTAGTCGATCCAGCACACCCTGCACCGTATGATTGTCGAGCCGATGCACCGGAAACTGATCCACATGGGGCTGCAGCTTGGGATTGGGTCTAAAGACTAAAAAGTCAGATAGAATTTGGTTGCGATCGCACAGCTGATGGGCCAGTTGCAAAGCATAGTCACCCACACCGTCTACGTCGGGGAATAGGCGAGGTACTATTTGTAAAATGCGAGTCGGTTGAGCAGCCATGGGTGTGTAAGGGGTGTTGGGAGCTAGCGTTTGACTGGGTTCGAGAAGTTATTCTTAAAGTTGTCCTCTCCTTTAGAAGGCCGCAGGCGGAGGGGTCTCACTCCAATTTCGACAGATACTCTCTCACCTGTTCCACCAGCAACGGCGTCGCCTGCTGATTAAACAAATTCCCAAAGAATCCAGGAATCTTTGTCACCTCCACACCATCCTTGGCAACCGTTTGCCAGCCCAGCTCACGGCCAAAATACCAATCTAGAATCTGAATCTTTGCCCGGAACAATTTCACCCGTCCTGCATAGGGCTGTGACACATAGCGCTCTGCCGCTAGCTCATTCGCCTTTTGTGCCCGAGCATAGCGATACTCATAGGGGATTTTAGGTTCCTTAGAATCAGTGGCAAAGGTATCGCTATGCTCGGTATCAGAATTATGCTCGGTTTCAAAATTCCCCAATGATGGGGAATTTTGGGAGTCTTTAACCGGTCTCAACTTTTGCCAAATCTTCTTTGGCAACAACGTTAGGTTTTCCCAGCCGCCGTGATAGTAATAATTCTTTCGCATCCAAAATGCGCCCAGCTGCAGTTGGCCTTGTAGTTTCACCAATGGGGTTTCAGGCAGCTCCCCTGGTCGATATGAATCGATCAGCACAACGCTTGCGACAGTGTCACCCTCCGCCTGTAGCTGCTGGGCAATCTCAAACGCGACAGCGCCACCTAAGCAGTGTCCACCCACCAAATATGGGCCTTTTGGCTGCACCATTCGCATTTCTTTAACACAGTCTGTTGCCAATGCCTCAACGGTGGTATGGGTCACCTCGCTGCCGTCTAAATCGGGTCTTTGCAAGGCATAGAACGGTCGGTCAGAACCCAGGAGATAAGAGAATTTGGCCCAGGTTAGAGCATCTGCTGAGCCGCCATGGAAAAATAGCGGTGTCTGAGTTCCGCTGGTCTGGATGGGTACCAGGCTTGACCAGCTTGAAACTGGCGGGTCTTGACTGAGCAGTGCCGCAAACTGACGCACGTTAGGGGCCTGAAACAATGTTGCCAGGGGGAGGTCGCAATCTAGCTGCTGTTGCATTGTATTAAATAGCTGCACCGCCAATAGCGAATTGCCCCCCATGTCAAAAAAGCTGTCGCCCACACTCAGGGAACTTACCCCCAAAACAGATTTCCAAATCTGGATAAGCGTTAGCTCTAGCGAATTGCTGGGTGCAAAAAAACTGCCTTCTAACTGATCGCGACTGAGGTTAGCAGCAGACTCTTCTATGGTTTTAGCAGACTGCTCCAACAGCTCTTGGGGTGGCACTATGTCACCAACAGGCTGTTCAGGGTTCTCAACGATGGCCGTTAACACCTGTTCAACCTGCTTTAGCAGCACGGGCAGCATCTGGTCGTATGCCTCATCTGCCTGCAGCATTACCGTCAGCCTATCTCCCGGCTTGACAATTACCGTCAGTCCGTAGGTGCTCACCAGCCCCGACTGCATATTTTCCACCTGCAAACTTCGTTTTGCTGTCTGCATCGGGTAGTTCTCAATCACCACCAGACTGTTAAACAAACGTCCCATAATCTCACTGCAGGACTGAATCTGGCCCAGTGATGCATAGGCATAGCGACTGGCCGCTGTCTGCTGAGACTGAAGCCTCTGGAGCCAGTCAATTATCGTTTGTTCAGCCGCAATCTTGACACGCACTGGCAAGACATTTATCAGCATCCCCACAATGGATTCCACACCGTCTAAGTCTCCCTGACGGCCAGAAACCGTTGCCCCAAAAACAACATCAGACTTGCCACTGTAGCTATAGAGGAGTAAGGCCCAGATACCCTGTATTAACGTGTTGAGGGTAAGGCGGTGCGATCGCAACACGTCCTGAACCCCAGTCACTACCTCAGGAGAGAAGATAACGGAAGGGGAGAGGTTTTGAGTTGTGTGTCCTAATTTTTCTTCGTCTTTCAACGCTGGTAAACCGGTCGGTTCTCTATAGCCCTTGAGTGCCTCTCGCCAAAATGCTGCCGCTGCTGCCTCATCCTGCTGCTTTAACCATCGCACATAGTGTTGATAGCTGGGAACAGCGTCTAGAACTGGCGACTGTCCCTGGTATAGAGACCCATAAGCGTCAAATACTTGATTAAACACTAGCGCTCCAGACCAGCCATCTAACAGCAGGTGATGACAGCTCCACACCAGCTCATGATCGGTTTCACTCAGACGCATCAAAGCCAGACGCGAGATGGGAGCCTGGGTCAGGTTAAAGCTGCGATCGCGATCGTCTATTAAAAAATTGGCCAGTGCCGTCTGCTGATCGTCACACCCGCGCCAATCAAGCTGTCTCCAGGGGATAGCTGCCTTACGGGCCACCACCTGCAGCGGCTGCTTTACGCCTTCCCAATGCACAGACGTTCTCAGCACTGGATGACGACCTACAACAAAGTCCCAGGCTTGCTGCAGCAAACCAATATTCACATCGCCATGCAGCGTACAGCGCATATGGATTAATCCATTTTGGACGGAGGTTTGCAGGCTATGCCACAGAAATGCTTGCTGTAGAGAAGTTAGGGAATAAATGGTTTCAATGTTGTTCTTATCCATCGTCAGGCTTCCCCCGTAAGCTGGCCAATAAAATCATCGAGTTCGGTATGACTAAAGTCAGCGTCAGGAAAATCGGATGGAGTAAAACCACCGCTGTCTGTGCCCGAGCATTGGGCAATAAGAGTTTTTAGCGCGCTAAGATAGTCACTGGCCAGGGTCTCCAATGTGTCAGGGCGATGAATCTGAGGGTCATAGCGCCAGCTCACATGCAGTTGCCCAGCAGCCACCCAGACATTGACCTCCAGCAGATAGCCACGTCTGTTTTGCGGGTTCCTCAGCATGCCAACATCAATATCGTGAATCACTTGTAGCCCTGTAGATGTGAGATCTTGCTGGCTCAAGTAGTTAAACAAAACTTCAGAGCCAGAGGCTTGGGCCAGTCTCTGGCGCATCACCTCATCTCCTAAATAGCGCAACAGTCCATAGCCAATGCCCCGATCAGGAATCTGTCGCAGCTGTTCTTTGATTAACTTGAGCGACTCTGTGCAGTTTTCTATATTTCTCACCTGCAGACTCACTGGATAAGTCGTGGTAAACCAGCCCACTGTTCGCGATATGTCAATTTCAGGGGTAATCTGTTCTCGACCGTGGGCTTCTACCTCAATGCGGACCGTACCTGACACCGTTCCCGCCCACTGCAGCAATGTCTGGGCCAATGCAGTCAGCAGTGCATCATTAATCTGAGTGTTGTAAACAGCCGGAACAGTTTGTAGTAACGCTTGGGTATCTTCCTGGCTCAAAGCGACAGTGACCGTCTGCGTCGTCGCCTCTGTAGGTAGTGCCGTCTCAGCACGTGGCAGTTGAACAGTGGGTTGTTTAACCTGGGTCAACCAAAAATCAGCGTTGATTTGTCTTGTGGTCGCCTTCAGCGTTTCAGACCAGGTCTTAAAAGATGTGGTTTTCTCAGGCAGCTGTGTTGTGCCATCTAAGAGCGATTCTAAGTCACCTAGAAGAATTTGCCAGGAGACAGCATCTACCACTAAATGGTGCAGACTGAGCAGTAGCCACGGCTGGTGTGTACCGCGAGTGAAGAGGGCTGTTCGCATGAGGCCCCCAGCCGCTAAATTTACATCCTGGTGCAGCTTGGTGCCGTGGTGGGCAATCGCAGCGATTTGCTCAGTTTCGGTTAGGTGTGAGAGATCTACCTGAACTAGCCTTGGTGGATTGCTAGCATCAGTGTTGATTGGCTTGTCGCCAAAGCTTAGTCTGAGGGCATCGTGGTGGGTCCAAAGGGTTGCGATCGCACTCTCTACTCTCTCAAAATTCACGCCAGCAGGCACTTCCACTAACATCGCCTGATGCCAGTGGTGTGGCGCTTCCATCTCCTGTTCAAAAAACCAGTGCTGAATTGGAGTCAGGGGCACTTCCCCAGTCACCACGTCTTGTGTCGCTGCCACTGTAGGGGCAAGGTTTACAACAGCCGCTAGTTCCGCGATCGTCGGCTGTTCAAACAGCTGGTTAGGGGCTAACCGGAGGCCAGCTTCTCTTGCCCTAGAGACAATTTGAATGCTAAGAATCGAATCTCCACCCAGTTCAAAAAAGTTATCGTAAATGCCAACGGCGTTGAGTCTCAGCACCTCTTGCCAAATGTGAGCCAGAGTTTTTTCAACAGCATTACGCGGAGCCCCACCTGCATTAGAAACCGCTATCTGCGGCTCCGGCAAGGCATTAACATCAATCTTACCGTTGGCGGTGCGCGGTATCGTCTCCAAAGGAACAATGGCCGTTGGCACCATGTAATTAGGCAGTTTGGATTTAAGTAAATCCTTTAATACAGCAGGATCTAGAGAGTTTACATGAGTTTTAGGCACCACATAGGCAACTAGTTGCTGAGAAGAATTCGCCAGCTGCTGAGCTAAGGCCGCTCGCTGACTGGGCGAGAGGTTCATCACCCGCTGACGCAAACTATCTTTTTTCATGCTGCACCTCCTCCCCGCTGGTTACTAAATCACGCTCTTCTATTGAGTGTTGAGCATTTAGTAAAGCCTCAACTACCTGCACAGCGCGGCTGGTATAGCGACGACAGCACTCACCCATACGCTCCGCCTGCTTTTTATAGGACTGGTCGGTCAGTAAGGTGCTGATATAGTGGCGTATTGTTGCTGCCTGGTCCTGGCCAACATCGCCAGCAATCCCCAGCCCGTGGTAAGCCACACGAGCTGCATCCCCATCCTGGTCAAAATATTTTAGTGAATAAACCAGCATCGGCACACCAAAGTACAAACACTCGTTAATGCTGTTAATCCCACCATTATTGATGGCACAGTCTGCATGTTTGAGTACCTGCAGCTGAGGTACCCAGCTAAAGGCATGGACATTCGCTGGTAGGTTTGATAGTTTGTTAGGGTTTAACTTGCCGCCCAAGCCCAAGACTAAATCCCATTGTGGAAAGACTGAGACGGCCTCTATCAGCCTCTGTAAAAACGGCTGATCGCCCTTTACAAAGGTGCTGCAGGCACAATATATAAGAGATCTTTCACTAGACTTATGTTGTTCAAAAAGTTGGGCAAGAGCCGCTGCTGTTGATGGTTCAACCCTTGACTCCTGCCGGTGCTCTAACACCATAGGCCCAACATAGTTCACAAAAGGGGGTGGGTCATGGGGAAAGTCTAGCTGCAGCGCATTAAAACAGAGAATAGGTAGCGCGCCGTGGGGATACGGCACCAACCACTGATCGCGTTGGCTACGCCAGGGATAACCAATCTGTCGTGCATAGCAGCGCAGTATCGAGATTCGATCAATCCCCATACGCCGCCAGCGCTCTCGTTGAAATTCCCACCCTTTGCTCCAGCCATAGCGCCACCAGCTCCATTTAATGGCGAGTGGCTGCCCCGATAGCCCTTTACCTGGCACAACACTGGTGTGAATAGGGGATAAGTTAGGACGCTTCCAGACAGAGAGAAACTGACACAGCAGCGCAACAGAAAACTGGCCAGTAACAGCGGCCATAATATGCGGGTGCATCTCCATATCGATTAATATCAGGTCTGGAGCCAGTTCCCCCATCGTCTGGAGAAAATTTTGGACACCTAGAGCATTTACCGCTCGCTGCTGTCGTTCTCGCAGCGTTCGCCACTTTTGCCAGCGGCCCATCGGCGGCTCACCTGCCTGAATCACCCAAGGAGCAAGCTGCACATAGGCAATACCCTGGGCTGTAACCGGCTCCTTCAGCTTAGCCGGACTAGCATAGGTAATCCGGTGCCCAGCCTGTTCAAGCTGTTTTACTAGGGCAAAACTGGCATTCAGAATGCCCGTCAGCCCGCCAGTAATACAAACAATATGGGCCATTGTTAGCCTCCCTCCACCGAGTTCTTCTGGGCAATCACACACAGATCCTCAATGGGCATATTGTGGGTAAATGGAACAGCCGCCCAAGGATCAAGCAAATCCAGGCGTTTGATCTCCTTAAATTTGTTGGCTCTCTCTAACTGATACTTGAGTCCCTCGTAGTCATAGCTCCACTTATGGACTTGCCCCGCCTCTTCGACTGGCGCATATCCAAATTGGTGAGCGTGAAATGAAAAAATAAAGCTTGGCGGTGCGTCCTTCGGAATTCTGCGCCGAGCATAGTTCACAAAATAGTCCATGTGACGATAGTTTGTGAAATACCCATTAATATGGATTCGTAAGTCTGGGACTGTTATGAGTAAATAACCCTCTGGCTTAAGAATGCTAGAGCAAAATTTGAGAAGATCCACACCCTCTTCAAAGCTAAAGTGTTCAAACACATGCTGCATTCTGACTAGATCAAACTGACCCAGTTTCTCACGATCGGTCTTACCAAGCTGACGTATATTGGCCTGATAGTATCTCTCAGCATGGTCAGGAGATAGGCCATCGGCTGAGCCCAAATCTAAGCACATAAAGCCTTCCTCAAACCGGCGACTGCCCAAGTCTAGCCAACGGGTTCGGCCTTCTTTTAATAGCTTCTGCTTTAGCGCGCTGTCCTGTCGAAGCTTGAGCTTTTTTAGCCCCCTAACAAGAGTATATTTTAGCCACGACTCTTTCATTAACATGCTACAAAATCTCTCCTGTTGCGTTAGCGAATAATGCCTCTGCTTTCTCAGCAGGAAGAGATGCCAGAGCCGAAACTAAGCTGTCTACATCGGAGGATTGAAATCTAGTTCGAGCGACTACTACGGCTGCTTGAACTGCTTGGTGATCTTGCAAGACATCCTCAATCTCACCAAGCTCAATCCGATAGCCACGAATTTTTACCTGTCGATCACATCGACCTAGCCATTCCAGGGTGCCGTTGGCACGATAACGAGCCAGATCACCGGTTTTATAAAGAGGCCCGGGCAGGCAGTGCTCCAACACTACAAACGACAACGCCGTCTTCTCCGGCTGATTCCAATACCCCTGCGCCACCCCATCACCACCCACATAAATCTCACCAATCGCTCCGGTGGGCACCAAATTTAAATCCTTATTCAACAGATAGATCTGCGTATTAGGAATCGCCTTACCAATCGCCACAGGTCCAGGCTCTGTGGGAATGCGATAGACCGTACACCATACGGTCGCCTCGGTGGGGCCATACTCGTTATACAAATCCGTAGCCGGCAGTTTGGCATAGTGATTTTGCACCAACGACCGCGAACAGGCTTCACCCGCCACAATCACCGTGCGGAGTTGAGCTAACTGTTGCGGATCAGCAGACTCCAACAATAAAGAATACAGCGTTGGCACACAGAGTGTATGGGTAATTTGCTGATGAGCGATCACATCAGCCAGCTGCTGCAGATCTTGCTCTATCCGCTCGGGCGGTAAGACCAGAGTCCCCCCCTGACAAAGGGTCCAAAAGATACCGGCCACAGAACTATCAAAGGCAATGGATGAGAGTAACAGAAATCGACCCACAGATTCTGGGTAAACATGGGTGCGAGCAGCTGTGGAATGCACCAAATTTCGATGGCTGACCATAACCCCCTTTGGTTTACCAGTGGAGCCGGAGGTGTAGATAATATAGGCAAGATCATCAGGTGTTAGAGACGATTGGAAGGGCTGGTTTTGTACCCGCATCTCTCCTGAAACCTGTCCTTCACCATCCAAATAAAGAACAGAGACAGAAGTATCTGGCAAATTCACCGAACGCTGCGTCAGTAAGAATTTTGGCTTAGTATCCTCCAGACAATATTGCAGCCGTTCAATCGGGTACGTCGGGTCAAGAGGCACATAGGCCGCACCCGCCTTAAGCACAGCCAGAATACTGACAATTCTATCGAGAGACGGTTTTAGGCATAGGGCAATCCGATCACCAGAGAGCACCCCTTTTGATCGCAATAGACTAGCCAGCTGATTCGCCTTTTGATTTAGCTCACCATAGCTCAGTGTTTGACCCTCAAAAACAACTGCTGGCGCATCGGGCGTCTGCTGCACCTGAGCTTCAATCAGCTGATGAATGGTCAGGTCACGGGGATAGTCGACTGTCTCCCAGGTTGTTAGCTGCTGCTGTTCTGCTGATGTCAAACACGGTAGCTCAGCCAGTGTGCTCTGAGGCTGCTCGACAAACGCGGTAAGCAACAGCTCTAGGTGGGCATGTAGGCGTGCAATTGCATCCTCCTCAAACCGACCTGAATCAAACAATAAAATAAGCTCCAACGACTCACCCGGAACCACCAGCAGTGCCAGCGGATAGTTACTTTGCTCTAAATAGCGCACGTCACTGGTATCAAACCCAAGGTCTTTGGCAGCCGCTGCTGGATAGTTTTCAAACACCACAATGCTTTCAAACAGAGGGTTGCCTTGGGGCAGGTTACTCCAGCGTTGGATATCGCTCAGGGCCGTCGTTTCATACTGTTGCAGGTCAAAAAGATTCTGTTGTCGATGCCGTAGCCAGTCGATAAGTGGTTTGTCGGGTTCAATATGAACTCGCACAGGCAACGTATTAATAAATAAGCCCACCATAGTCTCCACACCGATAAGATCAGCGGGGCGACCGGATATCACTGAACCGTAGGTTACCTGCTCCTCACCGCTATAGTGGTTTAACAGCAGTGCCCAAGCCCCCTGGATCAAGGTATTTAACGTGAGCCGATGTTGTCGTGCCAGGGCTTTTAGATTGCTGGTTAGACTAGTTGATAGGAATGTTTTTTGTTGTTGGTAGCGCTGGGATAGACCAGGGCGGGCCGCAGGCAGTGGTGTGGGTTCTATAAACCCTTGGAGTTGTCTTTGCCAGAAGCCTGCGGCAATGCTGAGATCTTGTTTTTGTTGCCAGGCAATATAGTCGCGATAGGGACGTAAGGGTGGTAGATGTGGCACGCTTCCTTGCAGCAATGCGCCATAGCAGGTCAGCATATCTTGCCAGATGAGCGGCAGTGACCAACCGTCAAATAACAGATGATGAGAACTCCAAACAAACTGATAGTGATTTTGACTTAGATGAATCAACGTAAAGCGCAGCAGCGGGGCCTGGTCCAATTGAAAGCCTTGGGTGCGATCGCACTCCAAAAATTCATCCAGCCTAGCGGTCTGCTCAGTTATCCCACGCCAGTCTAATTCCTGCCAGGGTAACTCCACCTGCTCACGCACCACCTGCAACGGCTCGTCCAAACCATCCCACAGAAACGCCGTGCGCAAAACCGGATGCCGTGCCACCGTCTGTTGCCACGCCTGCTGTAACAGATTTGGCTGAAGACTACGGCTGAGCTTACAGGTATATTGATTTACATAAACCCCAGTCTGGGTGTCGGCCAGGGTATGAAACAACATGCCGAGCTGTACCGGTGAGAGCGTGTAGATATCAGCAACATTTTCCATTAGCCCTTACCTCCTGCACGGTCTGCCTTATTTAACAAAGCTGAGAGCTGATCCAGCTTTTTACTATCGAGTTTGGCCAGGGGAAAGTCTGTGGCTGTTGGTTTATTGCCTGGTCTCTCCAGAAGCATCTGGAGATTTTGCATCATGTCATCAGCTAGCACCTGAGCTGTAGAGTCGTCTAGACCACTATAGCACCAGTCAATGTGGAGCTGGCCTTCTCTAATAAAGGCGCTAGTGTCGAGGGAATACACTTTTGTCTGTTTCGGGCTTACCTGCAATGGCTGAGAAAATCGAAACATTGAGTTGGTTGGCAACAGCTGCTCTAGAGTCCCAAGATAGTTAAACAAAATTTCAGGCTGGGGCTGTTTAGCAACCGACACCTCTTTGAGATAGCGCAAAATACCATACCCGATACCATTGTGAGGGATCTGTTCTAGAGTCGTTTTAACAGATCTTAAAGTCTCACTAAGGTCAGGTTGGGCGGTCAGTGTGACCGGAAAAAGCGATGTAAACCAGCCAACGGTCCGCACTAGACGACTATTGGGAATAATTGTTTCTTCACGTCCATGACCTTCTAGCGCGACTTGTACCATAGATTGGCCAGTGTGTTGGCTGACAGCTAAGGTCAAAGCTGTTAACAGCATCTCTTGGGGACGCGCCCGAGACGTTTGCAGAAATATTTGAGTTAGACCAGAACTGAGCTGTCGAGAAACCGTGCGGGCAGTAGCCCCGGTCTGAGAAATATCGCCTAACTGAGCCACAGACTCAGACTGAGAAAGCCAATAGTCAATTTCTGATTGAGGGAGTGAGAGTTCTTTAAGCCCCTCAGCCCATGTCTTAAAGGAGGTAGTTTTGATCGATAATTCAAGGTCTTCTCCCTTGCGCAGCTGCTGGTAGGCCGTCTCTAAATCCTGAATTATAGTCAGCCAGGACAAGGCATCTACCGCCAGGTGATGGATTACTAGACCTAGCTGCTGACGGTCCCCTAGATCAAAGAGAACCGCTCGCACCAGATCTCCCCTGGTTAAGTCAAGCTGTGTCTGTAACTGGGCAATGGTTTCAGAAATTGTTGCTTGAGGCTGCAGCTGCACCGAGATATCTATTCGGGTAGTCGCCACATTAGAAACAGGGGCACCATAGCGCTGCTCCCAGCCCGTTTTAGTTTGGGTATAGGTCAGACGTAAACTATCGTGATGGTTTACCACTGCTGTCAGAGCAGATGTCAGAACCGACAGATCTAATATTTCAGCCGCATCTAGAACCACTGTCTGGGTAAGCTGTTCTGGCGGTTGTTGCTCAAAAAATGCCTGCTGAATGGGCGTAAGCGGTATCACCCCTGTCAAATCCTCTGCCGTCATATGCGTACTTTCGGGGGCCACTACAGCAGCCAGCTGCGCCAGTGTGGGATGCTGAAAGATTTGGTTTGGCGACAACCTAAAGCCAGCCTCTGACATCCGGGCAGCAATTTGAATGGCCATAATCGAATCGCCACCCAGCTCGTAAAAGTTGTCGTGGATGCCAATGCGGTCCACCTTTAGCACCTGCTGCCACAGCTTAGCTAACATCTTCTCGATAGCCGTAGCCGGTGCCACAAACTCTGACTGCAGCTCTGGACGACTCGCTTTTGGATCAGGCAGAGCGGCAAAATTCACCTTGCCATTGGCGGTCAGGGGCATGTGCTCCAGCTGGATAAAATAGGCAGGCACCAGATTGCTGGGCAGCCGCTGGGGCAAAAAGTGTCGCAGGGCTGCCGTTGAAGCTTGACCCACATAATAGGCCGCCAGCTGGGCCTTGTTTATTTGTGCATCTTCATAGCCAATTTCCTGCAGAATTCTCTCTACTTCAGCTACGTCAATCTCATCGTTGAGTTCGTCAATGGCGGCTTCCGGCGTCTTGTGCCCCATGCGCACATCCCAGCTGTAGGGCAGAGCATAATTGTGATAGCCACGCTTTTGGGTATGTAGATAAATACCCACATTGTTGATCAAACAGTTGGTAGACCGCCCTGTGTCTGACGGACGAATCCAGGGCACCTGATCCGTTAGAAAAGAGAGCATTTCGGCTAGCTCTACGTCACAGTAGCGGTAGAAATCAATAACCTCAACCGTTTCAAAAATGTCGTCACCCTGGAATACCTCCACATCCATCAGCTGCGATACGGCATCGTCAGTGCGATGGTAGGCTTTGCGCGCTGCTAGAATTGTCTCGTCAATTTGGTCTACATCAAATTCAGACTGGCCAAACAGCTCGGTAAACCATTCTTCTGTCAGACGGGTTTCAAAAAACTGCCCCCGTGAGAGACCGGTGACAATGCAGGGAATCCCCAGCTCATAGGCCAGCTTCATACTCAGGGTGTAAATGGTCTTAAAACAGCCGTTACACACATTACAGTGGCGATTCAAACTGTCGACAAAAATGTCATTCATCGCGGGGGTGGTGCCAAATTGATGGTCTACATTCAGAGTCTCGACCACGCGCCGAATGTTGTCTTTGGCTTGCTCAGAGATATAGCCATTATCCAGGGTAAAGGCAAATACATTAAACCCCATGGTGACCAGCTGAGCCAGGGCATAGGTGCTATCCTTACCGCCGCTAAGCAGCATCATACAGTCGTACTCACCCTGCTTACGCTGGCGGGCTGTGTCTAACCGAGACTTAAATTCGTCAATCGACTTAAAGTATTGCTCGGTGCGATCGCGATAGGTCTCGTAAGACTGACAAATATCACACACACCGTCGTGGTCAAAGGTGATGCCAGGATAGTTGGAGGCAATGCCACAGCGGGTGCAGTAGGAAATCGGCCCGGACTGTATAGGAACAGCCAACGGCACCAAGCTAACGGCGCTGGCATTGACGCCAGGGTGAGCCACTAGAGCGGCTTCGATTTCCCCTAGCTCAATCCGAGTACCGTGAATTTTTACCTGACGGTCACCCCGTCCGAGGTACATTAGCTGTCCATTCTCGTGCCAGCGCCCTAGGTCGCCTGTGCGATAGAGCCGTTTATCACCGCGATAAACAAACCGTTCCGCCGTCAGCTTAGGCCGATTGAGATATCCCCGCGCTAGACCCGGACCACCGATAAAGATTTCACCCACTGCCCCCTGGGGCACCAGGTTTAACTGCTCATCCAGCAGATAAATCTCCGACCCTGCGGCTGGTTTACCAATCGCCACAGACGTGGGCGCATCAGGCTGCAGTTCAAACCGGTGAACCATACAGCCCACCGTAGCCTCTGTTGGCCCGTACTCGTTATAAATCTCAAGGGAATGGTCACTAGCGTGGGCAATGGCACCTGCTAGTGACGTTTTAAGATCTTCGCCACCCAAGATCAGCGTCTTTACCTGAGAACCAATGGCCATGCCCTGTACCAACGTCAGGTGAGAGGGGGTCAGCTTAATCACATCTACTGCATTCTCTTGAAAGATTCGCTGTAGAGAGAGATCAATGGCCTCATCCGCTTCGGGATAGATCACCACCTGCCCCCCTGAGAGTAGGGGCACATAAATAGACGTAACCGTTAGATCAAATGTAAATGGAGAGAACAGGGGAAACGCTAAGGTTCTGCCTCGCACGTACTGCTGAATCGCCCAGTTAACATAGTTGGCTAATCCACGATGTTTAACTTCCACGCCCTTGGGCTTGCCGGTAGACCCCGATGTATAGAGCAGGTAGGCAAGCTGATTAATGCCAGACGGATTAGTTAAATTGTTGTTTGGCTGCGACGTTAAATCGAATGTATCGAGCTGAATAGTCTCAACATGGCTGTTTAGACGTGCCGAAAACTCTGACTGAGTTAGCACCCAACGTGCCTGGGTATCTTTCAAAATATGAACAATGCGCTCGTTGGGATGGCTAGGATCAATAGGCACATAGGCTCCTCCCGCCTTGAGCACTCCCCAAATAGCCACCAACATCTCAACAGAGCGGCGCAGACAGATGCCAACAGGGACTTCAGGCGTCACACCCTGCTGTCGAAGATAGTGGGCTAGCTGGTTAGCGCGGGCATTCAGCTGAGCATAGGTCAGGGTTTTATCGTCACAAGCAAGCGCAACAGCGTCCGGTGTTCTTTCCACCTGCGCCTCAAACTGTTGCACTACGGTTTTAGTAATGTCACTGCGATCGCACTTTGCTAGTTCTAAGAGATGACTCTTTTCCAAGCCAGTAACAATTTCCACACCAGCAATAGGCTGGTTAAGATCCGCCAGCACCGCATCTACTAACGTCAAGAAATGCCCCGTTGCCCTCTCCTGCAGTGCTGGTTCAAACAGATCGCAGTTAAAATCAAAATGGAACTGCAGACTGCCTCGATTATCAAAGTCATGCACCTGCAGACGCAAATGATGTTGCGGATCGCCAGCGCCTGGGTGAATCCATTCTGAAGACACCGAACGACCATCAAACTCCGACAGCTTGGCGTGGATAAAATTTAGCACCACGTTGACATCACGGCTGGGGGCGAACCGGCTGACCCCAGACTGGGCATAGCGCAGCATACCACCGCTGGCCTGAGCCACTTTATGCAACAGCGACGCAAAGGTTTCGCCCGGTTCTATGGCTGTCTGCACAGGAAACAGTTCAATAAATACGCCCATGGTCTCTTTTAACAAGGCTGTCGGGCGACCGTGGGCCGGGGTGGCAAAGGCCACCTGATCGCTGCCGCTAACCCGATGGAGATAGGCCACCAGAATACCGGCTACCAGATTAAACAAAGACAGCTGGGGTGTTAGCGCCTTTGCATCTGAGTTCATTGCCAGCTGTTTTAGCGCAGCCGTTCTTTCTGGACCCAGTTCACAGGAGATTCGACGTGTGCGAGGGGAGACTTGAACAGCTGAGCGATGGTAAAGGTCTACTAAATTTGCCTGCTTTTGCTGCCAGTAGTCAATCGCACGAGACGAAGGCGACGGCAGCGACACATCACGATAGGCTGGCAGCATTGGCGCTTCTGACAACGTGCCCGCTATCGAACGGTGATAGAAGTCTCCTACTGTTTGGTAAATCAGTTGAACTGAGTGAATATCCGTAATCACATGATGCTGACAGATATACCAGGCATAGCAGTCAGAACTGAGCCGCATCAGAGCCGCATCAAACAGTCTCTCGGATAAGTCAAACAGTTCTTGGCTACGATTCTCTGCCCAGGTACGTACGTCCGCTTGAGGATTCTCTCTGTTGCTAAAATCAAGGACCGGCACCTCGTAATTTAATTGAGGCAATACCTGCCGCTGCGGCACACCGTCCACTTCTTCAATCACCATTCGTAGCACATCACTGCGCTCTACCAGCGCCTGAAATGCGGCCTGAAAATGAGCAGGCTGGATCTCGCCCGATAGCGTAAACAAAAACGGCATCTTGAAGAGTGGCGATGCAGGTGCCAGCTTTTGCACCAGCCACAGCAACTGCTGTGCCGTGGTCAGATTTGACTGTGCAGATTGAATTGGTAGTGCAGCAGCAGCAGTCATAGTTACAGGCTCCGCTTAGCAAGATAGCCATCAATGGCCTTGATAGTCCTAAAATTAGTAATCGTAATATCCGACTGGGGCACATCACAGCCAAACTTGTCCTCCACAAAGGCCACTAGCTGCATCACCCCCATGGAGTCAATAATCTCTTCACCTAGCAAATCGTCGTCTGCCTCAACCTGCATCCGACCGTTTAGCAAGGTTTGACTAATATAGTGTTTAAGAATCTCTTGGTTATCCATATTTACAAGAATCAATTTAAAGACGTGTAGGATGCGTTAGTAACGCACCTTATATCCGAGAACCTGTTAGCCTATGCTCCGCCTGTTGTTGCAATGCCCGCCGATCAATCTTGCCAGTGCCGGTTCTAGGGAAAGAAGTTGAAATTGCAACCCTCCCCGGCACCGCATAGCCCGGCAGTCGTTCCCCCACATAGTTCAGCAAATCACCCTCAGCCAAGCTCGCCTCAGCCTTTAGAATCACCGCTGCTTCCACCTGATGGCTACCGGCTTCAGCCGACACCGCATAGGCAGCCGCCTCTTCCACATGGGGGTGTCCCACCAAAGCCGCCTCCACTTCATCTAGCTCAATCCGATAGCCTCGAGCTTTAATCTGACGATCTTTGCGACCCACAAACTGATAGTTGCCGTCTGGTAACTGCTGCACTAAATCTCCTGTGCGGTAAAACACAGCCGTTTGATTCGCAATTTCAGTTTGGTAAAAGGCACGCTCATTTAAGTCAGGCCGCTGCCAGTAGCCCACCATCATCGTTGGTGTTCGCACCAGCAGTTCGCCGATATCTCCTGACGCCACCGGCTGATCTGTATCATCCACCACCCTCTCTTCTGCATTGGCCCAGACTTGACCAATGGGTGCCACCTCTTCAGGCATCGTCTCTCCCTTAGCTAAAGGCGGCACATGATAGTAGCTACACTGGTTAATCTCCGCTGGACCGTACACATTGCTAAAACGTGCCTGGGGCAAACACTCCATCAGCCCATACATATACTTTGCCGGGTAGGGCTCCCCCCCAAACAGCACCCAGCGCAGTGGGCTTAGGTGGCTGTCTGCTAGCACAGCCCGAAACGGCCGCGGGAGTGGGGCAGGCGGCGCGGAGTACGAGGTGGGTAGGTGTTGGTAGGGGGGCGG
>ERZ1740070.440-NODE-440-length-29053-cov-7.108145_pt1 | contig 29053 bp, 23 predicted proteins | sample MGYA00581734_ERZ1740070 | MGnify/ENA primary metagenome ERZ1740070 (study PRJEB43018, sample SAMN04849744) | marine metagenome | isolation source: floating plastic debris | place: Pacific Ocean | collected 2008-09-01 | study: EMG produced TPA metagenomics assembly...
GAAAACGGCATCTGCCTGATCACCCAAGCGATGATCGACAAGCTGGAGGGCTGACATGCAGGTCCTGATGGTCGCCTCGGAATGCGCACCGTTTGTGAAGACGGGCGGCCTTGCGGATGTGGTCGGCGCTTTGCCCGCAGCACTTGCGCCGCATGGCGTGACCTCTCAGGTCTTGCTGCCAGCCTATCCGGGGCTGTTCCCGTTGCTTCCCAAAGGCAAAGAAGTGGCGCAGTTTGGCGATCTGCCCGGCGGTGCGGCCCGGATTGTGCAGGTCGAGGCAGAAGGAGTGCCGCTCTTGCTTCTGGACGCGCCGCAACTGTTCGACCGTCCAGGTGGGCCGTATATCGATGAAAACGGCAAGGACTGGGATGACAACCACATCCGCTTTGCCGCCCTGTCGATGGCCGCCGCACGCATCGCGATGGGCGCTATCGACGGCTACCAGCCCGACGTTCTTCACGCGCATGACTGGCAAGCCGCCCTTGCCCCCGTCTATCTGCGGATGGCCGGTCGGGACACGCCGCGCACTGTGATCACGATCCACAATATCGCCTTTCAAGGCCGCTACGGTCCGCAGGTATTGGGCCAATTGCACCTCAAGACCGATTGGTTCCACCCCGAGGGTCTGGAATTCCACGGCGATCTCAACATGCTCAAGGGCGCGTTGATGTATGCGGACCAGATCACCACGGTCAGCCCGACTTATGCGCGCGAAATCCTAACGCCGGAGTTCGGCATGGGTCTTGATGGTGTGCTGCGATCCCGCGCCGGGGCGTTGAGCGGGCTTCTCAACGGCATCGACACCGACGTGTGGAACCCGTCGGGCGACCCATCGCTGGCACAGACCTATGATGCCAAGAGCCTCAAAGGCAAAGCGGTCAATCGCGCGGAGATCAGTCGGCAGATGTGGCTTGACCCCGATCATCCCGGCCCTCTGTTTTGCGTCATCAGCCGGTTGACCAGCCAAAAGGGGCTGGACGCGCTGCTAGAGGCTGTGCCGCATCTTGTGAGCAGTGGCGCGCAGCTTGCTGTTCTGGGCACCGGTCAGTCAGAGTTGGAACAAGGGTTTTCCCAAGCCGCCTCTGACTATCCCGGTCGTGTGGGCGCGATCATCGGGTATGACGAGCCTCTGTCGCATCTTTTGCAGGCGGGCAGCGATGCGATCCTGATCCCGTCACGGTTCGAACCCTGCGGGCTCACACAGCTTTACGGCCTGCGCTATGGCACCCTGCCCGTGGTGGCCCGCACCGGAGGTCTCGCAGACACGGTGATCGATGCCAATCTGGCCGCCCTTGCTGCAAAGGCCGCCACGGGTTTCGTGTTTGACGATATTTCGGGCATCGGCATCGCAAACGTCATCGACCGTGTGATTGCCGCCTATTCAGACCAGAAACAGTGGCAATCCATGCAACGCGCCGCTATGCGTCACCCTGTGGGCTGGGATGTCTCGGCCAAAGGCTATCGTGATTTGTACGCCGATCTTGTGTAATGACCTACCAAACCACCGTCTCAGCGCAGCTTGAACCCGGCTCGCCTCATCATCTTGGGGCGCGGTACGACGGCGGTGGCACGAACTTTGCGGTGTTTTCAGAGTATGCCGATCAAGTGTTTCTGTGCCTCTTTTCGCCAGATGGCACAAAGGAAGACCTGCGCGTGCCATTGCCAGAGCGTACGGGGTCTGTCTGGCATGGGTACTTGCCGGGGGTGACACCCGGAACGCTTTACGGGTACCGCGTTGCGGGGCGGTATGCGCCGGATCAGGGGCATCGGTTCAACCTCAATAAGCTGCTGATTGACCCCTACACGCGCGAGTTCTTCGGCCACTTCACCGATCACCCCGCCACCTTTGGCTATCACCACAACGCACCAGACGCAGACCTGACCTTCGACACCCGCGACAGCGCGCCGTATGTGGCGAAAAGCGTTGTCTCGGACCCGGCGATGTTCACCTATGACGCAGTGCCGATGGGTTCGGGGTGGGACAACGCGTTGATCTACGAGGCGCATGTGAAAGGCGCGACAAAGCTGCACCAAGGCGTACCCGAAGCCGCGCGCGGCAGTTTTGACGGGATGGCCACACCCCCGATGCTGGATCACATGGCAAAGCTGGGTGTGACAGCGGTCGAGCTTTTGCCCGTGCAAGCCATCAAATCCGAAGGCGCCTTGGGCGCGCGTGGGTTGGTGAACTACTGGGGCTACAACACCATCGGTTTTTTCGCGCCAGAGCCGCGTTACCTCGGGCCATCGGGCGTGGCCGGGTTCCGCGCGATGGTGGACCGGTTCCACAGTGCCAGGGTCGAGGTGATCCTGGACGTGGTCTACAACCACTCGGCAGAGGGTGACCACCTTGGGCCGACACTGTCCTTCCGCGGCCTCGACAACGCCGCCTACTACCGGTTGCAGGACGACGCACGTTACTACGTGAACGATACCGGCTGCGGGAACACGCTGAACGTCCGGCACCCGTTTGTGACGCGGATGATCCTCGACAGCCTACGCTTCTGGGTGCAGGCGATGGGGGTCGACGGGTTCCGCTTTGATCTGGCCACAACGCTCTGCCGCGACCACGGCGCGTTTGACCCCGACAGCGCCTTTCTGACAGCGCTTCGGCAAGATCCGGTGCTGTCGCAAGCCAAACTGATTGTCGAGCCTTGGGACATCGGCCCAGGCGGCTATCAGCTTGGCGCGTTTCCCGCCAAATTCGCGGAATGGAACGACCAGTATCGCGATACGATCCGCAAGTTCTGGCGCGGTGACCAGCAAAGCGCACAGGGGCTTGGGTCTGCCTTGCTCGGGACAGCACATGTCTTTGACGCACGCGGACGCCGCGTGTGGTCGTCCGTGAACTACGCCGCGTCGCATGACGGCTTCACTCTCGCGGATCTGACGCGCTACGAACACCGCCATAACCTCGCAAATGGCGAGAACAACAAGGACGGGCACCACGCGAATTTCAGCGACAATTTCGGGGTTGAAGGTCCATCGGACGACCCAGAGATCGGAGAGGCCCGCGCGAAACGGCAACGCAACCTGTTGGCCACCGTGTTCTTTTCTCAAGGCACGCCAATGCTTCTGGCCGGTGACGAAGGCGGCAACTCGCAGCGCGGCAACAACAACAATTACTGTCAGGACAACGAAACAAGCTGGCTTGACTGGTCCGCGATGGATGCCGAACTGGTGGCGTTCACGGCCACCCTGTCGAGGTTCCGCCGTGCGCATCCTGTGCTGCGGCAGGCCGATTTCCTGCACGGCGCTGTGCGCCCCCTGGACGGGATGCCCGATGTCGAATGGCTCGGCTTTAACGGCAAAGCGCTGCAATGGACGGATCCGCAGCTTGCCAAGCTATGCCTGCACTTGCGGGGTAATGCCGAAAGCATGATCGGACGCACCGTGACGGACGAAGTGCTGCTGGCGTTCAACCGTTCGGACCAAGACGCTGCGCTCGTATTGCCCGACCCCGGAGCACGTGTCTGGACGCGCGAAATTGACACGTCAGAGGCGCGTCAGGTGTCTGCCCCTGTGACAGCGGATTTGGTTGTGCTTGCGCATTCGGTCAGCGCGTTTGTGCTGTCGGACGGTGGCAAGTCGTGAGCGAAACCGATGATCAGCTTCGCGCTTTGGCGCAAGCGCATGGGGTCTACCTTGACTTCGTTGATCTTCACGGCACCACGCACACCGCCACCCAGGACACCTTGCGCGCCTTGCTGCGAGGGCTTGGGGTTGAGGCGTCAAGCGATGCTGAGGTGACCGAAGCGCTAATGTGGCTGGATCACGCATCTTCTGACATGCCCAAAGAACAGGTTGTCCGCGCTGGTGAAGCGCTCTGGATCGCCGCCCCGGAGGGGTCTTGGACCCTCGTTGATGAGGACGGTGCCATCACTGCGGATGGCAAGGCGCTCAACGGCATCACCCTCCCCGCGCTTGAGGTTGGCTATTACCAGTTGCACACCGAATGCAATGCCGGGGCGTACGAGACCCTGATCCTCTGCCGACCACCCCACGCACCGGAATTGCCAGCCCCGGTCTGGGGCGCAACCGGAGCACTTTACGGCCTGCGGACACACCAGAATGGCGGCTTGGGAAACTATGAGGATCTCGGCTCGGTCGCTGAGGTGCTGGGCCAGAAAGGCGCGCAGTTTTTCGGGGTCAATCCGCTCCATGCCATTGGCTGGGCGGAAGATGACATCATCAGCCCTTATTCCCCGTCTCACCGCGGTATGTTCAACACGGATCACATCGCGATTTCTGGCGGGTTGGGGGCGTGCCCGGAATCGGCATTGATCGACTACCCGGCGTTCCGGTCAGCCCAGCGGATGCGTCTTGAAGAAGCCTTCAAAGCGTTCAAAGAAGAGGGCGATCATGCGGCTTTTGACGCATGGTCTGCGCGGTGCTCCGAAGACGTTCACCACTTCGCCACGTTCGAAGCGATCAGCGAACGCCATGGCTTTGATTTTCGCACCTGGCCCACGGCCCTGCAATCACCGGGATCCGCCGCTATCAAGGCCGCTGGCACACGCGCGCGGTTTCACCTTTGGCTGCAATGGCACTCGGACACTCAGATCGATGCAGCGCATCGTCAGGCACGAGACGCTGGCATGTCTCTGGGCCTTTACCTTGATCTTGCGGTTGGTCCGCGCCCGGATGGGGCCGAGGTCTGGATGAACAACGACACCATTGCGCGCGGCGTGACGATTGGTGCGCCACCAGACCATCTGAGCCCCGAAGGCCAGTCCTGGGCGCTGGCGGCGCATGCACCGGGACGGCTTGCTGCGGCGGCGTACACACCGCTTCGTTCGATGCTGCAGACGCTGATGGCCAAATGCGGCTTGCTGCGGATCGACCACGCTTTGGGCCTGTTGCGCAGTTTCTGGATCCCCGATGATGGCAGCCCCGGTGGCTACATCACCCAACCGCTCGAGTCTCTGCTGGCTGTGATTACCATCGAAGCGCACCGCGCCGGATGTGTGGTTATTGGCGAAGACCTTGGGTTGGTGCCGGACGGCTTCCGGTCTGCGATGAACGAAGCGGGGCTTTACAGCTATGCCGTCTGGCAGTTCGAGGCCAACCATCTGGACGAGATCAGACCCGCGCACACCCTGCCCCCGTTCAGCCTTGCGTGCTTTGGCACGCACGATACGCCCACGCTGAACGGGTTCTGGTATGGCAACGACGTGGAATGGTGGCACAGGGTCGGCTGGATCACTGGGCGTGAACGCAAATGCCGCCACGCGCACCGGTCCCGCCAACGGGCAAGTTTGCGACAGGTCACCGGACTTTCACCAAATGCGTCGCCCCAAACGATCTCTGACACCGTTCAAAGCGCGCTTGCCGCATCGCCTGCAACGCTTGTGTCGGTACAGCTTGACGATGTGTTCGGCGAGCTTGAGGCGCAGAACCTGCCCGGCACCATCGATGCCCATCCTAACTGGCGGCGCAGGCTTGGCGTAGAGGTTGAGGACATGGCGGGGCATCCGGCGTTGAACCGGATCGCTGACGTCATGAACGCACACCGCCCCACGCGCGCCGACCACGACGATATTGAATACCCCAAGGAGGTTTCCGCATGACGATCCTGACCCAATCCTGCACCCCGTTCGAGGGCCAGAAACCCGGCACCTCCGGTCTGCGCAAAAAGACACGCGTGTTCATGGAACCGGGATATGTGGAGTGCTTTGTGCAGTCGATCTTCAACGCGGTCGATGGAGTTGCGGGCAAAACGCTGGTCATTGGCGGCGATGGCCGGTACTTCAATGCCGAAGCGATCCAGACGATCTTGCGCATGGCCTCGGCCAACGGCACAGCACGGGCGATTGTCGGTCAGGATGGGCTGCTGTCAACACCGGCAGCCTCAAACCTGATCCGCCAGCGCAAGGCGGATGGCGGTCTGATCCTGTCGGCAAGCCACAACCCCGGCGGGATCGATGCGGATTTCGGGCTGAAATACAACATTTCAAACGGCGGCCCCGCGCCCGAGGCGGTGACCAACCGCATGTTCGAAGAGACCAAGTCGATGACCGCTTACAAAACGCTCGACACAAGCGACATCGACCTTGGCGTGATTGGCGAGACGACCCTTGGCGACATGACGGTCGAGGTGGTGGACCCGGTGACCGACTACGCAGCGTTGATGGAAAAGCTCTTTGATTTCGACGCCCTGCGAGCGCTCTTCGCAGGTGGCTTCACCATGCGGTTTGACGCGATGCATGCGGTCACGGGTCCGTACGCCAAGGCCATTCTCGAAGGCACTTTGGGCGCGCCCGAGGGCACGGTCCTGAACGGCGTGCCATCGGTGGATTTCGGCCAAGGGCATCCCGACCCCAACCCGATCTGGGCCAAACCTTTGGTCGATCTGGTCATGTCCGAGGACGGGCCGGACTTTGCCGCCGCCTCAGATGGCGATGGCGACCGCAATATGATCCTGGGCAAAGGCGTTTACGTCACGCCGTCAGACAGCCTTGCGGTGCTCGCAGCAAACGCGCATTTGGCACCCGGCTATGACAACGGAATCGCCGGTGTCGCACGCTCTATGCCCACCAGCCGCGCGTGTGATCGCGTCGCCAAGGCGATCGGGGTGGAGTGCTTTGAGACGCCGACGGGTTGGAAGTTCTTCGGCAACCTGCTCGACGCCGGGCGCGTGACGCTCTGCGGCGAAGAAAGTGCCGGGACGGGCAGTGACCATGTGCGCGAAAAGGACGGGCTTTGGGCGGTGCTCTTGTGGCTGAACGTTCTGGCCGTGCGCAAGATGTCGGTGCAGGACATCCTGATGGACCATTGGTCCACCTTTGGCCGCAACTACTATTCCCGCCACGATTATGAGGCGATTGAGAGCGATGCTGCGAACACTCTGATGGCCGACCTGAAGGGCAAGCTGGGCGATATTGCCGGACAAAGCTTTGGCGCGTTTACCGTGCAATCGGCAGATGAGTTTTCCTACCACGACCCGGTGGATGGATCGGTCAGCCACAATCAGGGCATCCGGATCAACTTTGATGGCGGGGGCCGCGTTGTGCTGCGCTTGTCGGGCACCGGCACCGAAGGCGCGACCTTGCGGGTGTATCTTGAGCGGTACGAGGCACCGGACGGCGATCTGACGATTGAGACGCAAGCCGCGCTCAAAGGTCTGGCCGATGCAACGGCGGAGATCACTGGGCTGGTCGACCGAACCGGTCGCACAGCGCCGGACGTTATGACCTGAGGCGGGAAGCCGTTTCGAAACGGCTTGCGACAAGCGCGTTCCAACGCGCTTATCACGCGGTTTGAAAACCGCGTCCCAACGGCTTTCGGAAGCCGTTACGCCTCTTGCATACGCTTGAGAGACGCCCGCCGGGTGAGCATTTGGCGGCGGATAAAGGCCACGATGAACAGCGCCGTCAGGATCAACACAATCGTCGGCGCAGGCGCGCTGTCGATGAAAAAGCTCAGATACGTGCCCAACAGCATAGACGCCATGCAGATCACCACGGACACCCACAGCATCGTCCGAAACTCCCGGACCAGCAGAAACGCAATGGCGCCGGGCGCGATCAAGAGACCAATGGCCAGGATCAGCCCAACGGCAGACAGGGTCGCGACGATGGTCAGCGACAGGGCAGCCAGCAACCCATAATGCAGGACTTGAACCGGCAGGCCCGAGGCCTGCGCCTGCGCCGGGTCAAAGCTGTGCAGAAGAAGGTCCTTCCACTTGAGCACCAGCAGAAGTCCTACTGCCGCTGAAATGATGCCGGCGGTCCAAAGCTCATGCTGTTCAACACCCAGCATGTTGCCGAACAGGATGTGATCCAGATGCGCGTTCGTTTCGACCGACACGTACAGCACAATCCCGATCCCGAACATGCCCGAGAACACGACACCCATCACCGTGTCTTGTTTCACCCGGCTGTTGTTCGTCAGGTACCCTGTCGCCAAGGCACAGGTCATGCCCGCCACAAACGCGCCGATGATCAGCGGGATGCCAAGGATGTAGGCCAGCACGATGCCCGGCAGCACCGCGTGGCTGACCGCGTCGCCCATGAGCGCCCAGCCTTTGAGCACCAGAAAGCACGACAGCAGCGCCGTCGGAACAGACACCATCATCGAAATCAGAAAAGCGTTCTGCATAAAGCCGAACCGGAAGGGCAGAAGCAGCGTGTCGATATCCATCACACGCCCTCCTGCACCGGCTTTTGGGTTAGCAAACTGTCCTGCGGCCCTTCTTTCAGAGCCAGCCGCGCCTTGCGTTTGGCCGCAAGAAGCCCGTGTTGCGGGGCAAAAACAAAAGCCAGAAGGAAGATCAGCGTTTGCAGGCTGACGATGATGCCGCCCGTCGCACCATCGAGGAAATAGCTGATATAGGCCCCGAAAAAGCTCGTCAGCGCGCCAATGGCCACCGAGGTGATCAACAAGCGCGGAAACCGGTCGCAGAGCAGATAGGCCGTTGCTCCGGGCGTCACGACCATGGCGATCACCAGAAACGCACCCACCGTTTGCATTGCCGCCACAACAGCGGCGGACAGCAAAATAAAGAACACCGCTTTCAGCAGTCGGGGCCTTAGCCCAATGGTGCGGGCATGGTTTTCGTCAAAGAACGTCACCATCAGGTCTTTCCACTTCGCCAGCAACACCGCGAGCGAGACAAAGCCGATGATGGCAAGTTGCAGCGTGTCTTCTGGAGTGATGGCCAAAATGTTGCCCATGGTGATCGTCTGGATCGACACCGACATCGGGTTCAGCGACACCATGAAGAGGCCAAGGCCAAAGAAAGATGTGAAGATCAGCCCGATGATCACATCCGGTTTCAAACCAGATCGCTCGGACAGGAACAGCATACCGCTGGCCGCCAATCCACCTGCGATGAACGCACCCAACGCGAAAGGAAGCCCAAGGATGTAAGCCCCCGCCACGCCCGGCACCACAGAATGCGCCAGCGCGTCTCCGATCAGTGACCAGCCCTTGAGCATCAGATACGCCGACAGGAACGCGCAAACGGCGCCCACCAGTGCCGACACCCACATCGCGTTGGTCATGTAATTGTAGCTGAAGGGTTCCAGCAGGGTTTCGATCATTGTGTTTGATCCGTCCGCTGGGTCTTTTCGCCGTATTGAACAAAGGGGCGTTCGTCGTCTGTAAAGATCGTGACCTCGCGCGCGTCTTCGTCGTCGTGCAGCGTGTCACCACCGAGGGTGAAGTGCCTCAAGACGCCGCCAAAGGCCATCTCAAGGTTTTCGCGGGTGAACGTGGTCTCGGTCGGACCATAGCTCAACACAGTGCCTTTGACCAAAACAGTGCGGTCGCAGAACTCCGGCACCGACCCGAGGTTATGGGTCGAGACAAGCATCACGCGCCCCTCGTCGCGCAGGTCACGCAGAAGGGAAACGATCTGGTCTTCGGTCTGCACATCCACGCCAGTGAACGGCTCATCCAGCAGGATCACTTGACCGTCCTGCGCCAAGGCGCGCGCAAGGAACACGCGCTTGCGCTGCCCGCCCGACAGCTCGCCAATCTGACGATGGCGGAAGTCCTGCATGTTCACGCGCCGCAGCGCCTGATCCACGGCTTCATGGTCGGCAGCTTTTGGGCGGCGCAAGAACCCCATATGGCCGTAGCGGCCCATCATGACCACGTCTTCGACCAGAACCGGGAAGGCCCAATCCACCTCTTCGGATTGCGGCACGTAGGCGACGAGGTTCTTGGCCAGCGCGTCTTTCACGCTCATGCCGAGGATGCGTATCTCGCCCTGGGCTGCCGGAACAAACCCCATGATCGCTTTGAAGAGCGTGGATTTGCCCGCCCCGTTGATGCCAACCAACGCCGTGACCGTGCCGCGTGGGATCTCGAAACTGGCGTTCCAAAGGGCGGTGTGGCCATTTCGATAGCTCACGGTCACATTCTGCGCTGACAACCCGTCACCAGCGCTGGCGGGCGTGGCGCGCATCGGTTCGTGTTGTGCGTCAAGCATGACGTCGTCCTTCACTTCCTTGGCCTTTCAGATCGAATGACCCAAAACGCGTAAAACCTGCGATGGCACGCACCGCAGGTTCGCAATTCTTCAACACGGGCTGCGCCTAGTTCACGGCTGCAGACAGCCCCTCTGCCACCGTGCGAGAGGTGACAGTCAACAGATCGAGGTAGGTCGGCACCGCGCCGTCCGCCTCACTTAACGAATCCACATAGAGCACACCGCCATATGTCACGCCGGTTTCCCGCGCGACCTGCTCTGCCGGGGCGGTGTTGACCGTACTTTCGCAAAACACGACCGGGATGTTGTTGGCGCGAACGCCGTCAATCACCGCACGCACTTGTTGCGGCGTGCCGTTCTGGTCGGCATTCATCGGCCAGAGGTATAGCTCTTTCATGCCGAAATCGCGCGCGAGATAGCTGAACGCGCCTTCGCAGGTCACAAGCCAGCGCTGATCTGCGGGGATCGTCGCGATCTCATCCCGCAGAGGTTGGATGGTCGCGCGGAGTTGGTCTTTGTAGGCCTCGGCGTTGGCTTCATAAACCTCGGCATTCTCCGGGTCCTGTTCCACAAACGCGGCAACGATGTTATCGATATAGACCAGCGCGTTATCAAGCCCCATCCAGGCATGCGGGTTCGGTTTGCCCTCATAGCTGCCCGAGGCGATGGCAATCGGATCGATGCCTTCCGTCAAGGTCGCCGAGGGAACATCGCCAAGGTTCGACAAGAACTGTTCGAACCAAAGCTCAAGGTTCATGCCGTTCCAAAGGATCAGGTCCGCATCCGACGCCCGCACGATATCCTGCGGCGTGGGTTCGTAGCCGTGGATTTCCGCGCCGGGCTTGGTGATCGACACCACCTCTGCCGCATCTCCGGCAATGTTAGAAGCCATATCGGCCAGCACCGTAAAGGTGGTCACAACTTTCATCTTGTCGTCTGCAACGGCCTGCGTAGCCAGGCCAGCGGACAGGGCAAGTGCCGAGATTGCAAGAATGGGCGTCTTCATCAGTTAAACCTCCAACAAGGGTATACAGCGGCTCGTGCTGTAAATGCAAATCACTCGCAACAAGATAGGCAGTTGAGAACGGTTCTCAAGTAAGAAATTTAACTTGCGACTCATGGAACGTTCCAATAATGGTTGGCGCATCAATGTTGGAACGTTCCAAATAGCAACGATCAGGGCGCGCGCACATGAAGTGGATTTTCGTCGGAGCCAGCACAATCGCTTCGCAGCACATGATCGGTGCGGTCCGCGCGCAGACCGGATGTGACGTGACGTGGGTTGTCAGCGGGTCCGGCGACCGCACGGCATCATGGGCGCAAGAGCATGGCATCGCGAACCACACAGCCTCGCTGGACGAAGCGTTGACAGATGCCGATGCGGGCGCGGTCTACATCTCGTCCACCAACGAAAAGCACCACGCTCAGGCCATGGCAGCTATTGCCGCGGGCAAGCACGTCTTGTGCGAAAAGCCCTTGGGCATGACTATCGCTGAGGCCGAAGAAATGGTCTCCGCCGCCAAGGAACGCGGCACAGTTTTTGCCACCAACCACCACTTGCGCTGCTCTGGCTCGCACCGCGCGGTGCGCGACCTCATCCAATCGGGCGAGATTGGCGACGTCCTGTCGGTCCGCATCCACCACGCCGTGCACCTGCCCGAAAATCTGCAAGGCTGGCGGATCAATGACGCCTCTGCCGGTGGCGGCGTGATCCCGGACATCACCGTGCACGACGCTGACGTCGCGCGTTTCCTTCTGGGTGAAGACCCGGTGGATGTCGTGGCGCAATTGGCGGTGTCCGGCATGGGTGAAGGTGTCGAGGACTCCTGCATGTCCGTCTGGACCATGCCCTCGGGCGCTATGGTGATGAGCCACGAAAGCTTCACCCACCCCTTCGCGGGGTCTGGTCTGGAAGTGCACGGCACCAAGGGTTCGGTCTTTGCCAGCGGCGTCATGACCCAGATGCCGGTCGGCCAGATCACCGTACGCACAGGCGACGGAGAGCGTGACCTGCCCTACTCGGATCACTCGCTCTACGTGCAAGGCGTTGCCGATTTCATGTCGGCCGTCGCCGGCACCGGCACCCCCGCTGCGACCGGTGAGGACGGGATCAAATCACTCGCTGTGGCCCTTGCCGTGCGCGACGCCGCGCAGAGCGGGCAAAAGGTTGTTGTCGATTACGGAGCGATCAGATGAGCAAGGTTCTTCCCGCAAGCGAAGCTGTCGCACGTATCCCCGATGACGCGATTGTCTCTGTCTCGTCCTCTTCGACCCTCGGCTGCCCCGACGCGGTTCTGAAAGCGATTGGTGAGCGGTTCGACACCGAAGGCCACCCGCGCAACATCACCTCTCTGCACCCGATTGCAGCGGGCGATGTCTATGGCGTCAAAGGCATGGACCACATCGCCAAGGATGGTCTGCTCGCTAGGGTTTTGGCGGGATCCTACCCCTCTGGCCCGTCGAGTGTTGAGATGCCCGAGATCTGGAAGATGATCGTGGAAGACCGCGTCGCGGCCTATAACGTGCCGTCCGGCATCATGTTCGACATGCACCGCGAAGCCGCGGCGCACCGCCCCGGCGTATTGACGCAAGTCGGCATCGACACCTTTGTGGACCCGATCCGCCAGGGTTGCGCGATGAACGACAAAGGCGCGTCGACCCCCATCGTGAACCGGGTCGAGTTTGCGGGCGACACCTGGCTGCATTTTCCCAACGTCACACCCAACGTCGCCATCATCCGCGCGACCACGGCTGATGAGCGCGGCAACCTGACCTACGAACACGAAGGCGCGTATTTGGGCGGGCTCGAACAGGCGATCTGCGTGCGCAACAACGGCGGCATCGTGATTGCGCAAGTCAAACGCGTGACCGCCTCGGGCAGCTTGCGCCCGCATGACGTGCGTGTGCCGGGGCATTTGGTGGATTGCATTGTGGTCGATCCCGACCAGAAGCAAACGACCGAGACGCAGTATGACCCAGCCATTTCCGGTGAGATCATGCGCCCCTGGGACAGCTTTAGCCTTGCAGAGCACGGCGTTGAAAAGGTCATCGCTCGCCGCGCGGCGCAAGAATTGCGTCGGGGCATGACCGCCAATCTGGGGTTCGGCATCAGCGCCATGGTGCCGCGTGTTCTGCTTGAGGAAGGCCACCCCGATGCGGTGACATGGGCCATCGAACAAGGCGCTGTCGGGGGTGTGCCACTGACCGGTTTCGCCTTTGGCTGCGCATCCAACGCGGACGCCTTTGTCCCCTCCCCGCAGCAGTTCATTTACTTCCAGGGCGCCGGGTTCGACATGTCGTTCCTGTCGTTCCTTGAGGTCGATGTCGAAGGCAACGTGAACGTCTCAAAACTTGGCAAGAAGCCCTATCTGACCGCGGGCTGCGGCGGGTTTGTCGACATCACGGCAAAAGCCAAGAACATCGTCTTCTCAGGCTGGTTTGAAGCGGGTGCCAAGATCGACCTCACGCATGACGGCATCAACATCACGACACCCGGCAAGTTCACCAAGATGGTGGACGAAGTTGAGCATGTGACCTTCTCGGGCCGCCGCGCGCGGGAACAGGGGCAGAACGTGCTCTATGTGACCGAGCGTTGCGTGATCCAGCTCACCGGCAACGGCCTCGTCGCGACCGAGATCATGCCGGGCGTCGATCCGCAGGAACACATCATCACCGCCTCGGGTGGCCGCGTCCAAGTCGCTGAAAACGCGAAACTTATGGACAAGAGCCTCTTACGGAACGCCCCAATGGGACTGGCGATGTGACCGAGGTTACCTGCACATATCACGGCCCCGTCGCGGTTCTGATGCTTGCGAATGAGAGCAAACTGAACGCGTTGACGACGGGTATGTTGCGCCAGCTTGAGGATCATCTGATCCAGATCGAGCGCGAACGAGACTCTCGCACTGTTATCGTCACCGGGACAGGCCCCAAAGCGTTCTGCTGCGGTGCGGATATCGCCGAATGGGGGCCGCTCAGCCCCGCCGAATTTGCGCGCTACTGGGTGCGCGATGGCCACAGAGTGTTCGACCGGCTTGCCCGACTCAGCAAACCCACAATCGGCGCGATCAACGGACATGCGTTTGGCGGCGGTCTCGAATTGGCCGCATGCTGTGACATCCGCGTGATGGCCCCGCGCGCGACCTTGGCTTTGCCAGAGGCGAAGGTTGGCATCGTACCGGGGTGGTCTGGCACGCAACGGCTGACCCGGCTTTTGCCGGAACCGGTGGTTAAAGAAATGACGCTCTTCGGGCGTCGTATCTCGGCAGAACGCGCCACATCGCTGGGCTTTGCGACTGAAGTGGCGGAGGACACGTTGGCCGCCGCACAAGATATCGCAGCGAGTCTCACCAACGTCTCCCCTCGTGCGAACGAACTGGCCAAGGCCATGATCCACGCCGCCGTTGGCGAAGATCGCGCGGCGGCAATAGAAGCCGTCGGAAGCGCCGCAGCAGCCGCCAGCGCAGACCGAAACGAAGGGGTATCGGCGTTTTTGAACAAACGCACAGCAGAATTCAGCGGGTTGTAAAAAGAATGAACGATCTCAGCATCAACACCTCCATCGCCTACGAACTGCCCGCCGTTTTTGAAGGCGCGCATCTGATCAACGGCGACTGGGTGCAAAGCGCATCCACGTTTGACCGGGTGTCGCCGTCGCACGGCACGGTTGTCAGCCGGTCCGCCGAAGGGGGCGAAGCCGAAACGCAAGCCGCCATTGCAGCGGCCCGTCAAGCGTTCGATGCAGGCATCTGGAGCCGGATTTCTGGCAAAGAGCGGGCGAACGTCCTTCTTAAAGTGGCGGACCTGATCGAAGCCAATGTCGACCGCATCGCGGTGCAGGAAACGCTGGAAAGCGGCAAACCGATCTCACAATCAAACGGCGAGGTCGGCGGGGCCGCCGACCTCTGGCGCTATGCGGCATCGCTCGCCCGCACAACCCACGGCGACAGCCACAACACGCTGGGCGACGACATGCTGGGCGTTGTGGTCAAAGACCCGATTGGCGTCGTGTCGATCATCACGCCATGGAACTTCCCGTTCTGGATTCTCAGCCAGAAACTGCCTTTCGCCTTGGCCGCAGGCTGCACCGTGGTTGTGAAGCCCTCCGAGATGACGCCGTCGTCGACCGTGATGATGGGCGAATTGCTCATGGAAGCGGGCTTGCCTGCGGGCGTGTGCAACATCGTTCTGGGCTATGGCCAACCGGTGGGCAGCCTCATGTCCACACATCCGGATGTCGACATGGTGACGTTTACCGGCTCGACCGCTGTTGGCAAGCTGATCACCCAAGCGTCCTCTGGCACACTAAAGAAGGTCGCTCTGGAACTGGGCGGGAAGAACCCGCAAGTGATATTCCCTGATGCCGATCTCGAAAACGCCGCCGACGCGGTGACCTTTGGCGTCTATTTCAACGTTGGCCAGTGCTGCAATTCCTCCAGCCGGATCATCGTGCATGAAGACATCGCGGAAAGCTTCGTCGCCCGGGTGGTCGAGCTGTCCAAACAGGTGAAGTTCGGCGACCCGCTCGACCCAACCACACAGGTTGGCGCGATTGTCACAGCAGAGCATAACGCCAAGATCAATGGTTACGTGGAGGATGCTGTCGCCGCTGGGGCGAAACTCGAAATCGGTGGCGCGCCTTTGCCCGTCACCGGCTTGGGCGAGCAATTCTACCAACCCACCGTGATCAGCAACGTCACACCCGACATGCCCATCGCTCGGGAAGAGGTGTTCGGCCCAGTGCTGACCGTTTTGACGTTCAAAACACTCGAAGAGGCCATCGCGCTCACCAATGACAGCGACTACGGTCTGTCAGCCGGTGTCTGGAGCGAAAACGTCCACACCTGTCTTGAGTTCGCACGGCGCGCCGAGGCAGGCACCGTCTGGACCAACACCTGGATGGACGGCTACCCGGAACTGGCCTTTGGCGGCGTCAAACAATCCGGCCAGGGCCGCGAGATCGGCCGCTACGGTTTTGAGGAGTTCTTTGAGGTCAAATCCATCGTCATGCGTGTGGGACGCACCCGCGCCAATTGGGTGTCAGCCGACTGATGGCGGCTTTAGCCGGATACGCAGAAGGCCGGTTCGGGCTGCATCAACGCATGCAAGTCGCGCGGAGCCTCGCCATTGATCTGGCGCAGCAGCAGTTTGCCAAGGTGACGGCCCGTCTCGCGCACATCTTCAGACACCGTCTCAATCCGGGGGCGGACGTGTTTGAAGGTCGGCGAGGCCTGTTTGGCGACAACCTTGGCATCCTGCCCCGGCACAAGATCGCTGTCAAAAAGGGCGGACAGCGTGGCCAGCGCCACCACCTCGCCCACGCAGACGTGTCCATCGGGCGGATCGGGCTGCGCAAAACGCTCCACAAGAAACGCCGCAATATCCTCGGACGGCGCTTCAAGACTGAGCGTTTCCGGGATTTCATAGCGAATACCGGCCTCGCGCACCGCACTCAAGAACCCGTAACGCAAATGCTGCGCGAAGGTGTAGCGGGTGTCGGGCATGACCATCAGAACATTGGTACAGCCCTGAGCCACGAGCCGTTCCACCGCAGCCCGCGCGAATGCTTCGTTGTCGTAATCGACCCAAGCATGGGGCGCGGTGAACTCGGTGCGTCCGTGGGTGACAAACGGCAATCCCGCCTCGGTCAGCAGGCGCACACGCTCATCGAACGACTCGGTTCGAGTTATGATCACACCATCGGCCAGACGGTTGCGGAATACGTTGCGAATCGCGTCCAGACGCCGGGGATCATCCACATCAGGGGTGACGCTGATCGCGTAATCCGTTCCGCGAAACGCTTCAATGATTCCGCCAAGCAGTTCATCAGTGAAGCCGATAAACTCATGTTCAAGGTCGAGAAACACGTTGATCACCTTGGTGCGCCCGGTGCGCAAACGCTGCGCGGCACGGTCGGGCACGTAAGCCAGGCGTTCAGCCGCATCCGCCACGATCTTTCGCGTACGTTCAGCAATACGCGGATCATCCGACAAAGCGCGCGACACGGTGGTCACCGCAAACCCGGTTTCGTCCGCAATGGTGCGAAGGGTGGGTTTTTCCTGTTTGGTGCGCGTCGGCATGAGTTACGGTTCCAGAAACAACGGGTTACCCACACTGTAAGACGAGGTTTTAAATCGTTGCAACAGATTTATGCTCAGATTTTTCAATCTGGCATCAAGCGCATCGAAGAACTCAAAAATACCAATGTAAAACAGATGTTTGCGTTTTCAGCAGAAAATGCGTGTTGACAAATGATCAATTTATAACGTTTTAATTTTGTCAGTCCAAACGGACACTATGCTAGGGAGGCAATAGACAATGACAATGATGAAAACCCTCAAGATGACGGCTGCTGCGACAGCTCTGACCGCTGGTGCGGCTCAGGCGGCAGACGTTGAAGTCTTGCACTGGTGGACATCCGGCGGCGAAGCGGCCGCTTTGAATGTTCTCAAAGAAGACCTCGAAGGTCAGGGCATTGGTTGGCAGGACATGCCAGTCGCCGGCGGCGGCGGCACAGAAGCCATGACCGTTCTGCGCGCCCGTGTGGCCGCAGGTGACGCACCAACCGCTGTTCAGGCGCTTGGCTTCGACATCCTTGACTGGGGCAACCAGGGCGCTTTGGCGAACCTGAACGACCTAGCCGCGAAAGAGGGCTGGGATGACGTTGTTCCAGAAGCGCTGCAGGCCTTCGCAAAGGTGGATGGCAAGTGGATTTCTGCCCCGGTGAATGTTCACTCGACCAACTGGGTCTGGGCCAACAAATCCGTGCTGGATGCAAACGGCATTGCTGTTCCCGAAACATGGGAAGACTTCACCGCAGCCGTCGAAGCGCTTGAAGCGGCGGGCGTAACACCGATCGCACATGGCGGTCAGGCGTGGCAGGACGCAACCGTGTTTGACGCGGTCGCGATGTCCACCGGCGGACCGGACTTCTACAAAGCCGCCTTCATCGACATGGATGCAGACACGCTCGGGTCTGACACGATGAAGGAAGCGTTTGATCGCATGGCGTTCATCCGCGAGCACGTTGACGACAACTTCTCAGGCCGCGACTGGAACCTTGCAACAGCGATGGTCATCAACGGCGAAGCCGGTTTCCAGATGATGGGTGACTGGGCCAAAGGCGAATTCCTGAACGCCGACAAGGTGCCAGGCGAAGACTTCCTGTGCTTCCGGTTCCCGGGCACTCAGGATCAGGTCACCTTCAACGCTGACCAGTTCATGATGTTCGACCAGGGCGGTTCCGTCTCTGACGAACAGGCAGCTCTGGCGGCTGCGATCCTGTCGCCAACCTTCCAGTCCGCGTTCAACGTGGTCAAAGGCTCTGTCCCTGCCCGGACCGACGTGTCTGACGAAGCATTTGACGCCTGCGGCAAGCAAGGCATGGCAGACCTCGCAGCAGCGGCGTCTTCCGGCAACCTCTTTGGGTCCATGGCGCATGGCCACGCAAACCCAGCTGCTGTGAAGAACGCGATCTACGACGTTGTGACCGCGCACTTCAACGGTGAATACGACAGCGAAACCGCTGTTGAGGAACTCGTCGACGCAGTGTCGATCGCTCAGTAATCCTCCCGGATGGGGCGGTCTACGGATCGCCCCACACCCCATTCAACACCACATCTCCAAGGGGACACTCGCCATGACGGCCCAAGTCGAGGCGGATTTCAAAACGCGCCTACAGAACTGGTTGCCGAAGCTTGTACTTTCGCCGTCGCTGGCGTTGATCTTTGTCTTCGTCTACGGGTTCATCATCTTCACGGTCTACGTGTCGTTCACCGACAGCCGTATCCTGCCGTTTGTGAACAGCTCGGGTCAGACAACGTACGAGTTGATCGGGTTTTCGAACTACGGCAAGCTCTTCAGCCTGTCCCATTGGGAAATCTCGCTCACCAATATGGCGGTGTTTGCCGGGCTCTACATTTCCGTCTGCACATTGATCGGCCTGACGCTGGCGATCCTGCTTGATCAGAAGATCCGGGGAGAAGGGGCATTGCGCCCGCTTTACCTCTACCCGATGGCGCTCAGCTTTATCGTGACAGGCACCGCGTGGAAGTGGTTCCTGGATCCGGGGATCGGGCTTGAGAACATCATGATCAGCTGGGGGTGGGAGACGTTCAGCTTTGACTGGATCAAAAACCGAGACTTCGCAATCTACACCGTGGTACTTGCCGCCGTCTGGCAGACCAGCGGGTTTGTCATGGCGATGTTCCTTGCCGGTCTTCGCGGCATCGACAACGAAATCCTCAAGGCGGCACAAATGGACGGCGCCTCGAACTGGAGCCTCTATCGAAGGATCATCATTCCGCAGCTGCGCCCTGCATTCCTGTCCGCTTTCGTGATCCTTGCCCACCTCGCCATCAAGACGTTTGACCTTGTCATTGCAATGACCGGCGGCGGACCGGGCCGTGCGACAGAGCTGCCTGCGACCTTCATGTACTCCTACACGTTCAGCCGCAATCAGATGGGCATCGGCGCATCCTCGGCTGTGATCATGCTCATGACCATTGCGGCCATCATGATCCCGTACCTCTACGCTGAGCTGAAGGAGAAGAAGTGATGTCTGTTGCGACGCAAGACACCGCGATCCGCACAGGCCGGGTCACCCGCACGCTGATCTATCTCGTGCTGGTTCTCTTTGCGCTGTTCTACATGCTGCCGCTCTACGTTATGCTGGTGAACTCAGTGAAACCGCTTAGCGAAATCACCGGCGGCGGGATGATGTCCCTACCAGAGGTCTGGACGATTGAGCCCTGGCTCAAAGCCTGGTCGACCGCCCAGATCGGCGTCGAACCCACGGGTCTGCGCCCCTATTTCTGGAACTCCATTTCGATGGTGGTGCCCGCTGTAGCCATCTCGACCGTCCTCGGTGCTTTAAACGGCTACGTGCTCACAAAATGGCGGTTCCGCTACGACACGATACTCTTCGGCCTGATGCTCTTTGCGTGCTTCATCCCGTTCCAGATCGTCCTGATCCCCATGGCCGCTGTGCTGGGCTTCTTGGGCCTGTCCGGGTCCACTGCTGGTCTCGTTCTGGTGCACGTGGTCTACGGGATCGGCTTCTCGACACTCTACTTCCGCAACTATTATGCGGTGTTTCCAACCGAACTTGTGCGGGCGGCACAAATCGACGGGGCGGGGTTCTTCCAGATCTTCTGGCGCATCCTGCTGCCCTCTTCCGGCCCCATCGCTGTGGTCTGCGTGATCTGGCAGTTCACCAACATCTGGAACGATTTCCTGTTTGGTGCCTCGTTTGCCAGCGGGGATGGCGCACCGATGACAGTTGCCCTGAACAACCTCGTGCAGTCCTCAACCGGCGTCAAAGAATACAACGTGCATTTCGCAGGCGCGATCCTCGCTGCTCTGCCCACCCTGCTCGTCTACATCGTCGCGGGCCGCTACTTTGTGCGCGGTCTCATGGCGGGATCGGTGAAGGGATAAAAGAACGGCCGAAGCGTGGGTGCGACCACGCCTCGGCCTCGTCAAGACCAAGGATTGTTGGAACACAAGCCGACCTCAACATCAAAGGAACACCACAAATGAAGATGTTTGCCAAGACTTCGACCATTGCGTTTTTACTTTCTGGGACATTTGCGTTTGCAGAACCCAGCGTGGAAGTCATGCACTTCTGGACATCCGGCGGCGAAGCTGCCGCGCTTGGAACCGTCCGCGACAAGGTTCTGGAACAAGGCGTTGCCTGGGAAGACGCTCCCGTTGCAGGTGGCGGTGGTGACCAAGCCAAAACCGCCCTTCAAGCGCGCATCGCGGCCGGGGACCCGCCCGCAGCCATGCTGATGCTGGGGCAAAACATCATCGACTGGGCCAATATTGGCATTCTGGGCAACGTCAACGATGTCGCCGCAGCCGAGGGCTGGGACGATGTGCTGCCGCAGGCCGTGAAAGACTTCAACAAGATCGATGGCAACTACGTTGCCGCCCCGACGAACGTTCACCGTACCGATATGATCTGGGCCTCCAAAGCAGCCTTCGACAAAATCGGCGCAGAGTATCCAAGCACCTGGGAAGAGTTCAACGCACTTGCGCCGCGCTTTGTCGAAGCAGGCATCATCCCGATCGCCCATGGCGGACAGGCCTGGCAAGAAGCCTACATGTTCGAAGCCATTGCGATTGGAGTCGGCGGTGCCGAGTTCTACCGCAAGGCGCTTGTCGATCTGGACGTGGACGCATTGCAATCCGACACCATGAAACAGGTGTTCGATCAGATGGGCCAGATCCGCGACATGGTGGATGACAACTTTGCAGGCCGCGACTGGAACCTGGCAACCGCCATGGTGATCAACGGCGAAGCCGCCATGCAGATCATGGGTGATTGGGCAAAAGGCGAATTCACAAACGCCGGCAAGGTCGCCGGCGAAGACTTTGCCTGCATTCCGGTCCCCAAAACGGATGCCGGTGGATTTGTGTACCTCGTGAACTCGCTGTCCTTCTTCACGCAGCCACAGGCCGATCAAGCGGACGCGCAAGCGAAACTGGCCAGCGCGATCATGGACCCAGAGGTTCAGGTGGCGTTCAACCAGGCCAAGGGCGCGATCCCGGCACGCACCGATCTTGACCTGTCGGCAATGGATGCCTGCGCGCAGGCCACGGCAGCAGACTTCGCGGAAACCGACACTGCTGGAACAGCTGTCCCGACCTTTGCGGGAACACACGCGGCTGTTGCCTCGGTTGTTGGCGCGGCAACGGATGTCATTACCGAGTTTTTCAACACCGACATGTCCTCAGAGGACGCAATTGAGCAGATGGCAGAAGCCATCGAGCTTTCACAGTAACTGGAACCGGCGCGCCACCTGGCGCGCCACACCAAAAACGGAGCTAGGCGAATGGGCTTTCTCGATATCGACAACACCACCAAGTCCTATGGCGCGGTCGAGGTTCTGCACAAAGTCGACATCTCTGTCGAAGAAGGCGAATTCCTCGTCCTTGTCGGCCCCTCGGGCTGCGGAAAGTCCACCCTGCTCAACATGATCGCAGGTCTGGAAGAGATCAGCAGTGGCGAGATCCGCATCAAAGACGCGGTCATGAACGGCGTCCACCCGTCCAAGCGCAACATCGCGATGGTCTTCCAAAGCTATGCGCTCTACCCGAACATGACGGTCGGCCAGAACATCACCTTCGGGCTTGAGATGCACGGCACGCCAAAAGCCGAGCGCGAAAAGGCGATGAACGATGTCGCCAAGCTCTTGCAGATCGAACAACTGCTTGACCGCAAACCCGGCGCTTTGTCAGGTGGCCAACGCCAGCGCGTCGCCATGGGCCGCGCATTGGTGCGTGACCCTGATGTGTTCCTCTTTGACGAGCCGCTGTCCAACCTCGACGCGAAACTGCGCGTCGACATGCGGACCGAAATCAAGAAGCTGCATCAGAAACTCGGCACCACCATCGTCTACGTGACCCACGACCAGATCGAGGCGATGACGCTCTCCACCCGCATCGCGGTCATGAACGGTGGCTATGTCCAGCAGTTGGGCACCCCGCAAGAGATCTACGACACGCCCGCCAACATTTTTGTGGCGACCTTCATGGGCTCACCCGCAATGAACGTGGTGCAGGCCAAGGTGGCGATGGAAAACGGCAAGCCGGTTGCTGTTGTGGCCCTGGAAGATGGCAGCAAAAGCACCCTCCCTTTCAGCCAAGACAACCTCGCGGCGTGGGACGGCAAGGACATCCTTCTGGGCATCCGGCCCGAGACGATCACCGACGAAGACGCGGCAGACCGCAAATCGTCAAACATCGCGCATCTGACGAACCGCGTTGTCGTCACAGAACCCGCCGGGTCCGACACGTTTGTGTCCATGATCCTCGGCGGCAAAGACGTCATTGCGCGCATGCGGTCTGACGCAGAGGTCAAACCCGGCACAGACTTCACCTTCGCTGTGAACATGGAAAAGGCGGTCGCTTTCGATCCGGCAACCGAGATGCGCATCGCACCGTGACACAACCCGACGTCATCATTATCGGCTCCGGTATGGGGGGCGCAACTCTTGCTGCGGCGCTTGCCCCGACCGGACGGCGTATCCTGATCCTTGAACGGGGTGAGCACCTGCGCCCCTCGCCCAAGGACCGGCACGCTCAGGCGATTTTTGGTGACGGGTACTTTCGGCCGGATGAAGAGTGGCTCGACGGGCAAAACAACCCCTTCAACCCGGGCAACTATTACAATGTCGGCGGCAACTCAAAGTTCTACGGCGCCGCCCTGATCCGTTACCGCGCCGACGATTTCGGCGTCGTCCGGCACAGCGGTGGGGCTACCCCGGGTTGGCCGATCACCTACGATGATTTGGAACCCGACTATCAGGCGGCAGAACATCTCTACAGCGTGCGCGGAACTCTGGGCGAAGACCCGAGCGAACCCAAACATTCAGGCACATACCCACATCCGCCTGTCCCAGCCGAGCCCGACATTGCAGACCTGCGCAAACGGCTAGCCCGTGTTGGCCTACACCCCGCCTCCGTCCCTTTGGGCGTCGACATCGACACATGGCTCGCAGCGGGTGAAACCACGTGGGACGCTTTTCCAAACACCAGCGGCGGCAAGATGGACGCCGAAACCTGCGGTCTCAAAGCGGCGTTGCGACACAATACTGTTGAGCTGAAAACGGGCTGTCGCGTGACCAGTCTACACGCCGATGAGAGTGGTCGCATCGCAAGCGTCCACTTTGATCAAAACGGCCAAAATCAAGAGGTCTCAGCCCCCATTGTTGTGCTCGCAGCGGGTGCCGTACAGACCGCAGCGCTGCTTTTGGCCTCGGCAAATGACAACCACCCAACGGGCCTCGCCAATCGCTCCGATCAGGTCGGGCGCAACTTCATGAACCACAATTGCTCTGCCGTGATTGCGTTGCACCCGTTCCGGCACAACCGCGCGATCTACCAAAAGACGTTGATGGTAAACGACTTTTACGGGCCTTCTTCCGAAAGCCCAACACCATTGGGCAACATCCAGATGCTTGGCAAGATCACCGGCCCGATTCTCGCCGCGAACACCAACCTCCCGCGCTGGGTCGCCAACGCCATCGCCGCACGCAGCCTTGATTTCTACGCCATGTCCGAGGACCTGCCGAACCCGGATAGCCGCGTAACGCTAAAGGACGGACAGATCAAACTCGACTGGCAGCGCTCGAACTGGGACGCCCACACAAAGCTTGTTTCGGTGCTCAAGTCCAAACTGCGCAAGGCGGGCTTCCCGATTGTCGTATCGCAGCCCTTTGACCGACGCACGCCGTCACACCAGTGCGGCACCGCGCGAATGGGCAATGACCCAACGACCAGCGTCGTCGACACCTTCTGCCGCAGCCACGACCACAAGAACCTGTTCATCGTGGACGCCTCGGTCCTGCCAACCTCCGCCGCCGTAAACCCAGCCCTCACCATCGCCGCCCTCGCGCTACGCGCCGCGCGGCACATCACCGAAACCGAGTTCGCGGCATGACTGGTGTTGCATTGGTAACCGGCGGTCAGCAAGGCATCGGCTTTGGCATCGCGCAAGACCTCGCCGCGGCGGGTTTCAAACTTGCCATCGCATCACTGCCTAACCCGGATGATGCAAGCGTGGCCGAAGCGCTAAACACGCTCGGCGATGCCGCCGCTTATTTTCAGCATGACATCGCAGACGTCGAAGGCATCCCTGCCCTGCTGGACAAGATCGAAGCACAACTCGGACCGATCACAACATTGGTCAGCAACGCCGGTGTCGGTGCACCCGTGCGGGGTGACCTGCTCGACCTGGCGCCGAACAACTTCGACTTCGTCATGAACATCAACCTGCGCGGCGCATTCTTCCTCGCCCAAGAGGTCGCCCGCCGGATGATTGCGACCAAAACCCAAAGCTACCAATCGATGATCTTCATCACTTCGGTCAGCGCTGACATGGTGTCCGTCGAACGCGCGGAGTACTGCATCTCAAAAGCAGGCGCCGCGATGATGAGCCAGCTCTTCGCGGTCCGCCTCGCCCCACATGGGATCGGAGTGTTCGAACTGCGCCCCGGCATTATCGAGACAGAGATGACCGCAGGTGTGAAAGACAAATACACCGCACGCATCGAGGACGGGCTGGTTCCCGCCGCGCGTTGGGGCGCACCGCAAGATATCGGCAAAGCCGTCGTTCCGCTGGTCACCGGACAGATGCCGTTTTCGAACGGGGCGGTGATCCCCGTCGACGGCGCACTTTCGATTTCCAGGCTGTAAGGAGGCGGCAATGAGCGAAGGCTATGATTTCATCGTCATCGGCGGCGGTTCGGCCGGGTCTGTCGTTGCATCGCGCCTGAGCGAAAACCCGGACGCGCGGGTGCTCTTGTTGGAAGCTGGTGGAAACGACCGGCATCCGTTTTTTCACCTGCCCGCTGGTTTTGCAAAGATGACTAAGGGCATCGGGTCTTGGGGCTGGTCCACCACGCCGCAAAAGGCGATGCAGAACAAGGTCTTCAACTACACCCAAGCCAAGGTCATCGGCGGTGGGTCTGCCATCAATGCGCAGATCTACACGCGCGGGGCTGCGCAGGACTATGACGAATGGCGGCAGATGGGATGCGAGGGGTGGAGCTATGCCGACGTGCTCCCCTACTTCAAGAAGTCCGAGGATAACGACACCTACAATGGCGAATTCCACGGCAAAGGCGGCCCTTTGGGAGTGTCGATGCCCTCTGCCCCTTTGCCGATCTGCGACGCATTCATCGAGGCTGCAGGACAGGTGGGAATCCCCAAAACGACCGACGTGAACGGCGCGAAACAGGACGGTGCTGGGTACTACCAGCTCACCCAGCGCAATGCGCGCCGCTCCTCTGCCGCGATGGCGTTCCTCGCGCCGGTCAAGTCTCGGTCCAACCTCACCATCCAGATGCAAGCGCAGGTCCGCCGCATTATGGTCGAGAAGGGGCGCGCGACGGGCGTTGAGATGGCGGATGGTACCGAGATTACAGCCGATCGCGAAGTGATCCTATCCTCCGGCGCGATTGGCTCGCCCCGTCTGCTGCAACTCTCGGGCATAGGGCCTGCCGACCATCTCAAACCGCTCGGCATCGATGTGATATTCGACCAGCCAGAGGTCGGCGCGAACCTGCAAGATCACCTCGACCTCTACGCCATTTGCGAGGTCACAGGCCCGCACACCTATGACCGGTTTGCCAAGTTGCATCTGTCGGCTCTTGCCGGGCTGCAATACATCTTCACCCGCAAAGGTCCTGTCGCCTCCAGCCTCTTTGAAACGGGTGGTTTCTGGTACGCAGACGAGAACGCGCGGTCACCCGACATCCAGATGCACCTGGGCCTTGGCACCGGGATCGAGGCTGGGGTCGAGGCGATGCCGAATGGAGGTGTGACGCTCAACGCATGCCACCTGCGTCCCCGGTCGCGGGGGACAGTTCGGCTGAAGAGCAGCAACCCCAAGGACATGCCGCTCATCGACCCAAATTACCTGTCGGACCCATATGACCGTGAGATGTCGATCCGGGGGTTGAAGCTCGTGCAAAACATCCTCGCGCAGGACGCGCTAAAGCCATACGTCCTTGCCGAACGTCTGCCCGGACCGGACGTGAAAACGGATGAGGATTACTTCAATTTCATCTGCGTTCACTCCAAAACCTCGCATCACTGCGCGGGCACCTGCCGTATGGGCAACGACGACACAGCCGTGCTCGACCCGCGCTTGCGCTTCAACGGCATCGATGGGCTGCGCGTTGCGGACGCGTCCATCATGCCCAATGTGAATTCTTCGAACACAAACGCCCCGTCGATCATGATCGGTGAAAAAGCCGCTCACATGATCAAGGAAGACCAAGGACTGCTCTGATGATCCGACATATCGTACTGACCAAATTCCAGCCCGGCACACCGGAAGAGAAGATCGCGGGCATCTATCAGGGCCTCGCGGACCTCACCGAAACACTTCCCGGCGCGCAAGGGTTCAAGGGCGGTCGATCCGAAAGCCCCGAACAGATCGAACGCGGCTACATGCATGGCTTCACCGTCGATTTTGACGATTGGGACGCGCTGCAAACCTATGCCGACAACCCCGATCACAAGGCGCTTGGCGCTCAGCTTGTCGAAAACGCCGTGGGTGGGATCGACGGCATCCTTGTTCTTGATATCAACGTGTGAGGTGACGCCGTGCTGACCCTGCCGACCTATGACGGAAAATTGGAACGATACAATTTGAGCGGTGAGCCTTTGGTGGCTCGCGCGCCAACCGTTCCGCTGACCCGCACCGCCTTTGCCGCCGCCCACGTCGTCAGCGACCCGCTGCGCGAGCGCAACCCTTGGGACACACGACCGGCGGTCGATTGGGACGCGACTTTGGCTTTCCGCACCTCACTTTGGGATCAGGGCTTGGGTCTGGCCGAGGCGATGGACACCGCCCAACGCGGGATGGGGGTTGATTGGCTAACAGCGAAGGAACTGATCGAACGCACAATGGTCGCTGCCAAAGCCCACCCACTGAAACCACGCGTTGCTTGCGGTGCGGGGACGGACCACATCGCTCTGGACGACTTGAAAACGCCTGAAGACATCCGCGCGGCCTATACCGAGCAAGCCGAAGCGATTGAGGCGGCAGGTGGCCAGCTTATCCTCATGGCCTCCCGCGCATTCCCGGCGATCAACGCGACCAAAGACACGTATCACAGAGTCTACCGCGCCTTGATCGACGGCGCAAAAGACCCCGTTGTCTTGCACTGGCTGGGCGACATGTTCGACCCGGCTTTGACCGGCTACTGGGGCGCAACGAACATTGAAGAGGCGAACCACTTTGTCCTCAACCTCATCGTTGAAAATCCGGACAAAGTGGACGGCATCAAAATCTCCCTCCTCGACCAAGCACATGAAGAGGCGTTCCGCGCGCGCCTTCCAGAAGGTGTCCGCCTCTACACCGGTGACGACTTCAACTACGCGGACCTGATCGCGGGCGACGACGCGCACTACAGCCACGCACTCTTGGGTATCTTCGCCGCCATCGCGCCCGCTGCCTCTCAAGCGCTCGAAGCGCTCGCCCGGGGCGACATGGACACGTACCACAGGCTGTTCGCACCCACAGTCCCGCTCAGCCGCGAGATTTTCAAAGCGCCCACCCGGTTCTACAAGGCCGGAATTGCGTTCCTCGCCTGGCTCAACGGCTACCAAACGCACTTCATTATGCCCGGCGGGTTCCAATCCAGCCGCGAAATTACGCATTATGCACAGGTTTTCCGGCTGGCCGACGCATCACGGCTTTTGCTGAACCCCGATCTCGCCGAAACTCGGATGCGGACGCTTTTGTCGCTGCACGGGATCGACGCTTAGGAGGATCATGGCCCGCAGACCCACCATACTGGATGTGGCCAAACAGGCTGGCGTGTCGAAATCGACCGTCAGTCTGGTCCTGCAGGGCAGCCCAACCGTCAAAGACTCGACCCGCAAGACGATCCGGCAGGCGATGACGGATATCGGTTACGTCTACAACAGGTCCGCCGCGACGCTCCGGTCGTCATCCTCGGGTCTTATCGGCCTAGTGATCAATGACATCCGCAACCCGTTCTTCACCGAATTTGCGGCGTCACTTCAGATGAACCTGGCCGACCAAGGGTATGCCACGGTGATTGCCAACACCGACGAAGACCCGGAGCTTCAGCTACGGATGATCACGTCCCTGATCGAACACGGCGTGTCCGGCCTGATCATCTCACCCGCCTATGGAAGTCAGGCCGAGGCCATTGCCGCCCTCGACGCGTCAGGCACCCCCACCATCCAGGTGTTCCGCCGTCTGGATGAGGACAGCGCACGCATCCCCTTCATTGCGCCGGACTATCAGGACGGCAGTACCATCGCCACGCAGCACCTCATCAACCAAGGCTGCAAGCATATCGCCTTCCTCGGCGGTTTGGACGGTCGTCCTGTCACACACGAACGGATGAGCGGGTATTTGTCGGTCCTCGGTCAACACGGGCAAGAGCCTCTGATCCTCACCGGGCAATCCACTCGCGCTTTCGGCAAACACATGGCCCAACAGTTGCGGGATCAACACCCGGATGTGGACGGCATCCTGTGTTTCAATGATCTGGTCGCGCTCGGCGTTCTGTCCGCCTGCGCCGAACACGGGCCACGCGTTGGCACCGATCTGCGTGTCATCGGCTTTGA
>ERZ1740070.441-NODE-441-length-29052-cov-6.335207_pt1 | contig 29052 bp, 26 predicted proteins | sample MGYA00581734_ERZ1740070 | MGnify/ENA primary metagenome ERZ1740070 (study PRJEB43018, sample SAMN04849744) | marine metagenome | isolation source: floating plastic debris | place: Pacific Ocean | collected 2008-09-01 | study: EMG produced TPA metagenomics assembly...
CCTATCCAACTATTCTACGTAAGCACGGCACATTACTGATTCGCAATTCCCGTACTCCGACAATACGGTTACTATTCGATTGCCTCATAGTCCGCTGTGATAGTTGCATCTAAGTCAAATTCTGGGTCATCAGCAAGCAGATCGATAGCATCGGGCGTTGGAGTAGGCTTAGCCTCCGGCACCGAGGATGCCTCAGAATTACTAGCAGTATCAAAGACCCCAGAGGACACATCGGGCTTTGTCTCATCCATAGCAATGTCGTAACTGTCTTCGTTGGCCTGGCGATACATCTCAGCACCGATCGCAAAAATAGTTTGCTGCAATGCATCCAGAGCTTCCTGCAGCTCCTCTGGTGTGATGTCTCTATTATTCAACGCTTCACGGAGTGCAGTTTCAGATGTCTGAGCCTGAGCTTTTCGCTCATCACTGATCCACTCAGCGTTCTCTCGCATCGTTGACTCATAGCTATAGAAGAGGGTGTCTGCCTTATTTTTCATTTCAGCAACCACCTTCCGACGCGCATCCTCGTCAGCATAAGCTTCCGCTTCCTGGCGCATCTTTTCAATCTCATTGGACGTCAACCCACCCGTATTGGTAATCCGAATACTTTGAGCTCGTCCAGTGCCCTTGTCCTTAGCAGCAACCTGCAAAATACCGTCGGCATCAATTTCGAAAGATACTTCAATTTGGGGAATACCCCTGGGTGCAGGTGGAATTCCAGTAAGCTCAAATCGTCCAAGACTCTTATTATCTCGAGCCATGGCTCTTTCACCCTGAAGCGCATGGACCTCAACTGAAGTTTGGCCATCCGTTGCCGTGGAAAAATCCTGCGATTTGCTAGTAGGGATTGTAGTATTGCGCTCAATCACCCTAGTAAATACTTCCCCGAGCGTTTCAATTCCAAGGGAGAGGGGCGTTACGTCTAACAACAGTAAGTCCTTAACCTCACCGCCCAAGACACCGGCCTGAATCGAAGCACCCAATGCCACCGCCTCGTCTGGATTTACAGAGCGGTCAGGGGTTTTACCGTTGAAGTATCCCGTGATGGCCTTTTGGACAGCTGGGATTCGAGTAGACCCTCCTACTAGAAGGATTCGATCAATATCACCTGGTGTGAGTTCGGCATCTTTCAAAGCCTGGGACACAGGCTCTAAAGTCGCTTCAATTAGTGGCCTTGCTAACTCCTCAAATCTAGTACGTGACAGTTCCGACTCCAAGTGCTTAGGTCCTGTTTCATCGGCTGCAATAAACGGCAAATTGATAGATGTCACAGCACGACTCGACAGTTCAATCTTGGCCTTCTCTGCGGCCTCACGAATACGTTGCAAAGCCATGCGGTCAGCAGAAAGATCCATGCCTTCTTGATCCCTAAACTGATCAAGTAGAGCTGTAACAATACTATTGTCAAAATCATCACCACCCAGGTGGTTGTTACCTGAGGTAGCCTTGACCTCAAATACACCATCACCAAGCTGCAAGATAGACACATCGAACGTTCCACCTCCAAGATCAAACACTAAAACGGTCTGATCTTGATCTAGCTTATCGAGACCATAGGAAAGTGCCGCTGCTGTTGGCTCATTAATAATCCGTAAAACCTCAAGACCAGCAATCTTACCAGCATCCTTGGTTGCTTGCCGCTGAGCATCCGTAAAGTAAGCGGGTACCGTAATTACAACCTGAGTAACCTCCTCTCCGAGATAGGCCTCAGCATCTTGCTTAAGTTTCTGCAGGATCATGGCAGAAACCTCTTGCGGGGTATACGCTTTACCACGGATTAAGACATCTACAGTGTCGTCCTTTCCCCGAACACAGGTGTAAGGCACCCGCGAGCGCTCGCTGGCTGTGTCCTCCCAACGTCGACCAATAAAGCGCTTAATGCTGTAGACAGTGTTCTCTGCATTGGTTACAGCCTGACGCTTAGCCAACTGGCCCACTAATCGCTCACCATTCTTAGCAAATCCAACAATGCTGGGCATTGTTCGTCCGCCTTCTGTGTTGGTAATTACTTCAGGTTTACCACCCTCCAAAACAGCAACACAGCTATTCGTAGTCCCTAAATCAATGCCAATAACTTTACCCATCTGAGAGCCTGCCTACTCCAGAAAATCACACACTTTAAAATAGATATCCATCAGATACATAACGCTAGCTTGAACAGTACAATTCCGCATATGTCTGAGAATTAGACCAGCAAGAGCCGCTGAGGGATGCACTGGGTATCAAACAAGCATCAGTCCTATGGACTAACCGATATATAAGCTTCAGTAAAAGTTGCAATATGGTTACACCCTGTTTTTTAAAACCGCGCTGGTAGACTAAATCTGCCCCTAGCGCTATGGAAATGCGCCAGCGTTACTACCCAATATAAATACAATACCCAAAACTCCAAACTCCAACAAAGCCCAACGATATTCAAGAAAGCTTTATAACTGAGCCAGTATTTTCACCAGCTCAGCAATGTTTCGAGTAAGAATTTTGCTTTTGGCTTCATCAAAAGCTATTCCTCTGGTGGAGTTGCAACTTTGACCATGGCATGGCGCAGAACTCGCTCCTCTAAGACATAGCCTCTTACTAATTCTTCAATGACTGTACCGTCTGCATACTCATCTGTCGGTTCACGCATAACAGCTTCATGCAGGTTGGGGTCAAATTCTTGCCCTTCTGCCCGCATCGGAGCCACACCTATACGTTTCAATGCTTCAACCAACTGTTTATAAACACTCTGATAACTTTTATGAACAGCCATCTCACCATCATTTTGAGGTTTAATTTGGGCGCGAGCACGCTCAAAATTATCCACAATCTCTAACATGTTGCTGATGGTGTTGCATTTAACTTGCAGCTCAAGTTCTTCCTTTTCCCTACTGGTACGCTTACGGAAATTTTCAAAATCAGCCGTAAGCCTCAGATATTGACCATTTCTGTCTTCTAATTGGCCTTTCAGCTGCGATATCTGCTCTTCGAGACTGGAAACTATTGCAACATCACCTTCGGCGGGGTCCGACACTTCACCTTTATCACCTGGTGCAGCAGACTCTAAATTATCAGAAGCACCCTCGGAAAATTCATTCTCAAAATCAATATCAATATCAGCGTCTTCTACTTTAAGTTCTTCAATATTTTCATTTACCTCATTGACAGATTCAGAGGTTTCATCTTCTTCAATAGAATTATTCTCTGCAGGATTAACGCCTTCTACCATCGTTTAACCTCATCAATAACAGAACATAGTGACAGTACTTGCCTTAGACGCTGATATTTTAAGCGAGTTGCATACCCTTAGCGCTTCTTTTTTGAAAGGGATCGCAATAAGAAACTCACTCACCAAATCATAAAGCCTGTCACTCAGCCGCCTCTATTATTCATCCAAAAGCCCTAGAGGTATCACAATAGTGCATTTTGCAACGTAATGACTGCATAAATAAAGAAGTGAGCTAGATATGCTTTTAATTACTTCTCATGTCTTTAGCAAGTTCAGCACGTAATGTGGCTAGCTGTATACCATTGTTCAAGCTATTATCGGTGAAATAACAGTGCCTTAGCTATATGCTGTGACTCTTAGAGGCCCTCTAGGTTCACGATACTGGACTCCCTCCAATGTAGCTGTCTATAGAAAAGTGTTTTGTGGGCAACCTTCTGTAAGGATTTTCTGCGGCGACTATGACCAATTCCTCATCATCTCGGAAAGCGCTTGTTCTACAAAGAAGCTTTTCACCATTTAGCAATCAGCTTATTCAAGCAGGCTATGTTGATACTGACCAAATGCAACAGGCATTGGTCGAAAGCCGTAAATCCGGACGTTCTCTGACAGATGTTCTAGAGTCACTTACTGGCCAGCAGCTCAGCCCAGAACTTTTACGGCAGTATAAAAAGCAACAGCTGTTCGAACTGAAGATACTTTACGGAGTTGAGTCATTAGATCCTGAGATCGAAAGCGTCTCAGATACTAAAGTTGGCAATCTGATCGATGATTTAATCCCTGTGGATATTTGTCGTCGTCATCGGTTATTACCGCTTTCTAGAACCACTCAAGATGATGGGGTTTCCACTGTTTTAGTCGCTATGGTGGACCCAGAAAATCTGGAGGCACAGGATGATCTCAATCGCATATTGCGGCCTAAAAACCTGAAGCTGCGCCGCATGGTAATCACCGTTGAAGATTATCAGCGGATGATTTCTGCTTATTTAGACGATCAAGTTGCAAAGGAAAAGCAGCGTGATTTTGAACAGGCCGTCGATGTCAACGCTAACTTGGAAGACCTCGACTTAGATGACGCCGACCTGGAAGAAGCTCTAGATGAAGAAGCCGATTTAAGCACGGCCGTTCAAGATGCGGGCGCAGCACCTGTGATCGCGCTGGTCAACAAAATATTAGTGAAAGCACTTCAAGAGGATGCGTCTGATATTCATGTTGAACCTCAAGAAGAATTTTTACGCATTCGGTTTCGCCGTGATGGTGTCTTACGACAGGCTTTTCAGCGATTTCCTAAAAAGATTATTCCAGCAGTTACGGCTCGTCTAAAGATTATTGCCGATCTGGATATTGCTGAACGGCGTGTTCCTCAAGATGGACGCATCCGTCGCGTATTTCAAGGTCGTAAGGTTGATTTTCGAGTTAGTACTATTCCTAGCCGATACGGCGAGAAAGTAGTTTTAAGAATTTTAGATAACACGAATACTCAGCTGGGCTTAGATAAGCTGATCACTGATGACGAAACCCTCAGCATTGTGCGGGAGATGACCAGTTCTCCCTATGGGTTGATTTTAGTGACTGGGCCAACAGGTTCAGGTAAAACAACAACCCTATATTCGGTGCTGGCAGAACGTAACGACCCAAGCATCAATATCAGCACAGCGGAAGATCCCATCGAATATGCTCTACCCGGCATCACTCAGGTACAAGTTATTCGGGAAAAGGGGATAGACTTTCCATTACTTCTACGTGCTTTTTTACGACAAGATCCTGATGTCATCTTGGTAGGTGAAACGCGTGACACCGAGACTGCAAAAACTGCGATTGAAGCAGCACTCACAGGGCACTTGGTACTCACAACCTTACACACAAACGACGCAGCTGGTGCTATTTCACGTCTGAGTGAAATGGAAGTAGAGGCATTCCAAGTGTCTAGTTCATTGATTGGGGTTTTAGCTCAACGACTAGTCAGGCGGGTATGTACTGATTGTCGAGTGGCTTATTCGCCCAGCAGTGATGAACTAGCTCGATTTGGGCTTAGTTCATCGAGGGGTGATATTAAGTTCTATCGGGCTAATACCGTTTCTCCAGAGCAAGTCGAAACGGCCACAAATGCTGGTGAGCTTTGTCAAACCTGTCAAGGATCGGGCTACAAGGGTCGTGTAGGTGTGTATGAAGTCATGCGCATCACCGAAAACCTGCAAAAAATGATTTCGGACGGGGCTCCAGCAGAACACATAAAGGAGGTGGCAGTCGAAGAAGGTATGCAGACTTTGCTCTCCTACAGTCTTAGCCTGGTTGAACAGGGCTATACAACTTTGGAGGAAGTAGAGCGAGTCACGTTTACTGACACTGGTTTGGAAGCTGAACTTAAGGCTAGACGGAAAACCGTGCTGAGCTGTTCGACTTGTGGTGCAGAGCTACATCATGAGTGGTTAGACTGTCCGTATTGTCTAACTTCCCGTTTTTAGAGCAGCTAACAGCGTTAGCCTGTAATTCATACCGGCAGAGTGGGTACAATCATCTCCATCACTAGGTCCAGCTCTGCTGACTTTTGTTATTGTCTTACTATTTTTTGTTTACAGCAGTTTTGTAGATATCTACCTGAGGTGGCCCAATGGAAATGATGATCGAAGACTTAATGGAAGAAGTGGTCGAGCGTGGCGGCTCTGACCTTCATCTTTCAGCTGGTTTACCCCCCTATATTCGTATTAGTGGCCACCTCACTCCGACTGAGCATCCACCCATGACTCCTGAGCAGTGTCAGCGGCTGATTTTTAGCATGCTGAACAACACTCAGCGGAAACATCTAGAGCAGAACTGGGAGCTAGATTGCTCTTACGGAGTTAAGGGACTAGCACGTTTCCGGGTAAATGTTTATAAGGACAGAGGAACCTATGCAGCATGTCTTAGGGCATTGAGTTCTAAGATTCCTAGTGCTGAACTACTAGGTCTGCCCGACATTGTCATTGAGCTTGCACGCAAGCCTCGCGGTTTGATTTTAGTGACTGGCCCCACAGGTTCTGGCAAATCAACCACGTTGGCCTCAATGATTAATGACATCAATCATACTAGGGCTGAACATATTCTTACGGTTGAGGACCCGATTGAATTTGTCTATGAGCCCATCAAGAGTCTGATTCATCAGCGCCAGATTGGGGAAGATACGAAGAGCTTTTCTAATGCGCTCAGGGCCTCCTTACGGGAAGACCCCGATGTCATCTTGGTGGGTGAGATGCGTGACTTAGAAACCATCTCCCTAGCTATCACCGCTGCAGAAACGGGTCACCTTGTATTTGGGACATTACACACAAGTTCAGCGGCTCAAACAATTGACCGGATGGTGGATGTTTTCCCCCCTGAGCAACAACAACAGGTTCGCGTGCAGCTGTCTAACTCTCTCGTTGCAGTTTTAAGTCAGACCCTAATTCCTAAGGCTAATCCAAAACCTGGAGAATTTGGTCGTGTGATGGCCCAGGAAATCATGGTGGTTACACCAGCGATTTCTAACTTAATTCGAGAAGGTAAAACCGCTCAAATTTACGGTGCTATTCAAACTGGCGGCAAAATCGGCATGCAAACACTAGAGATGGTACTTGCAGATTTGTATAAGGCTGGCACGATTAGTTTTGAGCACGCTATGGGTAAATCTTCCCGTGCCGATGAGCTACAGCGATTAATTAATGCTGGTGGGGCAGGAACAACCAACAGAGGCCAGGCTCAGCGTGGACGACCAGCGACAGGTGTACGTCGATAGGGTTACGTCATTACCCCTATATTGTCCAAACCCCCAAGCAATTCTTGTTTAAGTGGAGTTTGGGGGTTGCCTAAAAATCAGGCAACACTGTATAAAGCCTTCAATGACTTCCAAGCATAGATACTTGCAGAGGTAAAATCCACATGCCTACCTACGTTGCCACAGGTCGAGACACTACAGGGCGCACCCGTCGAGAGAAGGTTGTTGCGGCTACACCCGGTGAAGCTCGAACAATGCTCAAGGAGCGTGGAGTTTATATCCAGAGCATTAAGCAGGATCGAGGCTTTAACCTAAATTGGGAAGATATTCGAATTTCCGCAATACAGGTCACGGTCAAGGATAAAGCTGTTTTCTCACGTCAGTTTGCTGCTCTGGTAAATGCTGGTGTTGGCTTGGTTAGAGGTATTGGTATTTTGGGTGAGCAGTGCCCTAACCCAAAACTAAAAAAGGCTCTGCTAGAAATTAATGCTGATGTGCAGCAAGGTAATAACCTTTCAGACTCAATGCGAAAGCATCCAGCTAGTTTCGACCTGCTGTATGTGAGTATGGTTCAAGCTGGTGAGGTTGGTGGTGTGCTGGACGAAGTTCTAAATCGTCTGGCCAAGCTACTAGAGGACCTGAATCGACTGCAGAACCAGATTAGGTCTGCTATGGCTTATCCGGTCACAGTTGGCTTTTTAGCTATCATCATCTTTCTGGGCATGACAATATTTCTGCTGCCCATTTTTGAAGGTATTTTTAGTGAGCTAGGGGCAGAACTGCCAGCATTTACGCAATTTATGATCAACCTCAGCCGGTTCTTACGAAATCCGGTGCTGGTTTTGATCACAATTGGAGTGTTAATCGCAGCAGGTATTGCTTATCGCCAATACTATAAGACTCGTGCTGGTCGAGAAACAATGGACCGGCTGTTTTTGAAACTTCCTCTCTTTGGTGACCTCGTTCAAAAGTCTGCGACTGCAAGATTCTGCCGGACCTTTGGTTCTCTGTCTCGCTCGGGTGTGCCAATCTTGACGGCATTGGAAATTGTGCGTGATACGTCGGGTAACCAGGTGATTGCCAACGCAATTGAAGAAGCGCGCTCAGAAATTCAGACAGGCGGCATGATTAGCCTGGCCCTGCAAAAGCATCAGGTATTTCCAATCATGGCGATCCAGATGATCAGCATTGGTGAAGAAACCGGTGAATTGGATCAGATGCTGATGAAGGTTGCTGATTTCTATGAGGACGAAGTTGAACAGGCCGTTAAAGCGCTAACAAGTATCATGGAGCCGCTCATGATTGTGTTTCTTGGTGGCATGGTGGGTTCGATTCTAATCGCTATGTATTTACCGATCTTTGCTATTCCCGATGCGATCGGTGGATAAATCTATGGATGTGTAAAGCTCCACATATGAGCGTTTCTAAAGCGGCTGGTCACAAATGACCAGCCGCTTTAGTTTTGGATCTTCATTGGAGTTTATTGGAGAACTTCCTTAAGCTTGTGCTGATTCCATAGCTGCTGATACAGACCAGGTCTGCTGACTAGAGCATCGTGGGTGCCTGTCTGCACAATATGGCCTTGGTCCATCACGATGATGCGATCGCAATTTGCCGCCGCAGACATCTGATGAGTAATAAAAATCACCGTCTTACGTTGAGTGCCATAGGACAGATTGTCCAGAATTTGAGTTGCCGTTTGGTTATCCACGCTAGATAGCGCATCGTCTAGTACCAGGATGGGTGCATCGACAAGGAGCGCTCGTCCTAGTGCCGTCCGCTGCCGCTGACCACCAGATAAGGTAATGCCCCGTTCCCCCACTAGAGTGTCGTACTGATTGGGAAAGTTCAAAATCTCACTTTGAATCTGCGCTAGTTTAGCAGCTCCCTCAATCTCAGACATTTCTGCTAGAGGCACCCCGTAGCGCAGATTATTTTTGACTTTCGTACTAAACAAGAAACTATCCTGCGGTACAAAGGCAATTGCTCGGCGCAAATCTGGTAGAGCCACTCGAGTAACATCGTGGTCATCAATAAATAGTTGACCTTCAGAAATTTCTAGAATCCGAGGTAAGGCTTTTGCTAGGGTGGACTTTCCTGAGCCAATAGGGCCCACTAATGCCACCGTTTCCCCTGGCTCGATCGTAAATGAAATGTCGCGAATAGCAGGGGTAGTGGCGCCAGGATATCGATAGGTTAGTCCTTTAGCCTCTAATCGCCCGGTCACCTCTTGTACAGGTAAGGATAATGCTTCAGAGGCACTGGCGACCTTCGGCTGGGCTGCAAAAATTGCCTCAATTCGATCAACGCTTACCTCACCTCGTTGATAGGACGTAATCGTAAAGCCGAGGAGGGCTGTTGGAAACACCAGATTGTTTACATAGAGCAAAAGGGTAACGAAGTCTCCTACGGCTAACGTACCTGCAGCAATACTACGGGAGCCAACCGCCAAGATGATAGCCAAACTTAGACTGGCTAATCCTCCTAATAAAGGAAAGAGGGTATTGCGAGTACGAGCTAGGGATAGATTAGCCTCTAGTACTGCATTATTTCGCTGAGCAAAGGCCCACTCCTCATTGGTTTCCTGAGCGTAGATTTTAATTAAACCAATCCCGCTCATGTCTTCTTGAATCAGAGTGCTCAGCTCAGATAGGGACTGTTGAACATCTAGCTGTTCTTGTCGAAGACGATTACTAAATGAGCCAACTAGTAGCATCATGACTGGATAGATTGCCAGAGCTACTAGGGTTAGCCGCACACTAATACGCAGCATGGCAGGCACAGTCAGGGTATAGGCAAAAAGAATATTGGCCAAGCTAAGTACTGCGAACCCGAGCAGACGACGAATGTTATCCACATCACTAGTCGCTCGGTTAATGAGATCCCCAATTGTATTTTCCGCAAAGTATGCTGACTCCAAAGACAGCAAGTGTTCAAAAATCCGCTGTTTGAGGTCAAACTCAACTTTACGTCCCACCCCAAAAATCAGCACTCGCGATGCCATCCGAATAATCCACATCACTGTTGCCAGAACTAAAATCAGCGCTACATAGCGCAGATTAGTTCCTTGGCTAAAGGTGATTTTGAGACGCTCAACCGCATCTCCGATAATCAGAGGAATCCAAACACTCACAATATTGACCAACAACAATGTCCCAATTCCTAGGACAAGCGGTCGTTGATGAGGTCGAAGATAGCTGGTTAGATAGTGCAGCCTAGACTGTGCCATAAAAATACTCGAAACGCGCCTGCAGCCTCAGCTGCTTCACTATCCTAGTATCCTATTGCCAAGCTTGGCTGATACAGCTCAAGCACTCAGAAAACGACTAACCCTTAAAGCTCAATATTTGAGTTCCAACCAAAGTCAAAATCAGGCAGCCATCCGCGTAAAAAGTAATAGGTAGATGTCAGCACTTCATCCCAATATCGTGAGGTTAGCTGTAGCGCATCGACATTAGGAATAATGTCAGGCAAACGAGAAAACGTATCATTGCCAGACCATGTGTTTACTGAGTAAAAGTCAGTCGGTTTCGCAATCACCTGCATATCCATATTTTCAAAGGTCAATGCTGAGCGGGTCATGGTCATGGCTGGGGCAACCAGCATAATTCTGGGATCAGTGGGTTCATCGCGATTATTTCTAGCAGGCAGCACCTGCTGGTTGCGCAAAAATCTATCAACGTTTTCGGCCGTACCGTGAACATTTAACCCAGTGGACTCAAATTGAATATTTTCTCCAGGCACCCCATTATTGACCAGCACAGTTCTAATATTCTGACGCTTGGCCTGACTAGACTCACCATCTCCCCCCGGATCGGCGGTCACAATGACAAAAGGATTCGCACCTGCCTGACGAGCCTCACTGTAGAGCTGGGACGCATAGATCAAGCGGGGTACAAGCGTAGAGTTATAAGCTCGGTCGCTAGCGCTCTGAAAGGCGACAGCAGTGCCAGGGGTATCTCCTGCATCTTCCCCCAAAACAACAATGGCACCGGTACGGTCTAATCTTGGTCCCTCCAGTCCCACAGGACAAACTTCAGCGCACTGCGCAGCCCGTGCTAGAAATGCTTCTTGAACCTCTAGCTCCGAGCGTGCCACGACAAAGCGACTAAAAATAGGCAAACTTGTAATGACTAAAATTGCTAGAGCCGCCGCCACTTGCTGACCTTTAACCTTATTGATGCCATCACCTATGGCTGAACCCAGGAGCAAGATTGTTGCTCCTAGGGGGGTTAATGGCAAGGACAGCAGCCGCCAAATGGTGCCAATAGTTTCGTCGTTTGGATCTGCGAATGATGCGACAATTAGCGTCAACACAATCACTCCGCCAAACCAAGTGAGATATTGTTTTGGGATGATCCTGGTCAGGATATACCAAATTAATAGCCCAATCGTGGCCCAAAGTAAGATACGGGTAAGCAGAACAAGCATGGGAACCTTCTGGAGAACAGGCGCAAGAGAGATTGTTCAAAAGTTAAGCACATTAGCTCATTTTCGGCTACCGGGTCGGCGCCTTAAACCGGAACCAATATACCTGGATCTGTACGTAGATGCCCTTCAAACTGCGAAAACATTTGGGGCATTGCTGATCCTCGCGATGATTTTAGCTGTGAGAGTTTGTGAGCTAGCCACGGCTCTAGACCGATTTGTACCCTCAGCGATCGCAAGTTTGCATAAGTAAAGCGGGGCGCTCAAAATGAGCACCCCGCTTTACCTACAAGCTTTAGATTTAGCAATTTCAATCAATACTACACCAGCTTTAGATTGGGGTACTGAGCAATTACTTCGTCGCTAGTTAGCGTTTCGCCACTAGCTTGAGGGGTCCAGAAAACTTCAACAGCCATCAATGCATCACTTGGAACAGCACCGAGTTGATTTAGGGCTTTGTGCAAATCCTGTTCAGAATTTAGATTGGGCAGGGCCAATTTTCCCTGAGTGGCCACAATCACAGTTGCAATCAGGTATTCCCCAGAAGGAGAACTACCATCAGCGTCAGGTAAAGCGACATTATCGCTACCGGATAGCTGGTTATTGACGTTTGAGACAGCCTCATGGCTAAACTTACTACGCTCAATTAGAGCTAACCGATTAAACTCGGTCTCGGCTGACGTCAACTTTGTTTGAATCGTGTCGGTATCAGCATAGGCCCAGTACTCAGGGTGGCGTAGTAGAGACAGCGTGCTTTCTTGAAGTACCTTGGTTAACCCGGCTGACGAACTAGTATCTGCAGATGTGGCTAGACGATTTAGGTCGTCTTGCAAATGGCGCGCCTTGGCTAACAGACCTACCTGTAAGCGGGCGACAGAAACCGTTGGATTTGGGGTGTAGGCTTCTCCATCGCCAAAGCCAGTCGACCGGAAGCTACGAACCAGGAAGGATGCGATCGCAAAAAACACCAGCAGACCAAACAGACCACCGCCGCCAAAACCAAACAACGGCATGATGAATGGAAAGCCAAAACCAAACCCGCCGCCAGGGTAAGACCCACGAGACGGTCCCCGATAGCTACGTGGTGATGAATAGGTTCTGCCATAGGACGGGCTGGGGGCACGGAAGCTTCCTCCACCAATACGCCCGCCTGCTCGAGCCGCTAATGCACCATCCGCTTGAGAAAAGACTAGAACCAAAGCCAAAAAACAGACCACAACCGGTTTTAACAGAGGGCGCAGCCAGGACATAAATCGGGTTAGCTTAAATTGACTCATGATGCAGGATTTCAAAAAAACGCTGAAACAGTCCACTAAAAATGTGTAACTACTTTTACTTTAACGCCTTTGGTTAGTCCAGACAGTGGGCTTAAAAGGGGGAGATTACCGCCCTGGACCCGCAAGTCACCTACCTTTGACCTTCGATAATTCTTAACACTCATCAACCGCCACCGACGATGGTGACCACTTCTAAGCGATCATCTGTTTTTATGACAGTAGTCTCCCAAAACTGGCGATGTAAAATCTCGCCGTTATATTCAACAGCGACCAAACGTGGGTCCATGTTCAACTGGTTCAGCAGCTGAGGCAGCGTCGTCCCTTCTAAACAAGATTGGGACTGACCATTAACTTGAAGAGTAACCGTAGCCAGTTCAGGGGAAGCATCCATAGAGATTAAGCGATAGAGATGGGCATAAAACGCAATGTTTGAGTGAACGTCTGCAACCGCTAAACAGGTTAGTTAAAATGCTGCTTTAGCTCTTGGGCAACTTTGGTAGGCTCATCCGCCTGCATCACAGCCCGTACGATGGCTACCCCCGGTGCACCAGCCCCGCGCACCGTTGCCACATTGGTTAGATCAATGCCTCCAATCGCAAACCAGGGCATAGGGGCATTTTCTATGGCGTAGCGAATGTAGTCATAGCCTGAGGCCGCCTTACCAGGTTTAGTAGGCGTTGCGTAAACGGGTCCAACTCCAATATAGTCAGCTCCTTCATCAATGGCTCGGGCCATTTCTGCTGGGTTAGTGGTGGATCGGCCTACAAGGGGTAGCGGACCTAGAATATGGCGAGCGGCAGCCAGAGGTAAGTCCTGCTGGCCCAGGTGAACACCATCTGCCCCGACTGCGGCTGCTATATCAACGCGGTCGTTCACAATAAAAAGCGCGTTGTATTGATGGCAGAGAGTTTTGATCTGACCGGCTAGCGCCAGCCTCACCTCATCATCAGCTGTTTTTTCACGATATTGCACAATATCAATCCCCCCCTTAAGAGCCGCCTCCACAGTCTCTAAAAGCCGGTCACTCGGGGAGGTGACTAAATAGGTACAAGCTTGAGTCAGACGCTGTCGTAAGTCATGGCCAAGCAATTTGCTCTCCAACGTATAAAGCTGGTATCGCATTTGCTTGGCACCTTTGGCCATATCAGGTGAATGGAGCTTGCCATACTCTTCTAGGACTCGCAGCGCCTCTTGAACCCGACAACAATTAACTTTTACAACTGTTTGCAAGGTATTACGCTGCTCTTCTTGAGGATGGCTAAGGGCTGTACCCAAATCCCCAGGCGTATCGCGACTCTGACGCATCGCATCGCTGTGCCATCCGCCAAGGGTTTGACGAAGATGCTTGATCTGTTCAGTGAGTGCGGCATCATTTAGACCGAATCGACACCACTCCTCAATAATGCGCAGCCCCTCGCGGGCTCGATCTAAATTCGCATCCAAAATTCGATATAGGACTTTCTGAGACTGGTCTTTAGCAGTCGGCTCAGAGTTCATAAATGAAATGAGTATCAGGGCAAAGCTTTCCTATGATATCAGCTGTAAATTCAGTAGAGGCAATCCTTACAAGCCATGTACCCATTTTCTGTATTGTGGTGCTCTAGCATTAGAAGTCCAACAATCTAGAGAAATACGTTACAAAGGGTTGACAAATTTCCACACCCCCATCAAAATCTCAAAGCATAAAACTCAGCTTCAAAGTATAAAACAGCAAGGAACCAAAAACCTCGCGAGATATAAATACTGGGCTATTAGACCCGGGTTGGCACGACATCCTGCCTCACGCACCCACCGCAGATTTTGCAGCACTAACTATGGATTTAGGATGGTGGGCAGAGCGTCATCGCAGCTAGCTCGGAGACACGTATTCTCCTGAGCTATCACCTAATGGATTTAACGATGGACGCAACAACAAGTATGAAATTTGTAAGGGATCGTGTGGCGCTACTGGCAATAGCAGCCCTGATTACGGCATTGCCGGCCAAAGCCCAAGAGCCCCTTCTCAGTCGGTCTCCTGGAGAAAATACGTCTCATCAGTCGCCTCAAAGCTACGACGTGCTCCATGTAAATGCAGCAACAGGTAGCGATCAGCAGGGCATAGGAAGCGCAGAGCAGCCCTATAAAACAATTACTCAAGCATTACGGCTGGCGCCAGCCACCAGCACAGTAATTTTGCTAGCACCGGGTCACTACAGCCGCGACTCGGGTGAACAGTTTCCCTTGCGTTTGCGCGCGGGACTTACCATTCAAGGTAATGCGGGCGAAGCTCGCAACACCATTATTGCCGGGGGAGGAGAGTTTCAGACTGGTGACACGACTCAACATGCCACAATTTTGACCACTGATCGTTCTGGGCTTGCTAATGTGGCGGTCTCTAACTCAAAAGGTAGTGGTGTATGGATTACGACCGGGTCGCCTATCTTGCGTAGAGTGGCACTAGTATCTAACGCTATTGCCGGGGTTCAAGTTACTGACGGTGCTCCTGTAATTGAGAACAGTTATTTCACTGGCAACCAGTACGGGTTAAGCATTCAAGGAAACGGGCGAGCAATTATTCGAGGAAACTTTTTTTAGGCAAATGGCCGGGCAATTACCATATAAAGCAAAGCCACACCGATTATTAACAACAATCGTATCGCCCGTAACGATGTAGGAATTGCCTTAAAGAACAATGCCCGTCCCCTACTAGAAGCCAATGTGCTGGACGACAATAGTCGCAACGGGGTAGTGGAAGTTGAATCTGCTGAGGTTGCGGCTGCACCTACAGCCACTCCTTTATCCGATACTTTGGCCGTCCAAGTATCTGAGATCTCTCGTGAGTCAACTGTTCGTGACATAGAAGCGCAGGAGCAAACAGCAGTATTCAGACGCTCAGATGCTGATACAGATAACATCACTAGAGAGGAAGCACATATCGAGCCCGCTGCTAGTCCAGAAGATAGGGAGCAAGCAGACGATGGAGACTCGGCCAATGAGAATTTAGCATCTAGACAGCAGCAAATTACTCAACCAGCTGCGCCATCGCCGGTGACGGCACAGGAACAACCAGCCGTCTTTCAGAGCAATCAGACATCACCAGAGCTGGGTAACGTTGCCCTTAGCACTGATGAAGAGAGAAGCACTGATGAGTTTATTCCCATAGATGTCATTCCAGCCAATCAGCCGGAGATTGATCCAAGTAATTCATCACGTCGAGAAGGGGTTGCCAAACTGTTAGCAAGATTAAACCGTAGCTCCGATGCAGCAGCTTCCCCCACTGCTGCCACTGCTGATAACGCTGAGACAACCCCTATCCCTGAGATTCCTGTGGCAGCCGTATCTTCATCTGATGAACGGTTGCCTGTGCCGTCGGTAGCGATTCCAAGTGGTGGTGACTCAAGGAATCTAACACCACCAGGCACAGTTGCACTAGCTACGTCATTTCGATATCGTGTGCTAGTTGATATGGCCGATGCAGACGAGTTGCAAGATTTAGTCCCTGATGCGTTTCGGACAGAAGTGGACAATCGGATGTTTATGCAAGCGGGTGCCTATGTGGATGAGACCGAAGCTAAAGAACAGTTGGAATGGCTAGAGGAAAATGGGATCGACGGACGTATCAGTGTTAGAAACTGAGCCTAGACACTGAACCTTTAAAAAATGAGGTCTAACTCAAAATCTTGAAGATTTAGTCGATGGAGTGCTGCGCCTTCCAATTCTCCCTGTTGCCAGGTTGCAACGAGTAGCTCATGGGAATTTAGGGATGTTAGTGCAGTTACACCTGTTGGCCCCTTAATGCCACCGACGACAGAAAAGTCTCTGTCCAGCAGTAGCATTTGACCTTGGGCATCCATGAAGAGATAGCCCCACAGCAGCTCAAGCATAAAGACAGGGCAGATATTTAAGACTATACGCGTCATGCGTAGGGGTTTGAGCATTAGCAATATAACTGTCTGCGGTGCATTGGCATCAACAGCCAACCACTGATGGGGCTGACGCATGGGAGTTAGCTGCCGTAAGGTAAGTCCTATACTCAAGGACGTCAGGTACATGCCTTGTCGATTCCACAACAGCAGTTGACCGCCCGTTTGGACAGAACTAGTAACAACTGCGATATGGCTATTATCAACCGCGAGTACCTGAAAAATATCGATGTTTGGAGGTAAGGGGCGACGCACTTTACTTCCCGCTTCCCGCAGCTGTGTAATGGTTAATTGCCTGGCATCAGCATTAACCGTAGCCAGCCAACGATGGTTAGGTGCAACAGCAGCTATGGCAGAGTCTTGCCAGCGATGTAAAGGAGTCAGAAACTCTGGTGTCGAACCGCTCCAAAGTGTATGCTCTGTGCGCACCATGAGGTTGCTCTCTAACGGATATATTCCTTGCACTGGGCCATCTAAGGTTTGCTGAGATATCACCAGCGAACGCTGCTGCAAAACAGCTATCTTTGAGTCATGGGCCACGAGAATGTGAGCCGTGTGTTGGCCAGCAGCTGGAGTATCATCGGATGATTTCAATATTGGCTTTAGGTGACTGACACATTGGGTGAGTCGCTGCAGTGGGGAGCCTGTGTAGGGATAGTAGGCAGTCTGAATCGGATTGAGCAACTGTAAAGGAGTAGTGCCGACATCGTATAGCGGCCCTATATCTGTCAGCATTTCGGTAGCCGTTGGATAACGACGGGCAGGTAGTTTTTCTAGTGCTTTAGAAATCACCTGTTTGAGAGGGTTGAAGAGCAGCTTATCTTTAGGAACAGGTTGATTTAGATGGGCCGATTGCAGCTCAGTCGGAGTCCCCCTAAAGGGCCGATGCCCTACCAGCAGCTCAAATAACAGCACACCGACTGAATAAACATCAGCAGCCGGAGAATATTGTCGATAGAATCGTTCGGGAGCCATGTAGGCAGGTGAGCCTGTCTGACCAGACCCTTTATGGTTAGGCGGTGGCTCCTGGGCTAGCTTGGCAATGCCAAAGTCTGAAATCTTGGCTCGCCAACGTCCGTCATAGTAGTTTAGTAAAATATTCTCGGGCTTAATATCACAATGGATAATCCCTTGTTGATGGGCGTGGGCTAAGCCCTGAAGGATATCTGACACAAGATTCAGAACATCGTGCAAACTCAGGGGAGTCAGCATATGCGATCGCAACGTCCCACCTGCACAATATTCCAACACAAGCTGTCGTCCATCTTCAGAATGTTCCATCGCATGACAGGCAACAATATTGGGATGAGACAACCGCCACAAACAATGCAGCTCTCGCAAAAATGCATGGGTAGGTAAGCTATGACGATGGAGATACTTAATCGCCACTAATTGGCCAGTTTGACGATGCACCCCACAATAAACACGGCCAAACTGACCGTTGCCGACCAGCCCCAACAAACGATATCTAGATCGCTGACGGCGAATGTTCACATCAATAGTCACTACTGATTAATTAGCACGGTGCTATGCTCCCCGCTCCACCAGCAAGTCCATAATTTCAGTGTGGGAAAGCCTCTGCTCTACCCCTGTTTCCGCCGCCGATAACCGCTCCTTTACACCCAAGACAAAACAATTTTCCTCGGCACCTAAAGACTCACAAGCCGTCTGCACACAGTGTAACGTTTGACTACTCAACTCACTAAAAAACGCCTGTAGTGCTCCCATCTCCAGAAAACCGACCGGACGCTCCAGCTTTGGAGCATAGTGAATGAACGCTGATGCTCGGATTTTAACCACTAAAAAACCGTTGGGCTGGTAGCTTTTATCTAGACTGATTTGTCCCCATCCATGGGTCACCCAACATTGCTGCAACGCTTGCGTAAACTCAGCCATAGATAAATTCGACATAGACCGATTGTGATAATCAGTCAGCTCTTCGCAGAAACGCGTGTAAAAATTTTTACCCCACCAACGGCCACAGTTGTACAGCACAAGCATTGATGCCTGACCAGTTTCATTGTCTAACCCCGAATAGATAGCTCGAATAAGGGTATCGGGCAAAGCCAATAACCGGTCACCACGACGATTTTCTAAGAGACCTAACTCTAGGGTGCCATGCACGTAAACATCGCTGGCAAAGTAGTTAGCCGTCAGGTTATTGTCCGCTAATAGATCGGCTACCAACACCATAGCAATGTAACTCCAAAGATTGCCCCTGTTAAAACTGTACTTTTATTGTGGATTATTTATCTATACGTGTGGAAAAATTCTATCATCAGAGAGTTTTCTCATCCAGTCTGAGCCTGCTGTTGTTCTTGCAACAGCTGCTGCGCTGACTCCAAAGCGGGTTTTAGTAGGGCGAACTGAGAATCCGTTAGCAAGCGGGGAAGCTGTTGATTTAGCGAGCGCTGTAGTTGCTCGTCAATCGCCTGGGTCTGATAAACCATCACCACAGTTGGTAGCCATCCTTCTAAACGGCGGCGACCCAGAGTGGCATCATCCACCAGCATTCCCAGAGCCGCATATCGCAAAATTAGGATTGTTTGTTTGATGCTCTGCTCTAAAGCGCCTGTATTTTCCTTGAGTTTGGGCGGTAGTCGATCCACTAACTCTTGAATTAGGTTGACCTCCCATTCACGCAGCTGACGATAGGCTCGAACTCGGTCTGCCAGACTGCTAACATAGCGGCCTAGGTTGCCTAATTCTTGAGGAGTCAGATAGCTCTTATCCGGCTGTAGCTCAAGCTTTCGCAAAATATGTTGGCTCAGGGAATGAGGCGTCATGATACCCCTTATTAGGATAGCGTTATCCCAACTCGTCGGTCAGAATACTGGGCTCAAAACAATGCTGACAGATCTTCTAGGGTAAGAGTGTCGGTTTCTACTGGGACACTCTCATCGTCCTCAGCGATATCCCAGCTGGCTGGCGCTGAATTCAGAGCTGGCCCATGCCAGGGAAATGTAGCAAAAAAATGGCCCACAGTTTCGTATGGGACATCAGGTGAATCAAAATCATCGGTTTCTGACAGCGGTTTGCCAAACCAGTTAATTTCGCCAAAAAACTCACCGACCGAGATCACGTCTAAGCGCCGGGTTTCACTTTCTGAGGGCAGTAGTCCGATCATGGCGGTCAAACAGAGTCTCCAGAGCGTAGCCGTTTTTCAATATCGCTAGCCGTTGCGCCCTCGTTTAGCCAAAATGCTGCCGCATCAATGCGTTCCCTGGCCCCTAGCAAAAACTTGCAGTAGGTCTCACCCATGGAATAGCACTGAATTTCAATACAGCTAAGCTGTTTACGCACCATTTCAGTAAAAAAGCCAGCATAGAGCCCGGCATAGAGATAGCATACAGGCTTCCCAACATCCCCCAGGGTACGTGCAACCGCTGAGTCAAAAAGGTTGATAAACATAAACCCCTGGGTTCGATCTGCCATATCGATTTCCCAACGGCCCCAACCTTGGGCTGTAAATGGCCACCACCAGGTCTCTAGCAAAAACATAAGATTTGCTTGCTGAGGGCTGACTTTATATTCTCGCTCAAACCATTGGTCAAAAAACAGTGAGTCCTGTTTACCCCATTCCAAACCGATGGAATACATCACCGCAGCAGAAGCAGCACCCACCTCTTCTTCTAACCCCTCTAAAAGACCGATGATAAAGTCTTCGCTGGTGAGAATATTACGGCTACCATTCCAATCCGAAATAGTTCCTTCAGACGTATTGAACTGGAAAAAGTCAGAAAACTTGTAGTGGTTATGTCTTTGCGGATATTGCTGACGCAGCCTATGGGAATGAGCCGACGGAATGTCCATATGTCCTGATTTACCTGGCCATACCCTCAGGGTAACGCTATTGGCCTAACAAAAGCCTGGCTTTAGCTAAAATTGGGCAAAATAACTCAGCCTCTTGGGGTGTCAGGTATTGGCCCACCACATCTTGCATCACCTTATAGGTGACATCGCAGCTATATTGCGCCTTAAAGGAGCGCATGATGGACTGAAACCACAGCAAGAAGCTTTCCTCTAGCCCCTCTTCGTCAGCGACTAAAAGGGCATGGGCACAGTAGCGTAGTCCTCGCATCGTATCTCGCTGCCACTTGGCACTGAGGTCCACTTTGCCGCGTCGGAGTAGCTGCGGGTCTGCAGTCTTGAGCTTCTTCTTAACCTGTTGAATAATTTCAGTCTCGGCTTTCTGAATTTTTTGATAGGCGCTAAATCGTAGACGAACTGTTTGCAAATAGTTTTGCAAAAACATCAGCTCCGTATCTGTAGCATAACGGCCATCGACTTCGCGGACGAGGGTTTGCAGCTGGCTGAGCATGGAATTGAGATAAAAGGTAGAGAACCAGGGAAGAGCTATCACCGTTGGCAACAGCGAACCAAACGTAAAGCTCTCAACTCAATCTTAGAATTATCAAGGTACCAGAGCTAGCTTCTTTACGTCATCAATAACGAGGAACAGTGTTATCTACCATGCGAGAGTAAGCATCAATGCCGCCAGACAGGTTTTTGGTACGTTCAAACCCCTGTCGCTGTAGCCATTGACACATTTGGGCGGAACGCATGCCGTGGTGGCACATCACGATAGTTTCAAGGCTGGGGTCAAGGTGGGTAAAGATTTGCTCGGCCCAGTCTGCGTATTGACTTAGGGGTAAATGAGTAAAGTTAGGCAAGTGTGCGATCGCAACTTCTTCTGGCTCCCGTACATCTACTAGCTGCAGCTCACCCTCGGCCAACTGCTGAGCAAAGTCAGGTGCTGATATTTCCTCGACACCAGCAATTTCGTACACAGGCGTTCTCCATTTGGTCAAGTGCTTTTCATTAGGGTAGCGTTTGCGATCGCAAATAGCAGCAAATCATCCATTGAGCTAATACTCAGGTTGAAATAGAGCAGTCATATTATTTTGCTGAAAGAATACATACCTAAGACCACCTCAGTCGACAAACCAACAGTCAACAACAGATGACTACCTCTACTCAACAACCTACAAAAACCTCTTTGAGAGAGAAACAAAACCTCTTTCTAAAATCTCTTTTACTAGACTTCTACCTGGTCGAAAGGATACTATTATTGAACCGATCTTTATCGCCGAAACTCGCGCGAGATCTACCCAAAACTATGATCGCGGTGACAAGTTTGTACACTATCGCACCATCGAGACTTTTCAAGAATATGTGTTAATTGACCAATATCGTCCTTTTGTGGAGCACCATACAAAACAGTCTGAGCATCAGTGGTTATTGACAGAACATCAAAGGTTAGATGCGTCTTTTTCGCTGGTATCGGTACCGGTTGAGATTGCTCTAGCTGACTTATACGAAGGAATTGAGTTTGAGGCTGCTGAGGATAGTTCAGTCAGTTAATGCAGAGCTCGGTTATGGGGCAGCCAACTTCTAAGTCTATCTGCATCTTAGAGCCAAACCATATCCTAATACGACACCGATCAAACTACAGACTAGATCCATTGAATCTAATGTTCGATAGAGTGATATTCCTTGAACGATCTCCTCTGCCGTCATTGCTAGACCAAACAACACCGGAAAGACAGGCAAATATCGTATCCCTCTGAAGTGTCGTCGATTCAACACGCGATGGCCTAGATAGCTGGCAAAGGCATAAAGCACCACATGGCCAATTTTGTCGTAGTAGGGAATTTTGTCTAACAGTGCTAGGGGTAAATTGTTGGTATAGGCTGCCCATAGGATCAATAAAAATAAACCACCGTAGCCTACTGCGAGGAAAGCAACACTGCGTTGGCTAGGGTGATTGAGTTTAGATGACATTTTCATAGAAAAATAATTTGCGGATAGCCGATTCTTAGTACAGCGATCTACAGTGAAAGGGATTTCTATCTCGGATACACCAACTATTTTTGATACAAGCCATGGGCAAACACGTTAGGCATCGCGCTGGGCTATGGTTAGGGCTATTGACAATATTGGTCTGTGTTTTTGCCTTGTATAAAGGACCCTCTAACGCGGGCGAGCTGGTGGTGGATAGTGGACAGTTGCGATCGCACCTCCAGACATTATCAGCCGAACGCTACTCCAACGTTGCCCTAGCCCGCACTCGCACCTATCTAACCGAGCAGCTTCAGGCTTACGGCTATAAGACAGTGAGCCAGGTCTTTGGCTCTGGCGACAGTGCAGGCACTAATCTCAGCGTCCTTCGCCCAGGCACTCAGACACCTGGGCAAAAAATACTAGTCGGTGCCCACTACGACTCTGTTGCTGGCTCTCCAGGCGCAGACGACAATATTAGCGCAGTTGCCACAGCGCTTGAAATCGCTCGCATTTTTGCCAGCTACCCCACGGATAAAACCCTACAGATTGTTTTTTTTGACCAAGAAGAGTTTCAGCCAGAGGGGGCCGGTCTGTTGGGCAGCAATGCGTTTGTTAATGAGCCGACCAATTTAGACGGGCTAGAGGGAGCCGTCATTTTAGAAATGCTGGGCTATGCCTGTTATGAGGCTGGCTGTCAAACCTATCCGTCAGGGTTAGACCCACAGAATTTACCAACAGTAGGAGATTTTATTGGTGTAATTGGTGACACCGATCATCCAGATTTGTTAGCAACCTTTGTCACCGACGAAGAGAGTGCGCCAACTGCGCAAGCCTCAAACTTCAAGGCCGTTACACTGCCTGTGCCGATTGGGGTTTTGCCCTTTATGCCCGATCTATTTCGCAGTGATCATGTCCCCTTTTGGCTCAGGGGTATTGGAGCCGTCATGGTAAGTGACACAGCAAATTTTCGAAACCCAAACTATCACCGAGATAGTGACACGGTTGATAGCCTAGATATGGATTTTTTAGAACAAACGGCTCAGTATCTTGTTAGCCGGGTAACCAGCCTCTTAGGAGATGGCTAGGCGTCACTGGTTTCCTGGCGAGAACGACTGAGAGGTCGGCTCTTCTTTGCCAGAGACAGAGTGAGAAACAAACGGAGGCAACTCTGGCTCAGAAATATCTACCTTAATGGAAGACGCAGATGATTTGGCTGCTTCAGCCGACTCGTCACTAAGAGCATCGCTGTCAATGTCTTCAGCAGCCGTGTCTTCTCCGTCTTCCCCATGGAGAGTGAGGGATGGCGAAGAATCCTGATTGGATGCGATTACATAAGAAATCTGGCGAGTCTCTTTGGGAGCCGTGTCTAGTAGCTTAGAAACCTGTTCATCTGGCTCTGGTTCGTCATCTTTACCAGGAGGCAACAACAAAAGCCGCTTTCGCATCTTTGCCATGGGAGTCATGATATGGGCAATGCGTTCCTCTAGCCAGATAAGCCCGGCTCCTAGAGCTTCGGCCAGGGTACTAATCAATCGGTAAAGGGCTACACTGCTGATGAGCAGACCACTGGGTAGCTGATTCCCAAGCAGTGCGATCGCAACTGCTTCAAATACCCCTACACCACCTGGTGCGCCAGGAACAACCAACCCCAACAGCCAAGCCACACTAAACGCACCTAAAATCGAGAAAAATTGGCCCGGCTGCAGCGGCTGCAACGCAATAATCGTGACTAGAAAGCCCATGCCCCGCAGCAGTACAAACCCAAATTCACCAAGCAGTGAACGCCAGGGATAAAACTGTAGCTGCAGAGTACTGGTAATCACTGTCAGCCCCTGTGATTGAGCTTTGGCTTTACCCAGCTTACGCAGGAGTGGATTGAGAAAGCGCGGCTGGATCGCCACTAGCATAGCTACCAGTGCCCCGATGGAGATCACCAACAGTCGCCAATCACCCGCCGCCGCAATGCTAAAGCTAATCGAGGCCAAACCCAGCGCCGCTGCTGCCATCAGCACAGGTTCTAGCAAAACACCGACAATCGCTGCCCCTGTAGACGAGCCAGATGATTGCAACGCCCTTACACGACCGTAGAAATGCCAGACATTACCAGGTAGATACTTGGCAATGTTGGTTTTCAAGTAGATAGCGGTGGACCAACGACCATCGTGGGACTGCCCAATTGTGCGCAAAATTAGGTGCCATACCCACCCCGACCAAATATGCGCCATCAGGGTAATGCCCAACGCTATGGTCAGTAATGATAGGGTAGACCCTGTAATTTCCAGGGTTTTGACTTCTTGCCAATGATCTTTCAGGGTTTTGGCTAGAAAAAATAGGATGCCGCCAAACAAAAACCAGCGAAAGATGCGTTTAACCATGGATGAAGAAAGCCAGCGCATAAAACGTCGGTGTACGGTAAATGGACAGTGATCACGAATATTAAACCGTGTTAATACTCAGGGCTAAAGGGGTTGCGATTGCTGATTTAGGGGATGAATCGGTCCAGAGGAGTGGTCATTTTACAACTTCTCACAGCTAAAACCATCTTGAGGATCAGCAATGCCAAGGTTTTTAACACTTCAGCCTCTAATCTTTGATCAGTTATTTGGATATAGGTTTAACACACAGACCCGAAAATTACTTACTCAGGCAGGTGTTTTTTGTGGCTGATAGCCCTGCATAATACGGCCACAGCCTCGATATTGTTTGTAATAGGTCTGGCTGACTGGCTCAATGGGATGCAAAAGTGAGTCAATGCCAATGCCGTTACGGCCCTGGTCTTTACCCGAGCTGTGAATGTAGTATCCATCAGCTAGGTGCAAGGCTACATGGGTGGTCCGCTCTGGAGTGCCAAAAAAGATCAGATCCCCTGGCTGTAGCTCACTGGTTTCAATCCTTTCTGTAAACGCCTCCTGCTGATAAGAATCGCGGGGTAACGGTACTCCAACAGATGCAAATGCGGCCTGGACTAAACCAGAGCAGTCATAATTGGGAGCAACGGTTCCCCCCCATAGATATTGGTTGGGGACGGCCAACGCCGCCTGGGCAAAAGCAATCGCTCCAGGAATAGCCTGCTCAATATCGCTGCGGGTCACAGTCTGGGGTCGGTAGGCTTGGGTCGCCACACTCAGGGCATCAATATCGCTTAACCGGATCCAGCCTGGATAATCGTCGGCACACAAAACGGCATGAACTCCATCGGGTTCCATCGCCGTAATCTTAAGCTGGCGTCCGCTGGCCGCTTGAGTAACTAGACCTGGCTCGGTTGGGGTTTTGTAGAAATTTAAGGTGCGATCGCATCGATACTCAGCGTCAGGTTGCGATCGCCAATTTTTTTTAAGTTCCTCAATGTGCACCACTGCTCCTGTGTCCTTTTATCGTCAGCTTTTAGAGCGTATCGCTTCGCCATTATTCTGAACCAATCTCACATCGGTCCCCAAAACTTAGCCGTCTCAATTTAACGAATGAACCATTCCGTCAGACAATAAAGGCAGATTTTGTTGCATTAGCTACCGTTTTGCTAGCGATGCCCATTGCTATCCGTTAACCATTGTTATGAGTCTGACTGTATCTCGACCCCAGGTGAACGAAACTTTTCGGATCACACCTCCAGCTCTAGAAATCCCTGAGCGTTTGCTCTTAGGCCCCGGTCCTTCCAACTCAAATCCTGAGGTTGTAGCGGCCATGAACCGTCAGCCCATTGGCCATCTGGACCCAGCCTACCTTGACTTAATGGATGAAGTGCAGGCCATGATGCGCTACGTTTGGCAGACCGAAAACCCGATGACACTACCCATCAGCGGCACCGGCTCTGCAGCCATGGAAGCCACCCTGGCGAATGCTGTCGAACCTGGCGATGTGGTGTTAGTGGGCATCAACGGATACTTTGGCAATCGTCTGGTCGATATGGCCGGACGCTATCGCGCCGATGTTCGCACCATTAGCAAACCCTGGGGAGAGGTCTTTAGCCTAAGTGAGCTACGGGCAGCGCTCGAAGAACATCGCCCAGCTATTTTGGCGCTAGTTCACGCAGAAACCTCCACAGGCGCTCGTCAACCACTAGAGGGTGTTGGCGATTTATGCCGAGAGTTTGACTGTCTACTGCTCATCGACACTGTAACCAGCATGGGCGCGGTGCCCATTTTTCTAGATGACTGGGGTGTAGATATGGCCTATAGCTGCAGTCAAAAGGGGTTAAGCTGCCCGCCAGGCAGTTCTCCGTTTACCATGAGTGAGCGAGCCTTACAAAAATTAGACAAACGTCAGACAAAAGTAGCCAACTGGTACTTAGATATTTCTTTGTTACGCAACTATTGGGGCAAAGGTCGTACTTACCACCACACGGCACCGGTCAACATGACCTACGCCATTCGTGAAGCCCTACGTCTGGTGATCGAAGAAGGCTTAGAAAACTCTTGGGAACGGCATCAAAAAACGGCTGAGAAACTATGGGATGGCCTGGCGGATCTAGGTCTTGACTGCCATGTTCCCAAAGAATACCGTTTGCCCACACTAACCACGGTCAAAGTACCTGACGGCACTGATGCTAAAGCAGTCACCAGCAAACTGTTAAACGACCACAACATAGAAATCGGTAACGGTCTTGGTGAACTCGGTGGCAAAGTCTGGCGCATCGGTCTGATGGGCTACAACAGTCAGCCCGAGAACGTAGAGAAGGTACTGACTGCCTTAGACAAAGTGATGGCAGAAATCTAAGCAGCCTTGACCAGTTCACACTTAAAAGCTGAGCCTCTGACTTAGAAGCTCAGCTTTTTAATACATGGTTTCCTGCTACTAGCTGATAGTGTTCTACAACAGGAAACGGATCATAGAAATGGTGCAGTAAGGATTTCCAAGCTTGATACTCATCCGATTCTCGAAATCCTTTGATGTGATGTTCTAACGTTTGCCAGGTAACAAACAGCACATAGCGATTTTCTTTTTCAATGCACTTTTGTAACTGATGTCCACCATATCCAGCCATTGAACTGATAATACATTGAGCTTGCTGAAAGGCCGTCTCAAACAATTCTGTCTCACCGGGCTTAATATCTAGTAAAGCAACTTCTAAAATCATTAGATTCTCCCAACGCGAACCTTTCTAGTTGTTGCACAGCAGTCGGCATAAAATCTAGGAAACAATAGACTATCAGGCAGCTATCTATGGGTCAGTAGCTGTCCTAATTTGCTATCCGGGCAAAAAGTGAACGGATTCTCAATGTGCCACTTAGGCTAGACATCAACAGCGACCACACGATGCAACATAATGGTTATAAACTCGTCTAGGATGACAAATATTGTGACGGTCTATCTTGATGGCTCTAGATTTGCCCCAGTTTTATCGTGCTGTTAACCCCAGCCGTCCATTACGATTGGTACAGGCTGATGAGACACAGTACTACATAGATTTCTCGTCTGTGCGGGGCGGTGATATCGTGCGAGAGTTAGAGCGTACAATTGTGCTATTGTCACCTGACGAGTCAACAACACAGCTTTTTACTGGCAATATTGGCTGCGGCAAATCTACAGAGTTACTCAGACTCAAAGCACAGCTCGAACGACAGGGGCTACATGTGGTTTATTTTGAGTCGGATCGAGACTTAGAAATGGCCGATGTAGATATTAGCGATATTCTATTGATGATTGCTCATCAGGTGGTGGAGAGTTTAGAGAATGATGGCATTAAGCTGAGGCCATCGGTTTTGGTAAATTTATTTCGCAATCTGGCAGAAACGCTACAGGCACCGATGGAAATTGCTGATGTGAGTTTCTCTGTGGGGATTGCAGCAATTACAGCTCGGGCTAAAGAGAGTCCAGAGATGCGTAGCCGCATGCGTCAGTATTTGGAACCTCGCACCAAAACAATTATTGATGCCAATAATGAAGCGCTGTTAGCGGCTGCGATCGCAACCCTCCGCGCCAACGGCAAAAAGGGACTCGTTGTTATTGTCGACAACCTCGATCGCATTGACCCGGTAGAACGAGCCAATGGTCGCACTCAGTCAGAGTATCTATTTATTGATCGGGGCGAACAGCTCAAGCGATTAAACTGTCATCTGGTATACACTATCCCCTTGGCTCTGGTCTTCTCTGACGACCTGCCGCGTCTTTCTAATCGGTTTGGAGTCTCTCCTAAAGTGTTACCCATGGTGCCAGCGACCCAACGCGATGGCACTATTTCTGAACCAGGACTAGCTCTGCTGCAACAGATGGTTCTAGCTCGCGCGTTTCCCGATAAAAACTATAATGAGCGCATCGATCACATCAAAGATATTTTTGAACACGTTGATGTGCTAAATCGTCTCTGTCAGCTGAGTGGTGGCCATATGCGCAACCTGATGCGTCTTCTCTATGGTTGTTTACAAAAGGGCGATCCACCCATTCAATCTGCTGTGCTTGAAGCTGTTATTCGAGATGAGCGCGACTCTCTGATGGCCTTGATTGATGAAAGCGAATGGCAGCTCATGCTTAAGGCGGTCAGCGCTCCAGACAATCAGGGTAATGAAGCCTATAGTCTTTTGTTGCGGAGCCTGTTTTTATATGAATATCGTGACAACAGTGGCCGTTGGTTTGATATTAACCCAGTCTTAAAGGAAACCAAACGCTTTCAAAATTGGCAGGCCAACCATGCAAACATTACAGGCAGTTAGCCCCACCGGGATTCCCATACTCCGCTATGTATCAGGCTGATTTACCCGAAATTGTTCTCCATAATCAAACAGCCCTATACAT
>ERZ1740070.442-NODE-442-length-29018-cov-18.306184_pt1 | contig 29018 bp, 32 predicted proteins | sample MGYA00581734_ERZ1740070 | MGnify/ENA primary metagenome ERZ1740070 (study PRJEB43018, sample SAMN04849744) | marine metagenome | isolation source: floating plastic debris | place: Pacific Ocean | collected 2008-09-01 | study: EMG produced TPA metagenomics...
CCGGACTCGTCCCAGCCACATTGCTCATGGTTGGTCCGGGATTTATTCCTTTTGCCGTGTATCTCTACCTCGTCCCCCTGTGTAACTGGCTTTGGCCCACTCGGCTAGAGTCTGCCCCCGTGGCAGATCAAATATCTAACGTCGGGTGACCTGTGGGTGTGGCCCAGCATTAGCTCTTAAGTTAAATTTAACAGGAACGCAACCATGTCTCTAAAAGGTCTTTTTCAAAACAGCTACTTTTATTTGTTCCTAGGATGCATGGGTACCCTAGGCAGTCTAGGAATCACTCTTTTCATGGCAGAAAATGCTAACTCAGCCCCCATCACAAACCCTGCCTACAACAACTCTGCAGTTGTCTCGAGTTTAGAACAATAGGCCGACTTAGACCTGTAGATAGAAATGGCTCCTCGCCAAGCTTACAGCCTGATCTATCCCACTAGCTAACAAAACTATACAACCGCCAAAAACACCTCTGACTTTAAGGATTTTTCCTGATTCCCGCCGTCTGTCGATACACTGCGCAACATTTAGAAACCTTGTAACCTACGTCACTAGATTTTCAAAGTAAACACTGATATATTCTGTGAATTCACTTTGTAGGCTAAAAAATACTGATTGGTGAGCATAAGCTTGTCAGTCTGGCATTTAGGCGGGGTTAACATTCCCATTGCCGGTTCAAAGTGATGTGTGCAAACACAGGACACTTCTGACTTAAGGAAATCTTCAGATATGGTTAGTAGACAGGCTCGTTCCAACGCGGTGAATTCCGCAGGTGGATTCATGAATGACTTTCGTGAGTTCTTGCTGCGTGGCAATGTTGTTGACTTAGCCGTAGCCGTTGTTATTGGTGGTGCTTTTGGGGCCGTCATCACTTCTTTCATTGAGGATATTATTACTCCTCTGTTGCTTAACCCTGCACTCAAGGCAGCTGGCGTTGATGATATTGCAGCGCTATCTGCCAATGGCATCAAGTACGGTCTTTTCCTATCGACCATGATCAACTTTGTTGTGATCGCCTTCATCTTGTTCATGATCATCCGCACATTTGAGCGTATGAAGCGGACTGAAGAGGTAGATGCAGGTCCTACCACCGATGAAAAGCTCAACGATACTCTGGGTCGCCTAACTGGGTTTCTCGAGCAACGCATGTAAGCGTTTGAGTCCTGAGACTACGGTATTCATAATCCGTTGAGTCAATACACTTGAACAACAAGCTAGGGATATTTCCTGGCTTGTTTTTTTAATGAAAACAACCAATATCGTAAAAATTGTTATGGGATAATGTGGGGGTCATAAACCATGTCTAAACCGAAATCTGTAGATTTCTCTGGGTCAAACCGGCCGTTCTGGACGTGACCAAGGTTATGTAGGACTATCTGATTGTGACCGCACCTACTGCAACACTTTTGATTTCTTGTCCTGATCAGCAGGGACTGGTAGCTAAAATTGCAAACTTTATCTATGCCAATGGGGGCAACGTTGTCCACGCTGACCAGCATCGAGATGAGCCATCAGAGCTGTTTTTGTCCCGGATTGAATGGCAGTTAGAAGGGTTTAATTTAAAGCGAGAGCTAATTGGACCGGCCTTTGATTCTATTGCTAAGCCCCTAGGAGCCACGTGGCAGCTGCACTGTTCGGATGTGGTGTCCCGCATGGCGATTTGGGTGAGTAAGCAAAACCACTGTCTACTGGACTTACTATGGCGGCACCAGGCGGGTGAGCTAGCGGCAGAGATTCCGCTGATTATGAGCAACCATGAAACGCTGAGGCCGATTGCAGAACAATTTAATATTGCGTTTCATCACATTCCGATGACTAAAGCCACTAAGCCTGAGCAAGAAGCAAAACAGCTAGCTCTGTTAAAGGAACACACCATTGATGTGGTGGTGTTGGCTAAGTATATGCAAATTCTAAGTCCTGACTTTTTGAGTCAGTTTCCTCAAATCATTAATATTCATCACTCGTTTTTACCGGCCTTTGTCGGGGCCAATCCCTACCACCGGGCCTATGAGCGGGGGGTAAAAATTATTGGGGCAACGGGGCACTACGTGACGTCAGATTTAGATGCGGGGCCGATTATTGAGCAAGATGTGGTGCGGGTAAGCCATCGCGATCAGGTGAGTGATTTGATTCGTAAGGGCAAGGATCTGGAGCGGATGGTGCTGGCCCGAGCGGTGCGGCTGCATTTGCAACACCGGGTTTTGGTATACGGCAATCGGACGGTGGTGTTTGCTTAGGAGCATGGGATTTGCGTTGGCGAAGCCGCTCCAGCAGAACATCGCATCTACCCCATCAGTTCGCATCGTTCGTATCTATAGATCCCAATCGCAGCACACAGATTAAATTCTAAGCATCATGCTATATTCTATGCGCAACGACCATAGACGACTCAAAACCACCTATAAACAGTCAATCTGGGAGATTTTTCAATGCAGAAGCAACAGCTTTTGACTCAAACCATGGCGTTTCTCTTATGTACTACGCCCGAAACCACACTGGGCAAGTTACTAGGCCTATGTTTGGCATCTAAAGTAGATGCTGAAAATTCAGGTAAGAGCCCCTTGGAATTTGCGGAAGAACTGTTGCAACATCCTGAAAAAGTTACTACTTGGATTTCAGAAGTGGTCGACAGCGACGATCGCTACAGCGTGGATGAAATGGTAGCCCTGTCGGAAATGAATTTGAAAGATCCCGAAAAGTTTATGAAGGAACTGTTGGATGAGATGACAGTATTGGATACCCAAGGTTTATAGAACCAGGGCCTAGGGCAGGCTGTAACAGCTGCAACCGGCACTCATTTAAATTATTAAGAGACTGTTGGATAGTCTTCAAATTAAGTCTTTAAAACTTCAAGCTATCTTAAGACTCTATTTCTAAAGATGCCAAAGAGAAACAAACCACTGCAGCCAGCTCAGATTGAGGCGTATGTCCGCCAGACCACTCAGCTTCTAGACCTGCCCATACCGCCAGAGCAAATGGCTGATGTGGTGGAGAACTTTGAGCAAGTCCATACTATTGCGCAACAGGTACTCGAGTTTCCACTGCCCGATGATTTAGAAGTCGCCCCCAGGTTTGAACCGTGATGTTAGCTAGCGACATTGCCCAACGGGTCAACGGTGGGGAAATAACGGCTCAGGCAGTGGTACGGACTGCGTTAGACCGCATTACCCGACAAGATAAACAACTCAACTGTTTTACCCACGTGCTGACCGACTCGGCCCTAGCGGCGGCAGCGGTCATCGATCAGAAGCTGGCCCAGGGTAAATCGGTAGGCCCTCTGGCCGGGGTTCCTTTTGCTGTCAAAAATCTCTTCGATATTGCTGGCACCGTTACCCTGGCGGGTTCCAAGATAAATCGAGATAATTCTGCAGCCACGCTAGATGCCACTGCAGTGACCAGGCTGAAGGCAGCTGGAGCTGTTTTGGTGGGCGCACTCAACATGGATGAGTATGCCTATGGCTTTGTTACGGTCAACCATCACTATGGGACCACCCCCAACCCCCACGACCCAACGAGAATTTCAGGGGGGTCCTCCGGCGGCTCGGCGGCGGCAGTGGCAGCCGGGTTAGTGCCGCTCACTCTTGGCTCTGATACAAATGGGTCCATTCGAGTGCCGGCCTCACTCTGCGGGGTTTATGGGCTCAAACCCACCTATGGCCGTCTCTCTCGGGCCGGTGTTTATTTGTTTTCTAGCAGCCTGGATCATGTGGGTCCCTTTGCTCGCTCAGTCCCCGATCTTGCCCTGGCGTTTGCCAGCCTGCAGGGACCTGATTCCCGCGATCCCATCTGCACAGACCGGGCTCCAGCAAGCCCCAATTTGTCTGGGGATATCACGGGGTTACGCATCGCCATCGCTGGAGAGCATTTTGCCCGAGGCATGACGCCCACGGCGGCCAAGGCTCTGGAAAGGGTTGCTAAGGCCCTAAATGCAACCAGCACCGTGACGTTGCCTGAAACCGCCCGTGCCCGCGCAGCGGCCTACGTTATTACGGCAAGCGAGGGCAGTCAGCTCCATTTATCTCGCTTGCAAACTCGCTTACAAGACTTTGATCCCGCCACCCGCGACCGGTTTGTGGCGGGTGCCCTGATCCCCAGCAGCTGGTATCTTCAAGCCCAGCGTTTTCGTCGCTGGTATCGAGATCAGGTGCGTCAAATATTTAACACCGTGGATCTAGTGTTAGCACCGACCACCCCCTGTAGCGCTCCCCTAAGGGAGCAGACCACCATGGAGCTTGAGGGGGAATCGGTGCTGATACGCCCTCACCTTGGGGTGTATACCCAGCCGCTATCGTTTATTGGTCTACCGGTGCTGTCGGTGCCGGTGCAGCTGCCAGGGGAGCTACCAATGGGCGTACAGTTAATTGCCCGTCCGTATCATGAAAACATTATTTTTCAGGCGGCGGCGGTGTTAGAACAATCCGGGATCACAGGCTGTTAATTTAATCAGAGAGTTGAGGGCCAACCCCGTTATCCACCGACGATTACCCATCACCTGCCCTTGGTCGTAATCGCTAGTGCGACGGCGTACCCCCACGAAAATGTACAGAAAACCGAATAATTATGGGTTGTTAAGACCCTAGGCAATTACCGAAAAGCTGTGTCAAGATCGTAACAAGATACACACATTAAAAATAAAAGGGTCAACACAAATATCTGAGCTATTGGGAAACTCGAACGCTTCAACTGTGGTGCTTTCTACAACCCTATTGTTCTCCGAAGGCTGAACTGTTGACCTATTTAGGAGATTGCTTATTATGTTGTTACGCAGCGTCTTACTTGCTCTGGCATTACCTGTTTTTGTTTTGTCCCCAGTTCAGGGTGCGTCCGAAGCAGATGTGCAGCGTCTAGAAGTCACAGGGGCCTGTCCTGACTGTGATTTGTCAGGAGCTGATTTGAGCACATCCCACCTAATTGGCGCGGACCTGCGCGGAGCAAATTTGCAGGGTGCTAATCTTTCTGACAGCAATCTTGAAGGGGCTGACCTAACCAGTGCCGATCTTACGGGGGCCGATCTTAGCGGTGCCTTTTTGACTAATGCTGTTTTCCAATCGGCTATCTTAGATGGTGCCGATCTGTCCAGCTCAATACTTCACTTTACCGATGTTAGCGACGCCTCCCTGGAGAACATCGATATTGCTGATGCCCAGGTCATAGGAACGCCCATCAGTGTAGGTGGCCCCTACGAGGACTACGAAGACAACGTGGTGGGTGAATAGGCCCGCCGCCTTCTGACGCCAGCGCCGTCACTGACTTGTTACTAAATCGTCGTCGCCATGCTTAAACGGGCATGATCGAGCGCTGGCAGGCTGGGCAGACGGCGTGGATTAGTAGCTGACAGTCGAGCAAGTGATAGCCTGACTTGTCAGCCATCTTGGCTCCGGCTTTGAGTACTGAGTCGTTTTTGAACTCAATTGTCTTGTTGCACCGCACACAAATTAAATGGTGGTGATGGTGGGGCGAGGGCTGGTTAATTTCGTAGCGCTTTTGACCTTCGGCTAACTCTAGCTCTCGTAAAATCCCCATGCGGGACATGAGCTTGAGGTTGCGGTAGATGGTCGAAAGACTGATGGGTTCGCCTTCTTCTTTTAGCAGCTCGCACAGCTCTTCAGCGCTGAGATGCTGACCCTTATCAATGTTCTGAAACGTATTGAGAATGGTTTCTCGCTGAGGCGTCATGCGCCATCCCCGTTCGTGGAGTTCGGCCTTCATTGCTGTAGGGGTATAGGAAGCCATGGCCGTTCCTCCGTAAAATGTCATTAACTAGTTCTTAATGCGAATGATAGCGAAATCTCTGGCCACTTGCAATAGTTTTCCACTATTGCGAATAATATCCAAAAGCCTCGGTCAAAAACATGGGCAAATCGGCTAACTTGTCCGAAGCTCCGTGACAACAGGGTTTAGATGATGAAATTCTCAACATCACGGTTAGAAAATTGGTAACCCAAGCCTGAAAAAAATGCAGCAGGTCTTAGTTTTTAAGAACACCGATTTCCTTCTAGAATATTATTTGGGAAATTTTCGCATTAATGTTGGCTATGTCTTACAAATCTGCTTTAGTTTGTGCTGGTTTGATTTCGTTTGCGATCGCAAGCTGCAACAACCAGTCGCAAGAGGCCGCCGCCCCCGATGCCATCGTCAATGTTTACTCAGCCCGGCACTACGATGTAGACAACGACCTGTTTGAGAGCTTCACCGAGCAGACAGGCATCAAGGTGAATGTGGTCGAGGGTAAATCCGACGAGCTGATTGAACGGATCAAAACCGAAGAGGAGGCCAGCCCAGCGGATGTGTTTGTCACCGTTGATGCGGGGCGGCTGTGGCGGGCAGAGCAAGCGGGCATTTTTCAACCCGTATCGTCTCCGGTGCTAGAGGAAAAGGTGCCGGTCAGCCTGCGCCATCCTGACGGTCTGTGGTACGGCCTGACCAAGCGGGCACGGGTCTTAATCTACAACATAGATAAGGTTGAGCCGTCCGAACTATCCACCTATGAAGCCCTGGCTGAGCCCGAGTGGCAGGGACGGGTGTGTGTGCGCAGCTCTGGCAATATCTACAATCAGTCCCTATTGGGCTCTTTGATTGAAACCATTGGGTTAGAAGAAACCGAAAATTGGGCCAAAGGATTGGTCAATAATTTTGCCCGAGACCCCGACGGTGGGGACATCAATCAAATTAAGGCGGTATCGGTGGGGCAGTGCGATGTGGCCATTGCCAACCACTACTATTGGGCCAGAATTGCTAAATCTGAAGCGCCCCAAGATCAGGCGGTAATCGCTAACACGGCGGTATTTTTCCCCAACCAGGATGATCGGGGTACCCATGTAAACATCAGTGGCTTTGGTTTGGTGGCTGGGGCTGAGCATCGAGAAAGTGCGATCGCATTTCTCGAATTTCTAGTCAGCCCTGAAGCTCAGGAAGTGTTTGCCAATAGCAACAACGAATACCCGGTGGTTGAAGGGACATCCACCGATCCCATCGTGGCAGAACTCGGCGACTTTAAGGTGGACGAAGTCAACGTATCGGCCTACGGTCGCAATAACCCCGACGTGGTCAAACTAGTCGATCGGGTGGGTTGGAAGTAACCCTATGCTATTCCAAATTCCAGATGTGCTCTCAGCCGATGAGCTTAGCCAACTTCGCACGACGCTGGCCACCGCTGAGTTTGTAGATGGCAAAACCACCGCTGGTTGGTATGCCAAACAGGTGAAGCATAATCAACAGCTTCAGCGCGGCGCTGGCCAACCCCTAGAGGCCATCGTCACAGCTGCCCTCAACCGTCATCCGCTGTTTCAAATTGCCGTACGTCCCAAACAGATCCATAATCTGCGCTTTAGTCGCTATGGCGTGGGTATGTCCTACGGCACCCATGCCGACAATGCCATGATGGGCCGCTATCGTTCAGATGTGTCCTTTACCGTTTTCCTAAGTGAGCCCGCCGACTACGACGGCGGGGAACTGGTGATTGAAGCCGCCGACGATGAACAGGCCTATCGATTGCAGGCAGGCAGTGCCATTGTCTACCCGTCATCGACGCTGCACCGGGTGAATGACGTCACCCAAGGGCAGCGACTAGTGGTCGTTGGCTGGGTACAAAGCTTAGTGCGTGACCCGGCCCAGCGAGAGCTGCTGTTCGACCTTGATACGGCACGTCGCTCACTCTATGCCCAGCACGGTAAAACAGTTGAGTTTGACTTGCTCTCTAAAAGTGTGTCAAATCTGCTGCGACGCTGGGCCGAGTAACGGGCAACCCCTATCCCCCTTTCAGGGCTTTCTTGAGAGTACTTCTGAGGTCAGAGTAGCGCGCGAGTAAGCTCTCAGGAATTAAGTTGTAGTATTTGAGCCAGCGCTCATTGATCTTGTTGCCCTGCTTTTTAGTCCCCTGGACAATAGGTGTTTCGTCAGGAAGTTCAATGTCACAAAAGTCCATAACCTGCCGAATCGTTGGCTCAAACTCTTTGACCAAGTCTTCGTACACCACCTCAAAAAACGGTAGGTTATTCTGCTCAAAAAATGTTGTCCAGTTTTTATTGCGAGCTCGTAGCCCTTGTTTGTAGCGATAAATATTCAGCGGATTAAAGAAAACTTTCTTTTTACGATAAGCAGGCTCGCCTTGGAAATCTTTAGGAATCATATAAACACCCGTTTGATATCCAATTGATGCAGAAATAGCCTGTTTAGCTAAGTCACCCCGCCGGATAAAAATAAACCGTGGGTTGGGAAAAAACAGGTTGAGAATTTCCAGATTCGACTTTGACGCCAGGGTTGGGTCCGTACGCGCTATCTTCGTCAAAGTTTTCATGTGGTCCCAATGCAGTTTGATGCCAAAAACCTGATTGGGGGTGGTTCCTTCGCGATAAATTTTCGGCAGATAGTCGTAGAGTTCATCGGCTGAAGACCGGACGGCATTCCGCTCCAAAATCTGGGGTAGAAAGAACTCTTCAGATTGACCGACACAGTTCAGATTGCTCAACGTTTTGCAGAGCAACGTGCTACCCGAGCGCCCGGTGGAGCAGATAACAATACTTTTAGTCGGCAACAAATCAGCCGATAGGTTGGTAGAAAACGACATTTGATTTCCGCCTATATGTCGTACAACTTGCCGTTGCTGATTTAATGGATAAACCGATCAGCTTAGATATGCCATGGGACAACATCTTGCAGATAAGTTCATACCCCAAATCATCCACAGCTAAAACCCATACCGGCAGCTAGTGATTAATCAAGCGCCCGTATGGGTTTAAGAATACTAAAATTTTGCTCCTCGATTACGGGTGCCCTTAATAAGCGTCCTGTAATTCGTAGAAATCTGGCGAAATATAGTCCTTACGCATGGGCCAGCCGACCCAGTCTTCAGGCATCAGCAACCGCTTTAGGTTGGGGTGCCCTTCATAAATGATGCCGTACATGTCATAGCTCTCTCGCTCTTGCCAGTCGGCCGCCTTCCAGATCCAATAGACGGAGGGCACTTTTGGATTATCCCGTGGGATGTACACCTTAATCCGTACTTCCTCGGGCTGATCAGCATTGTCACTCAACTTTAACAGGTGGTAAAAGCTCACCAGAGGCTGACCAGGGCCAGCATCATAGGCGCCCTGACACTGAAGATAGTTAAAGCCGTAGGCGTACAGCGCCGTACAAAACGGAATCAAAAATGCCGGTTCTACCCTAAGCAGCTCTGTTCCTAAGTGATCACGCTCCATGATTTCATGGGCAAATCCCTGCTCGGTCAACCAGAGCGATACGGGTCCAGCTTCTACGAGCGCGCCCGCTGATTCTACGGCGGACTCTGGGGCTACGTTTTCATCAGCCATTGTTTGTTTCCTCCGGTTGAGCCGCCTTCTCTGCTTCAGGCAGCGTTACAGGCATGCCCATGGACTGCATCAGCTCCTTAGAGGGGGCTGCGCGGGTAGCAGAGCGAATGTAGTTGCCAGTGAGGATAGGGGCCACCGCCTCCATCTTGTGGGCGCGGGTGTAGTAGCGATGGGTTTGCTCCAAAATGCCCCGCTCACGCATGGACTCGTTGGCCACTTTCTTACGCAGCTTGATCACAGCGTCAAAAATAGCTTCTGGGCGGGGCGGGCAACCGGGAATGTACACATCCACCGGAATTAGCTTATCCACACCACGTACCGCCGACGGTGAATCAACACTGAACATGCCACCTGTAATGGTGCATGCCCCCATGGCGATGACGTACTTAGGCTCGGGCATCTGCTCGTAAAGCCGCACGAGGGCAGGAGCCATCTTCATGGTGACGGTGCCAGCGGTGATTAACAAATCGGCCTGGCGTGGGCTAGACCGGGGAGCTAAGCCAAATCGGTCAAAATCAAACCGAGAGCCCAACAGGGCCGCAAACTCAATAAAGCAGCAGGCCGTGCCATATAGCAACGGAAACAGGCTGGACAGGCGGGTCCAGTTATAGATGTCATCAACGGTGGTGAGAATGACGTTTTCTGACAGCTCCTGGGTAACAGCCGGAGGAGCCGCCGGGTTCATAACCCGTTCGTTATCACCAATTAATGAATTACCCGAAGGGGACTTCATGACCATTCCAATGCTCCTTTACGCCATGCGTAAACCAAACCGATTAATAAAATTGCAATAAAAACTAATGCCTCAACAAAGGCTAGAACACCCAATGTGTGGAAGGCGACCGCCCACGGATATAGAAAAACGGTTTCGACGTCAAAGATGACGAAGACCAGGGCAAACATGTAATAGCGGATGTTGAATTGAATCCAAGCACCGCCAATGGGTTCCATTCCTGACTCGTATGTAGTGCGCCGAGCCACCCCTGTTCCTTTCGCGCCAAGGAGTTTAGCAGCTCCTAGGGCGGCCACAGGAATCAGACCACAGATCATCAAAAATAATAGAAAGTACTCGTATCCGGTTAGTACAAACACGCGCGTTTTATGGTTTTCCGTCAGGGGGCTTATAACCCCAATTAGCTTACTTCTATTCTAGTCAGCTGTGTAGGTTAATCCCACCGGGATAGAAAAAACTGAGATTTTTTTTTGGGCCACGGCCGCTCCTGGGTATGAATTTGTCTGCAGGGTGCTTCGATACATCCTCGAAATCAGCAACGATAATTTTTGAGCGCTGCCCGTGTAGATTTCAGACATTTTTGTGCCATGATCCCTGGCCCGCTCAATTGCAACAGCCATCTATATCGGGATATGTCGGGAGACGCAGCTCGGTATGTAATAATTGTTTACATCGACGCTACCCGAACCCCCCATGAGTACTGAGCCAGATGCTAAACCGGTGGTGGACACGCCCGAGGCCGAAGAGCCACCCGCGCCACTTACACCCTACGAAATGGATCGCTATGAGTGTCGTCCTTGTGGCTATACCTATGAGCCAGTTAAGGGGGATGGTAAGGCAGAGATTCCACCAGGGGTGCCGTTTACAGAGCTGCCGATAAAATGGCGCTGTCCGGTGTGTGGCTCTCGTCCCAAGATGTTTACGAGCATTGGGCCAGCCGGTAAGCCGTCAGGGTTTAGTGAAAACCTGGGCTATGGTCTGGGGGTGAATGTGCTAACGCCAGGTCAGAAAAATATTCTGATCTTTGGTTCGTTGGGGCTGGCGTTCCTATTCTTTATGAGTTTGTATGGCCTGAAGTAGGTCTCAAATGGCCTTGGCCAGCCATGTTCCTGGGGGTCCAGGGTGTGGTTCTCAGTCTAGTTTCATGTCTCAGTTTGTTTATTTGTCTTGAATTAGTAGAGATGCAAACGGTTTTAACAGGCTTTTTTAATGGGCGAGTGGCCATCGGGCTAAAGCGATTGCTGCTGGTTGCGATCGCACTTCTCACCGTCGGCTGTACAAAGTTTTTTCTGCCATCCCTGGAAACCAATCCATGGCAGATGATTGCCTTAGAAACCGACGCCACCTTTTCTGATGTGGCGTTTACGACGGATGTTAACCATGGCTGGTTAGTGGGCAGCCGCTCCACGTTGTTTGAAACCACCGACGCGGGTCAAACCTGGGAGCAGAAGGCTCTAGATTTGGGTGAGCAGCGTTACACCTTCACCTCCGTCAGTTTTGTCGGCGACGAAGGCTGGGTCGTTGGTTTGCCCAGCGTGCTGCTACACACCACCGATGGGGGACAATCCTGGGCCAAGGTACCCCTCAGTTCGCAGCTGCCCGGCAGCCCTCTGATGGTGACTGCCCTAGGTAAGGGAACCGTCGAAATGGCCACCGATGTGGGAGCCATTTACCGCACTGAAGACAGCGGTCGCAACTGGACGGCACTGGTTCAGGCGGCGGTAGGAGTCGTGCGTAACATAACTCGTGGTGACGATGGTCGCTACGTGGCCGTCTCGTCTCGAGGAAATTTTTACTCCACCTGGGAACCTGGTGAAGACAGTTGGCAGCCCCACAACCGCGACAACTCCAAGCGATTGCAGAACATGGGTTTCACCAGTGGTGGTGACCTTTGGCTGATTGCTCGAGGCGGTCAAATGCAGTTTAGCCAACCCGATGAAACCCCTGACGTGCCCAAGTACGAATCTTGGGGAGACCCCGTACGTCCTGAGATTGGCAGCAGCTGGGGCTTTTTGGATGTGGGCTATCGGACCAGTGACGAAATGTGGGTTAGCGGCGGTAGCGGCACTCTGCTCATGAGCCCTGACGCTGGTGAGACCTGGTTAAAGGACGAGCCCGCCGGTGATGTGCCCTCCAACCTCTATCGAATTAAATTCTTTGGTCAGGAGCAGGGCTTTATCTTGGGCCAGCGGGGCTATCTGCTGCGCTATGCACCCGAGGATGCCACTGTTTAAGTACGACTTAAGTACGACTCAATCGAGTCCTTGAATTACTATCTGGAGAACAAAATATGAAGGAATCCTTAATCGTCGCTTGATAGGGATATACCCTGTTCTCTATGATGTAACTAAACGATTTTCACATTCAGGGCTGTAGTTTTTAGGAATCAAAATTCTAGACTTCAGCCTGAGTGTGGCTCAACGCCTATTTTCTGTTAGAAGGAGACTGTTTCATGGCAGGTTCAACCGGAGAAAGACCTTTCTCAGACATTATTACGAGTATTCGCTACTGGATTATCCACAGCATTACTATCCCGGCACTGTTCATCGCAGGTTGGTTGTTTGTGTCCACTGGCCTGGCCTACGATGCCTTTGGCACCCCTCGCCCCAACGAGTACTTCCCCAACAATCAGGTCCAGGTACCGATTCTGGAGAAGCGCTATGAGGCAGATCAGCAGATTACCGAGTTTGGTAATTAACCTCCAGCTAAATCTTGGGTTTTGAGCCAGAAGAGATTCAAGACTTTAAGTCGGATTTGTTTTTGCTTCCATAATCAATTGTCAATTGAGATTAAAATTTTCCCATGACCAGCAATAATCCCAACGAACCCATTGTTTATCCGATTTTTACGGTACGGTGGCTTTCTGTTCATGCCCTTGGCGTTCCCTCGGTCTTTTTCCTAGGTGCCATTGCCGCAATGCAATTCATTCAACGATAGGAGTACCCCGTGGATAGAACCCCGAATCCCAATAAACAGCCCGTTGAGTTAAACCGGACATCTTTGTTCCTTGGTTTACTGTTAGTTTTTGTTCTAGGTCTGCTATTTTCTAGCTACTTCTTTAACTAAATCCAACGGGTAGAGGGTCCATAGGGCCGTCTAGACTCATTTTTCATGAGAGTAGGTGACAGAGATAGGAGATAAATACATGTTTAAGGATGGCCGAATTCCCCTTTGGATTGTTGCAACTGTTGCTGGCACAGGTGTGTTGGTTGTAGTTGGTCTATTTTTCTACGGTGCCTATGCAGGTGTAGGCTCAGGTGTCTAGCTCCATGGCCTTTGAACCTAGTTTAAGACTGGGTTTTTGCCGTTGCTGATTTAGTAGGGAATGTACCGATCTGTTAGCGTAGCTGCGGCTCGGCATCTTCTAGAGAAAATCATCCCAACCATCAGCAACACCGTTTTTTTAACCAACCTTAGATCTAATTGCAGTTGATTAAGGTCAAATAGGCGTTGAAAAGCCCCCTAAGCAGAAATCTGCCTAGGGGGCTTTTCTAATGTCGCGTATCTTTTAGCCTTGCTTTTGCCAGCCTATGCCGACGTTTCTTCCTGCTCTACATACAGGAACATGGCAATCATGAATGCAAATGCATGAATGGCCACAATGGGCACCATGACCTGAGGCAAAAGGGAAGTATCCATATATCAAGTCTCCTATCTCTCAATGGTGAGCGAATGCTCGGAAGATTTAACCGGTTTCACATCCAGAACTGTAGGTTTTCCATAGAGGAAGCTCGACATTCTCACCTGGACGTGGGGCCTAAGACCTAAATCTTAATTTACTGCGATTTGATGCGGTATATGTAGATTGTTTCGAAAGTTTGCATGGATGTATCCGCTAATCCCACGGGGCATCCCTACACATTCCAGTCGTCAAAGATGGAGAGGGTATCGTCCGGCGGCATGACTCGGCGATTTTGGACAACTTTACGGCTTTCTTGCAAGGTGGCCATGTCGACTGCGATCGCAGCAATCTGGAGTTCTAAACAGCCGCTGGGGACCTGGACCCGCATTAGGGTTTCTAACTCATTCAAGTCATTGGGGGTAAACTGCATCAGCAGACGCGGAGCCTCAATCACCGTGCGCGTTTGTAAATCATTCATCCACACTTTGACATAGGGCTGATAGTTGGCCACAGGGATGCGCACTCTAATGGCAATCCATTCACCGGCCACCAGCTCCTGCATCGGTACATCGAGGGTGGGGGGCAATACCTGGAGAGGTGCCGCATCATCGTCACTTTGTTGCTCCTGGGGCGGCTCAATGGATGATCGCCGTGGCTCGTAAGCGACAAACTCGTTGCTTTGTGGATTGCCCTCCGGCAGGGTATCCGACGGCTGCAGCGCGCGTTTTACCTCTATAGATTGGCGATAGCCGTCTTGGGTAAACAAGTTTAGCTTTTGCCAGAACCTTTCCCGTAGCTGTAGCTTTTGAAACGCTTGATCAATGTTGACGGCGTTGGGATCCCATTGGGTATCCGTTGGCTCGTGAGCTCCGTCGGTATCCGGCGTGTCTGTGATGATGGGCAAGGGCTCAGGGCGTATGTCTGGAGGCAGCTCATCCACTTGGGCAGCGGCGGTGGCCAGCTCAAGATCTAAATCGTCCTCTTCAATACTGCCAAGGTCAAATACTCGAGGCTCAGCAAAGGGTAGCGGCTCGTCTGGTTCAGACGTGTCTGCTTCTAGAGGGAGGTCTGGGACTTCTGGGTTCTCTGGGTCTATGTCGTCTGGGTCTGCCGCTGGCTGAACAGGTTCGGACGCATCCTGATAGGACAGGTTAGGCTCTCGATCGGGCAGCTCGTTATCGCCAGTATTGCCGGTAACAGTCTCTTCTTCGGCGGGTTCAGACGCGACGGCGGGTTCGGCAGTGGGGGATGGTTCTTGGCGAAAGCTGCTGCTGCTGTCTGCGGGAAATGCTGGCAGCTCTGGTTGCCGGTCAGTGGCATCGTCGCTGCTGGGGGGTTTGAGCTGAGGTGGCAGGGTTAATCCTTCAGAGGGGATCAGTTCCTTAGGAATAATGGGGGTATCGCGGGTGAGCAGCGTTTCTGCCTGTTCGGGGGGCGGGACAAACGCCTCGGTGGAGCCTGGGAAAATGGAGATTTCTTCTTCGAATTCTAGGTTGGGTTGATTTGCGATCGCATCCAACATTTGGGCCAGCCCAATCGTCACCGTAAACGAGGCAGACGCCAATGGAGCCTGATCTCCCGATTGATTGCGCAAAGAAATCGCCCCCAGAATCACCTGGGTAGACAGCTGCTCTGGCAACACGAGGGTCACTGAAAATGGAGACGATAGTTTTTGAGGCGGCAGATCAAAGACCTTTTCTTGAAGTGGGTTAGCCGTTTGAGGATCCCGCAACTGTACCCAAAGCTGATAGCTAGAGAGGGTATCGCCCTTGGGGGTCGAGAGCTGACCCACCAGCGTTAGCGATTGCCCCAGCTGGGTCACATAGGCCTGTTGCTTTAGCTGCAGTTGAAAGTCATCAGGTGGAGACGTTCCATCCGCTGACCGGTCAGCACGTATGCTGCCAGAGCCCGGTGCGCTAGTCCCTACAGATTTTTCAATACCCTGGAACAGATCTGGCTCTGTCGTCGCTTCAGACCAATCAGGCTCCCAATCCTCCTCGTCGCGAGGGGTAACCTGGAGATGAACCGAGTAATGCCAGGCCTCCCCCAAAAAATCATCAATTACATCGGGACTATTACAATCAATTTCCCAACGACCAGGGCTAAGCTGCATAAACGGAAAAATAGCCAGCAAACCCGAATCATTGGTAAGGGACTTGCGCTTACGTACGCGGCGACGGGGAGGCATTTCATCTAGCAGCAGTTGACTAACCCGCACTTCGACAGACGTGTCGTCATAGCTGGTATGGGCAGCCATGCGATAGCGACCTTCCAATATTTCCACCTGTCTTGTTTCTAACGGCAGCCAGGTTTGATCACCTTCCTGCTGAATTAAAAACTCCCAATAACGCATACTCAAACACCTGTCAGAGACGTGCCCCTATCACCTGTCGCCGTTCGTGCATTAACTAATAAGCCACAGCGTAGGGACAATTAGCCACAGCATAGGGGCAATCCTAGCAAACATAGCTACGATTCTCACGTTTTTCAGTAAGCGTAACTTCTTTCCCCAGGCTAGCGTTCGCAATGCTAAAGAAATATAGCGAAATGCTCTCTCTAATGACCAAGTTTGACAGTTAATCACTTGCCAACGCCATCGGCCACCATCGGTGTTGAAATAGGATTAGACTGCTCCCACCAAAAACACTACAGCAGCGGCTGCGGGCGGCTAATGGCATAGCCTTGGGCATAGTCTATCCCCAGGGCCTGCACTTTCTCTAAAACAGCTGGGTTCTCAACATATTCAGCAATTGTTTCTAACCCCATGATGTGACCAATGTTATTAATCGATTGCAGCATGGCACACAGCACTTCATCCGTGGGGGCCTCTTTGACGAAGTTGCCGTCAATCTTGAGGTAATCCACGGGCAAATGCTTCAGATAACTAAACGAAGACATGCCGCTACCAAAGTCATCTAGCGCAAAGTGACAGCCAATTTTCTTGAGTTTCAAAATTAGATCAACTGCTTTTTGTAGGTTTGCGATCGCCAGGGTTTCAGTAATTTCAAAACAAAGAATGCGAGGATTGATCGGGTGCTTTTTTAACTGCTCCTCTAAAAAGTCAACAAAGCTCTCATCATTGATGCTAGACCCCGATAGGTTCACGCTGTAAATCGTCTTAGGAACAGGCGGGCGAGATACCAGGTAAGAAAAAAAGCTTTCCACGACCCATCGATCAATGCGAGGCATCAGATTGTAGCGTTCAGCCGTTGGCAAAAATGCCATCGGTGGCGAAATTTCACCTGTCTGAGGGTTGGGCAAACGCAGTAGAATTTCACACAGCCGGGTATCTGTCGCACCTGGAACTGCCGCTTCAATGGTCTGGTAATAAAGCTGAAATTGATTCTTGTCTAGGGCTTCTGTTACGCGAGAAAACCACTGAATATCTTCTGTCTGACGATGAATACCATCATCGTCTGGATGATAGACCTGCACCCGATTACGACCTTTATTTTTAGCGGCATAACAGGCTGTATCCGCCAGCTGCATTACCTGCTCACTATTGGTGGTGTGGGAGGAGATGGGAACAATACCAACACTCACGCCAATGTTAAACACCTTGCCATCGTAAAGAAAGCGAAATCCTTGAATACTATGGCAAAACGACTCAGCAATTTGGGAGGCACGGGTCAGTTTGCAGTTGTACAGCAGCAATCCAAATTCATCCCCTCCCAGTCGTGCCAGAATATCCGTCTGACGAATTTTTCCTCGCCACAGGTCAGCAACCTGACGCAATAGCTGGTCTCCCGCCGCATGACCACAGGTATCATTCACGGCTTTAAAGTGGTCTAAATCCATATAGCACAGCATGTGTTGCGAGTCTTGCTCCATCAGCTGATCAATGGCCTTATCCAGGGAGTGAATAAACTTCTTGCGATTAAATAGCTCCGTGAGAGGATCGTGGGCAGCTTGCCAGGCCAGCTGTTTGGCCCGTCCCCGTTCCTCGGTCACATCATGAAACACCAGAACAGTGCCTAAAACTTTCCCCGTAGCGGAGCGAATTGGAGCAGCCGAGTCGCCAATGCCAAATTCCTGACCCGTTTTAGAAATAAGCGTAGGGTGGTTGCTCAAACTGATGGCTTTTTTCTCTTTTATGGCCTGTAGTGCGGGATTCTTTAAAGGTTGCCGAGTATTGCTATCAATAATCTTACACACCTCTGAAATTGAACGTTGTCTGGCCTCCTTAGCCTTCCATCCAGTCAGCTTCTCAGCCACCGGATTAAAGTCTTTAATCCGGCCATGTTCGTCCGTTGTAATCACCGCATCGCCGATAGAATGAAGGGTAATTTGAGCCAGCTCTTTTTCCTTATACAGCGACTGTTCTAATTCCTTACGCTCAGTAATATCGGTTTGGGAGCCAGCAATTCGGTAGGGATGCCCCTCGTCATCCCACAGGGCCATACCCCGAGTTAGCATCCAACGATAGCTGCCATCCTGATGCAAAATCCGGTACTCACATTCAAAATTCGACCAATGAAAATCGAGGTGTTCCTGAAGCTTATGCTCAAAGTCAGAGCGATCGTCAGCATAGATGCGAGATAACCACTCATCTGGACTGGTGCTAATAGCACTGTTATCCAGACCTAACATTGTTTTCCAACGGCGAGAATAGCAGACTTTATTAGCCCTAAGATCCCAATCCCAAATACCGTCATTTGCCCCTTGAACTGCCAGAGCATAGCGTTCTTCACTAATCTCTAGCTTCTTGGTTAACTCTGTACGCTCAATAGCATATTGAATAGTCTTAGCCAGCAAATTGCCCACATCTACGTATCCCAGGCGTTTTAGTCGTTCTGGCGAGAATGTGTCTGACTTAACTAAATAATCTTGGGCACCTTCTTGAAGAGCCGCAATGGCCACGTTTTGATCTTGAATACCTGTGAGTACTACGACCGGGACCTTGGGTACTAATGTTTTGATTTGTTTGACAAGCTCTACACCTTGACCATCAGGTAAGCACAGGTCCAATAAAACCACGTCAAAATTGTTGTTGCCCTCTAGGGCTTGGAGAGCTTCATTAAAGCGCTCAGCATGATGTAACGTTGTCTCTATAAGTTCAGATGATGTTAAAAGCTCTTGAAAGAGCTGAGCATCCGATAAATTATCTTCAATCAGCAATGCATCTATTCCTGCTGTCATAGGTGTTTTCGTATAGATATATTGGATGGGTAAATGGGTTGTAAAAAGAAATAAATAATCGATGCAGCTAGCCATAGGTAAAATCTTGAAGCTTGCTGCTGAGATTTAGCCGTATTGCATAGTGGTTGTACTAACAGTGAGAGTTTCTATAGATCGCCATACGTTAGGCATAGTGCAGCCAAATAAGCCACCCTAAGACATCTAACCTATGCTGGGTAAGCTGTTTTAGGCAGCTTACAAATATAGTAAGAAAACTCGATATAACTTGTATATCGCAAAAATACCTATTCTTGGGTCAGACATGCAACACCTGTGTGTTGTTTGACAGATATTGTTTGACATATGGCCAATGTCCTGATGCATCAAGACATTGGCGTGTCAGGTGCGCTGTTGCGTCTGAAGGCTTGTGGAGATAGTCATCGTCCTAACACGGGTACGGCTAACGACTGCCTAATTCACATACTGGTTGGCAGCTGTGCTGTCATAAGCCAAAAATCGCATATTTTTCGAGCTATTAGCTGATATTCGTTAAAATTTGTGGGCTTGGTGATGTAAGCGTTAGCGTGTAGCTGATAGCTCTTATAAATATCGTTTGGGGTAGCAGAACTCGACAGGACGATGGTGGGGATAGCCTGCCAGACGATGTTGCCTTTAATTTCTCGAAGAACTTCGTGACCTGTTTTTCCCGGTAGGTTTAAGTCAAGCAAAATAAGCTGGGGATGGGCACTGCTGTCAATTTTCCCCAGCAGTGCCAAGGCTTCATCACCCGTTTGCACGATGTGAATTGGCCACGGACAACCCACATCATCAAGGGCCGCAGATAGAATAGCTGCATCAGTGGGTGAATCTTCTACCAGAAGAATAGTTACGTCCATCTCGATGGTCAGCTATGTCGATGCTTATGGGGCACCATATAAATTATATTAGCGAGGACAGTTGAGATTAGAATGCCCCATAAGCAAACCTTAAGATTCGCTTTGGCACGTATTGACAATAAGGGTGAAATAGAAGGTTGATCCTTCTCCAGGGGCTGATTCTAGCCATAGATTACCCTGATAGTGCTCCACAATCTTTTTGCAAATGGCCAGTCCAATGCCATAACCTTCCTGTTCTTGCTGATTGTGCAACCGTTGGAAGAGCTTAAAAATTCGTTTTTGTTGGGGTTGGGGAATGCCAATGCCGTTGTCGTGAACACTAAATAGCCAGCCGCTTGCTTGCTGTTCAGCCGTGATGTGGACATGGGGAGAGTCTGGTCCTCGAAACTTGATCGCGTTGCCAATCAGGTTCTGAAGCAGCTGTACGATATGGTTTTTATGTATATACAGGGTAGGCAAGGCATCGTGGGTAATGGTTGCCTGGTTTTCAATCCGCATTAGCTCTAAATTTTCCAGGGCGATTTCTAAAGCTTGTTCTAAGCTGGTGGGACTGTGGGTAATTTGTTTGTTGTTGATGCGAGAAAGCTCTAAGATGCCATCAATCATCGCTTTCATGCGAGTGCCGCCATCAACGATATGGGTAATATATCGTTGAGCAGACGCCTCTAGCTGTTGACCATAGCGTTGTTCTAAGAGCTGGGAAAAGGCAGTCATAGCCCTAAGAGGTTCTTGCAGATCGTGGGAAACAACGTAGGCAAATTCCTCCAAGTCCGCGTTGGAGCGGGCTAAAGCTTGGGCCTGATGGGCTAGTTTTTGTTCCGTCTGCTGTTGCTCTAATACTTTGGCTCGTAAGCGATTATTTACTTCTATAAGCTCTGTTGTCTGCAGATCTACTGACGCTTCTAAATGCTTGTAGTCATCTCGCTCAATTAAAACGGTTAAGACCTCTCTTGTGTCGCTAGTGATATCTCGGCTAGCAGCAATAGTGACGGTATAAGGTTGGCCGTTAGGGGGTGGCACAATGGCACAGCCAGAACATTTGGCTTCGCCGTCGGTCTGGGCGCGATTGAGAACGATGCTTGTGGGGAGCTTTAGGGAAGCGGGTAGTAGATCGAGGATGTTCTTGGAAGTAATGTCTTTGCCATACTCTCCGAGCAGACCCAGGGCATCGCCACAGATATGTAGAAGACAATGCTGTTGATCAACGAGTAGACAGGTAATCTGTCGGTATTTGAGTAGGGCCTGAAAAGCGGCGTTGATCGTCGGAGCGAATGGGTGATTGTCTGGCAATGATGAGCGCAGAATGGGGGGGCGCGCCGGTGAACACTGACTCAAGAAGTTCGATGAGGCATCTTGAGCGGTGGTTGCGTTTGGATCTTCTGCCATTACTTAGCCCCCTACTGCCAATTTTTGATACGCCTGAGAAGTGAATACATCAGGTCTTTGAGAATAGGCTTAGCGCACGTCATACAAGACTTGAGGGGCAATCAAATCCTGAATGCGTAGATGATTATATTTATTCAATAATCTAAAACGCCCTGCTTGTACGTTAGACAGACAGGGCGAAGATTAGCTAATTGCAGCTGGGTATCTACCAGCTTGATTTCACTACACCGGGCAGTAGACCCTGATGAGCCATATCCCTTAGGGCATTGCGGCAAAGACCAAAGTCACGGTAGTAACCATGGGGGCGACCCGTTAACCAGCAGCGATTGTGCAAACGTGTGGGTGAGCTATCGCGGGGCAGCTGCTGAATTTTACGATGAATTTCTAGCTTCTGCGCTTGGGAGCCAGCGGCCGCAAACTCATTCATAAGTGCCTCACGCTTGGCTGCATACTTTGCAACTATTTTTTCGCGCTTACGCTGGCGCGCAATCATGCCTTTTTTAGCCATTGGGCTGGTGGTTTCCTATAGGTTCCAATGTTGATCACAGTCTTCTATAGTAAATGACGTTATCGTCTTTGGCAAAGGTGTTTTGTAGATTTGTGCTTGCATAGCTAAGGTCCTGATGGCTCTGCGATCGCAAATCCATCCAAATCACCACAGCCATGGGCGACACCAACGACTAACCGCATCCGGCAAACTGCTGGCTCAATCACGTTCCCTATGGTCAAAGTCGTCCTCAACGCTAAAGCGACTTAGCCCATAGGCCAGCAGCGTAGCTCCTCCGGCTAAGGCAACAGCGACAAACAGTCCGATCATGGCTGAATCCAGATTTTCATAGCCGCCATTACCTTTTCGGTGGCCAACCGCTAGGGTTCCCCACTATGCAGACGATGATTTTGCGGACTTGGACTTGGACTTGGCTTTAATCAGCTTTGGTCCAGACGGACACCATTCTAAAAGTTGGCAACGCCCACAGGCCGGATTACGGGCATCACAGACGGCGCGACCATGATAGACCAAGCGTATAGACCAGTTTTCCCAATCTGGCTGAGGCAACAGCTTCATAAGATCTTGCTCAATTTTCACTGGGGCATCGTGCTTGGTCAGGCCAAGATGGTTGGTGATGCGTTTTACATGGGTGTCCACCGTGACCCCAGCATTGATCCCAAAGGCGTGGGCAAGAACCACGTTGGCAGTTTTACGGGCCACCCCCGGTAAGCGGGTCAACGCATCCATCGACTGGGGAACCTCCCCCCCAAAATCGAGGATGATTTTTTCACAGGCAGCACGAATATTTTTGGCTTTATTGCGATAAAACCCCGTCGATTTAACATAGGACTCAATCTCAACCACATCAGCTTCTGCGTAGTCTGTGACTGTTGGGAAACGGTCAAACAGAGCTGGTGTGACCATATTGACCCGAGCGTCGGTACATTGGGCCGACAGCATCGTGGCGATTAGCAACTGCAACGGGGTTTCATAGTCCAGGGAACAGGGAGCCTCAGGGTAGAGTTCCTTGAGGCAATTGAGAATCAGCAGTGCCCGGCGTTTCTTAGTCAGGCGAGGGCGTTTAGTCTGAGTAGAGTCCACCTATTGAAAAACGGTTTGAAAAATTTCTAGACGTGAAATGTCGCGGGCAATCAGCATGCCACCTAACCCTAAAAATAAAAGCAGTCCAGTTTGCATGACGCTTTCTTGAATCCGGCGGGGTAAGGGTTTGCCAGTTAGGGCCTCAACCAGTAAAAAGGCTAGCTGACCACCGTCTAGGGCCGGTAAAGGCAGGATATTGATAATTGCCAGATTGACGCTAATCAAAGCAGTAAAGCGAAACAGGCTAGTAAAGTCTGTGTCTACCATCGTCCGGCCTTGATCGACGATGCCGACAGGGCTCGATACCTGGCTAGATACTTCCGAAAAGTTTGTTGCTAAATCGAGAAAGCCTTGGGCCGTTCGGACAAACACATTTTGAAATGCATCGGCTGCTAGCTTGAGGATCTCGGCAGGGTTGCTAGAGCGTTTGTAGTTAACCGTTTCATTAGGGTATAGCTGGACACCAATGACCGGCTTACCCTCAGGGGAAATGTCCGGAGTAACCGTAAGGTTTAGCTCCCTTTTACCCCGCTTAATCAGAAAATCAACGGGTTGATTGGGACTTTTTTGAATGACATCAATTAAGGTCTGAACATTTTCGTCGCCCTGATTGAGGGTCTGACCGTTAACAGCAAAAATAATATCCCCAGCTTTAACCCCAGCCTTGGCAGCGGGAGAGGTGGTTGACATAACCTGAGGAATAATCACCCCAGGCTGGATTTCAAAGCTTTCGGGCACACCAAAACTGGTGAATTGAATAACAAAAACCAGGTAAGCAAATAACAGATTGGCAATGACCCCGGCGCTCATGACAATGGCCCGGTCCATCACTGGACGATTTTGAAGCAGGTCTGGATCGTCAGAGGCAAAACCGTTGTTGGGGTCGTCATCTAGGGGAAATCCCACAAAGCCGCCAAGGGGTAACGCCCGTAGAGCATATTCTGTACGTGACCCTTGGTACTTCCAAAGAATGGGACCAAAGCCGATGGAAAACCGGTTAACGTGAATGCTTTGCAGCCGAGCTGCCAAAAAGTGGCCTAACTCATGTACAAAAATCAGTAGGGCAATTACAGAGATCAGGGCCAGAGCAGACATAGATGGCAGTAAAAAAGAATAGACAGTGAAAAGCGATTGAATTTTCCACTAATCACCATTCTACCGTCCTGACTCAATACATGTGGGTGAATGGATTAAAGGAACTCTCGGCCCAGGTAAGGTTGGAGGATGTCCGGCACTTTTACACTGCCGTTGGGTTGCTGATAGTTTTCAAGAATAGCGGCCATGGTGCGGCCAATGGCCAGCCCTGAGCCATTGAGGGTATGGACAAACTGAGTTCCTTTTTGTCCGGGGACTTTGAAGCGGATATCGGCACGGCGCGCTTGGAAATCAACGCAGTTGGAGCAGCTGGAAATTTCGCGATAGCGGTTGGCCGAGGGTAACCATACTTCTAAGTCGTAGGTTTTGGTGGCGGAAAAGCCCATGTCGCCAGTGCACAGCGCTAGCACCCGATAGGGCAGCTTCAGCTGCTGCAAAATATTTTCAGCGTCTTTGGTGAGGGCTTCGAGTTGGTCAAACGAGGTGTCCGGGTGGACAAATTTGAACATTTCCACCTTGTTAAACTGATGCAGCCGAATTAGACCACGGGTGTCACGACCATAGCTACCGGCTTCACGACGGAAACAGGGGGTGTAGGCGCAGTAGTTAATGGGAAGCTCATCCTCTGTCAGGATTTCGCCCCGGTGCATGTTAGTCAGGGGCACCTCGGCGGTGGGGGTAAGCCACAGATCGTCGTCTGCACATTTAAAGCTGTCTTCGGCAAACTTGGGCAGCTGACCTGAGCCTGTGAGGGAGGCGGAGTTGACCAGGATGGGGGGTAAAATCTCGGTGTAGCCAGACTTGGTGTGGCGGTCGAGCATAAATTGGATGAGGGCTCGTTCGAGGGCGGCACCAGCACCAATCAGCGTCACAAAGCGACTCTGGGCAATTTTGACAGAGCGCTCGAAGTTCATGATGCCAAGCTTTTCGCCTAGTTCGTAGTGGGCTAAAAAGCTGTCGCCTTGGGGAATGAGGTCATCACCCCAGCGACGAACTTCGACATTGTCCTCTTCACTCTGGCCCTCGGGTGTACTGTCGTTGGGTAAGTTGGGCAGTGTGAGTAGTATGTCGTAGATTTTGGTCTTGAGTTCTTTTTCCTTAGGTTCTAGCTCGGCTAATTCTTTTTTGACTTGATTGCCTTCATCCCGCAGGGCTTTGACTTCGTCACCTTTGGGATCAGCTCCCCCTTTTATTTTCGTACCGACGGTTTTGCCGATTTCGTTGCTGCGGGCCTGGAGTTGCGATCGCACCCCCTCTAACCCCCGTTGCTCGCTATCTAGCGTCTGTAGCTCAGATAGGGACTGGGCATAGTCGCCGCTGCGCTTAGCCAAGGCCGCTGCCACTTGGTCAGGATTTTGTCGAATCAGCTTTAGATCAAGCACTGTGGTTCACCGAGTTTTCCCAGTAGATCAGGATATCATCCCCCAACCTAAATCCCTCTCCTTGGGGGAGAGGGATTTGGCGTTTCGCCGTTGCTGATTTAGAGGATGAACCGATCGGTGAGATATGCCATAGGACAGTATCTCGCAGAGAAAATCATACCGAGGATCAGCAACGCCGCGTTTCTTACACAACCTGGGCAATTTCAGCAATTTCAGGAATAAATTCCCGCAGGCGGCGCTCGATACCCATACGTAGAGTCATGGCTGAGCTGGGGCAAGACCCACAAGCACCCTGTAGCCGTAGTTTGACCACGGGGCCATCGATTTCAACTAGCTCAACGTTGCCACCATCGGCCATTAGATAGGGGCGCAGTTCATCCAGTACTTTTTCTACGTTGTCGTTAGTTAGGGCTAGGGTTTCCATAGGGTCAATGATTAGAAGATTGAAACAGCTATTTCAATACTAGCTTTTGAGCAGAAAAGCTTGGTCTTAAGTTATTCAATAGGTGGTATCGATAGGTTATCTCGCTGGGGAGCATTCCCTTAATAGCTATCGGGACAGCTGCCAGCAGCGAATTTTGCCAGACCAGTCACCGCTGATCAGGGTGCGGCTGTCGGGGGCAAAGATAGCTGACCAGACACCGCTATCATGGCCCTCAAGGATGTCGAGCAGTTTGCGGGTGGTCATGTTCCAAATGCGAATGGTGCGATCGCGACTAGCCGTGGCCAGTAATTTGCCATCGGCACTAAAGCTAACGCTGTTGACACCCCTGCCATGGGCATCAAGTTCCCCCATCAGTCGCCCGTCACGTAGACGCCAGAACATCACTTTTTTATCAGCGCCGCCGCTGACAAGGAGTTCACCATCGGGGCTAATGGCCAGGGATACAATATCGTCCGTGTGCTGCTGCAGACGACGACGAATTTGCCCGGTGGCCGCATCACAGATATTAATTTCTTGATCTTGGGTGCTGGTGACCAGGGTGTGGCCATCGGGGCTCAGGACCAGGGTGCGAATCCAGTGTTGGTGGGTAAGCAGCGTATTTTGCAAAGTGCCCGTGGCCACGGACCAGCGCCGGACCGTTTTATCTTGGCTCCCCGTATAGATCCACTGACCATCGGGGCTAAAGGCAACGGCCCGAACGCTGTCGGTGTGACCGTTGAGTGTTGCCACTTGTTGCCCCTGGGCTAGCTGCCAGAGACAGACACTGTTGTCATTGCCACCGCTGACCATCAGGGCATCATCAGGACTAATGGCCAAGGCCCGCACCCAGCCATTGTGACCTTGTAGGGTTTGGTGCAGCTGTCCGTTGTGGAGGTGCCACAGTTTGATCGAACGATCGCCGCTGCCGCTAATGATGTAGGTGCCTTGGCGATTAATAGCAATGGAGCGGATCCAGCTATCGTGGGCGTCAATTGTTTGGGTACAGTGCCAGAGATGGCGACTCGGCGGTTGAGGAGAGGAGTTCACAGCCGCAGCTCTAGTAACTACATACATCGGATCAGACGTTATTTAATACTTGCATTACAAACTCTCTCCGTAAATATAAGGAATATATTGCATCTGTCAGGTTAGTTAGGACACCGAGTATCCCTAAAACCCTTAAATGACAACAGCTAACCTGACTATCAGTCGACGCATGTATGGGTCGATTGACACAAGTCTGTAAAGACGTACGATTAACAACGAAGGCTGTGTCTAGAATTCCCGATACCCCCATCGAAAATATTTCCAGACATCCGGAAATATTTTGCATCTGTCAGGTTGGCTACTCTAAAAGCCTGATAGCGCCGCCGCTAAGCTGACTTACAGCTGTCCTAATGCACTAGGAAGTTGCAATATCTGAATGTTTCCTGTCGCTTGTACGGACAAGATAGATTAGGCAATGCTGCCGCGTTTCCGGGCTTCTTTGTAGGAGGTGCCCACATTTTGTAGGCCAGCGCGGATCATTTGCTGTTCGAGCATGGCGAAAAATCGGCTGCGATCGCCCCCCCGCACCACCGCCTGATTGTGGGCTTCGGCTAGGGTTACCGGATAACCAAACCCCTTTTGCACTTGGGTGATTGTCAGACTGAGGGCTGCATCAAACAGCTTGCGGTTATTGACCACCCACTCGGGAAACTCCACACGGGCAATCTCTGCGCCTACGTGCACATGGCAAAAATAGATTTGGTGATCGCCATAGAGCTGCAAAATATCCGCTGAGCTTTTAAATAACGGCCCCCGCTGTCCAGGCTCGAGCAGGGTGGCCCATAGGGTGACATCCCGCAGGGGCGAAAAGACCTGACAAGGAGCACCATCGGTTTGACCGTCGCAATGGGTCTGACAGTCTGGCTGATCATGGGGGCAGCTCTGTAGTCGGAGAAAGTTTAGGGCCTCGCTACTGCGCGATGCGCTCAGATAGCCCACCATGGGCACCTGGGCATCGCGGAGACGATCCCAGGCTGCCAGGATGGGGGTTAGGATTTGGTCCCGTGCAGGGGCCGGTAGCTGATCGAGAAACCAGTATATTAATGAGCCATCGGTCATGGCTAATGTGGGTACCGGTGATTGTAGAAGCGATAGCTGTTGTAATTTTTGGCTTCGATTGGGCTGTAATCCATTGACCGCCATGGCCAATTCGCCCAAAACCACCGCTTCTGAAACCGTGCGTCGATGTCCCATCCACTCTTCGGTACTGATGCCCCACTGGCGAGATACGTAGAGATCGTCGGGGCGATAGATAACCTCTGGCTGACTATCTAGCAGCGGAAATCGACTTTGGCCGTAGTGCAACACCACCCGACCGATGTTGAGCAGATAGCAGTAGGCAATTTCGTGGTGGCTGGGGTTAATTTGGGAGCCGTCAGTGGCGATGACGGTGTGGGCCTCCGGTGCTGGGGTGATCTGCACTCGGGTATCCAGGGGTTCAATGGGTTCGGCAACGGCAAAGCCGAGATTATTGGTTTGGAGCTGGTCTATCAGATGGGCCTGACGGAGATGGGCCTGATGGAGGAGTTGGGTTGCGATCGCAACCCTCACCTTAGCGGCCTCAGCCTCCTTGGCCAGATGATGACTAATCCCCTGCATCTGCTGGGCAATTTTCGACAGATCCAGCATGGGTGTGCCTATTCCGTATCGAACTTTTGTACTACCGAGTCTAACGATAGCAGATGAATTCGAGTATCTTCCTGGGCCGCCTGACGTTCAGGCGCCAGGTTGTAACCCCAGTCAGCCAGAAATAGCTCCACATGGTTTAAGTCAGCCTGTTGTTTAACCCCCTGGAGAGCTTTGATGCGATCTTCAATAAACCAGATAGTGGGAGTGGGGGACCGGGTGTGGGCTGTGGTTAAGAGGCGCAGGGTTTCGTATTTAGGGCGTTTAACCTCTTTACCCAAAATCTTGTCAGGGGGCATCGTTACCCCGCTTTGCTTCAGCAGCTGCTGAATAAAGCGACCTTCCTTGGTGCTGACAATATAGGTGGGGCGTTTTTCCAAAGATGCCTGTAATACTGCCAGCATGTTGGGATAAAACCGATGCTGAGCCAGCCAGTTATCTAAGTCGGTGGCAATCCAATGATCCCGCTCACCATCTAGAGTTTTGGCCGCGTCAGCTTTCGTTAAATTTGTCTCATCTAAAAACGGCAGAGCCAGTTCTGGCCAGCCCGCTATGATCTCATCATCGGTTTTACCTGCGATCAAGGCCCGTAGCAGCATGGGCATTTCCCAGCCGGTCTCGATTACAGGACGTAAAGGATAGAACTTTTCAGCTAACCCTGCGGGTGGTTCTAAATTTTCTGGCTTGAATAGTTTGCAATAGGCGCGCCATGCCGTCTGAAAATACTCAATCAGCCCGTCACAAATTACCCCATCAAAGTCAAAGGCCACCAGATCTGGTTGCATAGTTG
>ERZ1740070.443-NODE-443-length-28949-cov-6.606354_pt1 | contig 28949 bp, 26 predicted proteins | sample MGYA00581734_ERZ1740070 | MGnify/ENA primary metagenome ERZ1740070 (study PRJEB43018, sample SAMN04849744) | marine metagenome | isolation source: floating plastic debris | place: Pacific Ocean | collected 2008-09-01 | study: EMG produced TPA metagenomics assembly...
TCCTTGCTTCCAGTTTTACCCTGCAAGGCGTCTACCGTTCTAGGGGCACATCAGGACAATCTCTTCTCTACACGAAGTATAGGCAAGACGGTATATGGGTTCAGCAATTGGAAGGCTCATCACCTGAGGAACGATTGATTGATGAGTTGGCAGCGACCAACCTTCAACAATGGCACATACGTGGCGACCACCTATATTATTCTCGATACGACGGCGGGACTTACCCAGTCTTTCGTTGGAACTTGAGGAGTGGCGGCGAAGAGGAAGTATTAGCTTCTACCACGCCTTACATTTTCTCTTTTGATGTGTCGCATGACGAAGAAACAATCTATCACTCGTTCGTGGAATATCATGGAAGCGACCTTGTCTTGGTCACTAGGCCATAAACTCTCTCTATACATACATTCTTTGTATGATTGACCCAGCCCCCTGAACTGCAGCCATGTTTTGGTTATAGAAATAGGCTGTTCGGGAGAGAGTTATTGCTCGTAAACGTTACACAACCGAGGAGATCATCCGGAAGTTGCGCGAAGCTGCATCGGGAAACTTCTAAGCCCTGAGCTTCGCCGCAAGTCTGTTGATCACGTCAAGAAGAAGCTTGGCGTTTCCGAGCGTCGAGCCTGCCGCTGTGTGGGGCAAACACGCCCCATGCGATGGCGACGACTAAGGATCGCTGATGATGAGCACGCTCTGACATCAACGATCATCGGCCTCGCACTACAGTACGGCCGGTATGCCTATCGGCGGATCACAGCATTGCTGCGCACTCGGGGCTGGCATGTGAACCACAAACGGGTTGCACGCATATGGCGGCGCGAGGGGCTGAAGGTCCCAGTCAAACAGCCAAAGCGAAAGCGGCTATGGTTGAACGATGGATCGTGCATGCGGCTCAGGCCAGGGCACAAGAACCATGTTTGGGCCTATAACTTCGTGCAAGTGTCAACGCCGGTTTAAAAGTGCCCCACCTCGCCGATTGAAAAGGGACCCACCTAGGGTTTAGCAGGCTGGCCCGTGTGGAGCCTTCATACAGCTCAGGCGCGGGCTAGCCTGCGGTGGTTTTTACGGGGTGATTGTCTCCTTCTCTTTGCGAGGCCCAACGATGCCGGCCTTGCGCTTGTCTTTGAGGCGATAACTCTCGCCCTGGATTTGGATGACCTGGCTGTGATGCAGCAGGCGGTCGAGCATGGCGGCGGTTAGAACGCGGTCACCTGCAAAGGCCTGGTCCCAGGCCCCAAAACTCAGATTCGAAGTCATGATGGTGGAGCCTTTTTCATATCGTGCTGCAATGATTTGAAAGAAGAGATGCGCCTGATCTCGAGCAAGCGGCAGATAGCCGATTTCATCGATGATCAGCAGACTCATCCGGCTGAGATGTCGGAGCACGTCAGCCAAGCGCCCCTGTCTCTGTGCCGTTTCAACTTTGAGGATCAGATCAGCAGCCGTGATGAACTGAGTTTTGATCCTGGCGCTTGCCGCTTTATGACCGATCGCAATGGCAAGATGCGTTTTACCGACACCAGACGGCCCAAGGAAAACGGCATTCTCCTTGCGCGCAACGAAGGCAAGTGAGGCGAGTTGTTCAATCTGACGCTTTGGCGCCGCACTGGCAAATTTGAAATCATAATCCTCCAGGGTCTTGAGAGCTGGAAACCCTGCCATCCGGATTAAGGTCGCAGCCGAACGCGCCCGTCGAAAATCTCGCTCTGCACAAAGTGCATTCTCGAGAAAATCGGTAAAGCTATGGTCTTCTTCAGCGGCGGCCGCCGCAAGGGTGCTATAGGCATCCAGAACACCAGGCAGTTTGAGGTCGTCACAGAGTTGCTCGATCCGGTCGTGGGCTAGATCACTCATACCAGACCTCCAACGGCATCATAGATCGACAGATCGTGCTGCGGGACTTTGATGTCGCGCAAATTGGCTGGGATTGCAGGTGTAAGCGTTTGCCAGGCGGGGCCGCGTGGCAACAGGTATGGGAGCTCATCTTCAAATCGTTCGTCTGGACGCGACTTCGTCTCAGCATGAAGCCGGGCGTTGGCGACATCCCGCAACCAGGTCCCGACATGAGCGTTCGCGGTGATCGCATCGAGCACCAAGCCTTGCCCGCCCAATCTACTCTCCAGTGGCCAGACAAAGCTGTTCTTGAGATACCGGATGAACCGCTCAACCTTGCCTTTGGTTTGCGCGCGATACGGCGCGCACATACGCGGGCTAAACCCGTGATGCTTGGCAAACTCCCGAAAACCAGAATGGAACCGGTGCTCGCCTGGGCCATAGGCATTACGGTCAATCATGACCGTCTTCATGTTATCAAACAGAATGGTCTGGGGCACACCACCAATCGCGTCGAAGAAACGCTCATGGCAATCGATGAGTGTGTTGAACTTCTCATCCTCGGTGAACCAAACAAAACTATATCGGCTAAATCCGAGCGTCGCGATAAAGGCAGATAATCTGTTCTTGCCGCGCCGTATAACGGTCCAATCAACCTGTGCCTGGCGACCTGGCGGCGTCTCAAATCGAATGACTGTTGCCGGTGCCTCTTTGGGATATTGTGCAGCGAGCCAGGTCTTTAGGGTCGTGATGCCGCCCTCATATCCTCGTGCTTGAATCTCTCTCAAGTATACCGTCGCAGGCAACCGACGCGGTGCCGCTTCGCCGATCCGCATCAATAGGTAATCCTTGTACGGATCCAGCTTCGAACCTCGCTGCGCCCGCGGTCGGTAAGCTGGCTCCAAATCTGGATCACGCAAATATTTGCGAACCGTCTTACGGCTCATCTTCAACTCTCGGGAAATCGCGCGGATGCTCATACCGCGCCGGTGCAATACCCGGATCTCCATTACTTCGTCTCCTGTTATCATGGGCTCCCCGAAATCAACTTCAGAGAGCGTAACAGGTGGGTCCCTTTTTAACTGGCAAACTGGGGGACTTTTACATCGGCGCTAACACAAGACCGCACGCATGATGGAACGGCGTTCCGCATGCTCACACTGATCGATGAATACACTCGAGAATGCCTGACCATCGAAGTGCAACGTAAATTGCGCTCCGGTGACGTCTTGTACACCCTTGCTGATGCGATGCTGCAGCATGGCGTGCCGAAATACATCCGATCCTAAAATGGCCCAGAGTTTATCCCTTCGGCCTTGCGCGAATGGTTTGAGCGGATCGGCGTGCAGATGCTCTTCACCGAACCGGGAAGCCCATGGGAGAATGGATACAATGAAAGCTTTAACGGCAAGCTCAGAGACGAGCTGCTCAACGCGGAGGTTTTCTGCTCGATGAGCGAGGCCAGATTACTCATCGAGCAGTGGCGTCAGTACTACAACACTGTTCGTCCTCACTCATCACTCGGCTATCGTCCGCCAGCAACGGAAACGAAATCGCCTTTCCAAATGCACCCCCAGCGCCCGGCAAACAAACTCGCTACGCTATTGGAGGGGGCGGGTCAGGTTTGGATCGTAGTCCGTGAGGTTCCCGCTTTTCGCTGAAAGCGAAGCACGTTCGAGAATCTGGCCATCCAAAATCACGTGTGTGATGGTGTCATAGGCTGCAGCACTAATGAGTGGATTTTCCTTCAAGACTGCGATGTCTGCTTTCTTGCCGACTTCGATGCTCCCTAGATCACGATCAAGATTAAATGCTTCTGCATTTCTAAGAGTGAGTGCCGCAAGAAGTTCCGGAAGCGGAACACCAATGTCGGCCCAAGTCTGGATCTCCCAGTATCCTGCAAGCCCTGGTGGAGCTCCCCACCCAAAACCTCCTACTGCGGTATCGGTCCCAAATAGCAAAGATCCACCTTGATCACTAAAGCGAGCTATCAAACGCTTGTATCTTTCATTGAATGCAATTTGAGCTTCGGCTAATGTATCGCTTGAAGCGCTTTGCATAATGCGGCCAGCAAACATGCGTTCAAAAGATAAGCGTTGCGACTGCGCGTCGGTTTTTAAATACTCTAGATACGGTTTTGGAATGACATCCAACCATCTGGGGTCTTCGAGTACAGTAGGATCATACATAGACTTGGTGTTAGCGATCGTGGTGAACGTCGGTTGCAGCTTGACGCCACTTAAAGCAAGCTCATCCATTATCGCCTGATACTCTGGTAATGGAGTGGCCGCATCAAAAGGCTGCCTTGGCCACTCCCACATACCGTGGGCGAGGATGTTCACATCAGAGGTGATGGCAGCTTTCATACCATTAGGCGTAGTGGCATGTAGCAACACCGGTAAGCCGCCCGCATTGGCCACCTTAGTAACATCTTGTATAATTTTGCTAGATGGCAGGTGGAAAGTGGGCTTGCGAGGCCCCGGCCACCATAGTGCTTCTTCGAAGTAAAGTTTCAAACATTGCCCACCAGACTGTTTTACATAGTTCACCGCAGCCTCGGGTGTGTGATCACTGGCATTTACATTTTCGGGAAGTGACCGGCTGCGATAATGGTCATACAAAAAACCCGGGTGGATTTTGGTAAATTGTTCTTTCGGTGTTTCTAATGCCATGAAGCCGTCAGGCATGATTACACCCTGCCCGCAGTGAAACAGCCGAGGGTGTAAAGGCGCAGCTAAAATTCGACTATTTGTTTCTCGATCCGTATTTAGTTCAATAACAGATGTAAAACCAAAATAGAGGTAACTCTTTGGCATTTGCGCCATATAATCATCGTAGAGTTCATCATATTCGTCAGTGAGTTGGGGTTTTAAACCAGTCGCGTGATAGAGATGAACGTGGCTGTCTATTAGGCCTGGTATAGCATATGCGCCATCAAAATCATGCCGGACCCCGCCCGCAGGCGGGGTTCCCGTTCCAATCTCAGCAATTCGGTCATCACGTACGACAATCCATGCATTTTCTATTGGAGCGTAGAGATGAGGTGAAACAATAGTCAGGTTAGTCAGAACCTGCTCTGTATTTGGATCAGATTTAGAGATCGAGCAAGCTGTGATCGCCAGCGAAAGCATGACCAGCAGAGCAGAAAAGTAAACGCGCATTGAGTTCCTCGCAGATAAAACGAAGATAGACTATGTTACGATTTGAGAGACACGGGCGACCGGAAACGTGATTTCGGACGTCGTCTACATAAATTCATACCAAGAGTGTTCGATCAAATTAGGGTGGAGCTCATGGATGTAGTTTTTAGCGTTGCAGCGTCTTTGTTGATTATGGCTGCAATTTATTTGACCTCGCTTAAAACCGCTAATGCTGCCCATTTCTGGTTTGCCAGCGCGTTGCTGATCCAGGCGTCGTCTTACGTGCTGATCGTCTGGGCCGCTGAAGCTAACCAAACTTGGATGCTTGGCTTTCGACCATATTTAGCGGGTATTTTGCCCACCGCAGTCGTTTTTCACGTTGTAAGCGGATGGACGAACGATGCTTTACAAGGGCGCTTGGTTCGAAATTACTCTTTGCTGCAAGCAACTAACTTATTGATAATTGCATTCTCACGCTGGCAAGCGCCAATATTGACCGATCTCATTCTATTCTTGGTATGGAGCGGTCATGCGTTTTGGCTACTTGCTTATACTCCGCGACAGACGTCATCGCTTTTGTCTGGCAGAAGACAGATGTTTTGGAAGCATTGGCGACGCGTTCTAGCGTTATGGATGTCGTTGTCCGCAATCATTGACGCCTTCAGCGCTTACGAAATTGCGATCTATTCGACAGATGCAAGAGCGTCGAACATCCTTGGCATGGCTGGTGTCTTTTCAATTGTCATATTTGGAATCGGATTGATTCTTGTTTTCAACCTGGACCGATTGCACCGCAGATTTTTCAAGTCTCGAATAGAAAATGATCAGGATTTAAGGCATTTGTTCGAGCGGCTTGAAAGGGACATGAAATCGCAGGCCTTGTATCTCAATCCCAATTTGACGATTTCGAGACTGGCTCGTCATGTAAAACTTCCGACCCGGAGCGTTTCATCCGCTATCAATGCAATCGCGGGCGAGAATTTCAATCGCTGGGTTAACAAATTTCGTGTTGAAGAGGCCAAGTCTTTGATGTCGAGAAAGCCAAACCAAAACCTGTTGAATATTTGTTTGGATGCAGGGTTTCAGTCAAAGTCGACGTTCAATGCTGCGTTCAAAGAAGAAACGGGGCTGACGCCGTCTCAATGGCGGAAAATGTCTGTTCGGGAACTTGAGAAGCTCAATACTCACAAGTCTTCAAGATGAAGGTATTGAAGCGCGATTTCGGCTGAAAATGAGCGGTTTTCTCATGTTACTGGTGCACCAAAACACCTATTACTCATCAGTAGCGGAAAAGAATGATAATGTCGCTCATTCCAAAAGCAGTACGCGAAACATCGACGACAATACGCCAGCAGCCGTCAAATAGCAGATGGCCAACAATCCTAATTCCTTTGATAGCCGCAGGTTTGAAATACGTAGCACACGCAAGTTATTCTAGCGATTAGTCCCTTTTTGAGTTTCATGAGCGGCTGTTTTAGGGCGTCTTAAGTCGCTTGCCTTCGTTGGTTTGCACGGTGCGCAAACGCCTCGTAATTCAAAATTATGGATTACGTTGTTCGTCAATGGTTCTTATCCGACACTGTGCATTTTGTGTCGCTATGGTTTCGGACTATAAACCGGACATGAAATCACCTATATTGGCTAGTGAAATCTTTATAAAATCCTTTTATTGTTGGTGGTATAGAGATTTTCAAACCTGACTTTGAAGCGGACATACAAGTGGTCGAAGATAGAAATGAACCTCTCGGGGCAATGGAGCCCATGCTGGTCAGTTCGTCCAGTCCTAAACGAGATGGACTGGCGGATAAAGCACTCGAGCTGGCAGAGCGGTCTGCCGGCTTCAGGCGCAGCTTGCCTGATGGCATCGTAGACGCTCTATCTGACCTCGTGCGCGCCATGAACTGTTACTACAGCAATCTCATCGAAGGCCACGATACCCATCCCGTTGATATCGAGCGCGCGCTCAATGAAGAATTTAGCAATGACCCAGAACAACGTGACCTACAGCTAGAGGCCAAAGCCCACATCGAGGTTCAAGCCTGGATCGATGAAGGCGGTCTGGAAGGCGCCGCTGCACGCAGCGATGCTATCATCGAGATCCACAGACGGTTTTGTGAAAAACTGCCCGATGATTTGCTTTGGGTTGAAAACCCAGATTCCGAAGAGCGCGTCAGAGTTGTCGCGGGAGAATTGCGTGACCGCGATGTCCGCGTCGGTCAGCACGTCGCCATCAGTCCAGGCGCTGTTCCACGGTTTCTGACGCGTTTTGAAGAGGCATATCGCAATTTAGGGCGCGTAGACCGCGTTCTGGCGGCCGCAGCCGCGCATCATCGCCTTTTGTGGATCCACCCATTCGTGGATGGCAACGGACGCGTTGTGCGCCTCATGTCATATGCCATGCTTCGCGAAGCGCTCGACACAGGCGGTATTTGGTCGGTGGCGCGCGGACTGGCGCGCAGAGAAGCAGAGTATAAACGCCTCCTTCAAGCATGCGATGGCCCGCGCCGCGGGGATAGAGACGGCCGCGGAACGCTCAGCGAAGCTGCGCTCGCTGCGTTCGTGGGCTTCTTCTTGGACGTCTGCCTCGACCAAATAAACTTCATGGAAGAACTGGTGGAACCCGACAGATTACGGGACCGAATGTTGATCTGGGCTGAAGAAGAGATCCGGGGCGATCGCCTGCCACCAAAATCAGGATTGGTCCTAGAAGCGATCCTCTATCGTGGCACACTTCCAAGAAAAGATGTCGCTGACCTACTATCGGTCGGAGATCGTCAGGCGAGGCGGATTACATCGGCGTTGATCAATAGCGGGGCGGTGACGTCACCAACCAGCCGAGCTGACCTAAAACTCGCTTTTCCAGCTGCTTTGGCGGCGAGATGGCTACCTGGGCTCTTTCCTGAGCAAAAATGATCCGCAGATGTCGGAAGGTTTTGAGTCTCTTTCGGCATTTCAAACACCGTCTCTAGGTTAAAGCGGCCAACGCGCTTCGCGCGCTGACTTGGTTTAGCTTTCCCCAGCAGTCGGGCTGAGGCGGGCGACGTGTCTGCCAGCGCGCAGTCCACCCGCAAGGCTGCGGAATTTTTATTCGTCTTTGTATCTTGAGGCGTACGACCTGGCCGCCTTGCGCGCGACCCTTATGCGCCCTGCCTGACACTTCTCCTCGCCGCCTCACCCCACCTGCCGGGGAAAGAATGACAGGGGCGGGAAGGAGACCAGATCAATGACCAACTCGCAAACCGCAGCACTTCTTGTCGCTAAGACCGTAGATACACCTCGTATCTATCTGGCCTGTTTGGCTGCCTATAATGAGACTGGAATGTCATCAGTCCGGGGGACTGATGATCAGCCGAATGGGCGAGTGCACGGGGCTTGGGTGGACGCAGATAAAGGCACCGATCATGTTTGGGACGAATTGCGCAAGATGTTACGCGCCTCGCCTGAGCCTGGCGCAGAAGAATGGGCCATTCATGATTATAACGGCTTCGAAAGCGCCCATTTCCCAGAATATGCGAGCTTTGAAAAAGTCTGCGAGCTCGCTGAATTTATCGCTGAGCATGGAGAGCTCGGCGCGCAAGTCTATTCCATATTCAGTGAGGAGCTCAGCCAAGCGAAAAATGCTTTCGATGACTATGCTGGCGAGTTCACCAATGTCGCAGAGTTCGCTGAGCAGTTTCATGAAGACATCGGCACGCACATCCCTGAACCCATAAAATTCTATATCGATTGGGTCTCTCTCGGACGCGATCTTGAGCTGAATGGCGACATTTTCACCGTTCAACTCAGTCTCGAAGAAACTCACGTGTTTTGGGCGCGGTGATCAATATGGATTGCCACCGTCTTCCAAGCCTTGGCGCAATCCCGCGCCGGCTCTCGCACCTCGAACAACAGATCGGGCCTCGACCCGTCATGACGCTGGTCATCGAGGACCTGTTTGTTCGCGAGATTTGGGTGGGTCGGCGCGCACCGATCATTCGCATTCACGATTACGATTGGGGTCAAACAGATCCCACACCCGTCATCGATTGCGACGGTTGCGCCTACTCCCCAATCAACTGGAACGGCCCAGCATGGACGCTCGGCCTTTCCCTCCACCCGCCAGAAAAGGAGGCCTAAAGCCATGGCGAATACTCTCGTAAAATCTATCCCAGTGTCTGACCTAAAAGTCAGTACGCTCAATATGCGCCACGCCCGCACGAAACCGGATGTCTCAGATATCCTGCCATCGATCCGCGTTCATGGGGTCCGCCAATCGCTCCTCATGCGCGCAGAAGGCACCAAGTTTGGTGTCATTGCTGGGCGCCGCCGATTGTTCGCCCTCAAGCAGGTGGCAAAAGAGACCGGCAAAGACATGAAAACGCCCTATATCGTGATGAAGAGCGCGAGCGAGGCGGACGCCATTGAAGCGTCGCTCATCGAGAATGTCGCGCGCGTCCCAGCCACAGAAATGGAGCAATACATCGCTTTCAATCAGTTGCACGGGGTAGGGCGAACAATCGAAGAGATTGCAGAATACTATGGGGTTACCGCACTGACGGTAAAGCGGGTGCTAGCGCTCGCCACAGAAGATCAGCAAACCGAATGGCTCAGCCTGTTCGAGGGAGATGGCCACGCGCCGCGAGGCCGTGCTTGCCGGGCATGGATCACCGGCGGAGACGTGATCTCGACCGATAAGGCACTATTCGACTTAGATGCCTATGACGGCACTATTGTTACTGATCTGTTCGGCGATCATGGTTCTTTCGCTAACGCAGAGACGTTCTGGCTGCTCAAACACTTGCAGTCTCAGCCAAGATAGATGCCTATATCCGATCCGTTCGCGCGTTAAGCCGATATGCCCTTTTGCTCGTCTTAGGCCATCAGATCTAGACCGTTGAGGGCGGCCATGAAATCGGCGGTTCGAAGAATTTTCCCCGCCGCTTCGCGGCTCCTCGCGCAGCAAAATTCGTCTCCCCACCAATGCTCCACTGACGTTCCGCCCGCAGAACGGTTCATGCCCGCCCTCAACGGTCTAACCGGTCTGGCGTCGACGGGGCAAAGGGCCACCGCGGCGTTTTAAAACGAAAGGAAGTACGAAAATGGCAAATGCAATTGGATACGTGAACGAGACCGAGAATGGTTACGAAGGCGCCTTGGCCATGGTGAACCTGTCCATGCCGATCCGTTTCAGCAAGAACGGAGATAAAAGCTTAGACGGCCAACCTGATTACCGCATCTATGCGGGCGAAACCGATACAGAAATCGGCGGAGGTTGGATCAAAACGGCCAAAGGTTCAGGCCGAGAATATGTTTCAATCACTCTCGCCGATCCACAAATCGGTCCGAGCCGGATTTACGCAAATTTGGCTCCGGTGAAAGGTCATGATGGCCGTCACGTCATCCTGTGGAATCCTAGCCAATAAACTTAAGGTTAGTCGACGAATTACAGCGCGCCGGGATCAACTATGGCGCGCTTCCTCGTCCTAATAAATTGTGCCAGGACCGCGTAGTTACGACCTGCCGCAATGAGGGCTCGCTAAGGCGGGCGACTCGCGGAATATCATATCATTATGTCGGTTTCAGACCCCTTCCAACTCACAGAAGAAGACGTCTCTCGCGCTGCCCTTAACACGGCAGATATCGGGCTTTGGTGTATTGTCGTGAAAGGGTGCTATCACCTGTTCAATTCCGAGCATCAGGCGCGCTTTGCACATGCCAAATTTGTCGCCGGAGAGATGGTTCGCTGAAGGGATAGCGCCAGGCCAAATTCGGTCAGTGTATTTGCAATTCGTGGCGTTCTTAATGTGGATGAAATCCATGGGCGATGCTTTCAGCCCAGGCTCTCGTCGCTGACGCGATCAAAGCTCCGTCATTTATGGATCTTTGCCCGTCCGGTGAACGATCCCTATCGCAGGATTGATTAGAGGATCTAATCAAAAAATAGGTCCGCATAAGGTCAGGCCAGTCGAATTCGATTGCCATGTTTTTTGACGCCATCTTTAGCGCCGGAGAGATGGTGGAATGAGATCGCCATCAGGCTCAAACGAACGGAACACTGGCGGAAAATAGAGCGATCAAACCCCCCCTCGAGTTCCCCATATGCCGGCTCGCGTTTCGTTGGAGGTCGCCATCCGTCTGTATTCAATGAACCCTCGATGCGGGTACAATTCGAAGCTTGGGCAATTAAGGACGTGAGGTGGCGATTACATCGCCGCAAAGGTATCGAATTCGCCCAGACGAGCTGACCCAGGTTGGGCCCATCGAGTGTGCTAAGGCTTGACAGTTTCAATGCGTTGGGCATTTTTATCCATGCTGACGTCGTAGTTTCCTCGTCCGGTTCTTTGAGAAGAAAGAACCGAAGATGAGACCAAAAATTTCCATTCATAACTTTGAGCTAAACGTTCGAAATCGATCTGTTCGGTCGTTAGAATTTGCCAATCTATTTAGTTTCCGCCTTCGCGGTGTCTGGCGGTATGCACAAGACACAGTGCCCTTTCGGGCCTGTTTTCTCAATAATCTCAGAGTGTTACGCAGATGGGGCAGTGTCAGCCCCTCGGTGACAGTTCGCGATTTCTTGAAAAAATTCAATAAAAACAGTGTGAGCGCGCCGAATGGATAAGTCGTTCCCAAACCGCAACGTCGATAACCGGATAAGCTTCCGTGCCTCCGCGAATACACATGCCGCTTTATCGAAACTTGCTAAGCTCCAAGGTGTGTCTCTGTCGGTCGTTGCAAAACGCATGGTCGACGATGCTGTGTTTAAAAGTCCGCTCCAACAGACACTAGATTTGGTCGTGGATCGTTTGTTGGTCTTGGATGAGCTCGTCCGCATTATGCTGTCGGATGTCGAAGCCGAGCGGCTAGGCGAGGCTGAGTTCTTTGCCCGTCTTCGAGCGATTTCTATTCGCGACGGAGGAAGACATGAGTAGCCGCAATTCGCCGCGCCACGAATCAAACAACAATTGGATGCGCACACCGATGGATCGCTTCGTGCGTGGCGGCCAAACCATTAATCTGCAAATCCGCGAGACGATCCACCTGATCAAGATCATGCTTCTTGTCTCGGTTGGGATAGGGTTTGTGGTCTTCGTCGGCTGGTTGCTTTTCACCACAACAAGCGTTGAGCGAGATAGTTTTCTAAGCTTCACCCATATCAAGGTTCTGGAGGCAATGAACGCGAATCCAGATCAGATATTCTCATGTCCCAAGCCGGATGGCACGCGCATCAATATCGAACTGAAATGGTGTTTGGCTGATCCTTCGGTGAGCGCCGGTTGGCGCGCTGTTGCAAATGCCGCCACGGACGGGCTTTGGGTGGCAGGCACGATTTCATTGATCGCAATGATCATCCTCTTTGTCTGGTTCAAAAGGTTCGGTCAGGATCTGATCAAAGAACGTCGAACTCGCGGCGCGGAAGTGGTGAGCGCAACTGATCTCAACCACCTGGTCGACCGCTCAAATATGAAACGCAAGAAGGATCCGTTTTTTGCTGCATACAAGCCTTATAAACTGGCTGGCGTTTCGATGCCGCTGGGTGCGCAAAATCGGCATGTCATGGTGGCCGGCACAACCGGGACCGGGAAGAGCCAGTTTCTATTCGACTTGATGGCGCAAATCCGAGCCAATGGTGATCGTGCTATCGTCTTCGACAAGACCGGCGCGTTCATTGAGCGGTTCTACTCCGATGCTGCAGGCGACCACATTCTAAACCCTCTCGATGCGCGTTGCGCGCCCTGGTCGATGATTGCAGAAGCAGGGACCAATACTGACTTTGAAACGATGGCGCATGCGCTCATTCCCGATGAGAAAAGTCAGGATCGATTTTGGCCCGATAGTGCGCGTTCTGTGCTTGCGACGGCGCTCTCCAAATTCAAAGCTAAAGGTGTCACCGAAACGCGGACCGTGGTCGATTTTCTGCTGACCGCCAAGCAGGGCCACCTCAATAATTTCTTTGCAGGAACTATGGCGGCAAGATCGATTTCCTCTGAGCTTGGAAAGACGAGCGGAAACATTATGGCCGTGCTTGCGCCGGCCATTCGACCTCTGACGCTTTTGCCGTCTAAGAACGATTACCCTTTTTCGATCCGTGAGTGGGTCGGCGACGAGGCTTCAAGCAATTGTCTGTTCCTGTCGGCGCGCTCGGATCAAATCAAAGCGATGCGTGGATTGATCACGTTATGGTTTGATACTGCGATCAAGTCGCTCCTTTCACTGGAGCGAAAACCCGGACGCACGATTTGGTTCATCTTGGATGAGTTTGCTGCGTTGAATGCCATCCCATCGCTTGTCGAAGGCCTGCAAGAATCCCGGCAGTATGGCGGCGCCTTTGTTTTGGGGGTTCAGGACCCGGCCTTGGTGCGTGATCGATATGGCGCAGATCTCACGCAAGCCATTACCGGTTTGTGCCGAACCAAAGTCATCTATGGCACAGGCAATTATCACAATGCGCGCGATTGCGCCGATTGGATCGGCCAAGCCGAAACGCTGCGCGCCGAACAATCGATGACCTACGGCCCCAATGATGTACGCGATGCGATTGGTGTCCATTCCCGCACCGAGCTCACTCACATCGTGCTCCCAGAGCAGATCTTCAAACTGGAAGATCTGCATGGCTTTCTGTCTTACCCGGAAGCGTTTCCGGTTGCATCTATTAGGACGGCGACTTTTGAAGGCGATAAGCGCGCACAAGGTTTTATGCTGCGCGCCGAAGCGACGCCGACCGGACCGCAAGGATGCGAGTTCAAAATCGCCGAGGATGGATCGATTGAGACGGCGAACGAGGAAAGTGCGCCAAATATGAAGACGACATCAAGCGCAGAATACGCGCCCGCACCTCGCCACTCCGAACCGGTGCCAAATGCCTTGGATGAGGCATCGGCAGCAATTCTCGCGCACCAAGGAAGTCACAAACGGCGTATGGAGCGCTTAAGAAGCGCTGGAAAGCCTGCTGTTGCCGCTAACAAGCAAACTGACCTTTTCGCTCGCGCAGAGGCTTCCTCGGGCTCCGAAGGCGATTTTGAAGACAATGAAGCGTCCGGCGGACGGTCTGGTGAGCTTGCCACCGATCTAGCGCTTACTAGCGATCAACAAATCTTAGCCGCGATTTTAGAAGAAGATGAGACTGCCGAGCGTAAGCGCCGTGAAGCGCATGAAGCCCGTCTCGAGCGTGAGCGTGAACAAATGTCCGCGCGACGAATGCGCGATGGGGTCCGGCGTGATCAAATCGACATCGCGCTGGATCCTGTCGATGTCGGGCTCTGAGGATTAAGCGGTCATGTTCAACATCGTTCAGGTCAAAGGAGATGATGCGGGAGGCTATTATGGCACCCAAGCCAACTATTATCTTGGAGGTAACGCACCTTCGAGATGGGTCGGTCAGGGCGCGGCAGAAATTGGATATGTGGGTGAAATCGACCCTGAAAAATTCACCCAACTCATGAATGGAGAAATTGCGCGGGAAGGGGAAGCTCCGCAGCGCATCCTTTCTGGTGTGCGCAAAGGATGGGACATGACAATTTCTGCGCCAAAATGGGCGTCCATCATGATCACGCTTGGCGGCGATAAACGCCTTTCAACTCATTGGCAAAACGCGGCCCAAAAGGCGTTCGAATATGTTGAGCAATTTGCGACTTACCGAAAAACAACAGGCGGCAAAACGCGAGACATTGTTGGCGCGAAGCTAATCGGTGGAGCTTTCCTGCATGACGCCAATCGCAACAACGAGCCCTCTATTCATGTCCATATGGTTGCGTCGGCCATTGGTCTCACCAAAGATGGGAAATTGCGAGCGATTGATCTCCAGCACGCTTACAAACACGCCAAACTTATTGGCCAATACGTGCATGCCCAATTTGCGCACACAGCAAGACGGGATGGCTACAAAGTGAGCTTGGACGATAATGGAATGACGGTGTTGGAAAATGCGCCGCCGCAACTGCACGAGATCAGCGAGGCGCTGTCGACCCGTCGCGATGAAGTACGCGCTGAGATTGACAGAATTGGCGTCGCGACCCGCCAAGGAGAAGTTGCCGTGGTCCGCGCCACGCGGGACAATAAATCCAACGACACAGACCTTCTTCTGGATCAAGCGCGTGCGATTGCCGAACACAAAGGCTTTGGACCAGCCAAAATTCGGGCCCTGATCCCGGAAGATCAATTGTCGCTAAAAGACGCTATGGCGAGCGACATTGACGGACGCCTTCCCGAGTTCATAGCGCGGCAACTGGGTCCGTCTTCTCGCGAGGCGTCAGTCGTCCCCGTTAAGGCAAGCGAAGCGCGCCACCAGACCGTCATCGAGCGCATCATGCAAGGCGCGAGTAGGGGCCTAAAATCCATCTGGGGAGCTTTCAACGAACATGCGCGTGGGCATCAGGCGTCTTCAGCCACCATGATGCCGAAGCCCAGTTTGGGCGGGCTTATTGAAACCCGAGATACATTTGAACCACCGAAGGACTACCCGATTGAACGTCTCGCCGCGCGTCATGAGTTGGGTTATCAAATTCGACGGGTGTCTGAGCGACAGGCGGCTTTTACCCTGCACGAGGTGATTTTACCCACAATCATATCTGGTCTGGAGCACCGACTACCCGGCGTGGGCCGTAAGGAGGTGATTGGCGCCGCGCGTGATCTTGTGTCTGAGGGTTTGCTAAATGTCGGGCGGGATAGAAAATCGCTGTTTACTGCGACAGGTCTAGAGCTTGAGCGCGAACAACGCATTCATGGCTTCACGAAAGCTGGAGAAGGACAGAGCACGCCGATCTTAGCGCCGGAGAAAGCCGCGCTCGAGATTCAACGCTACGAAAAGAACACGCGCACACTGACATCCGGCCAAAGAGATTTGCTCTCAGCGCTCGTCTCTTCAACAGATAGATTTGTCTCCGTCCAGGGCGTTGCCGGAACAGGAAAGACCACTGCTATTCGAGCTGCCAATGCGATCTTGGGGCGCTCTGAAAACAACCCCTATGGCGTTCGATTGTTCGGGATCGCCAATACAAAATCGGCGATGAAAGAGATACGTGCTCAAGGTATCGAAGCGCGAACAACCGCGTCATTTCTGGCTCGGTTTACGAACTTCTTTCACCATGACGTTCTGCCTGCGACGGAAAACAAAGAGGTTTGGGAAAACACGATTATTCTCTTCGACGAAGCCTCGTTTGCGGGCAATGCTGACATGGAAGCGGCTATGGCGATTGCCAATAAGCTAGGCGTCCGCGGTTTTGTCGCGCAGGGCGACCGAGATCAGCTGCCCGCCATTCCGGCCGGAAACGTTCCGGACCTGATTTCGAAGCTGAATCGTAGATATTCGGTGACGCTATCTGATATCGTCCGTCAAACTAATCCTCATCTAAGGCACGCCATTCAAAACCTGGTTGGTATCTCGGGCAAAGGATCAGACAAAGAAGGGTATCGCCCGATCGGCGGAGCAAGAGATGTTCGAACGCGGGTCACGAAAGCTGTCGAGTCTTGGTCATACGCCGATGCCATTACCGATCTTGGTCTCGAAAAAGCGAAAAATCATCAAGAGCGACAGCTGCAACTTGAGGACATCGCAGCGACCGTTGCAAATGTTTGGAATAGTCTTTCACCAGAGGAAAGGATGGAAACGCTTGTCGTCTTTCCGACCCACCAACTGCGCGCGCTGTTTCATGACAAAGTCCGCGAGACGCTCCGCAGTGAGGGACAGATCAAAGGAGAAGACCAGGAGCGCACAGTTTTGCGGCCGAAGCCACTCAGCGCGGCTGAGAAAGACCGTGCGGAGAGTTACGCCAAAGGTGATGTAATCGTCTTCTCGCAACAGGTAAGGCGGATCGGTGCTCGGATCGGGGCAAGATATTCTGTTGCAGATAGAGATACAGACGCGAACACTCTATATCTGAATGGTCAAACTGGAGATGCGGTCGCCTTCAGCTTGAGCGATGGCAAGAATAAACTTCCGCGATTTGAGGTTTTCAAAGAAGCCAAAGCATCCTTTGCGGTCGGTGATCGTATCCGGATTTTACCCGGCGATCCTCGCAACCTTGCTGAGGGGATGAGCGATATAACGATTACCAAACAAGATGGGCGCGGACTTCAGGTCACCGGTACGGTGGACGTTGATCCTGTTCAGCGCCCACACGAACAACGAACAATCGAACTACGCGAAGGCTCAACGACGTCGATGATGATCGATCATGATTATTCGAGAACCGTGTATGCCGCTCAGGGTTTGAGTTCACTACGTGTGTTGGCTGGGTTTCACAGTCAGTCCATCATGACGTCCTTCGCAAACCTATATGTCATCGGGTCTCGAGCGCGAGAGGCGCTCAATATCATCACGGATAGTCTGCAGCGTGCGATTGAAGCGGTCGCTCACAATCCAGGTATCGAGATGAGCGCACACACGGCAATGGAGCACATGGAAGTCGAGAATTTTCTTGACCAAGCCCGGTCAGAAATGGACACCGCGCGCGCTTTGGCCGACCAAGAGCAAAGCCAAGCACCAGATCTTCAGGAGGTGCCCGAACGTCCAATGTCGGATGAACACCCCGTAAACATGGACAGAGAACAGAACCTCGAAATCGAGAATGATATTGCGCCATCGCTAGCGCCCGAACGCGAGGTTGGGGACTGAGCATGAGATGGTTGACCGCACTTTTCGTGACCTGGTTGATGAGTTGTGACGCTTCAGCGCAACGACCTTGGTGGGTGGATGGATCTATTGCACCAATCGACTTGGCTCCTTTGGCTCAGACCGTCTTGCCGCCTCCCGCGTTGCCTGATCGCTTACCTTCAGTTTTGACGCTCATACAATCAGCTGCTGAGCGACATTCCATAGACCCCGCACTTCTTCGTGCATTGGTCGCTCAAGAAAGCGATTATAACCCCGGTGCAGTTTCAGAAGATGGAGCGATTGGCTTAGGTCAATTGATGCCGGTCATCGCAAGTTGGTGCGGCGTGACGAACCGGTTTCACCGCATCGACAATCTTAACTGCGCCGCGCGTCATCTGCGCGTTTTGCTGACGAAGTATGACGGTGACGAACGGCTCGCGCTTGCAGCCTACAACGCAGGAGAGCCAGCGGTCGATAGATCCCGCTGCGTTCCGAACTATCCCGAAACTCAAGACTATGTCGCGCGCATCATGGTGCTGCGAGGCGAAAAGACTGAAGAAGTATTCTGATCATGCGAGCGAAAACAAACCAAACCACACCTAACAGTTCGAGGGGAAGAAATGGGTAGTCAAACAAGCGGGCCAATCCATCCATTGGAGACCGTGAAAATGATGACCGCGTACGTCGCGCGTTGGCCTTTGCGACATGTCTATGGCGCGCGAAGGCTCAACGCCTATTTTGATCGAACACTGAACCAAGTCGGTCGGCGTTCCATCATGGAGATTTATGGTCTGGAGTTTCGCGATAGCGCTACCCCACCTAGGATCGATGACCTGTTTCTGGTTTCTGTGATGCAGGGCTTAATTCTGCTCAGTTTGATCGCTCTGGCTTGCTGGGCATGGGACACGACCAATGACTATGTCCTTCCTGGGTTCATCATATTTAGCGTGTTTCACGTCATTCCGTCTGAACGAGATTTCCTGACTAGCGGCGAGCTGGCGGAGCGGGTTCCCGAATGGCTCGTACCATTTACGAGCGCGCTTTCATTTGTCGTTTCCTTACCAGCTATGCTGGTGGCTTTGCCTTCATCAATCGTTTGGGGATTGATCGGATGGGTGAGATTCAAACTCTCGAAATCGGAGATGAGTTGATGCTCGAGTTGAATGCTTCCAGCGCGTTAGTTCCGCCGGCTGCTGAAGAAACGGTGCGTTCTCGCTATTTTCACTGCTTCCGCGGGCGCGGTGCGCGTTGGCTCAACGTCGTGCTCGTTGGCGCGATCTTGGCGATGGAGAGCTTATAGTGATATTTGATCAGAACGCTCACGACTATCAGGATGGATTGCGATCGCATGGCTCCGAAAGGCTTCTAGCGATCACAATTCCTTTGCTTTTGTTGGCGGGCGCTTCAGGATATCACTACGTCGAAGAAAGTGGTCGGCTCATAGCGCTACTTGCTTACGCTGTCCTTCTGCTTCTCTCGGTCATTGCTCTCTCAAGAAAAATATCGATTAACCGCCTAGGCTTGATTGATGCGATCTCTGCGCCTTCGGTGACTGCCTCTGATCAAATGATTTCAGAGGGTGTTCGTCAGGAAAATCGCTCATTGCGCAAAGGTGGAGCCAAGAGCGGAGCGGTGACGGAAAGCTGCAATGTAGAGCAGGGCAGCTTGGATTTTGATGGGATCGAGGACTTACGAAAGCTCGAACGCATCTCGGGCGGGTGGTTGGTCTCAGAGGCGAGCGATCGCGTCTCTGCATTGATCCGACAAGCCTGCGTGGAGCACCATGCGGGCAATGAAGCAGAGATCTCAAGAATTCAGCGCTGGTTGGACATCTCGGACTGTTTGCGATCTATCGAATGTCGCGCGCAGCCCAAGGCTGAAGCACGTCGCGCATACGTTGCAGAGCTCTGCGGCGTCAGTAACGAGCAAGTTCGGCAAATCGACCAAGGTCGTTACGCTCCACTCAATAAATTGCTTCACCAACTCGATCCAAGTGCGCTCGCAGACGATCATTAGCTATGGCCATTTATAGACTTACCCGCGAATTACCCACATGGTTCGCCGAATTACCGCGACTTTCGAAATATCATTCATCAGCTTTGGATCATGCAGAATGGAGAAGAACTATGGATGAAACAACAAAACTGATTACTGTGAAAGAAGTCCTGCAGATCACGGGTTACAAAAGCCGTACGACTTTGTGGCGTAGAGTTCGGGCGGGAGAGTTTCCGAAACCGATCGCGCTAAGCCAACATGCCACGCGTTGGAAAAAGCACGAGATCGAGGAGTGGATAAGCGCTTTGCCAGGGTTGAGTTATGGCGGCGATAGCGGGCTCAACTAACGCTATCCTGCGAGTAAGCAGGGCCGCTTGTTCCTAATTTCGGACATTCGGGAAGCACTCATTGCGGCCAAGCTTTCAATCGGCCGTCATCGCCCGAGGCGCGACCTGGCTCAGCAATTGCCGTGTTCGATGCACATTTCCTCTCCCGAAACAGAGTTGCGGCGCACGAGCGGGTGATACAGCTTATAGGCGATATCCCGCCGTCCCGGTTTCAGCTCCACTTGCATGCTAGGTGACAAGCGTTGCGCATTGGTCTCGATAAAGGCATCGCGCAGATGCGGACAATAGCTATCGATCGCGATGCCCGTTTCGTCACTGAGTTGATTGATTAGTGTGCGATAGATTTCGGTCGGCAGTTTCTCGCCATGCGCCTTTTGGCACTCGGCTGCAACTTCCCGGTTCGACGTTTCGGGTGCGACGCCAAAATACATGCCGCCTCGCGAACTGCCGATCGCTGGGCCATAGCGCTCCAAAAGAGCGTCATTCGTCTCCCCTGCCACAACCCGCTCCTCGCCCTCAAAAGGGACATTCAGTGAGATCGTATGCGCTCGCGCTGCTTCATTGTCCCAGCCGTCAATCGGGGTCGCGAAGTCGACTTTGATCTGCAGCGTCTTGTTACGCATCCGTTTGACAGCATAGATCCCAGCCTGGCTGTCGAGCGACGCATTAAACGGCACGCCCAAAGCCTCTGTGGCGGTAAAGGCCTCATCCCGGCGCATTCCAGGATAGAAGCCGAGTACATCGTATTGCTTAGCATCGAAGGCCTCGACCCGCTGGATGATTTCGTTCTTGAAACCGTTTGGCGCCGCGGCGTTAGCTGAGTTCGACTCATCTTGCGGTTCAGCGGCAGCGCAAGCCACGCTCAACGCCGCCGCCGCTATCAAAACAAAAGACTGTTTCCAACTGGACATAAATCTTCCCCACACTTTCTGGCCGCGTCGCCCATAGCAGATGTCGTACGGTGACCTAAAATCAAAACGAGTACAAGTTTATCTCAGAAGTAGATATTAGCTGCGCAACCGGAACTTCCTAAAACCGGACATAGGGATCAGGGCCGTCCAATGTGCATCGCTATGCGCAGCGAGTTTCTAAAAATGTCGATGGTCATTGATTAGCCAGGATGCGCTCGACAGCGGTGTAAATCTGCTTTTCGTTCAACCGGGAAGACGAACGTTATGTTCTAGTTCCCGCTCTCTGCGACGAACCTCTCTAACAAGTTCAAAGTGGCGTCGACTAGAAGCTCCACCTGCGTATCGGAGTCCGCATCGGGGTATTGCATCTTCATAATGCCTAGTCCGCTAAGTTTTACAGCAACAAAATGAAGTAACACCTCGCTCTGTTCGAGCGTTATTCCAAATCGTTTGAAGACAGAGTGGAAGATTGAAATGCGCTCGCGCAAGAATTCATACTGCCAAGCAGAAATAGCCTTCCAGATCTCAGGTTCTCGCCAAACACCGAAGATCAACTCCCAGAACACGAGCTGTGATGGTCTCGAATAGTACTGCCATACGTTCTCGATTATCTGTCTGCTCGTTGTCGCAAGATCCCAATTAGGATCAATCGCGGGTAAGTCTTTGGTATCAACAAGGAAGACCCTATCCATAATTAATGCGATCAAAATATCTGACCGAGTACGAAAGTGATGTTGCACCGCACCGGTCGTTAGACCAGACTCCTCAGCTATACCTTTGAACGTGCAGGCGCGATAACCGTCTCGCTCTAGGAGCCTCATGCCCGCGTCTAGCAATTCATTTCGAGTTTGAGCCATGCGCTCCGCTTGCGAGCGACGCGTTTTAGTTGGTGATTTGGTAGTCATACTGTCCTTGCTCATATCCAGTCTGGTAACGCTACATTATGAGTACAATGCAAAAATCAATCAACTAAGGATAGGATACGTTTCAATCTCACTTCTAAGAGTCACAGAAAAAAGGCCTCCCAATTGCTTGAGAGGCCAAGTGCAAGTCATTCGTGGAGGAATGTAGGACTTCTAGAATGACTTTCGGAGTGTGAGACCGATTTGGCGCGGAGGTTGCGGCAGGGCCCGCGGGCCAAGCGGTGTATCAATATCTGCCGCGACGCCGAGAACGTATTCTTCATTCAGAACATTCGTCGCGAACAATTGTACCGTGATGCCAGCCTCCTCGTTTATTAATCCCGCGAAGAGGTCGAGCGTTCCATAATCACCAATGATCGTTGGTGATGTGTCGCTGTCAAACTGTGTGAAGGCATACACGCCTCGAACGAAGGCTTGGCTGTTCCAAATCAAATCTGGATCCGATTGATACTGCCCGGTCAGCGTGTAAGCCAATGGCGTGAAGCTGGTATTCAGGCCCGTCAGATCTTCGAAAGGGATCGTTGCCGCACTGACAGTATCACCTGTGACCTGCAAAGCTCCTGGCGGTAGTCCCTGCAATGCCCCAAGCGCGTCGAGCGCTGCCTGAGCATTTGCACCGGCGTATACTGTGCCCAAGCCGAACGTCGACAGAATGGTGTCTGGCGTAATAACCGGGTCAGCGAGTTGCGGCGACGTTGGAACGTTGTCGAAATCCGTGAACTCAAAATCATTGGTCGACAAGGATCCGCCAAATGACCAGTGATCACTTGCTTGGAAGTCGAACTCAAGCTCCACGCCTTTGTTTTCGGCCTCAGGGGCACTCACAACCAACCCGATACTGGGCAACGACAAAAATAAGCCATCATTCGATGGATAGCCAAGCGCTTGCAGTGTCCCTGGAGGGAGCGCGAATCCAGCTTCGGTTGCCGCGGCGAGAGAATTTGTAATGTCGGAGAAAGACTGCGGAGAAAACGTCTGAAACTGGAAGTCTTCGAAAGACTGAAAATACACCGATGCGTTTAGTTTTAGGCGCTCATGAAGCCACCCGTTTGACTTGAAGCCAGCCTCCACGGCTGTGGTGTTTTCAGTTCCAAAATCCCGGAAACCGCCATTTTGAAACGCGCCGGCAGCGATATTGTTAAAGCCCCCCGCACGAAAAGCGTTATCGAGACCCGCAAAGACGGTGAGCGCGTCGCTCACTTCGTACGTGGTCTTAAGGCTCCAAGCCGTATTCGTCTCGTCGAAGCCGCCTTCAAAGATACCGGTCACTTGTGGGCCGCCGAGCGCCAGAGAGAGCACGGTGGCGTTTGTATCGATGAACGGATCTACGACGTCTCTGCTTGATTTTTCAACGCGAACCCCCGCCGAAACAGACAACCGATCTGTGATGTCGAGCGTATTGTTCGAGAACAGCGCGAACACTTCCGATGTATCTTTCCCGGCATTGTCGTCGAGGACAACCGGGATAACTCCGGTCGATGTCAAATCAAACAGAGAGCTGATGTCCCTCTCATTGTTCGAGTAATAACCGCCAACAAGATAGCTCAAACGGCCGTCATACGTATCGCCCGCCAAACGAAGTTCTTGAGTGAACGCTTCCCGCTCAACCGCGAAAATCACCACGTCATCGAACGCTCCCAGATTGTCCTGGTCGCGTGTTAGCCGAACAGACTGATCAAAATATGAGGTCACAGACGTGACGGCACCGAGTGCGGTGTCCCAATTCATGTTCAGGATATTGTACTGGATCGTTTCAGGATTTTTTTCGGGCACCTGGGAGGTTTTAAAGTCGAATAGGTCGAGCGTTTGAAAGGCTGCCGGAACAGGTAGCCCGCCCTGACCTGTTTCGCTGGGGGTATCGATCAGAAAGACTTCTTGGTTCTCGCCTTCAAAAAGTCCGAGTGTCAAATCTGCGGTAAAACTACCGCCGCTATCATAAGCAATCTTAGCGCGAACATTGTCTTGGTCGATCTGGTTGACGCTATCACCAACAAAGGGGTTGTTGATGTAGCCTTCATCCCGGCGGATAGACCCAGCCAGGCGAACCCCGAAGACGCCTTCCACAAAGGTTATGTCTGTCGCCCCTTCGAGTTCATAAGAGTTGTTTCCATTGTGGTCATAAACAGAATAGGTCGCTTCGAGGATTGCATTTGAGAACCCATCGAGCTGCGGCGAACGGGTATAAAGGTTGATCGCCCCGGCCGTCGCATTGCTTCCATAGAGCGTGCCTTGCGGGCCACGAAGAACTTCGACGCGTTCCATATCCAGCGTTGAGTTGATTAGCAAAGCCGCATCTGGCGCAGCGGCGTTATCCAGGAAAACCGAAACGGCTGGTGAAACTGGAGAACCTGTTCCTAGTCCGCCGACCCCTCGAATGGAGACGAAGTTAGATGCGGCGCTCGGCCCGTCGATAACGAGGCCGGGTGTAATGTCGCCAATGTCACCGAACTCAAACAGAGCTTTCTCTAGGAACTCCTCTGCGCCAACCACGGAAATTGAGATTGGAACATCCTGCAGGTTTTCTTCGATGCGGCGGGACTGAACCGTTACCGTATCCAACACAGCCACATCATCCTCATCGTCTCTATCGGAAGATTCTGAGGATTGTGCGTACGCGTTCGGCGCGATGAGAGCTGCGGCACAAACAGCAGACATAATTAGAGATTTCATATTTTCCTCCCATGAAATGAGCCCTCGCAGCGCGCTGAAACAGCGATGATCGCGGAGTGCTTTCTAATTTGCATTATTCGCATAATGTGAACTAGACATGGGCGTCAACCACACTTACATTATTTTTATAATATTTGTGAAAAAGCGCCGCAAATATGCAACATGAAGGGGCTTCCCGCGCCGCAATAAGGGGTGAGGATTCAATAGAAGCATTGGCCGTGAGCCGTTCCATATTTTGGTCTGGCGCTATGCAAAACGAACAACAAACGGAGGTTGAAACAAAACAAAATGAGGAAAAGAAGCTACTATCCCGGCGCGGCTATATGCGCGGCAACGGCGCTTTTCGTAAGCTGCACGGCGGTCGATGCTCCTGCTGCCGAAGCGGAGCCGCCTGCATCAACTAAGGCGGAGGGGGCTGACACAGTGACCGAGGCTGAAGACTTCCGGTCCTTCGCCGCACCAAGTACGGTGAGTGCGAACGCGGCAGCATACTTAAATCGCGGCGGCGATATCGAGCGGGCGCTGAACGTGCCTCAATCCTATGAAGAATGGAAAGAGATCCAGTCTGAATTTGATGGGATGATGGGCGGCATGGTGAACGTATTTGCTCGCACCCAGTCGATCGGCCTCACCGAACAAAACATAGATGGCGTTCCGGTGTATTTCGCGACGCCGGAGCAAGTTTCTTCCGAAAAAGCCGGTAAGATCGTACTCTCTCTGCATGGTGGCGGCTATGTGATTGGAGGCGGTGCAGCGTCCCCAATCGAAGGCCTGTTCATAACCTATGCGTCCGGCTTTCCTTCCGTGTCGGTAGATTACCGTATGCCGCCCGATCATCCATTCCCGGCTGCGATCGAAGACACTGCAAAGGTCTATGAGGAGCTTCTAAAAACATACGAACCGGAGGACATTGCATTTTCCGGAGCATCCGCGGGCGGCGGCCTTGCGGCAGCGTCGATCTTGCACATTCGTGATCAGGGACTGCCATTGCCAGGCGCCGTGGTGCTTAACACGCCCTGGTCGGACCTCGATAAGATAGGCGACACCTACTTTACGCTTGAAGGCTTAGACCCCGTGCTCATCACTTATGACGGTTTGCTCGGCGCGATGGCAGAGATTTATGCTGATGGCGAGGACATGAAGAACCCGCTGCTTTCGCCGGTCTATGGCGACTTCGAAACCGGATTTCCGCCTTCCCTTCTAATCACTGGAACGCGGGATCTATTCTTAAGCAACACAGCGCGGCTTCACAGAGCGTTGCGGGATGCTGGTGCATCGTCGGATTTGCTTGTATTTGAAGGTATGTGGCATGGCTTTAACTCAGTCCCGGAGTCGGAGCCTCACCAACAGGAAGTAAAGTTGTTCCTAGAGAGGCACTTGCTGTCACAGTAATAATCGAAGGTAAGATCCCTTACGCCTGGTCGGCGAAACCTCCCCAAAAAAGGGCGGCTCTAATGTTTTAGAGTCGCCCTTTTGTGTTTCAGACCCGCAAGAGTTGTAAGGTGTTCACCCAGGATCAACGAAGAACTTCAATTTCATTCAACCAGTCAATGAACTGTGCAGGCCATACATTGGCGTCAGGTTCATCCTGCGCCAGCCCGACCCCGTGTGGCCCCGTGTCATAAAATTCAAGCCTGTAAGGTACCCCGTGAGCCTCCATTGCATCAGCATACATCTGCGAGTTCTGATACGGCACAATCTCATCGGTAATGGTTGACCAGACAAACGCAGGCGGGGTCGCTGAGTTCACCAACAATTCAGCGCTTAAGCTTTCGAGTCTCGCGTCCGAGAGGTCACCGCCTGTAATGATACCTCGCGTCCCTTGGTGCGTGTAAGGCGGCCGCATCGTTATGACAGGGTAAGCCAGAGCGGAAAAATCGGGACGCGTCGAATAATCCGTGTAAGGTTGAGGCAAGGGCGCACGGGTTTCGTCATCATAAAGTGTGGACAGTGTCGCTGCGAGGTGTCCGCCGGCAGAGAACCCCATCACCCCGATACGATCTGGGTCAATGTTATATGCAGCGGCCTCACTCCGAAGAAGGGCCATCGCAAGTCTCGCATCCTCTAAAGGTACCGGGTCAGCACTGAGCCTATAGTTCAGCACGAATGCTGAAATCCCATGTTCGTTGAGCCATTCAGCGACGTGAAGGCCCTCGAACTTCTCGGATCGAAAGGCATATCCGCCACCTGGGAAGATTAAGACGGCCGGACTTGGCTCGGATTGTTCGCCAGATACCGGAAACTCTAGCAGAAATGGGCCGTTCACCATGTGAGGGTTTTCGAGCGGTTTTAGGAGGCCCATAGTGATCTCAGGCGGCAGTGGCAGCGCTGGTTTTTCACTGTCGGCGATATCGTCCCATAAGTATCTGATCCGAGCCTCATAGTCTGCACCGCGCTCTGGAATGAGTGACGGGATGATAACATCTCTAAAGTGCACTAGCTGTTGGCCCGGTGTCATGTCTTCTGGCGAAATCCTATCGATTTCGGCTTTCACTTCTTTTTCGATCAAATCTTCGCCGCTGGTTTCATCTTCGTTAGATACGTTCAAAGTGGGCTGTGGCTCTTCCGTCGCCGCGTTTGGTTCAATCGTTGAGCAAGCGGTTAGCGCGACTGCGCACGCCAAAAGCATTGCGGTCGACTTGGTTGATCCACGTCTCCCTTCGGCTCTTTTTCTCATTATCCTCTCCTGTCGTTTGACTCTCGTTGAAGGGTGAATTTTGCAATACGTTAGGAAACCGAGCCGCTTGTTTCGCGTATCCAATTCCGCGCCATAAACAGCGCGGCGAAGACCACGATAAGCGCGACTGGGAAGTAGACGAGTTGTGACAGGGCGCCCTGACCCGCAGCCACTTCGACGGCATCGCCTGTCAGGCCTGACGCTTCAGCCGCCGCGCGGGCACTGTCGATCCAACCGCCAATAATCGGGTTCCAGATGGTCAATGCGAACATGCCTGCGGCGCCGACCAGGCTCATACCGAGCGCGCCGGAACGCGGCACATATTGCGCCGTCACGCCGATCATGGTCGGCCAGAAATAACAGACCCCGATCGCGAACACGATGGCCGAGACATAGACCATGGCGCCAGAGGCCGACGACATCAGAAACAGGCCGAGCGTGGTCAGCACGGCGCTCAAGAGGAGAACGCCAAGCGGGTTCAGCGCATGGATCAGCGGCCCGGCAAAATAGCGTCCGACGGCCATAATGCCCGTGACAATGCCGAGTACGATCATGGCTTGTCCTGGGATCCCGCCGAGCTGCGCGCCGAGGATCCGATCGACCCATTGCTGGGTACCGAGTTCTGATGTTGCGGTCACACTCATGATCCCCATCAGGACGATAAGCAGCGCTGCGTCTCTGGTGCGCCCAGCACGGAACAGCATCAGGAGGAAGGTGAGGCCAAGCACGAGCAGCAAGGGAAGGATGAACGTGCCAGGCAACCCTGCGACCAACTCATTCGGTGTTCCGATCAGCACTAAGAGGCCAAATATTGCCGTCATTAACAGCAGGCCCTTCGCGTCGAGATCCACAACCTTTTCGATTTCCGGAACGTCCGGGAACTTCGTCGTAAAGACCATATAGCCGTAGATCGCGGTTGGGATCAGCATCACCGCGATTTGCGGCTGCCAACCAATGCCTGCATTGGTCATGATGTACGAAACGACTGCCCCAATCACGATCCCACCTGGGAACCAAACGTGGAACCGGTTCAGCCATTTGGTCTTGTCGTCTTTGTAGAGGTCCGCGACCAGAGGATTACAGGCCGCCTCGACCGACCCATTGGCAAAGCCGATGAAGAAGGTTGAGATCAAGAGCCCGAGGAAACCGCCAGCTGTGATGGTCAGCACCAAGCCGAGGACATGGCCAACAAAAGCCAGGATCATAATCAGGCGTGGACCGAGTTTATTGTAGAGAAAGCCAAACACGACCATGGCCAATGGGAAGCCCAGGAAAGCCATGGAGTTGACCCAGCCGAGCTCTGTATCAGAGAGTTGAAACTCATCTGAGAGCTGGGTCAGGATCCCCGCTCGGATCGCGAAAGTCATCGCGGTCACGATCAAGGATAAACAACTCAGCCAAAATAATTGGTTTCGATTGATACCAGCGCTCGATGGCGCGGCCTCCGTCATGGTACTCATACTTCCTCCCTTGCCCTTCTGGTCTTATGCCAGTCCGAGCATTTTCCTGTTTGCGTCTGTGCTCACTTCGCCGCCAGCGAAGTCGTCAAAGGCTTTGTCAGTGACGCGGATGATGTGGTCAGAGACGAATTTCGCGCCTTCACGAGCGCCGTCTTCTGGGTGCTTCAAAGCGCACTCCCACTCGACCACGGCCCAGCCATCAAAGTCATAGCCGGCAAGCTTGGAGAAGATCGCTCCGAAATCGATTTGCCCATCCCCAAGCGAACGGAACCGGCCCGGTCGCTCGACCCAGCCTTGATACCCGCCATAGACGCCGCTTTTGCCGTTCGGCCGGAACTCGGCATCCTTCACATGGAACATGCGGATGCGGTCATGATAGTGATCGATGAAAGAGAGATAATCGAGCTGCTGCAGGATGAAGTGGCTCG
>ERZ1740070.444-NODE-444-length-28927-cov-17.241445_pt1 | contig 28927 bp, 11 predicted proteins | sample MGYA00581734_ERZ1740070 | MGnify/ENA primary metagenome ERZ1740070 (study PRJEB43018, sample SAMN04849744) | marine metagenome | isolation source: floating plastic debris | place: Pacific Ocean | collected 2008-09-01 | study: EMG produced TPA metagenomics...
GTCAGTGGTAGCTCATCTAAGATGACATAGGCACTGGGTACCATATAGTCCGGTAATCTCTGTTTAAGAAAATGCCTGATCTCTGCTATGTTTGGAGAAGACTGCTCTACACCGGTTAGATAGGCAACTAATCGCTTCTCTCCTGGAAGATCCTCCCGCACAATAGCTGCCACTTGACCTACGTCTGCATATTTAGTTAGCGCGGCTTCCACTTCGCCTAGTTCAATCCGAAAGCCACGAATCTTCACTTGGTTATCGATGCGCCCCAAGAACTCAAGATTTCCATTGGGTAGCCATCTACCTAAATCTCCAGTCCTATAGATTAAGTCCTTATTGTTGTTGGGTAAAGGACGTTCAGGGTTAGTAAATGGGTTTGGCAAAAAGCTTAACTGCGTTTTCTCTTCATTTTGCCAATAGCCATTGCCCACTCCAATTCCTGAGACGCAAATCTCGCCTGGCGCTCCCACGGGCACCAGCTGCATCTGGGCATCTAAGACATAGAGTTTGAGATTGGCTAGGGGGTTACCAATGGGGACCGTGCGCTGATTTGTGGGCAAAGGAGCATCAATAATCGCCTGACTAATGTCATCGGCAGCTTCTGTCGGTCCATAGGCATTGGCCACTTTAATGTCAGGGTATAGCTGCAGCCATTGATTGACCAACTCCACCGGCACATATTCCCCTGTCACCATCATTAGCGATAGATCGGGCAATAAGCGTTGATCAGATAAGAGCTGAGTGCTGTGCTCAATCAACCCTCTGAGAACAATGGGCACCAGCTCCACCAGAGTTAGCTGCTCTGCTTTAATCACATTGAACAATTGTTCCGGGTTACACACGGTCTCGGTATCGACAATGACGGTTTTACCCCCTGTTAGTAGCGGTCCTAGAAATTGCCAGACCGAAATATCTGACGAGGCTGGCGCACTTTGGAGAAAATTAAATCCTTTATGTAGAGCTAATGCGTCTATTTGACCATAGATATGGTTGATTGCACCGTCATGGCGAATAATGGCCCCCTTGGGCAACCCTGTAGACCCTGAGGTGTAGAGCATATAGGCTGAGTCAGTTGCTTGACTGGATGTATCCAGATTCTCTTGGGGGAGTTGAAGAAAATCATCCTGCCTGTAAATGCTCACCTGTGATAGCTGAGGGTTGGCTAATTTTTCAGAAGAACTATCTAAACAAATGACGTGCTTTAATTCAGCAAAACTGTCTGGCAGATTATTCAGAACCTCTAAAGCTAGGTGATCGGTCAATAAAAAACTCACCTGGCTGTTGGAAAGCATATATGAAATTCGATCTAGGGGATAGGTGCTGTCGATGGGGACATAGGCTCCTCCCGCTTTGTGAATTGCCAGGATAGCGATCAAAAAGTTAATGTCTCGGTCTTTTAAGATGCCAACAAACTCTCCTGGCTTCAGGCCTAAACTTTGTAAAAGCCTGGCCACTTGATTGGCTTTTGCGTTCAACTCCTGATAGGTGAGCTGGGTATCTTGCCAAACCGCTGCAATATTGTCTGGTGTTTGGTCTACCTGCTTGTCAAATAATGTACTGATTGTTTGTTCAAGGGGATAAATTCTGTGATTATTGTTAAAGCTGGCTAAAAGCTGAAATCGATCTGCACTATCTAGGAACGTAATGTCTGCCAGTTTAATGTCGAGCTGATTGATAACGCAGTCCACCAAGGTGGTATAACATTTTGCGATCGCATCCATCATGCCATCAACAAATAAAGCATCGCTGTACTCAAGGGTGCCCTTAATGCAATCGTTCTCGATGTCAAATGAAATAGTTACATCGTTGTTAAGTGCTATGGCGTCGTCATAGCTGTGGATGGTCTTTAAGAGAACAACGACATCAAAAAGAGGACAACGGTTTTGATATGACGACAGCTCTAATAACTGAGATACCTTGTCAACCGGATAGTTCTGGTTAACATAGGCACTAACTGTATCTTCTTTAACCTGTAGTAAGACATCCTTAAACGTCAGGTCCTGACTTAGTTGGCTGCGTAATGGGAGAACTGTGTTGACAGAGGTCTTAGCATGGTTATCTGTTCCAAGAATAGGGATACCCACAATTAAATCGCTATTGTTGGTATATTTTGCTAGCAATATATTGACTACCGATAGCAGGAACACATATACCGAGCTATGGGAGTCGTTGCTTAACTTGAGAACAGCCTGGGAGACAGTTTTATCAAGCTCAAACTTAACAGATTTATTTTTGCCACTATACTCTTTAGGCCTGATGTAGTCAGTAATAAAGTTTGTCTCAGGCAGTTCTCCTGAGATCTGATTGAGCCAGTAAACTTTTTCAGAAAACAAACTTTCAGAGATGTCTTCACGTGTTTTTTCAGCCAACATTTCCATTGTCCTCATCAGGCGAACCTTACACTACGCAATCTTTAAAGGCTTGTTTGATCTGTGAACAGCCCTTCTGCAATGTGGCCATGTCAATTGATAGCGGCGGTAAAATTTTTAAGACAGTGTCGTTCCTGCCCACACGCTCAATGATTAATCCTAGTTCAAAACATCGAGACGCTATCTGCTTAGCCAAGGAACCTCCCCCACACTGGGTGAGATCAATTCCCCAAATTAGCCCAACGCCCCGGATTTCGATTCCTTCTACCATCGGTTTGATCTCATTGTTGAGAAAATCATCTAAAAACGATGCTTTGAGTTTCACATCTCTCTCTAGATCTGTATTTTCTCTAAATTCTAGGGCCGCTGTTCCCCCCACAAAGGCCAATTGATTACCCCTAAATGTACCCGTATGCTCAGCCGGTTCCCAAATGTCTAAGTCTGGCTTAATTAACAGCAACGACATGGGAAACCCATAACCACTGATAGATTTTGAGAGGATCACCATATCTGGAACAATGTTGGCCCGCTCAAAGGAAAAGAACGGCCCGGTCCTACCACAGCCAACTTGAATATCATCGCAAATCAACAGAATGTCATGTTCGTCACATAATGCTCTGAGCCTCTGCATCCATTCAATGGGTACAACAATGACACCGCCTTCAGCTTGTACCGTTTCAAAGATAATGGCTGCTGGCTTTTCAACTCCAGAGCTAACATCATTGAGCACTGATTCGATGTACGCAATTGTATCGATTGTCTCCATAAAGCCATGGGGATAGGGCATAAAGGTAACATTGCTTGATGTCCCCCAGGTTCCCTCCCTAATGGAGGTATTACCCGTCACGGCTAGACTGCCTAAGGTCATGCCATGGTAGGCTCCCATAAACGAAAATATTCCGGTCCTTTTTTTGATTTTTCTGGCTAGTTTGAGGGCGGCTTCCACAGCATTGGTTCCCGTAGGGCCGCAAAATTGAATGCGGTAATCGAGACCTTTGGGCGCAAGCACCTGATCAGAAAATGTGGTCAAAAACTTCTCTTTGGCAGAGGTGTGTAAATCTAACCCATGGGTAATAGCATCAGCATCCAGATACAGCATGACCTGTTGCTTGATGTAGTCATTGTTATGGCCATAGTTTAAGGCCCCAGCCCCTGCTAAAAAATCAATATATTCTTGGCCTGATTCTGAGTAGATAATAGAATCTTTAGCTCGATGGAAAATAGCTGGAAAGCTTCGGCAGTAGCTTCTAACGTTTGATTCGCACTTTTCAAAGATATTCATAGCATTCATCTAGGGGGTAGTGAATGGACGGTGCTGGTGCTTGTCGGTCTCTATAATGCTTTGACTGAGAACACAGTTGTTAGCGCTTGTCGGTCTCTAAAGCAGTAACGGTTGTTAATGGGATAGGGCAAAATCGAAATTAAATGTCATTTCTTTTGCTAATGCTTGGGTGATTTGCCGTTGTTCTGGGGTTAGTAACAATAGATGTTGTAGCTGAATGTCAGGGTTTGTCGCCATTTCCGTGAGCAATAGCTCAAGATGTTTCAATATGCCAGTAATTGTGGTTGCCTTAAAACGTCGGCAATCATAGTTGATGCCGAGCTTTAGCTGAGGTCCTGGGTGTCCAATGATATTTAAAGGATAATTTGTTTTATAAAATCCATCAAAATCTTGGAATTCTAGCTCTGCTTTTTCTGTGCTGTCAATTTGGGCGGATGGATAATTCTCAAAGACGACAATAGTCTTAAATAGGGGGAATCCCCGTGGCACATCGCTCCACCCTTGCACATCTACCAGGGGACTGTATTCATACTGACGCAGTTCAACTAGCTGGGTCTGAAGTTCTGCGAGCCAGGGCAACAATAGGTGATCGGGGGGGACATTGACGCACACTGGTAGGGTGTTGATAAACACGCCAACCATGGATTCTGTTCCGTCTAAGTCCACTGGCCGACCGGAAACTCCACACCCGTAAACGATTTGATTTTGGCAGCTGTAGCGGCTGAGCAAGAGAGACCATGCTCCCTGAAATAGGGTGTTGAGGGTGAGTCGATGCTGCTGAGCCAGGGTCTGTAACTGTTGGGTGACAGACTCTGGTAACTCCAGCATTTCCTCGTTATATTTTTCTTCTTGATTGGATAAATCCGGATCTTCTATATACGTCAGTGGTGTGGCTGTTTTAAAGTTTTTAAGTGTACGTTTCCAATACTCCTCGGCGTTGGCTAGGTCTTGTTTACGTAACCATGCAATGTAGTTCTTAAAGGGAATGCTGGGCAGTAATGGTACGTTTTCTCCCTGACAAAATGCTTGATAGAGTTGGAAAAATTCGCCTATTACTAATGCACCGGACCAACCATCTAAAATTAAGTGGTGTTTGCTCCAAACGATTTGGTAAGACTGATCGCTGAAACGAATCACCGTCATGCGCATCAGGGGTGGTTTTGAAAAATCAAATCCGCGCTGGCGATCGTGGTTTAAAAAGTCTTTGTAACGTTGTGGCTGGTCCGCTATGCCGCGCCAGTCCTTATGTTCTATAGGGACCGTTACCTGACGATGGACTACTTGTAACGGTTTATCAATTTCCTCCCAGTAAAAACTTGTGCGCAGGATAGTATGCCTGGCCACTACTTGCTGCCAGGCGTGATCTAACGCTTCTAGATTTAGGTTTCCACGTACTCTGTAGCTAAATTGGATGAAGTAGAGTCCTTCTTCGGGAGCGTACAACCCATGGAAAAGTATCCCTTTTTGCAGTGGAGAGAGCTCGTAGATATCTTGGATGTTTTCTTTCATGGGGGCTTTAAGATATACCGTTGAGTTTCGCTAGGAACTGGTCGAGTTCTTGTTGGTTTAAATTGGCTTCTGAAAAGTCTGAGGGGGTAAAACCGCCAGCATCTGGGTTTTGGCAATGGGCAATGAGCGATCTCAACGATTCAATAAACTGTTGGGCCAGGGTTTCAACGGTGGCTCGACGGTGAATGGCCTCACTGTAGCTCCAATCAACTTTTAGCTGACCCGCCGCAATCACGCTATTGATATCTAACCGATAGCTGCGATTACCCTGGGGACTCCGTCCTGGCCCAACGGCTTCTTGCGCGGGGGCAAAAATCGATGATGACTGCAATATCTGGTCTGTTTGCCCCAAGTAGTTAAACCGCACTTCGGCTGGTTGGGGTTGCCAGTCGGTGCGATCGCAAAGATAGCGGAGAATGCCATAGCCAATGCCACGGTTCGGCACCGCCCTCAGCTGCTCCTTTACCGCCTTCAACACATCCCCTAGTTGAGCATCAGACACCTGTTGAATGTCTAACAATATTGGGAAAATGGTTGTAAACCAGCCCACAGTGCGAGATATGTCTACATTTTCAAAGAGATCTTCTCGACCATGGCCTTCGAGATCTAAAAGGAGAGAGCGTTCTCCAGTCCAATGGGCAAAGGCCTGCACCAATGCCGTCAAAAGCACATCATTAATTTGAGTGCGATAGGCGGCCGGCACCTCCTGGAGCAGCGCTACCGTCTCCGCTTCACTCAATGTAACCGATACGGTGTGAGCTTTTTCTACAGCATTGTCATGACTAGAAAAATCTACCGGCAGCCGTACTGACGAAGACTGCTTCAGCCAATAGTCTTGTTCCTGTTGCAGACGGTCAGATTTAGCATAGTCCGTTAGCTGCTCGGCCCAATACTTAAATGACGTGGTTTTAGGCGGAAACAGAATAGCATTTCCCTGACTCACTTGTTGATGAGCAATTTGCAGATCTTCCAATAGAATGCGCCAAGATATTCCATCCACAGCCAGGTGATGGATAATCAATAGCAAACGATTAGATTGATCAGGACCCAGGTCAAAATAGACGACCCGCATTAAGGGGCCGGAGGTGAGGTCCAAACTAGCCTGTAGCTCAGCGGCAGTCGATGAGAGTGCCAATGTTGGATCCACCGCCTTAGACAGATCCACATGCTTAAACGGTGCTATGCCGTCCGGGGCAACACTGTGCTGCTGCCAGTTGATTTCATGCACAAAACGCAGCCGTAAAGCGTCATGGTGTTCTAGCAATCGCTGCACAGCCTGTTCCAACTGCTCAATATTTAGGGGCTGTTTAACCTCTAACAAAATTGACTGATTCCAGTGATGAATCTCTGGCAATTGTTTTTCAAAGAACCAATGCTGAATCGGTGTCAGGGGAACGTCACCGACCACGGGGCCTTGTTCCGCCTGGACCATCTGCTGAGTGGTGGCCACTGATGCCAATTCAGCAATAGTTTGGTTTTCAAACACCTGTTTAGGCGTCAGCTTTAACCCTGCCTGGGTGGCCCTGGCAACAATTTGAATGCTGAGGATAGAGTCTCCCCCTAGTTCAAAGAAGTTGTCATGGATGCCTATTTTTTCAATGCCCAGGGTTTTGGCCCAGATCTCGGCTAATGTCTTCTCTGCCTCTGTGCCGGGGGCAACAAAGGTGGCCTGACGCTCGATCTGAACCGATTCGGGGGCAGGTAATGCCTGACGGTCCAGTTTACCATTGGGCGTTAGGGGCAATGTTTTCAGCAACACAAAGACGGCTGGGACCATATAGTCGGCCAGCATTGTCTGTAACGATTCGCGTAGCTCACTGACGACCAAATCAGATTGTTTTTCAGGGACAATATAGGCCACTAATCGGCGATTACCCGACTGTCCCTCACGGGCTAAGACGACCGTATCCCTGACGGCTGGGTGCTGTCTAATGGCACTTTCGATTTCTCCAAGCTCGATACGATAACCGCGAATTTTAACTTGGTAGTCAATCCGTCCGAGAAATTCAACAGTGCCGTCTGGTTGATAGCATCCCAGGTCTCCGGTTTTGTAGAGAACGGGCGATTGGTAGGCATCTGGCAGTGGATGGCCGATAAAAGGGTTGGGAATAAACCGTTCTGTTGTCAGTTGAGTTCGGTTTAAATACCCTCGGGCCACCCCCGCACCCCCGATGTAGATTTCCCCAGGTACCCCCCTAGGAACAGGCTGACCATCTGCATCTAACAGATAAACTTGCGCATTGGCAATGGGACGACCAATGGGGACTGTTTTTTGTTGAGGGGATCTATGGGCTAGTCTCTCTGCATCAATGGCATAGGTCAAGGCCCCAACAGTGGTTTCCGTCGGTCCATAGTGGTTAAAAATCTGGCAGCTTGACCCATAGCCATAGATTTTTTCAATCAACTGCCAGTCACAGGCCTCGCCACCTAAAATTAAGCGCTGTTTAGGTAAGATTTGCTCTGGTCGAGACGATGTTAACAGGGCTGCCAGATGGGATGGCACAATTTTGAGACAGTCGATGGCATGGTGATCAAAATAGTCGGCCAGGGTTTCTGGATTAGAGGCTCGCTCGGCAGATATAATGTGGAGACATCCACCACTCAAAAGCGCAGGGAAAATGGCGGTGTTGCCTAAATCTGCGGCAAAGGTGGAAACAGTGGCGAAACTTTTACAGCTAGAGAGGTCGAGTTTGTCTGCGATCGCACGACTATAATTGAACAACTGACGGTGTTCAACCGCCACCCCTTTGGGTTTTCCCGTAGACCCCGACGTGAATAGAACGTAGGCTAAACTTTCAACAGGGATGTCACTGTCAGGATCATCCTGACGTTCCTGGGCAATCGCTTCCTGGTGCTGGTCTAGATAAACTAACCGCGTTTCTACATTTGGCAGTTCTTCTAATAGATGCAGCTGGCTTAGTAGTATCGATGCTTGGGTATCCTGCAATCTGAACAACAGACTCTCTTGTGGCAAGGCTGGATCTAGAGGGATATAGGCACCACCAGCTTTCATAATTGCCAACAAGCTGACAATCATGTCAATTGAACGCTCTAGATAGATACCGACTAAACCCTCAGAACCAATCCCTAATCGTTGTAAATAATGGGCCAGCTGGTTGGCTTTAGCATTGAGTTCAGCATAGGTGAGCTGCTGTCCTTCAAAGACAACCGCAATATGATCAGGCGTTTTTTGAGCCTGCCCTTCAAATAACCTATGGATACATTGAACGGGTCGATAGGCAGCTTGAGTTTGATTAAATCCCTTTAAAATTGTATTTTTCTGGTCATCATCAATGAGCTGTAGCTTCCCAACGACCGTTGCAGGAGCGTTAACAGCACTTTCCAGTAGCGTTAAAAACCACGCAGATAGTTCCTTAACCTTTTTAGACCCATACAGGCGAGCATCATAGTAAAATTCCGCCGTCAGGTTATCCCCCTTTTGCAGACAAAATAGCTGGAGCTGAAACTTTTCTCTCCACACAAACCGACTATGGAGAGAAAAGGAAACACCTGTCTCACCATAGCTGTCTGACCATGATTCAAACTCAAATCCAAATGGAGATCCAGAGAATAAACTATTTTCAATAGCTCTTTCTTCCCAGGTAAAATCATCCTGCCATTCGTAGGCAGCATTGACTGCCTGATTGACCTGCCTCAAAAACGCTTCAAATGGAAGTTTATTATCTAAGTGGCAAGAAAGGGGTAAATATTTTGATAATGGTCCCGGTGCAGTCACCAGCTCTTCATGCCCCCTACCATCACCTGAAATACTGACCGTCAGATCCTGCCTTCCGATCACTCTCCACAACAAAATCTGCCAGCAGGATAACAACAGTACAGGAATAGAGACTTCCAGGCGATGAGCTAGGGTGCTGAGCTTGGTAGCTAGGTTCCTAGAGATATGAGTAGGTACTAGTTCTATCGGAAACTCTGACGGTTGCCGGTGGGTATTTCCTGTGAGAAAGACTAAATCATGATTGCTGCTGGCCCGCTGTTTTTGCCAATAGTCTTGCCCTAATGAGTAGGCCTCTTGCTCCAGCAGTTCGTTTTGCCATTCAGCAATATCGGCATACTGCATCACATCGGTTTCATCTGTGCGTTCGTGCAGGCGAGCTGATGAATATAGAGCATTGATTTCACTCACTAGCTGCCGCAGGGTGATGCCATCTGCAAGCAAGGGTGACAGTCGTATCAGTAAGACATGCTTCTGAGGTTCAAGCTTCAAGAGCTGAATTAGGAAGGGAGGAGTACTTTCAGATGTAAATGATTGCTGCTTAAGTTGCTCAAAGAACTCTTCAAACTTTGCTTCTTGCGCCTGTGGAGATAGGTCAATCAGGGCATGCTGATGGATATCTACATGATATCCATCCCGAATCACTTGCAAAGGGAGAGTCATTCCAGGTAGACATTGAAACGTTGTTCGGAAAATCTCATACCGATCAACAATAGTTTGCAGGGCTTCCTGCAAAGCCTCTACCTTCAATTGTCCTGTTATAAGCACTGCACCTTGAATGCAGTAACTGCCTGTAGCGTCCTCTTGCTGCAGTAGCCACGTACGTTTCTGCTGTGGTGACAAACGAAACCCTTCAATCTGCCCACTTTGCATATCCATCCCCCTTGATGCCACTAAATCTCTCAGCAGATAAACCTTCCAACGTAACCTATTGGCTAATAATTCAAAACTGATGAATACCTATAAGAGAAGTTAGCAAACTTAGTAACGATTAGCCCAACTGCCTAGATGGCACCTTTTCATCTCTAATGCTGGAATCAGGTTTCGCCTTAAAAACGACTGATGTTTGCTCTACAGACCCTTAATAATAATTCTTTTTGAAATTATAGAGTTGTCGTTGATTAAACGGATCCGTTTACTTTTAAAATATCCTGCCCAAGCCACTTCAGCAGGGGAAAATACCTCAATTTATTATTGATATTAATTCCTAATATCAATAATACTAGAAACCTTACATCATAATTTTCAATGCTGGCAAGTGGATAAAAAAACTTTGATGCCAATAAAGGGCGGATCATTCTGTTGATAATCGCCAGAACCTTGTAATAGATAGATTTAGCCCCTCTATTGATTAACTGAATGATGACGCAACCATGCATTGAAATCTCAAAATTATATTTAATGATAATTATTCTCAACTCGGGATATAATGATCATTGTATAATTATGATCACTGTCAATTGTAAAAATCATTTCAATGGTATTCACAGGGTGCCATTAGGCGGAGTGTTAGTTTCTACGAAAAAGTAACATGGGTGTATTTACTAAAAGTTCAACAGGTTCCTTATATAGGGTCGTTTTAAATCAAGAAGAACAGTACTCTATCTGGCCGATTGATCGTGATCCCCCTTTAGGTTGGAAGGATGCTGGGAAGAACGGCACTCGACAAGAGTGCTTAGATCATATAGAAAGCATTTGGACGGATATGCGACCTTTGGGCTTGAGAGAAGCCATGGACAAAATGAGGTCATAGCTCTTAATGGTAATGTACTCCTTTGCGGATATGTTCGTTTACAGAGTTTTGATGCTCCTATTGTTCCTAGAACATTGTCGCGAAGAGCGTGATAGCACTGTTCTTTTGGGGCAGCCATGACGAAACGGCGTTACGACTTCGACTGGCTTAGAACTTTCGTAATCATCAACCTGATTCCCTTTCATGTCGTTTGGTTGATGCTGTTTTTCCCAAGTCAGTCGCAGGTAGGTAATGACGGTATAGTTGCCACCCTTTTGCAGGTCTACATGCTTGAGGTAGCGCCCTGGCATATGCCCCTGTTGTTTCTGATTGCCGGTTATAGTGCAGCTATTTCCTTGTCACGACGGTCATCTCATCGATATTTGGTAGAAAGATTACAACGCCTTGTTGTTCCCTTGACCTCGTATGTGGTCATTATTGGACCAACCATGCGTTACTTTTGGCCCGAGCGGGCCGCACCCCGTGGTGTGATTGATTTTGTTTTCAGCTTCTTACCTGATCACTTTAAATCCCTCACGCTCTGTTGCTACTTTGATCATCTATGGTTTATTTTTTATCTGCTGTTATTTAACCTAACTGTTCTTCCTATTTTGGTGAAAATCAATGCAGATAGAATGCGAAGGGTGGCAGCATATATCACTCGCCATTGTGTCTGGCTTCCCATAGCGATTTTTGCGACCGCAATGGCCACTGTTGGCTGGTACTGGCCACTGCTATTGCGAGATCCGGACCTGATCCACGATTGGGGATACTTTACTTACAATTTAGTTGCCTTTATCCTTGGTTATTTTCTGTTTGTTGATCAGAAACTAGGGATCACCATCAATTCTAAATTTCGACTATGGATAGCTTTATTTTTAGGTAGCTCAGTTATTCGTATCGTTCTGCTTATGCAGTACCAAGAGAGTTTTTATGATGCTCCTGAATTTGGCCAACATTTAATTTTTTCCATCGTAACTGGGGCTCACACTTGGAGTGCCGTCAGCTTAGTGCTAGCTGCTGGTCATCGCTATTTGGCAAATACCTGTCATGCTTTTGTGCTTTATATGAAAAATGCGTCGTTGCCTTTCTATATATTGCACTGGCCCATACTTCTTATTTTAGGCAATTATCTTGCACCGCTGAGATTGGGATTTTTACCGAGCTTTTTTCTATTAATTGTGCTCAATGTTCTAGCAACTACGCTTATTTATGAATTCTTGGTTAAGCCTTGGTCATTGATTCAATTTCTGTTGGGAGTCAAAATCAAAGCCTCCAAGATTTAACCAAGAATGCCGGTTGCAATTGTGATCGTTGATGATTTGGAGGATGAACCGATCGGTTAGATCTGCTATGTGACCATATCTTGCAGATGAAATCATCCCGAAGAGCAGCAACGGCCAATTATGAATCGACTAAAGTTACTTAACTGGTTCAGGCACAGTAGCAATGCCTAAACTTGCTCCCTCAATGGCCCGTAATTCATCCATGACGGTAATGACTTGGCCATGGTATGTTTGCTCGTCTGCTTTGATTGTAATCAGTGCCTCTTGTTCGGGTTCAAGCTGATCAACGATTTGCTGGCGCAGGGTCTCTTCGGTAACCGATAGTTCGTCTAGAAAAAGACGTCCATCGGGTTTAATTGTGACTGTTGTTCCCAGACATCGGCTAACGGATCTCGGCGCACGGATGGGGCGATGACACTGCCTCGATTGGCGCGGTGATGACTGGCATCGATCCGTTGGCCCGTGCGCTCTGATATTTCGGCAATCGTTGACGATGCTTGCTGAGTCAACCCCAGCTCTCGGGCGTTCATATAGGCTCGCCTTTGATATCAGTGAATGGCTTGGGGCACAGGGATTAGCTCGCTTTTCTACATGAGCTACCTGTGCCTTTTTCTTGGGTTCTTGATCAACCTCTTCAGCTGACACCGACATCGATTGTCTTGTCTAATCCGGTTTGGGCTTAACCCGACAACCGAGTTGGCGTCACCCGACTACATCCACTGTCGCGCAATACCTGACTGTTTGACCCAAATCATGACTTTCCCAGGGATCTCCCATGCCAGCCAGTACCTTACGCGAACCTGAAAATGGCTGTCTCCCGTGGGTGGTGAGCATATTATCCAACAGCAACACATCCCTCGACTGCCATGGAAACAAGGTAGCCTCTGATGTATAGGCCTGATGAATCATTTCTAAAACTGAGTCTGGAATCTCGTCCCCATTGCCATAGTAAGTGTTGCGAGGTACGCGATCGGCACCAACGCTGGCCAGTAGGTTTTCTCGAACCGTGGGGTCTAGTGTATTGATATTGAAGAGATGAGCCTGATTAAACCAAACCTGTTCCCCCGTATGGGGATGGGTGGCAACTGCCTGGGCAATCTGGCGCGTTTGCAGCTGGTCGTCACCGTACCAGGTGAATTCAATCTGAGCCTGACGACAGTAAGTCTCAACGGCGGCTTGTTCCTGGGTTTGAAACACTTCTTGCCAGGGCAGATCCAGACCGCCGCCATAGTTACGCACATACAATATGCCCTGGTCTTGAAATTGCGATCGCACCTCAGGATCTATCCTGGCCAAAATCCGCCGACTATCGGCAATGGGGGTTTCTCCACCGCTGTCTGCCGGTTGCATACAGCAAAATGCGATGCGCAGGGGCCACTGGCGCGTGTAGGCCATTTCCCCATGGAGCGGAATGGTGCGATTGGCGGGATATTCTGTCGAAGTATAAACATGACCCTGTACCTGGGTGCGGGGTGTAGACCGATAGGTATACGGCATGGGTGGATGGGCAACGGCTTGGATAAACCCATTAAAGTCTTCTGGGCCCTGTAGCTGAAAGCCTCGAAATAACACACCGCCATGGTGGTGTAGCCATTGGTTAATGGTGGTTTGGTTGTGGGCTACCCAGTCTGTCAGGCTCAAATCAGTGACAGGCTGTACTAACAACGGTAGGGTAGACTCCGGCTGTAGCGGAACTATTGTCACCAGAGACTCGGTTGCCAGACTCACTTTACGTCGCTGGCGTTTTCCCAGGGAGGGTTTAGGGCGGTTATTGGATGGCATACGTTACGAATCCTCCTGGCCTGAGTGAACGACTTTACGCCGCGTTTTACGAAGTTTCTTCAGATTACTTTTCGCTTGGGTTTGGGCCTGTTGTTTTTGCCATTGTCGTTCTAACTCCGTTAGCTGGGCTTGCCAGTCGCCCAGTGTGGCGTCAGGGTTATCCACTAGCCACTGTAGCAACGCATCTAGATGATGGAGCCAGCGATCGGTGACCTCAGCTGCAAAGCAGGTGCGATCGCTCATAATTTCTAACGTAACGTTTTCTCGGGGCAACACCCGCAGGGTCAGGGGATAGTTGTTATTTTGAACTATATCCACCGACTCAATCTCTAGATTTTCTTGGGACGGGTGTTCGGCTGGTGCGACTCGATAGTTTTCACATACGACCAGGCTTTCAAATAAGGAACTACCATTGGGAACGTCGCTCCAGCGTTGGATTTGATTAAGCGGGCTATATTCGTACTGGCGGGCCTCACTTTGCTGAGTTTGAATCGCCTGTAGCCAGGTCATAATATCGAGATCTGAGGTTATTGTTACTCGCACAGGCAGGGTGTTAATAAATAATCCCACCATTTTTTCAGCACCATGAATGCTTGGTGGGCGACCTGCCGTGGTGGCCCCAAAGACAATGTCTGGTTGACCACCACTGATGTGGTTAAGTAACAAGGCCCAGGCTCCCTGGAGTACCGTATTAAGGGTGAGATATTGGCGTCGAGCTAGGGTTTGCAGAGCCGTAGCTGTTTTTGGGTTTAAGGTAAGGCCCTGAATTTTATGATTGGGTGCTGCGCCTGGAGAGGGCCGATAGCCTAGGGGCGTGGGGGCGTGAAAACCTTGTAGGAGAGATGTCCAAAACTTTTCTGCAGCGACCAGATCCTGGCAAGATAGCCAGGAAATATAGTCTCGATAGGGGCGGCGGTCTTCTAATACAGGGATACTTCCTTGAGCTAGGCCCTCGTAGAGGCTAAAGATTTCTTGAATCACCATGGGCATAGACCACCCATCTAACAACATGTGGTGACAGCCCCAGATAATGTCGTAGCAGTCATCGGCCACACGAATCAGCGTGATCCGCATCAGGGGGGCAACGTGGGATGGCAGCCCTGTTGATAAATCCTGTTGCAGTAGGGTTTTGAAAGCCGTTTTCTGTTCTTCGGAAGATTTTGCTCGCCAATCATATAGCTGCCACGGCACCGTTACCTGCCGGTGAACGATCTGCAGGGGTTGCTCCAGATTTTCCCAAGCAAATGCTGTCCGGAGAATGGGATGACGATCGCTGACGCGTTGCCAGGTTTCTCGGAGGGCTTCCGTGTCGAGATTACCCCGCAAACGACACTGAAGTTGATTCATGTATAACGCTTCTTCAGGGGCATAGAGAGTGTGAAATAGAAATCCCTGTTGAATGGGGGTTAGGGGATAACAATCCTCCAGTTGGGGATAGTGCACCACCAGCTGATCTAAGGTGGTTTGATCGAGCTTGGCCAGGGGAAAATCGGAGGGTGTGTAGCCACCGGCTTCAGGACTTAGGCAGTGGTCTATCAGTGCTCGTATTTTTTGCAGATAGGTCTCGGCCAGGGCCTTGACGGTGGTGGTCCGATACTGGTTGGGCCTGTAGGTCCAGCTTACTTGCAGCTGTTGGTCAATAATGCGCCCATCAATGTGGAGCTTATGGCCATTGTCTAAACGCTCTAGAGCGCCGGATGACGCGAAAACCGATGACGATGCGACACCCAGATATGGTTTTTTGCCGGGCTCATGGTAGCGGAAACTAATATCCACCGTTGGCATATCCACGTTTGACCCAGATGGCTCCAGGGTCAGATAGCGCCAAATTTCATAGTCTAAAACCTGATTCCATTGAGGTCGCAGCTGTTCTTTGATGGTTTTGAGGGCGGCCCCCAACGATTGGCAGTCAGTTAGCGCCAGCGCCATGGGACAGAAGCTGGTAAACAACCCCACAGTGCGTGATAAATCAATTTCCTTAAAGGCATGGGTGCGGTGGTTTACGGCCACATCCACCGTTAACTGGGATGCCCTCGCCCAGTCGTTATAGGTGAGTGATAGGGCTGTCAGTAAGACTTCGTGGGTGTGGGTTCGATACGCCGGTGGCACCTGTTGTAACAAGCTCTGAGTTTCTGTTGTGCTCAGACTCAAGGTGATTGTGCGACACTCTTCCAAGGCCTGCTTTTCAGAGGGAACGTCCCTGGGTATAGAACTCTGGGGCTGAGTAATGGACCACCTGTCTGACGGTATTGTTTGACTCTGGTCCTGCAGGTGTTTGGCCCACTGCTGGACTGACGTTGTTTTGGCCGATAGCTGCAGTGGCTGTGTCTGCTGTTCTATGAGTGTTTGCACATCGTCTAGGAGAATGGCCCAAGAGCCTTGATCGATGATTAGGGCATGGGCGATTAGGAGCAAATGCTGGGGGGCTGATGCAATTGGTGGATTGATCAATACTGCTCGGAAGAGGGGGCTCTCTGCTAGGTCGATATGGGGTTGAATAGTTGCGATCGCATCCGCGACATCCGCCTCTATTTCAGTGACAACATCGGGTAGCAGACTCTCTAATGCAACCGGGGGTAATATTTCCTGCTGCCAGGTTGTCCCCTGCTGCCAAAAACGTGACCGCAGCCCATCGTGATGCCCTAACAGGTGATGCACAATGTGTCGTAAGCCGTCTAACGTCAAAGGCTGGGGCAGTGCTGTGCACATCCATTCGATGCTGCTTGGGGGCACCTCCTGCGCCAACCACTGCTGCTGGCTGGGAGTGAGTGCTACTGGACCGCTCACAGGTCCTTGCTCCGCCAGGGTGACACGGATCGGCTCAACGACCGTGGCCACAGACCGTATGGTTTGGTGTTGAAAAAGTTGTTTGAGCGTCAGCTGCAGACCTGCCTGATTGGTTTGGGTAATAATTTTCAAACTGAGAATAGAATCTCCCCCCAGTTCGAAAAAGTTATCGTCAATGCCAATGGCATCTTGGCCTAAGACCTGTGTCCAAATATTAGCCAGCTGCTGTTCAATGGGCGAGCGTGGTGCCACAAAAAGAGTTCCTATAGCTTCGCCCAGGCTTTCTACGGGGAGCGCCTGCAGCTGAGCCCGGTCAATTTTGCCATTGGCATTGAGGGGCATCTGGGCCAGCCAGACAAAGGCTGATGGCACCATGTAGTCGGGCAGTTTCTCCTGTAACCATTGACGCAGTTCTGCAACAGAGCAGGGGGCTGTGGTTCCCCTACGATCTGGCGACACAGCACTTAAGTAGGCTACTAGCCGATCTTGTCCTGATGATTCTGGGCGTACCATTACCAGGGTTTCTCTTACCTGGGGATGCTGTTGCAGTAACGCTTCAATCTCCCCTAGTTCGATGCGAAAACCCCGAATTTTCACCTGATGGTCAATCCGCCCCAGATAGTCCAGGGTGCCATCGGGTAAGTATTTAACCAAATCACCGGTTTTGTAGAGCCGACCCTGGCTAAAGGGATGATCAATAAATCTTTCTGCCGTTAATTCAGGCCGATTAAGATAGCCTCTGGCTAAACCGGCTCCTCCCACATGGAGCTCTCCCGGCACCCCAATGGGAACTGGCTGCAAATAGGGATCTAAAATGGTGCACTGGAGATCTGCCAGGGGCTGACCAATGGGACTGCTAGCCCGATCCAGGTCGGTTACCGTCAGGGGGCGATGGGTGACATGGACCGTGGTTTCGGTAATGCCATACATATTGACCAGCTGGGGCTGGGTGTCTCCATGTCGCTCAAACCAGGGGCGCAGACTTTCTATGGCCAATGCCTCGCCGCCAAAGATGACATAGCGCAGGCTAAGGCTATTGGCAGATTGATGCGCATCAATCTGAATCACCTGGTTAAATGCGGAGGGGGTTTGGTTGAGGATTGTCACCCGCTGGTCCACCAACAGCTGATAAAACTCCTGGGGAGAACGACTAATCCAGTAGGGCACTATCACCAAACGTCCCCCATAGAGGAGGGCTCCCCACATCTCCCACACCGAGAAATCAAAGGCATAGGAGTGAAATAGAGTCCAACAATCTTGATGATCGAAGTGATAGAGCCGATCGGCCGCCTTGAACAATCGCACCACGTTTTGATGGGGAATCATCACGCCCTTGGGGGTGCCGGTGGAGCCCGACGTGTAGATAATATAGGCCAGGTTGCCAGCGGTTACCCTGGCGTCTGGATTGGTGGTGGCTGCCTGGGTAATCTTTGCCCTATCCCCGTCAAGGGTCACCACCGGTACCGGAGAGTCGGGAATGTCCTGCAACAAGGATGACTGGGTGACAAGCACGGAGATATCCGCATCTTGAAACATAAATTTCAAACGAGCCGTGGGATAAGCGGGGTCTAGCGGCACATAGGCTCCCCCTGCTTTAAGAATCCCCAGAATGCCCACCACCATGTCAGGGGAGCGCTCTACACAAAGCCCCACTAGCTTGTCTGGGCCGACGCCTAGCTCTCGTAGATAGTGGGCGATTTGATTCGCTTGCTGGTTGAGTTCACCGTAGGTGAGGTGATCCTGCTCAAAGGTGAGTGCGATCGCATCTGGATGTTTCTCCACTTGGGCTTCAAAACGCTGATGGAGGCACGTGGGAGACACCTCTAGATTGTCCGTCTGACGCCACTGTTCCAGCTGTTTTACCTCATTTGGGCTGAGCAAAGGCAGTTCACCCAAACAGGCATCCGGTGTAGTGACAATCTCCGTCAGCAACACCTGAAAATGACCCAGCAACCGCTCAATGGTGGTGCCATCAAACAGGTCAGTATTGTACTCAATACTCCCATGCATCCCTGGGGCTACCTCCATCAGTGTGATGGTGAGATCCAGTTTAGCCGTGGTGCGGGGTAGCTCTAACGGATCAAGGGTCAGGTTTGGCAGCTGCAGTCCACTATTGGGGGCATTTTGTAAAACCACCATCACCTGGAACAAAGGCGTATGGCTCAACTCTCTTGGTAAGGAAAGCGTATCAATCAGTTTTTCAAAGGGTAAATCTTGATGGCTGTAGGCCCCTAGGGCTGTTTCTCTCACCCGTAACAACACATCGCGGAAGCTGGGATTACCGTCCAGCTGAGTGCGCAGCGCCAGGGTATTCATAAACAAACCCACCAACCCTTCAATAGCAGCCTGATTCCGATTGGCAATGGGGGAGCCAACGGTAATGTCCGTCTGGCCTGTATAACGATAGAGCAGTACTTTAAACGCAGCCAGTACTGTCATAAATAGGGTGGCATCAGTGGCCTGTCCCAACTGCTTTAATCCGGTGGTTAACTCCGCAGACAGGGTAAAATTTTGAGAATCACCGCGAAAACTCTGCACGGCGGGTCGAGGCCGATCGGTGGGCAGTTGTAACACAGGGGGCAGGGTGGCAAACTGCTGTTTCCAGTAGTTAATCTGCTTCTGTAAATAATCACCCCGTAGACGCTGTCGTTGCCACAGGGTGAAATCACCATATTGAATGGGCAGCGGTGGTAGTGGATTGGGGAGTACTTGGGTAAATGCGTGATAAAGCATTGCCATTTCCTTCACCAGCACCCCAGTGGACCAGACATCGGAAATAATGTGATGCAATGTCATCAGCAATACAAAATCATCTGCTGCCACGGTCAGCAGCGTCACCCGCAGTAGGGGCCCCTCATAGAGATTAAACGGTTTATGAGATTCTATGTGAGCTTGGCGCTCAACCTCAGGCCATACCTGTGCCCCCAACCCTGATAAATCAATCTGCTGCAGTGTTGTTAGGCCTTTAGGGTGAACAATTTGCTGAGGCTGTCCACTGCTGCTTGTCTCTCCCTCGTTAGTTTGGTCTGCATCAACAAAGGTGGTACGAAGAATCTCATGGCGCTGAATCAAAGTCTGTAACACTTGATTTAAAGCATTAAGATCTAGTTTTCCCCGTAGACGCAGTCCAAAGGGAACGTTATAGAACGGATTGTCAGGTGCAAACTGATACAGAAACCAGAGACGTTGCTGGGAAAATGATAACGGCACGACAGCGTCAGCAGGACGACGGGGAATAGCTGGAGTTGCCGTTTTAGCTTTTCCCTTTAATCGCTGAGCCAGGAGCGCCCGTTTGGCCGCAGAGAGTTGGGATTTTCGATTGGAAATCGGGTCTGCCATCGTAGTTTGCTTGTCTGCTTGTTCTAATCGATTGACTAATCTCCTTACTAGCCCATGAGTGCCTGTGCTTCTTCGTCTGTCATTGATTCAATTTCCTCTAGAAGGGCTGTTTCAACGACCACAGCAATTTCGGCTACCGTATGGGCTTCAAACAGCTGTCGTAGGGGCAGCTCGACTTGAAACACTTCCCTTAGACGCGAGAGGACCTGAGTCGCCAATAAAGAATGGCCGCCTAAGTCAAAGAAGTTGTCGTTGACGCCAATGGTTTCTAGACCTAGGACCTCTGTCCAGATTTCTGCAATGGACTCTTCTGTTGGGGTACGAGGGGCGACAAATTGTTTGGCCAGGTCAGGTCTGATGCGTTCTGGGGCGGGTAGTGCCTGTCGAGCTACTTTGCCATTAGGGTTGAGGGGTAGGGCAGCCAGAGCAACAAACAGGCTCGGAATCATATAGTTGGGCAGCCGCTGACGCAAAAAGGAACGGAAGTCAGTAGTATCTAGATCTTTTTCTGCTGTGGGCACCACATAGGCTACTAGCAAAGGATTGTCAGGATTGTCTTCCCTGACAATGGCACTGGCTGCCTGGACATGAGGATGCTGGTTGAGCTGAGCCTCGATTTCTCCCAGCTCAATGCGAAAACCATGGAGCTTCACCTGTAAATCCACCCGGCGTAAAAACTCCAGATTGCCGTCAAGGTGGCGGCGAGCCAGGTCTCCAGTGCGGTACATGCGGGCTCCTGACTGGTTGCTAAAGGGGTCTGGCATAAACCGAGAGGCCGTTAAGCCTGGACGCCGCAAATAGCCACGGGTGACACCGTTGCCACCGATGTAAACTTCGCCTGGAATTCCCATAGGGACAGGATTTAAATCTGGGTCCAACAGATAAATTTGGCTATTGGCGAGGGCTTGACCGATGGGAACAGTAGCCGCTGTTTGCTGGGCCACCGCTTTAACAGCATAGGTTAGGGCCCCAACAGTGGTTTCGGTGGGGCCGTAGTGGTTAAAGTTGTGGCAGGTGGGGGCTAGTTGTTGGATCTGTTCTATCAGTGACCATGGGCAGGTTTCGCCTCCGAGTACTAGCCGTTGACGGGGTAATATCTGTTCTGGTTGTGGAATTTGCAGGAGAGCTTTGAGGTGGGATGGCACAATCTTAAGGCAGTCAATGGGATGCCGTTGTGTGTAGTCCATTAGCGCCTGGGCATCCCCAACGCGCTCTGCAGCAATCAGGTGCAAGGTGCCCCCCTGGCAGAGGCAGGGAAAGATCATAGTGTGGCCCAAATCGGCAGCCATGGTGGATACTGTGGCGTAGTGACCAGCGGCGGGTAGCTTTAGGCGGTCAATGGCACTGTCGACATAGGCGATTAACTGACGATGTTCCACGGCGACCCCTTTGGGCTGTCCTGTGGACCCGGAGGTGTAAATGATGTAAGCAAGATTGGCCGGGGTAACAGTGCTAGTGGGATTAGCGTGACTTTGTTGGCTGATAGCATTGCTGTCACTGTCCAAACAGACTACCTGAGAGCGAACCAATGTCTCTCCTATCAGCCGTTGTCGTGTGACTAAAATCTTCGCCCGAGCATCGTCTATGCGATAGCTAACGCCATTGCCGGGTAATGCCAAATCAATCGGTAAATAGACTGCGCCTGCTTTGAGAATGGCCAGAAGAGCGATCAGCAACTCAGGCCCTCGTTCCAGATATAGGGCAACGGGCACTTCTGGTCCAGCACCCAGCTGTTGTAGATGATGGGCCAGCTGATTGGCTTGATTGTTAAGGTCCTGATAGGTCAACTGCTGGTCTTCATAAATCAGAGCGAGGGCATTGGGTGTGTGTTCAGCCTGTTGTTCAATGCGGTGATGAATGCAGGTGTTCGGGATACCTTGTAGAAGCTCGCTGCCTGAGGAGGGCATTAGGTCACAGGTGTCATCCGTTAGTTTGAAACTGCCGATGGGGGCTGTTGGCTGTTGGCTAATGTTGGCTAAGAGAGCATGGAGCTGGGTGCTGAGGGTTGCGATCGCACCCTCAGCCATAATCGTCTCATCATAGTGAAATTCTAAAATTAGCTGCTGCCCTCTTTGAACAGCAGTTAATCTTAACTCTGGAGCGTCCCCATAGCCCCAGGTATGGTCAAGGGTGAAGTCGATTCCACCAGCATTCACCGTGGCCGGTTGAGTCATAAACTCAAACCCAACGGGTAGCTTGACCAAGCGCTCAACAGGGAAATAATCTTGCCAGTCATTTAGATCTTGCCAGGACTGTTCTACTTGTCGTAACAGCGCTGTAAAAACCGTTTCTCCAGACAACTGCCCCTGCAACGGCACTGTGCGGTTAAAGGGGCCACAGGCCTCTACTAAATCCTCATCCTGACGACCGTCACAGGTCACTCCAATGGTGATACTATCTCGCTCACTATGTCGCCACAGCAAAATTAACCAGCTCGTCAGCAAGATAGCTGAGGTTGATTCTGTCATGGCTATGAGTTTGCTGGCGACATCGGTTGCCACATCACTGCGATAAACCAGAGGAGTATAGTCTCCTGGTTGCAAGCCTCGATACCGTAAGGGCGGCGACAACGGTTGAGGTGTTTGTGCAGACTGCTGCTGCCAAAACGCCTGAGCTGCCTGACTATCTTCATCCACATCAGTCAATAACTGCTCTTGCCAGGCGGCAAACTGAACATACTGCACTGGGTCTTCACTGAGCTGCAGACCACCATAGCGTTGACTCAGCTGAGTTAGAAAAATCTGATATGTCTGGTGATCAGCATATAGGGCAGGCAGGGTAAGCAATAGGGTATGCCGTCGTTCACTAATCTGAAAGATCGTGGCTTGGACACAGGCTTGATCGGCCCTCTGGGCTAGTTGCCGATGGGTTTCTTGATGATTTGCGATGGTCCGCTCTGCAGAGGTGTCGGTCGTTAAATCCACTACCTGCCAGATGATGGTTCCTCGCTCCTGAATTACCTGTAGTGGCAGTATTATCCCTTGGGTTTCCTGAAAACTAGTCCGAAAAATCTCATGGTAATCAACAATCGCTTGCAACGCCCTTTGCAGTAATGCTAGGTCGAGGTTGCCCTGCAACGTAATATGGCACTGAGCGGTCAGAGCTTTGTCCAAATTAGACTGCTGCCACCAAATCTGGCGTTGTTGGGAAGAAAGCTTAAAACCAGTGATCGACGGAGAAGACATAGGGGAACAGTTTGAGGATAGGAGAGTAACGTGAATAAGAGTAGAGAAATTAGCGGAAAAAGAACTAAGCGGCAGGAGACGGGGATACCTGATTTAGGTTGGCTTGGGTCATAATTTCCCCCATGGCCACCGCAATTTTGCGAGGCCCCACATAGGACTGTCGTCCGTGGGCCATCAGCATGTTGTCGAGCATCAGCATATCTCCCTGCTGCCAAGTGAAAAATTGTTCCGCCTCTGTGTAAGCGGTTTGCAGTGCATGGAGCACCTCCGGCTCAATGGGAGACCCATCACCGTAATAAACCTGGCGCGGTAGCCGATCTTCTCCAAACAGAGAAAGCAGGGACTGCTGTGTGGGCTGATCAAGATAGGACAGATGGTGCAGCTGTAGCTGGTTAAACACTACCCCCTCGCCAGTGTGAGGGTGACGGGCCAGGGCTGGCCGTATCTGTCGGGTTTGTAATCCATCATCTGCTAGCCACTCCCACTCTATGTCAGCAGCCTGACAACGCTGTTCTACAACACTACGGTCGTTAGTGTGGAAAAAGTCCTGCCAATTCACATCCAGACCCTTAATATAGTTGCGAACATACATGAGTTGTTTTTGGTCTAGACAATCTCGAATTTCGGGACTCAAGGCCTGATAAATTTTACGGCAGTCTACGATGGGGGTGGCCCCTCCTTGCTTGGCCGGTTGTAAACAGCAGAACCAAATTTTCATAGGCCACTGCTGTAAATGAGAACTCTCATTATGGAACAGAATGGCCTTGTCTTCTGGATAGGGGGTGGAGCCATATACCTTGTCACTCACCCCTGTGCGGGGTAGGTCGCCATATTCGCCAAACAGATCGGGGCAGATGGCTTCGGCGGCCTGTTCAAAATCTTTGGCAGTGGTAATCGAAAATCCACGGAAAAGCAAAGCACCGTGTTTAGATAGCTGCTGATTAAGGGCTGTCCGTTCTCCCTTTGCCCACGGGGCCAAATCAACGTTGTCACTGTTGGCCTGGACCGTCATGACGCCACAGGGTAAGGGCTGAATGTTGACGACATCGGCTGCCGATTGCTGTACGGCCTGAGGCGCTACTCGTTTGAACTTCTTACGTCGTTTGGGACCTTTTGAACTTGACTGCTGTTGGGTAACCATAGATGTGAGGGTTTCTAACGAGATATCCGGTTGAGATACGGCCTGGGTAAGGAGTGTCTCAAATTGCTGAGCCAGGCGGCTGATGGTGTCACCGGCAAAGCGGTCAGTGCTGTAGTTCCAGGCAACGGTGATACCGTCAGGGGTTTCATTGACAAAGAGGGCCAGGTCAAACCGGGCGGAGTTGGTCTCTAAAGAGACTGGTGTCAGGGTGATATCTGGCAGTTCTAGTGGTGTAAAGGGGGCATTTTGCATGACAAACAGCACTTGAACCAGGGGCGTTGCACCGCCACGGCGTGTATCGGTCTGCAGGGTTTGAACTAGCTGGGAAAAGGGTAAATCTTGGTGAGCATAGCTATCTAGGGCCACATCTCTTACTCGCTGCAGCAGGTCTTGAAAGCTGGGATTGCCTGATAGATCCGTACGCAACACCAGTAAGTTAATAAAGAATCCAATCAGTCCTTCAATTTCAGCCCGGTTACGATTGGCGATATCGGTGCCCACCAGCATATCCGACTGCCCTGTGTGGGCATACAACAATGTCTTGAACCCGGCCAGGAGGGCCATAAATAATGTGGCCCCATTGTCCTGACTCAATCGATGTAGTTTGTTAGCCAGAGTCGCTGGCAGCTGAAATTTAGCCATGTCCCCTCGAAAGCTAGGGGTTTCCGGCGGTGGATAGTCTGCTGGTAAATTCAAGACTGGCAGCTGGCCCCCTAATTTTTGCCGCCAGTAGGTGAGCTGTTGATCTAGTACCTCACCCGTGAGCCATTGACGCTGCCAGACGGCAAAGTCTGCATACTGAATCGGTAAGGATTCTAGTAAGGGTAGTGATGATGTGGTGTAGGCGGTATACAGGGTGGCCAGCTCATTTACCAGTACGCCCGTGGACCAAATGTCGGAAATAATATGGTGAGTGGTCCACAACAGCACATGCTCTTTTTCCTGCAAACGCAGAATCCGAGCTCGAAAGAGTGGTCCCTGGGTGAGGTCAAAGGGCGCTTGTTCTTCGATGGTGGCTAACCGCTGTATTTCTTCAGCCTCTGGCGTTAGGGTTGGCAGATCAAGGATGGGTAAGGCGGCTGCGAGGGTGGTGGCAATTTGTTGTACTGGTTTGCCCTGCTGCAGGATGAAGGTGGTTCTGAGGGTCTCGTGGCGATCCACAATTGTCTGTAAACTTTGCCGTAGTGCCTCAATGTCCAGGTTGCCATTAAGGCGAACGGCCATGGTTTGGTTATAGGCCCCACTGCCAAGATCCAGCTGTTGGATAAACCACAGTCGCTCCTGGGCAAAGGAGAGGGGTAAGGGCTGATCTCTCTCTACTCGGCTGATTGCATCCTGCTGAGCCTGGCGTTGCTCCCCTAGCCATGTGGCCAATTCCACTACGGTGGGGGTTTCAAATAGCTGTCGTACCGAGATAGTCACATGGAAAATCTGCCGCATGCGGGTAATGATTTGGGTGGCTAAGAGGGAGTGACCGCCCAATTCAAAGAAGTTATCGTAAATGCCGATCTGTTCTGCTGGTAGTGTCAGCACGTTAGCAAATAAGGCGGCAATGAGTTTTTGACGCTCTGTCTGGGGGGCAACAAACTCGGTGGTGTGCTCGTAATCGGGTTCAGGTAGGGCCTTGCGATCTAATTTGCCATTGGGTGTAAGGGGCAACGCGGGCAGAAACATCACTGCATTGGGGACCATATAATCAGGCAGATGCTGTCTGAGGTGTTGCTTGAGGTCATTGGTCTTAACCTCACCGACAACATAGGCCACCAACCGTTCCTGCTGGGCCGTATCCTTGTGAACAATCACCGCACATTGCTGCACTTGCTCGTGGCGATCAAGCACCATTTCAATCTCCCCCAGCTCAATGCGAAAGCCTCGCAGTTTGACCTGGTAATCTGCCCGACCAAGATAATCAAGGGTGCCATCGGGCAGATAGCGGGCTAAATCACCGGTGCGATAGAGACGTGCTCCGGGTATTTGGCTAAAGGGATTTGGGATAAAGCGTTCGGCGGTCAGGCTAGGGCGTTGATAGTAGCCCCGTGACAGGCGGACGCCGCCGATGTAAAGTTCTCCTGGCACGCCTACGGGGACAGGATTAAATGACTCATCCAGGAGATAGATTTGGGTGTTGGCCAACGGTCGCCCGACGGTGATGGGTTTGTCTGCTGTGATGGCCTGTTGGGTTGCCCAAACCGTTGCTTCGGTGGGTCCATAGAAATTTCTTAAGGTGGCACATCGAGAGATTAACGCTGAGGCTAAGTCAGGGGGTAAGGCTTCTCCACCACAGATGATTTGTAATTGAGAGCTACCTGCCCAGTTGGCATCCAGTAGCATACGCCAGGTGGCAGGGGTGGCCTGCATCAGGGTTACACCATGGGTATTAATTTGGTCAGCGAGGCGCAGACCATCTTGGGCCACATCTCGGGAGACTAGAACCAGTCGCGCCCCAACCACAAGAGGGAGCCATAGCTCTAAAATCGACATGTCAAAGGAGAAGGATGCTGCCGACAGGATGGTGTCCTGTTGGCTAATGCCTAACGCTTGTCGTTGAGAGTGCAGCAAATCTACAACGGAATTGTGGGTGATTTGGACTCCCTTGGGTCGACCTGTGGAGCCGGACGTGTAGATCATATAGGCCAGGTTTTCTGCCTGGAGAGGGTGGGCAGATGAAACAGGGGAAGCGATGGGTTGATCTAAACAGACAGTCTTCCCGTTATAGCTGGGGAGAAGATCCAACAGCCAAGACTGACTGACCAATATTTCGATGTCGGCGTCATCCACCATAACGGCCAAACGCTGTTGTGGATAGTGGGGATCCAGCGGAATATAAGCACCTCCGGCTTTGAGGATCCCCAGAAGACCTACCATCATATCCACCGAGCGTTCTACGCAGATACCCACTAATGTGTCAGGTCCCACCCCAACAGTCTTTAAATAGTGAGCCAGGCAATCTGCTTTGGTATTTAGATTCTGGTATGTTAGTTGTTCTTTTTCGAATACCACCGCCACTGCGTCCGGTGTGCGTTGCGCCTGCTGTTCAACCAAGGTGTGCAGGCAAACGTCAGGGTAAGGGGCACCTGTATTATTCCACTCTGTTAGCTGTTGTTGTTCTGGGGCGGTGAGCAAGGGCAGGGTGGCTACAGACTGGGAAGTATCGGTCACCATCGCCGTTAGGAGCACCTCAAAATGGTTGGCCATGCGGGCAATGGTGTCTGGCTCAAACAGGTCAGTGTTGTATTCCCACTGACCGACTAAGCCCTGGTCACTGTCTTCTATGGAAAGGGTTAGGTCGAATTTGGCGGCAACGGACTCGGCGGGGAGCGGAGTCACGGTCATATTGGGTAATTCCAGGGGAGCTTTGGGGGTATTTTGCAGCATAAACATCACCTGGAATAGGGGCGAATGGGCCAGGCTGCGCTGGGGCTGCAGGATTTCTACGATTTGTTCAAAGGGGACGTCTTTATGGCTGTAGGCCTCCAGGGTCATTTGTTTGACCTGCTGGAGGAGGGATTTGACGGAGTCTGTGGGGGTGATGTGCGATCGCAACACCAATGTATTCACAAACAACCCAATCAACGGTTCCAGCTCAGCCTGCTGGCGATTAGCAATACTAGACCCCACTACAATATCGGGCTGGTTGCTATAGCGATAAAGCAGTATCTGGAAAGCCGTCAGCAGCGTCATAAACAGAGTGACCTGATGCTGTTTAGACAGAGCTTCTAGTTGGTCGCTTAATGGCTTAGGTAGCGTAATTACCTGGGTCCGACCATTAAAACTTTGTACCGCTGGTCGAGGATGGTCCGTGGGCAACTCTAATAATGTGGGAGCGTCTGCTAGCTGCTGTCGCCAATAGCCAAGCTGAGTGTCCAGAACCTCCCCCTGCAGCCACTGGCGTTGCCATTGGGCATAGTCGGCATACTGCACAGGTAGAGCAGGTTTATCCCCTCCATCGGGGCCATAGAGCCCGATCAGTTCTCGGATAAATACACCAATGGACCAGCCATCGCTAATTATGTGATGCATGGTCAACACAAGAACAGCGGTGTCTGGCTTGAGTCGGACCAACGCCACCCGCAGCAACGGGCCTGTCGTCAGGTCAAACGGCTGCTGTACTTCATGGTTGAGCCAATCTGGTAGGGGCACAGTCAGCTCAGATGACTCGATCACCCGTAGAGGCATCTCCAGCGTTGGATGAATCTGTTGTACAGCGGCACCGTTAACCACAGGAAAGGTGGTGCGGAGCACCTCATGGCGACGAATCATGTCACCAAGGGCTTGCTGTAGAAGGGCTACATCAAAGCTGCCTTCTACCCGGACCGCTCCTGGCATGTTGTAGGTAGCCGACACCCCTTCCAACTGCGCCAGAAACCACAGCCGTTCCTGGGCATAGGAGAGTGGTATGGGTGTCTCATTTCGGGGTGTCGGTGTGATTTGCGGAACCCTTAGGTCACCAGAGTTTTGGGTATCTAATACTGTATCTACGCCAGCTACAGTGGGTGTTTCAAACAAGACCCTCAAGGGAATCTCTCTTTCGAATGTCTGGCGTAGGGATGTGATTAATCGCATTGCCAGCAGAGAATGACCGCCCAACTGAAAGAAATCATCATGGATGCCAATGGCCTCAGCCGGTATGGAGAGAATTTCGGCAAAGAGATTTGTAATTAGAATCTGTCGCTCGGTTTGTGGTGCGACAACGCCCTCTGTTTGGCTGACACCATAGGTGGGCGTCGGCAATGCTTGGCGGTCTATCTTGCCATTGGGCATTAGGGGCATTTCGTCCAATGGCAC